>ENA-OPEB01000105-OPEB01000105.1-human-gut-metagenome-genome-assembly--contig:-NODE-105-length-10186-cov-2.200967_pt1 | contig 10186 bp, 10 predicted proteins | sample MGYA00241296_ERZ501526 | MGnify/ENA primary metagenome ERZ501526 (study PRJEB25962, sample SAMEA2042303) | human gut metagenome | biome: human gut; feature: human-associated habitat; material: faeces... | reverse complement strand
CGCTGACGAGCTTCAAACCGAATGTCTCTATCAGTGTTTTTAAGACAGGATTTCTCTTAATCATCTGCTGAAGGATGGCTTCGTCGGGCTTCACTTTGAGCAGATAATCGGCTATGTCGTATCCCTCTTTTCGCTCTTTTTCGTTGGCATGGGCTTCCAGATAATCGAACATCTGCACTTCAATTCCATATCTTTTCATCAAACCGATTTTGCTCTGCCAATAGTCTGTCGCTCCCAAATCGGGAAATAATACAACGGTTCTTCCAGCCAGAACGGATAGGCTGTTGGCATTGAAGCAACCGTTCTTTCCACCTGATGCTATCCATAGGAATTGCGGTAGATAGTAGGAGGCAACGAGTGCCGTTTTCTCGCTTTCGACCAGTGCAACAGGACGGCTTTTGTCTTCAGAAAGCAGATGCTCTCCGAAGAAACATTGCTTCAGATTATAATCGCCTTTGTGCAGTACGGAGTGTACCCATGTGACATGATTGTATGGCTCTTTTATCCGCTTGCCAGTTTCGGAATTGTAAAGCATTATCTTACCCGTGCGGACTTTATTCTGATTGTCCGTCTGCCAGAATACGGTTGCACCGTCCCAATATTTGGATGTACCAACCTTGTATTTCTTCATGAGTTTTAATGTTTCTGTTTCTCCGAATTGAGCCGATAGAAATTGAAACAACTTGTTCGTAGGATAGCCACGCAATGATTGGTTGACTATATCCAAATCTATGTAGGATGTGGCTATTGGTTGTATCTCTTTTATAGGTGCATAGTTTCTGAAACTATTCTCTGCGAGCTTATCTTTTTCTGACGGATTCTGCTCAAAGTAATCACGAGGCGTGAAGTGATAACCGCATTTCTGCTCATGGTCACAACGTCCTACATACTTTGGGAATTGGATTTGCTTCTCTTTATCAATGTACTTGGAAAAGCATCTTTGACGGTGACAGTTCGGGCAAGTATGCCGAGTGCTGATACCTTTGTAGGGTTCTAATATGAATCTATGTGTACTCATTGTATGTTTCTTTTTAGGTGTGTCACTTTTGTCGTTATTGTCATTTCTCGTTAGGAAAGTGTCAAAACCGACAAAAATGTCACGGGTTAATCTTTGAATATTCTCCATGTTTCTCTTTTCGGAACAATATCCCGATATTGTCATTGAGAAAGCGTTGAAACGTGCGCTCCTTCATTCCGTTCTGCTCGGCTATCTGTATAGCTTGGGCAGTTGTAAAGGCTGGAGGAAGCAGATTGACTATCGCCTGTTGTTGGCTGTTGAGTGCATTTTCATTGAGTATGTTTTGAACGCTCAATGCAGATTCCTTGAAATACTCCGTCAGTTTAATGGCTCGTTCCACCGTCAACAGGTCGATATAGGTTTTATCACACTCTCCGCAAGTCCATCGGGCTAATTGGATAATCAAGCAGAAGCGGATGATGTATATTTCCAACTTACAATAGATACTCACAATGGTGTCGTTTGTCTCTCGGTCACACAACTCTGAGAAGTGGTGCTGCCATTCATAAAGCCGTTTTTTGGCTTCCTCCGTGAAAAAAAGAATATGCGGTTCTATCTCTCCAAATTCATTGAGAGCGTACTCTTGTTGTATCAGCTTATCAATAATGGCATTCCATTCTTGTTCGATATTCTCCGGCAGTTCCTTGTCATTCCAACGTGCTTTCTGTTGCAGATTGGGCATTACAAACAGAATGCGGTCGATGAATCCATTACTGGAGCGTTCGCCTTTAGCCAGTTCACTGAGAATCTTTTTTTGGATAGTACCGATGACAGAGATATACGGTCGCTTGATGAAGATGGAACTCTTGGCATTCTTGCGGTCGGATATAGTGGTCTTGGCACTGAACACCGACAACCAGAACTGTTCTTCTGAACCGTTGTTGTAACGGTTGAAGTTCTTGAACCAAGCGGACAATTCATCAGCCCATAAGCACAAACCACGTTTATTTTGTGCATGAATCAGACTTAATCCCTCAGGTGTTACATCCGAAATCAAGAAGCGTTTACGGACAGGTTCCTGTGGAAATTGCTCTTCACCGCTTTCTGTGCGTTCTTTGCGGCTCATACTCATCAGTTCATCATACTTTGCAAGTGCTTTTTCAAAGACTTGATTCTGTTGATAGTCGTAATCAAGAAACGGTTTCATTGCAAAACTGAGCGGATGGCTTTTATTCGCTCCCGGTCTTCCAATCAATGCCATATACAGGATAGGACTCTCTATCCAGCCTTGCTTGATTTGAGCAAGATGAGTGTTGCCAATGCCGACTGCTATTGCCGTAAGGATAGCTGCGGCAATGTAGTCAGTCGGGTAGTTATGGCATTCGTGAACCTCACTGATGATGCGTTGGATTTTTGACGGGAATATGCTGACAGGAAAATCAGTACCCGTCAGTCGCATACTTAAATCAACCGCTTCATCAATGATGGATGCCGGATTAATAGAAGATGTATCCATAGTCACAATCATTAAAGTTTCACGGATGATTTGGGCTTATGACGGACACCGCTTTGCATATTTGCCAGCATCTCCTCGTATGTTTGCTCGGAAGTCTTTCTACGCCCGTTCTCAATCCAAGCCAGAAGTTCGTCCTCGTAGAAGTAGAGCTTCTTACCTTTCTTATAGGCAGGAAGTAGCCCTTTGCGTACCAAGGTATAAATGGTAGGCTTGGCTTTTCTGATGATACGGCAAGCATCCTCAATTTCAATCAACACATGTTTGTCTGATGCTGGTGGTTGAAGTTCCGACACCATCCTTTTTAACTCAATGACCTGTTCGGTTAGATAACCTACCGCTTCGGGCAGCTTATCAAATGTTACTGTTTCTTTTTGCATACGTCGCTCGTTTTTAATTGTTCGACGGCAAAGGAAACAGGTGTTTCAATGGTGGAATCATTCACCAAAATATAACTGATGAATAACTTTTTGATGGTGATTGGTAGTGATAATTTATTGATAATAAACAGATAATCAGTGATTACTGGTGTCAATTATGATAGTTGTAGCTTAGAAAGAAGAGTTTTTAGATGAAAAATGTGGAATACAATGATAAATATTAGGATGTAACATTCTAATTGGTAGTTTTTCTGTATTTTTGCAAATAAACAAAGTTTGCCATTATGGATAATATCATTTATAAAATAGGGAATATTAAATATTTATTGGTATTTTCACTCTTACTCTTTTTAACATCGTGTAGTGCAGAAATAGAATCGGCTTCTGCAAATTCGACATCAGCTATTTTAGCAGTATGTGGTGAATATATACTAGCGATATTCTCTTTAATAGTCCTTTTGCTTATTCATTGCATAAGGATTACTGGAGTTGCTATATCTACGTTGGCAATATATATGATTTATAATAATATAAGGATATGGCAATTTGATTCTACCTTGTTCCTATTTATAGGCATTCTATTGATTGTTTTTTCTCTTTGGACTCCTGTTAGATTCTATATTCCGAAAGTCGTGATAGCTAAAAATATAGCAAAAATTGCAAAGCAAGAATCTTCCTCTGATGATTCTCGAAAATGCTTGATATCAGAGATTGTAGTAGGAATTTTAATAGGCATTATTCTGATGATAATAGAACAAAATATAGACCTTACTTTTATCAAATAGTATTTATATAGGGTTATATTCATGCAATCTTTCTATCCAGTTTAATCTTGCACTCAGATTCCGTGTGCGACATTTTGCGCTCAATGGTGGATATTTCCGAATCACGGAGGATATGAGCAAATACTCTTTTTATAAATGTGGCAGTCTGTAGGCGTGGTTTACCGAATGCCTTGCCGATGTTCCAGCCAAAGTGCATGATGTCAATGGTTTTTAATTGAGCATCAACCTTTATCTGTTCAACTTTGGGTAGAGAATCAGAGAAATAGTATTCCGTAATATATCCACATAGGCGATTGAGGTCAGTTTCGCTAAGATAGAGAACCAAGTTCTGTTTCGTATATGTGAGAACCTTATCTAACTTTTCTTGTGATGCTCGCTCTTTCTCTGCCATAGCGTTGGCTCGGAACACCTCATATTCTGTTGGCTGATTGGATTCGATAGATATATTATTGATGCTAGAAGGTGTGGCGTCTTCTTTTGGAAGTTCAGCCACGTCTTCGTTAAGTTCAGGACATGAAAGAATAGAAACTTCTTCTGTGTCAGATGTAGTTTCGATTTCAATTTCGGGATCCGGTTTAGAAATGACGGGGTCTGAATTTATAGTACTTTCGGCAAGTTCCGAGTGTACTATTGAAGTTTCAACCACCACAGCCTTATTGCGGTAACACTCAAATCTCATAAAGCACTTCTCTATTGTTGGTGAAAGGAGTTGTCTGAATACCATTTGCAGATTGAGATAGATTGCACCCATGACAATGGAGCATACCACAAAAATGAGGTAGCTGCTGAACTCATCCCAACCATAGTGTAGTACGGTCTGACGGGCTAAAACACCAATGATAGCGATTGTCCCGAAAACAATCAGATTCAAAGTAATATGTTCTATTTTTTTCTGCTTCATAATAATATATGCTAATCGTTTGTGTGCAAATATATCTCATTAGCAAGATGTATAAATACATTTCCCTGAAAGTGGCAGCATTTGTCACCAAAAGGTAGCATTATTCTAGGTCAACTGTGCCAAAATAGAAAAGAAAAGTCCAACGTAGAATAAAACCAAGTTGGACTTTTAGCAAAGGTATTAGCAATTATATATGTTAGCTGCGCTTATAGGAATAAAGAGAGATATGCCCTTTTGTTTGGAAGCAACTTTACTGATAAGCCATTTTCTGAATGAAGCAGAATGTCCAGTGTCTATTTGATAGGATAGGGCTATAATCATGTTGAGATTATACACATCGGCACTATTCCCATTTTCCAACTTTATACATTGGCAGATGTCATACTTTTTTAAGACATTGGCTTTCAATATTGCTTTTAAACGGGAATTGATTGATCCAACTGTTGTATAGAACAAGTCGGCAATTTCCCAAACGGTCATCCATACTTCTCCATCAGAAATATGGATGCCATGTCCGTTGTTTGTTATGATTCCTCGTTTCATAGCTGTAATTTATTTCAGTGAAATCTTATTGGCTGTCTCTCGTTTCTTTACATTGACCAAATCTGCGTAGATTTGAGTAGTGGAAACGTTCTTGTGGGTTAGCATCTTTGAGACAGTGTAAATATCTGTGCCTAAGGATATTTGGATAACTGCGTAGGAGTGACGAAATCCGTGGAAGGTTATCGGCTTCGTTATTCCTGCCTTTTTGAGCCAGTTCTTCAGCGGATAGTTAATCATGCTCCGTTTCAAGCCCTTGAATACTTTGCCTGTGCCGGGCGTACCACATAGTTCGTAGGCTTCGTAACTGATGGGGAGTGTCGCTTCCGTTTGGGTTTTCTGAGTTCTGATACGCAAGCAATAGCCTTGGTCGGGAGCAATGGCAAAATCTTCCCATTGAAGATTGAGAATATCGCTGATGCGTAAACCTGTCATACAAGCGAATAGAGAAGCTGCTTTCAGAACGGGGATGTCGCAAGGAGTGGCGGCAAGTTTCTTCACTTCGTCCAGTGTCAGGTATTCTTTCTTCACATCTTGTGGTTCAATCTTGTCAAGGTAGTCATTGATGTTTTCTCGAAGCCATTTGTCCCGATAGGCAATCTTCAACAATCCTCTGAAAGTGGAGTAGTAGCCGGATGCCGAATTGAGGGATATAGGGCGGTTGCTGTGTTTAAGTTGCTTGGCGTTCAACAGGTACTCTCTGAACTTCTTACACAAGTCCACATTTACCTCGCCAAAGGTACATTGCCCTTTGACGAAGTTGTAGAAATGCTGATAGACAAACAACCATTTCTGGTCTTTACTTCGGCACATCTTTTTGAAGTAGGCGAGGAAGTCGGCTTTCTGCTTGGTCTTATCCAAGAAACCGAACTCTTCATTGATGAGCGATTGCACTCTGATACAACGGATAGCTTCTGCCTTGTTCAGCATATCATTGTTGAACTCCCGTTCCATTTCGTTTTTGGGGTGGGCATAGATGTAGATGCCGAGATATTCCCGACGGCTCATCTGCATGGTCTCAGGGTTACGGACTGCCGGATAATAATCCAGATACAAGGAGATGCGATTGTTCCGAATCGCTCTCTGACGAACTGTTACTTTTGTACACGTGTGTGTCATACTGTTTAATATTTAGAGTTTTACATTTGTTTGGTGCAAAGGAATGAGGTGATTCAATGGTGGCAACATTCACCGATAAATAACTTATTCTATCTTTGGAGCTTCAAGCAATTTATCCAGTTCGGGTTTAGAGATAAGTGTGTATTTGCCCTTCTTGACCTTTGGGATATTATGATATTTCGCATAATGATAGAGTTGGTCACGGGTAAGATTGAATTTCTCCATTGCTTCGGCTACCGTATAATATTGCGGTTCTTCGGGTGCTGCCACACCTTTGGCTATATCGACATGCTTCTTGGAATAGTACACCATGATACCCTCTTTCTTCTTTGGGATGGCGTTCTTGGAAACAAATGTGTAGATAGCGGATAAGGTCATGCCGAATTTTTTCTGTATTTCTTGTGTGCTATACCATTCTGTAATGTCGGGATCCGGGGCTTTCTTAGCGAAGTAAGCATCCACGTGCTTCTTGCACCAGTAGGTCTTGCCACGATTGAAAGTCCGGGGAATGTTGTTTTTCTTGGCTACCAAGAATATCCATGATTCGTTTACATGATACTTTTCCTTGACTTCGGCTGTGGTGTAGAAGTCGGTGATAGGGGTTTTCTCTTTTGTTGGAGTATGGAACTCTGTTGGATTATTGAATAACTCATCAATATCCTCTTTCTTCAAAAGGTATTTGAAGCCCAATCGAGTAACCTTTAATTCACCTCGTTTAATGTATCCGTAAACGGTAGGTCGGGTTACTCCGAGATAGATTGCAGTCTCGGTAATTGTGAGAAATGGCTTGTCTTTGATTCTTTCAATAGGCTTTTCATCAATCTTCTTCTCCACGAATTGATTGTTAGCTTTGATTGCTTCGTCACGCTTCTTCTTTTTATAAAGAGCGTTGGCGCATTGTTTGGAACAACATGCTGTTGTTGTTTTTTGGGCGATAAACTCTTTACCGCACCAAGCGCAAATTCGCTTAATTTTCAGGTTACTGCTCATTTCAATTCATCTTTATTTCTCCGTTATTACTGTAAATTCCCGTAAAACCGTGTAAAATGGCGTATAGTTTCTCTACTACCTTTCCACTGAATTTTTGGTCTTTGACAAGCGAGCAACAAATACGGTACAAAAATGAGCTGAAAAAGCCCTATAAACGATAACCATCGCTTATAAGGCTAAAAAGAAAGGCGCTCAAAATGAACGCCTTAATAATCATTGGTGATATATGCTAATCGTTGGTAATCACTACCTACTTGCCGTTGCAGAAAGTGTCGGAGTATGCCATGGAGTCTCCGCAGCCGAACAGGGCCACGTCCTTCCCGGCCAGATTGACAGATTTGATAACGTTAATTCCGTCATTCCAGTCATCCTGGAGCTCTCCGTCACCCCAAGTCGAGGTTCCGAGGATAAGGACATCGTATGGCTCTACCTGTCCCTTGGTTATCGTAGCCACGTCGAAAACATCTTTGACATCCAGTCTGGAGGCTATGGCTTCGGCCCCTGCCTGTGTCGTCCCCGTGGACGAACCGTAAATAATAACAATCTTTTTCATCTGTTGTGTATTTTGAATTTCACACTGCAAATGAAAAAGATTATTCCCGGATTTGAAATACCAACTTATTGCTAGCAATTACCGACTATAGCCTCAGTCTACTATCTCGGCATCGTGGAAGCGGAAGTGCTCGTGGATGCGGCGCAGACGTATGCTCAGGGCTATAAGCATGATGCCGAATACGATCAGGGCGCAGCCGGTGAGAATGACCACAGAGGCTGTTCCGAGCGTCAGGGGGAAGAATGTGATGCCCAGTGAGAGGAGCAGGAGTACCACGCCGCCAGCAATTACCCAGCCGCTGCCGCGGACGCGGAAGGAATCCATATCGCTGCCCAGACCGATAATCATGAAGCTGTGGAACATCATCCACACGCCCAGCACTACTGGCAGTACAACAAGGGTTACGCGCGGGTAGCAGCACAGGAAGAGGCCCATAAGCAGGTCGAGGATGCCGCCTACTATGCTGTAGCTGCGGGTCGTGAAGTAGCTGCGGCTGGTGGAGCTGACCACTAGTTCCACGATACCGGATACCAGCATGAGTACTCCGAACATGATGCTGAGTGTGAGGTAACTCTCTATAGGGTTGCAGAATACTACGATGCCGGCAATGATTGAGAGGATGCCGGTGAGCAGATATAGCCACCAGTGCCGCACTGTCTTGGAGGCCTTTTCGGCCATTCTGTTGAGAAAACTTTCCATAACAATGATTTTAAATATGATGTTTAATAACTATGTTAAACATTGTATCAACAATCGTGCTAAAGACTTTCCGGAAGAGTATAGACGTTATTCTGTCATTTTTTCCGGAAAAATTGTCATAGCCTGTATCATATTTTAAGAGTTTTATTACCTTTGGATGGTAAAATAAAAAAACAACTTAATAACGTATTAAGACTATACTTTTATGAAAAAAATCCTATCGCTAATCTGCGTCGCCGCATTGTCCGTTTCCTGGGCTGGCGCACAGGCTCTTCCAGAGCTTGATCCATTCAGCTGTACCAGTATCATGGTTGGTAAGAAAGCCTCTGATGACGGGGCGGTCATTACCTCGCACACATGTGACGGTAATTACCGTACATGGGTCGGTATTGTGCCCTCCATTACCTATCAGAATGATACAACGGTGAATGTCTTCCAGAACCGCCTGCACACGGAATCCGTCAAGGGCAGTTACCGCATGACGCTGAAGGGTGCAATATTCCAGCCCGCAGGCACTACTTTCCGTTTTGTGGACACAGCCTATCCCTGCCTCAATGAGAAGCAGCTGGCAATGGGTGAGACTACTATCACCGGCCGTCGTGACCTCGTCAACCCTGACGGCATGTTCATGATCGAGGAACTGGAAAAGATAGCCCTGCAGCGCTGCTCAACGGCCCGTGACGCCATACGCCTGATGGGAGAGCTCATCGAGGAGTACGGTTACGGTGACTGGGGCGAGTGCCTGACCATCGCCGACAAGAATGAGGTATGGCACTTCGAGGTGTTCGGAGAAGGCAAGGACAATATCGGAGGCGTGTGGGCAGCTGTCCGTGTCCCCGATGACCATGTGGGAGTCTCTGCAAACATTCCCCGTATCTCCACCCTCGACCTCAAGGATACCGACAACTATATGGCATCCGACAATGTTTATGACGTGGCCAGGAAGCTTGGATACTGGGACGGCAAGGAGCCCTTCCGTTTCTGGAAAGCATACGGTGGCGGCAGGAAGGCATTCAGCGTGCGCGAGTACTATATTCTCAACAAGCTTGCTCCTTCTCTCGGTCTCGAGTACGATTCTGAGGAACTTCCCCTTACCGTTAAACCCGAGCATGCGGTTTCTACCGAGGAAGTGATGGCTCTGCTCACCGAGACCTACGAGGGCAGTGAGTTCGACGTTACCCGCAATCTCAAGATAGAGGTCAAGGACCGCAAGACCGGAGCAGTGGATACTGTTATCTCTCCTGTCGCCAATCCCTGGATGACCCGCGATACCCGTAACCTGTTCAACGCCCTGAAGCCCGGTTCAGTGGACAGCTACCGTCTGGTAGCCGTGCCCCAGTGTTCTTACTCGACGGTCATCGAGCTGCACAGCGACCTGCCCGATGCAGTCGGCGGAGTACTCTGGATATCGTTCGACAATCCCGGACAGAGCCCCCGTATCCCCATTTATTGCGGAACAACCTCTCTGCCCGAATGTTTCAGCATCTGCGGTCAGTACGGCTATGACGAGAATTCCATCATCTGGAAGTTCCGTCCTGCCAACAAGCTCGCCACGGTACGCTGGGGTGCGACCAAGGATGTGATTTTCGATGCAGTAGACCATTTCAAGGCTAAAGGAGTCCGCGAGGAGGCTTTCGTAAGAGAGCAGTATTCGAAGATTCTCGCCGAAGAGGGTGAGGAGGCAGCACTGGAGTATCTCACAGGGTATACCGCAGACTTTGCCGGAGCCGCCATCCTGAAGAGGGGGG
>ENA-OPEB01000097-OPEB01000097.1-human-gut-metagenome-genome-assembly--contig:-NODE-97-length-10559-cov-3.146706_pt1 | contig 10559 bp, 7 predicted proteins | sample MGYA00241296_ERZ501526 | MGnify/ENA primary metagenome ERZ501526 (study PRJEB25962, sample SAMEA2042303) | human gut metagenome | biome: human gut; feature: human-associated habitat; material: faeces... | reverse complement strand
CGAGCGTGGCTTTGGCAACACATTGGGCAACAGTCTGCGCAGAGTTTTGCTTTCTTCTCTTGAAGGCTGTGCCGTTACATCTATCAAGATTGACGGAGTTCTTCACGAATTTTCAACTATTCCCGGCGTAAAGGAAGACGTTACGGAAATTGTTCTTAATATGAAAAGCGTTGTTGCAAAGCTTTACGAAACAAGCCCAAAGGTTGTTGAAATCTCAGCACAGGGTCCTTGCGTAGTAACTGCCGGAGATATTAAATGTGACAGCGAGGTTGAGATTCTCAATCCTGAGCAGCACATTGCAACTCTCGGTGAGGATGCAAAGCTCAATATGGAAATCACCATTGACAAGGGCAGAGGATACATCCCTGCTGAACGCAACAAGCTTATTAGCGGCAATAATGTTATTGGCGTTTTACCTATTGATTCTATTTATACTCCCGTATTAAAGGTAAATTACACAGTTGACAACACTCGTGTAGGTCAGATTACTGACTATGACAAACTCACACTTGATGTTTGGACAAACGGTGTTATCAATGCACAGGAGGCTGTTTCACTTGCAGCTAAGGTGCTTACCGAGCACTTAAACCTCTTTGTAAACCTTTCGGATAAGGCTTCAAGCGCAGAGGTTATGGTTGAAAAAGACGATAAGGGCAAGGAGAAAATCCTTGAAATGACAATTGAAGATCTCGATTTGTCAGTTCGTTCTTTCAACTGCTTAAAGCGTGCCGGTATTAATACGGTAGAAGATTTGATCAACAAGTCAGAAGAGGATATGATGAAGGTAAGAAACCTCGGCAGAAAATCTCTCGAGGAAGTAATCCAGAAACTCAATTCTCTCGGATTTAGTCTTCAGAAGGAAGACGAATAAACACTTTAAAAACCCAACGGTAAAGGAGTGAACACAATGCCAGGTACAAGAAAATTAGGAAGAACAACTGCTCAGAGAACAGCTATGCTCCGTGCAATGGTTACATTCCTTCTCGAAAACGGCAAAATCGAAACAACTCTTACTCGTGCCAAGGAAGTTCAGGCTATGGCAGAGAAGATGATTACTACAGCAAAAGAAGATAACCTTCACAACAGAAGACTCGTTTTAGGTTTTGTTACTAAGGAAGAGGTTACAGTAAAGCTCTTTACTGAAATCGCTCCAAAGTATGCTGACAGAAACGGCGGTTATACAAGAGTAACAAAGATCGGTCCTCGTCGTGGTGACGGTGCAGAGATGGCTGTTATCGAGTTAATCTGATTTTTCGGTAATAATATTTGCTGATATACGCTCTCAACTTCGGTTGAGAGCGTTTTTGCGTTTGCTTTATTGTTATGCTTAGATTTTTATGGTTTTGTTCTAAATGTTGGGGTAACAATAATAAATTATGGTTTAGTGGAGTGTCGGTCGGGGATTGAAATTTAGCTAACGCTAAATTATCCTCCCAAAAACAAAAAAGTTTACTCAATTTTTTCAAAAATTGCGGGTTTGGGCAGCGCCCATAAAATCTTCCGATATAACAATTTATCAGGCGCAAACAGCCACGCTGTTTGCGTGCTTGCACCGAGTTTAAAAAACAGGCGGTAGCCTTTTAGAAAAAATTTGCTTATTTATTGTTTATTGAATGGCTTTCTTGTTATATAATTAAAAAAACGACCGCTGTCCGATAATGACAGCGGTCGTTATGATTATATAATTTTATTACTTGCTTTCCTGCAAAGTTATGGTAACTTTATCTGTACTGCCGTTTGAGCTGCGGTAATATTCAAGCTCAATTGTATCGCCTGCTTTATGGCTTTCGAGTATATCATAGAACTCGGCGAAGTTGCTTACCTTTTTGCCGTCGGCACCAGTGATAATATCGTTTTCTTTAAGGTCTGTGTTTGCGCAAGGACCGTCCTCGTCAATGCTGTAAATCGCAATGCCCGCAGGCGTGTTTCCACTGCTCTGTACATTTTCACCTGTAACGCCAATTTTTACTCTGCCCTGCACATAGCCGTATTTCATAATGTCATCAATAACATCTTTTACTGTGACAGAAGGAATTGCAAAGCCCATACCCTCATAATCTGTAGCGGCTATTTTTGCGGATGAAACTCCGATTACCTGACCGTACATATTTACAAGAGCGCCGCCGGAATTGCCGGGGTTAATGGCTGCATCTGTCTGAATGAATTTTACATTTGTCGTAATACTGCTCTGTCTGTCAACTGCAGATACAATACCCTGAGTAATTGAGTTGTTATACTTAACTCCGCCGGGATTACCTATAGCTATTACACTTTCACCAAGTGAAACATCTTTGGAGTTACCGAAGTTTGCGACCTTAAGTCCGCTTGCATCGTCCATTTTCAAAAGAGCAAGGTCTGTGCGTGTATCGTAACCAACAACACCTGCTTTGTACTGCTTGCCGTCGGAAGTAACGACCTGTATAAGGTAGAGAGTTTTGCTGTTGCCTACTACATGAGCATTTGTAACCACATAACCGTCTGATGTAATTATAATTCCGCTGCCCTGCGAAGTGCAATGTGAATCATCTGTGATTTCGTCTGAATAGCAAAGAACGCCGACAATAGAATCTGTTACTTCGTTGCTTGCATATTCGGTGTTGTATTTGGAATCTTTGGCATCGCTCGGTTTAGCTTTTAAGTCAATTCCCTCATAAGAAGAATTTGTCTTGTTGCTGTAATCGGATTCATTATGCTCTTGAGTGCTTGAACTGTCATTGTTAAAGTACGGACTGCCACTCGGTAATGTAAATGTATAGCTGTTATTTGTATTATTTTTGTTGCCGTTTGAATTTGACGCAACATAGGCAATCATTCCGCAGATACTGCCTACACAAAGCAATGACAGCACAACTATTATTACAATTATGCCGGGTGTCATCTTTTTGCGTGGCATATTCGGCATTGGCGGTTGTGCGTATGTATTTGAATAATCAACAGGCGGCTTTTGCTGCGGCACATAAGGCTGTCCGTATGGCTGTTGATTAAAGTTTGGCTGTTGATAATTCTGCTGTCCGTACTGCGGTTGATATTGTTGATACTGTGGTGCGTACGGTTGAGAATATTGCTGCTGTGGATTAGCGTATTGTCCATACTGAGGCTGATACACAGGTCTGCCGCCAGCCTGCGGATTGCCGTACGGCTGATATTGAGGCGGTTGAGGATTAAACGGCTGTTGATATTGCGGATTCGGATTATACTGCTGATTAAAGTTTGGGTTGTATTGTCCGTTGCAGCCGTTGTTTTGATAATATCCGTTTTGCTGCGGCTGTTCAAAATTAGGTGTTTGAGGAGCAAAGTCATTTTGCGGTTGCTGAGGTTGAGAAAATCCATTTTCAAATGGTTTTTCAGGCTCAAAATTTCTATACTGCGGTGTTACCGATTGTTCGTTAGTCGTTTCTGCGTTGTTTTCTGTATTTTCGGTTTCAAAAACAGGCGCAGGCTGCGGCTCGGTTGGTTTTTCGGTAAAAGGCTTTTCAGGTTCAAACTGATTATTAGAATTGAAATTATTATCCATAAAAATATCTCCTTATTAGTAATGCATAATTCGTAATTGTATAAAATAATTAAGTCAAACTTATATGTTGCAAATTTTTAATTATGAATTACTAATTTATAGCTTTCATAAGTATTATATATCTTTATTGTTTTAAAAGCAACAAAATTATATCACGCTTATGTGAGTATATATTGAAAATTAGGTGATTTTACAAGATTTTTCCTGTAATTTCTTCAAAAAACCAAAAAACTTTTGCAAAAGACTTTATATTTGAAATGATTTATTGTATAATAAAAGTAACTCGGAGCGACTATATTTTTTGTTCCGAAAATTTACTACAAAGGAAGATTAATATGCCATTAGTAAACGCTAAAGAAATGCTTACAAAAGCAAAAGCAGGCCACTATGCAGTTGGTCAGTTCAACATCAATAACCTTGAGTGGACAAAGTCAATTCTTTTAACTGCTCAGGAGCTTAACTCACCTGTAATTCTCGGTGTATCTGAGGGCGCAGGTAAATATATGTGCGGTTACAAGACAGTCGTTGGTATGGTAAAAGGTATGCTCGAAGAGCTTAACATTACTGTTCCGGTTGCTCTCCACCTTGATCACGGTTCATACGAAGGCGCTAAGGCTTGCATTAAGGCAGGTTTCAGCTCAATTATGTTTGACGGTTCACACTATCCAATCGAAGAGAACATTGCTAAGACTAAGGAACTCGTAGCTGCTTGTAACATTCTCGGCCTTTCACTTGAGGCTGAAGTTGGTTCAATCGGCGGTGAGGAAGACGGCGTTATCGGTATGGGCGAGTGCGCAGATCCTAAGGAATGTAAAATGGTTGCTGACCTCGGCGTAACAATGCTCGCTGCAGGTATCGGTAACATTCACGGTAAGTATCCTGCAAACTGGAAGGGCCTTAGCTTTGAAACTCTTGATGCGATTCAGCAGCTTACAGGCGATATGCCACTCGTTCTCCACGGCGGTACAGGCATCCCTGCTGATATGATCAAGAAGGCTATTTCACTCGGCGTTTCAAAGATCAATGTAAATACAGAGTGCCAGCTTGCATTTGCCGATGCCACAAGAAAGTATGTTGAGGCAGGTAAGGACTTAGAGGGTAAGGGCTTTGACCCAAGAAAGCTCCTTGCTCCGGGTGCAGAGGCTATCAAGGCTACTGTTAAAGAGAAAATGGAACTCTTCGGTTCAGTCGGTAAGGCTTAATCGTATAGCTTAATATTTTCACAAATTTAAGGCTTCGTCTTTTGACGGAGCCTTTTTTGTGCTGCACACTTTGTTGCTCACATATTTTCAACAAAATAATGCACAAAATTTCGTTGGTGAAATTTTGAATTACTATTGACATATATTATCAACTGTTGTAACATATTAATATAATATTTTGAGAAAATGCGGAATATTAAATCAAAATTACAAAGAGGTTGATAATGTGAAACATAATAAATTATTAAAAGGTATTACCGCAGCCGCACTTGCGCTTACAGTGCCTATGTCAATGCTTACTATGGGCGGATTGGCAGTGTCGGCAGCAAGCACCGATGAAAATGTAGGCGAAGGCACAAAGATCTACTTTGATGTTAACTCAACAGGATGGAAAAACTATATGAAGATTTATTGCCATATCTGGAGAGCTGACGGTAGGGGAGAATGGCCAAGTTGGCAAGCAAGAAAAGAAATATGCACTAAAGAAGATAACGGTTTGTACTCCTATAATGTTGTAAGAACAGGTAATTCCGACGAAATCGTGCAATCGGGCGACCGCAATTACTATTGCGTAATTTTCAGCGCAGACACAGGTATGGAGACATATCGCACAATTATGAACGGTAATTGCCTTGGTGATACCTGCTATGTTACAGGTAATGTATTTGAAAATCCTTATAACAGTTCTGAAACATGTACAGAGGCGGCATGGAAGAATCATCCCGAGTGCGGTCCGCAAAAAGCAATTACTACAACAAGCAAGGTAATAGGTTCTGCTTTACCTCACGGTGTGACCGATGCCGATCTTTTGGCAGATTATTTATTAAATTATGTGAGCTATGACGGAATAGCCGATACCCAAAGAACAGACAAAACAGGCAATCTTGCAAGATTGCTTAATGTTAAGAAAAATGACCTTATCGACAGCGTTAAAGTAAAAATTAATAAACAAAAAGCTGACGATTATCTTAACGATGATGAAGCAGAAAAAAAGCTGAACACTATTCTTGATATTATTAATACCGCTTACCAAGATATTTCCGATTCGGACGAGTATGATATAAACCTTGACGGTAAGTTTGATGTACAGGATGTTACATATTTGCAGTTAGGCATTTCGGGAAAAAATCAGTTTACCGATACGCAGAAAGAAATTGCCGATTATAACAACGACGGCAAAATTGATGTTCAGGATGTAACGAAAGCGCAGATGATTATTTCAGAAGTAACTGTACCGGTTAAACCGAATCCCACGCCCGATCCTGATCCCGAACCCGATCCTGAGCCTGAACCTACAACAAGCTATAACAGAGAATTTGCTGACAGGGTTATTGAACTTGTAAATATTGAGCGTGCTAAAGAGGGACTGAAACCGCTGAAAAAAGATGATACACTTAACGGTCTTTCTGATATTCGTGCAAAAGAAACAGTTACTTTATTTGATCATAAACGACCTAACGGTACAAAATGGTCAACAATTCTTAAGGAAAACAATGTATTTTACACTAATGCGGCTGAGAATATTGCATCAGGATATTCAACACCGGAGGATGTTGTGAATGCATGGATGAATTCGGAAGGTCACAGAGCAAGTATTATGAGCAAAACTTATGAAAAAATCGGTGTTTCTTGCTATATCGATAATAATTCTAAATATAAATATTATTGGGATCAGTTGTTTATAAAGGACTAAAAAGCAATATGACGAATATAAAAGCAATACTGTATGATATGTACGGTATTGTTTTTTATTTATGCTACACATAACCAATACTTTATCTATTGAAAATTTAACCAAAATGATGTATAATATAATATTAGTACGAAAGAATGTAGTACGCATTATTAATTAAAAAGGAAGTAATTTTATGGCTAAGAAAGAATTTAAATCAGAGTCAAAAAGACTTCTCGACCTGATGATTAATTCAATTTATACTCATAAGGAGATTTTCCTTAGAGAGCTTATTTCAAATGCAAGTGATGCTATTGATAAGCTTTGCTTTATTGCACTTACAGACGATAAGCTTAATATGAGCAGAGATGATTTTAAGATTTTTATAAAGCCCGACAAGGAAAACCGTACACTTACAATTACCGATAACGGTATTGGTATGGATAAAGACGACCTTGAAAACAACCTTGGCACAATCGCATCTTCGGGTTCATACAAGTTTAAGCAGGAAATGAGCGAAAAGCAGGACGATATTGACATTATCGGTCAGTTCGGCGTCGGCTTTTACTCCGCTTTTATGGTAGCAAAGAAAATTACCGTTGTTACTAAGAAATACGGCTGGGGCACAGCTTTCAAGTGGGAATCTGACGGCGCAGACGGTTACGAAATCACCGAAACAGAGAGGGACGAAATCGGTACAACAATTGTACTTAAAATTAAGGACAATACTGAGGAAGAGAACTATGATGAGTTCCTTGAGCAGTACAGAATCCAGGGACTTATCAAGAAGTATTCCGACTATATCCGCTATCCGATTATGATGGATATGACTCACAGCAGAGTTAAGGAAGAAACCAAGGACAGCGAAAAACCGGAGTATGAGGATTATACAGAAACCGAAACTCTTAACAGTATGCTCCCAATCTGGCAAAGAGCAAAGAAAGATGTTAAGCAGGAAGAGTACGATAATTTTTATCGTGAAAAGTTTATGGCTATGGACAAGCCTTTGCATACAATCGTAACTTCCGTAGAGGGTGTTGTTACATACAAGGCATTGCTTTTCATTCCGTCACAGGCACCTTACGATTACTATACAAAGGAATACAAAAAGGGACTTCAGCTTTATTCAAGCGGTGTTCTTATTATGGAAAACTGCGAGGAGCTTTTACCTGAACATTTCAGATTTGTAAAGGGTATTGTTGACAGTGCAGACCTTTCTCTTAACATTTCAAGAGAGATGCTCCAGCATGACCGTCACCTTATCACTATTGCACAGAACATTGAGAAGAAGATTAAGAACGAGCTTACTTCAATGCTTGCAAATGACAGAGAAAATTATGAAAAGTTCTTCAATGCCTTTGGCAGACAGCTTAAGTACGGAGTATCTGCCGACTACGGTATGCATAAAGAAGAATTACAAGACTTACTTATGTATTACTCTTCTACAGAGAAAAAACTTGTAACTCTTTCGGAATATGTTGACAGAATGAAAGAGGATCAGAAGTTTATTTACTTTGCAGTCGGCGAGAACATTTCTTCAATTGACAATCTCCCACAGACAGAACTTTTGCGTTCAAAGGGTTACGAAATCCTCTATTGTACAGAAGAAATTGATGAGTTCTCACTCCAGACTCTTATGCAGTACAAGGACAAGCGTTTCTGTTCGGCTACAAACGATGACCTCGGTATTGAGAATGATGAAAACAAAGAGGAAGAAAAGGACAGCAGTGCAATCCTTACTTTTGTAAAAGAAACACTCGGCGACAAGGTAAGCGAAGTTGTTGCGTCTAAAAAGTTGGTTTCTCACCCTGTTTGCCTTACCGCAAAGGGCGGCATTTCATTTGAAATGGAAAAATACTTCAATGCGGTTCAGCCTGACAGCGGTATGAAAGCACAGAGAGTGCTTGAACTTAATATGAATCACTCGGCTGTAAAGGCAATGGAAAGCGCAGTGCAGACGGATATTGAAAAAGCAAAGAAGTACGCAGAGCTTCTCTACGATCAGGCTCTCCTCATTGCAGGCCTTCCGATTGAAAATCCTGGCGAATATGCAGATCTCGTTTGCAGTCTTATGGTGTAATTAAATAATTATCTTAAAGCGGTTGCATTAGTTGCATCCGCTTTTTTGTTGCAATTTTTGTGTGTGCGTGTTATTATAAAAACGGGTGATTTAATGAAAAAATCCGGAGTGTTTACATTCTTTTATAGGCTGTTGCTCACGCTTATGCTTATGGTCGGTATTAACGGCATTTTTCTTGCAGAGATGCTTGACAGGTGGTATTTGCCGCTTATCAGTGTTTTTGCGTTTGTTGCCGCAAATGTTTTTCCGTCCAGTGCAAAGGGCGGCTATCCGTCTTTTAAATTCAGAATGATTGCACACGGCAGTGAATTGCTCTTGCAATTTTTAATAACAACTCTGCTTTCAAGTGTGATTTATATTCAGTCGGCTTTTCAAATGTTACCTGACAATTGGGTAAAATGGGCGCTGTGCCTTGGAGGTGCTCTGCTTGCGGAGTTTATTTTGTTTTGGAACGGTATCATTTCCGTTTATTGCACATCGGTTCAACTTGGCATAAAGCATAGGTTTATCGGAATAATTTGCGGTTTTATTCCGATTGTAAATTTATTTTGTCTTGGCGTTATTATAAAAATAACTATGCAAGAGGTTAATTTTGAGATTGATAAAGCCGAACAAGACAGAAAAAGAATTAATGAGAAAATTTGCAAAACAAAATACCCTGTATTGCTTGTGCATGGTGTGTTTTTTCGTGACAGCGCATATTTCAATTATTGGGGCAGAGTGCCGGCAGAGCTTATTGCAAACGGCGCAGAAATTTACTACGGTAATCACGAATCGGCCGCATCTGTAGATGACAGCGCCAAAGAGATTGCCGAGAGAATTAAACAAATCGTTGCGGAAACAGGTTGTGAAAAGCTGAACATTATTGCTCATTCAAAGGGCGGGCTTGATTGCAGAAAGGCGATTGCCTGTTACGGTGTTGAAGATATGACAGCATCGCTCACCACAATAAACACTCCGCATCGTGGCTGCGGTTTTGCCGACTATCTTTTAACAAAAGTTTCGCCTAATGTTAAAAACAAAATTGCTTTTGCATACAATAACGCACTTTTAAAGTTTGGCGACAAAAATCCCGACTTCATCTCTGCCGTAACCGACCTTACGCAGGCAAATTGTACGAAACTTAACGCTGATGTATTTGACTCACCAAAGGTTTATTATCAGAGCTTTGGCTCAAAGCTGAACAGAGCGACGGGAGGAAAATTTCCGCTTAACTTTTCATACAATCTTGTAAAATATTTTGACGGCGAGAATGACGGCTTGGTTTCAGAAAACTCCTTTGCCTGGGGCGAAAAATATACATACATTACTACAAAAGGTAAAAGAGGTATTTCTCACGGAGATATGATTGACCTTAACCGTGAAAATATTAAGGACTTTGACATAAGAGAATTTTATGTGCAGATACTTGCAGACTTGAAAAAATCAGGTTATTGATAAGGAGGATAAAGATAATATGAAGAGAAAAGATTATATTTCTTGGGACGAATACTTTATGGGTGTGGCTATTCTTGCCTCAAAGCGCAGTAAAGACCCGAACACTCAAGTAGGTGCGTGTATTGTAGACAATAACAATATCATTCTTTCAACAGGTTACAACGGCTTTCCTTTCGGCTGTTCCGATGATGATTATCCGTGGTGCAGAGATGGTGAAGACACAAAGTACAGCTATGTGGTACACGCCGAGCTTAATGCTATACTTAATGCAAGAGGCAAAAATCTTAAGGGCGCAAGGCTGTATGTTGACCTTTTTCCTTGCAACGAATGTGCAAAAGCCATTATTCAGTCGGGTATAGCAGAGGTTGTTTATCTTTATGATAAATATGCCGACAGCGCCGCAACTGTTGCGTCTAAAAGAATGTTGCAGTCGGCAGGGGTAGCGTGCCGTAAATTTACTTCCGACAAAAAGAGTCTTTCAATTGATTTTGAAAAGTAATATTGAGAAAAAATATATAGCCTTTGATTTGTTTTCGGTCAAAGGCTATAAGATTATTTGAGATAGCATTAATAAATTATGGTTTAGCAAATTGATTTTTCAAGCAATTATAAAAGTTTGGTCAACCTTTTCAAAGGTTGTGGGTGTGGGCAAAG
>ENA-OPEB01000083-OPEB01000083.1-human-gut-metagenome-genome-assembly--contig:-NODE-83-length-11207-cov-2.800305_pt1 | contig 11207 bp, 8 predicted proteins | sample MGYA00241296_ERZ501526 | MGnify/ENA primary metagenome ERZ501526 (study PRJEB25962, sample SAMEA2042303) | human gut metagenome | biome: human gut; feature: human-associated habitat; material: faeces... | reverse complement strand
GGAAGCGGCAGACAGCCGAACTGAAAAAGGCGGAAAAGCGCAAAGCAGAAGTAGACACCCTGTTTGCAAAAATGTATGAGGACTGGTCTGCCGGACGCATTACAGAATACAATTTCAATATGCTGTCCGAAAAGTATCAGGGCGAACAGCGAGAATTGGACGCAAAAATTGAACGGCTTCACGAAGCGATGGAGGCCGCCGCCCAGACAGCGGTTGACGCTGAAAAGTGGATAGGTCTGATGAAACAGTATGTCAATCCCACAGAATTGACGGCTGAACTTCTGAATACGCTGATTGAAAAAATCCTTGTCCATGAAGCGGTCAAAAGTGAGGACGGAAGCCGGGAACAGGAAGTGGAAATCTTCTACCGCTTTATCGGCAAAATCGAATGACACATCTTGAGATACCCAACAATATCTTTAACTAAGGGAAACGGGGTTGTCTGTTCCTGATTCTGATATGTTGATTTCTATATCAGAAGTGTTAGAAACACCAGTAAGTACTTTGCTTGGAGAAACGATTTCCGAGTCGAAAGCTGATGATTTAAGAGCAATTTCTGAAAAGCTTGAGGTCATAAACCTTCAATTAGCACAAAGAAAACAAGGAAGGCAAAAAGCAATTCATTGGTTTTTTATTTTCTTATGTGTGATTATAGTAATTGCTTTTGCGGTTTTAATTTTGCTAAATAGTCCATATTTAGGTTGGGATTACAGTGACCCGGAAAACGCAGTTATTGGAATTGGCTTTCACGCAATGGAGTGGTTGTTCACAAGAATAGCACCACTTGTTTTGATTGGTGCTGCTGTTGGAGCCTTTTTGACACGAAAAAAATAAGACCCGCTACAAGTAAAACCTGCCCTGATGGAACGTAAATGCTCCGTCGGGGCAATTTTTATAGGAAGAATCGCAAACTACCGTGAATCTGTGTTTGTCAATATAATATGGATAATCACAGAGGAAGGAGTGGTTATGCTATGAGTAACACTTTACAAAGCGTACATCCGGAGCTTGTTTCGGAATGGTCAGATAAGAACCTGCCACTGACATCGGACAAGATAACCTTCGGTTCAAATAAAAGAGTTTGGTGGAAAGGTTCTTGCGGTCACGAATGGCAAGCAAGCGTTAAGGCTCGCTCCGGCGGAGAGAAATGCCCTATATGCTCCGGTGCGAGAGTGGTTGCAGGTATTAACGATTTGGCGACATTAGGGCCATTACTGGTAAAACAGTGGTCAAAAAAGAATAAGATAAAACCGACAGAAGTTTCTATTGGTTCTCATAAGAAAGTGATATGGAGATGTGAAAAGGGACACGAATGGATAGCCACCGTAAAGAGCAGAACCATCAACAAAACAGGTTGCCCTTACTGCTCCCATAACAAAGTGCTTGCCGGATTTAATGACCTTGCAACCCTGTTTCCGGAAGTTGCAGACGAATGGTCAGATAAGAATGAAAAGAAACCAACAGAAGTCACGGCGTTTGCAAACAGCAAGGCTTGGTGGAAATGTAAAATCTGTGGCTACGAATGGAATACGCTTATTTCCACACGCTCAGGCGGCAGTAAATGTCCTTGTTGCAGTGGATATACATTTATAAAAGGAAAGAATGACCTGAAAAGTACACATCCACTAATAGCAAAAGAATGGTCAGAGAAGAATTATCCTCTGCAACCGGATGAGGTTAATGCAAAGTCAAGAAAAAATGTATGGTGGCATTGCAGGAAATGCGGTAATGAGTGGAAGTCAGTTATTAATGCTCGTGTGAAAGGAACGGTCTGCCCTGTTTGTGCAGAACGAGAGGTACTTGCCGGATACAATGATTTGGCTACGACGGATAAGCAGCTTCTGACAGAATGGGATTATGAATTAAATAAGTTGAAGCCGACGGAAGTTTCAAGAAATTCAGCAAAGAGAGCGTGGTGGCAATGCAGATACGGTCATTCTTGGAGTATGAAGATAAACGAGCGTACTGTTCTCAATAAAGGGTGCAGGATATGTGAGCAGGAGTATTTGTCATTGTTCCCGGCTCTTGCAATCAGTTATTATGCCAATTTGAAAGGATTGAAAGTTGAACTTGGTTCTGATAGGTTATTCGGCATTCCACTTGATGTATATATCCCACTGGAGCAGGTTGCCATTCAAGTGAATACGGACTCGGAGAAGATAGACATACTAAAGAAACATCTCTGTAAACAACGTGGAATCAAACTCATTAAGTTGCCGATGAAGCCAAACGAAGCGGAACCCGATTATGCACAGCGTATCAAAGCGGCATTTCAGAGCGTACATATATTTATATCTTCCGACACACAGGAAGATGTCAGGATAATAAGGAAAACATTTGAGAACTGGAGGAGCAGCCGATGAGAGAAAAGAAATATCATATTTATCTAACCGATGACGAGCAAAGCAGAGTGATACAGTCGCTTATCAACCTAAAAAATAACTTGATAGCACAAGGCAGATACACTGATGCAGTTGACGATGTCCTTTGCAAGGTGCTGACAGCCAAGAAAAAGAAAGTCAAAATCTAATATATCTAAACACACAAAAGACCGCCTACACCTTTATAATGTAAGCGGTCTTTAATTATGCTTCGTGAAACTGAAATTTTACGGTAGTTAATTCAATTTCAAACGAAGAATTATTACCTGTTTCTTCTTCTCTGCAACCTTCATAGATACTTTTGTAACAAAAGAAAGTTTCTTCCCTAACATCTTCAATGCTTCTGGAAAGAATGTCTTTTCTTCCAATAATTCCATACTACATTTGTTTGCAAATTCTTTGCTATCGTTAATACCAAAATACATAATAGCACTTGCATTTCCTGTACGTTTGATAAACCAGTTCGTAAACTTTAATCCACTCTCACTTGTAGCGTCAAACAACATCTCACCTTTTGGAAATGCTTTTCCACACCCCTTAATAAATGCTATGATTTCTTCTTCATGGAAATATTGGAACACACCTGACACAATTAGCAGTGTAGGAAGCGAATTGTCTATTTCCTTTACCCATTCCAATTTAAACATATCGCCTGCAATGAGCGTTTCATTTTTTCGCTGACCAAATACTTTTTTTCTTGCCTCTATTACTTCTGGCAAATCAGTCTCATACCAATGTACAGTTCTGTTTTCAATCTTATCACTTAAACGGTCATAAGCAGTCTCTAATCCTGCACCAAGATATACAATATTACTTTCTGCGTAACTTTTTGCAAACGCAATAACTGTTTTGTCCATATTGTAATAACGTGCTACCGATGCCATATTGCTATATTCAGAAGAACCTTTATCTACACCTTGTGGTAAATACTTCTCCAACTCAAGAGCCTTTTCATCCATAAAATATTCTGGAAATTTTTTAGAGATATTGATTCTTGCCACTAACGGAACAAATAACGTATTTGCAACACCATCAAATTTATTCATAATCTACCTCTTTCTTTAGTTAGTTTTTGCTGACCAATCTAACATATGAAGTTTATTTTGTAAAGTATCTATCACTTAGAAAAATTCAAATTTAATAATTAGTTTTTTTCGCAATCAAAACTCCAACAGGAGCTAAACCGCCATCCACCAAATTCACTTTGACGACTGTAAAGCCATAATCCGCAATAAACTCACAAAAATTTTCCTTGTTCCATTCTTTGTATGCTTTAAATCCTGTAATAGACATCAATCGCTTTCGTAAACCACTTGATTTTTTCTCTGCCCATAAGAAGGTTGGTGCGTACAAAATACCATCTTTTTTTAATACTCTACGAATTTCCTGCATTGCTTTTTCAGGCTCTGGCATAATGTGCAGTGCATTTGAAATTACTACACAATCAAAATTTTCATTCTCATATGAAAGTGCCGTTGCATCGGCTACGCAAAAACTAAGTTTTTCTGTTGTACCTCTCCTTTTCGCTTGCTTAATCATATTTTCCGAAAAATCGGTTGCCGTCCAGCTATTAGTACAATCAGACAATGGGAAAGATAGCTGCCCTGTTCCACAAGCTAATTCTAATACATTCATATCAGATTTGAGATAATCTCTAATATATCCGCAGATTGCATTATAAAATTTCTTATCTGACTCCATCAAAGGTGCATATATTTTTGCAAGTCGTTGCCAATAACCCTTGTTTGCCTTGTCTTTCATATCAAAATCTCCATTTTATTCAATAATACAACTTCAAATATTCCTCTGTGTTTTATTATACATCATAAATGTTAAAATTTCTACCCGACGTCTATTGACCTTGATTGTGAGGAAAATAGGCGGCTTTTTTTGTCGCCTAAAAATTTTTTGAAATTTTTTCGGAAAAGCAGCGATTTTGGGTGTCCAAAATGAAGCCTTTTGTGCAATGAGTGAAGGGGTTAATTCCTGATGATGAAAACGGAAGCCTTTTCAATTGTTCTTTGACAATTGAATACACAGGTCGTTAAGACTTTAATTCTGATGATAGCCACTTTAGCAGGTACGCCGAAACTTCTGAAAATTTCAGAACAGCGAGAACTCCTGCTATGAGTATCGGATTGCAACCGATATGGCGATGACGGTCAGAAAGATAATGATACTTCTCTACGGAGCTGGCGGAGTACCCGGCAGAGGTTAGATTCCTATGATACAGATAAGCAGTCTGTTCCTTAACGACTTCCCGAAAGCGATATGCTTGGCAAGGGATATTGAGAATAAATATTGCCACGACCGTTTAGGAAATGAAACGGTCAAGTACATAGTCATATTTTATTGGCTATGAATAAATTGAAAGGAGGACGCAAGGGGTGTCAAACTGCAAAACGATTGCCATATGCAATCAAAAAGGCGGAGTCGGAAAGACAACGACAACGGTTAATCTTGGTGTTGGTCTTGCAATGCAGGGTAAGAAAGTGTTGCTCATAGACGCAGACCCACAGGGAGATTTAACTACTTGTCTCGGTTGGAGAGATACAGACAACTTGGGTATCACGCTTGCAACGAAACTTACAGATGTGATTAGTGAAACGATGAATGACCCGACAGACGGTATTCTGCACCACGAGGAAGGTGTTGACCTTTTACCGGCGAACCTTGAACTTTCGGCGATGGAATATAACCTGATGAACGCTATGAGCAGAGAAACCACTTTGAGGAATTATTTGAGTCAGGTCAAAGACAGATACGATTTTGTCTTGATTGACTGTATGCCTTCTCTGAGTATGGTAACACTCAATGCTCTATCTGCGGCAGACAGCGTGATTATTCCGGTGCAGGCACAGTATTTGCCGGCTAAAGGTATGACCCAGCTTGTGCAGACCATTTCAAAAGTCAAGAAGTATATCAATCAGGATATTAAGATAGACGGTATGCTTCTTACTTTGGTGGATAACCGCACAAACCTCGCCAAAAGTACGGTGGAAGCGTTGCGGGAGAATTTCGGAAATCAGATTAAGCTGTATCGCACATCTATTCCGATTGCTGTAAAAGCCGCAGAAACTTCTTCCAAAGGGAAGAGCATTTTTGCATATGAGCCAAACAGTACGGTGTCTAAGGCATACACCGAATTTACGAAGGAGGTGTTAGCCGATGGCAGGAAGAAAGAGCGACTTCACTCTCACGAGGCTCGATGACCTTTTTACAACGCAGGCACAGAGAGAGGAAGAAAGACTTTCTAAAATCCGAGATATTCCATTAGAGCTGATTGACGATTTCCCAGACCACCCGTTCAAGGTCAGGGACGATGAAGATATGCAGCAGCTTGTCGAGAGTATCAAGGAACGTGGAGTAATTACTCCGGCAACGGTAAGGCAGAAAGAGGACGGAAGATATGAACTCGTATCCGGTCACAGACGAAAACGAGCAAGCGAACTTGCCGGTTTTGAAACGTTAAGATGTGAGGTTCTTGACCTTAATCGAGATGAAGCCACAATTCTAATGGTGGAAAGTAATTTCCAAAGGTCGCAGATACTTCCCTCTGAAAAAGCCTTTGCCTACAAAATGCGTTTGGACGCTATGAAAAGGCAAGGATTTCGTTCTGATTTAACTTCTGCCCCAGTGGGTCAGAAGTTCTCGGTGGAACAAATTGCAGAAAATTCTGCTGATAGTAAAACGCAAATCCAGCGTTATGTTCGCCTTACAAACCTTGTTCCCGAACTGCTTGAATTTGTCGATGAAGGGCGAATTAAAATGCGACCGGCGGTTGAATTGTCGTATCTTGACGAAGATTGTCAGCGTGATGTGGTTGATGAGATTGATATGAACGACGCAACTCCCTCTCACGACCAGACTATCCGTATGCGAAAGTTTTTCGATGAGGGCAAACTGACAACCGAAGCTATCCAAGCCATTATGTCGGAGGAAAAGCCAAACCAGAAAGAGAAGATTGTGCTAAGGGGCGACAGAGTGCGACAACTCATCCCGAAAAATATCCCAATCAGCCAAACGGAGGACTTCGTGTGCAAGGCATTGGAGCATTACAACAAGTATCTCAGGCAACGGGCAGACCGTGATAGCAGATAGCCGATTTTGTTACTCCCCCTTCTCACACTCTACCCCCTAATACCTACTGTTTACTTGCTGAAAAGATATATTCTATCTCACTTGAATATACCTATCTCTCATAACTTATAGCTGTCTAATAAAGGGTTCGCACATTTGAAGTGTAAACAAAGTGTCTGATACGATAAAAAGTTAGGATATTCGCACCTTTGCTGTTTTTTGTCTGATTGATTACGATTAAGGCGAAAGGAGCGATAGCTTATGAGAAAGAAATGGATGGTTTGTATGATTGCCTGCTTGATGATTTTGTTTGCCGGATGTAACGGTAACACAGCCAAAGAAACCGCACGAAATGACACGGATAAAAGGATTTCTTTTACGGCTGGTAATACCGAAACAACGAACGGAACAGAAAAAGCAGAGGATACAAGTGTTGTTCCTGAAACGGAGCAACCAGTATCAAGTGAAGCAACAACAGAGCCAAGTCAGCAGGAAAAGTCGGATGTTTCTTCTACGGCAGGTAGTAGGGCGGAAACTGCAAAAAGCTATGAATCCGTTCAGGTAACGAAAAAGCCTGACAGTATTCAAGAACAGGAGCAGCCACAGCAACAACCGAAGCCAGAGCCGGAAACACCGCCAGTTAAGGAAGAAGTGAAACCCACAAAGCCAAAACCGACGGAAGAAGCGAAGCCGAGCTTTGATGTTAATCCTTATTTGAGTTACGCCAAGAGTTATGCTCAAAGTATCGGTTTGGAGTTGGACAGTACCGCAACGGATTGTTGGGATAATCCGATAACCGCCAATGCCAAACGCACAGGCATTAAGGACGATATTCAAAGCAGGCTGAAGAGATACAAAAATGTGGAAGGATTTACCGCAGTGTGGGTATGGGCAGAAAAGGTATCCGATACGGAATATGAAATCTATATCGGCTACTGCTAAAAAACAAAATAAAATACAGTATCGGACGCACTGAGATAATCGGTGCGTTCTTTCATTTTAAGGAGGAAACTTAGATGGTAAAGACGAAAATCAAGAGAGCCGTATCGTTTGTTATGGCGACGGTTCTCAGTCTCAGTGCTTTTATGAGTATTGGGACAAGCACAGCGTTTGCTGCAAGCGGAGAAAAGACCAAAGTGTATATGGTTGATTTTCCTCGTGACGGCGACGCAAATTACGACGGTGTGTGGGGACACAGTAACCTTACTTTGAAGAACGGTTGGCATACCGGCAGTTCTACCCACACTAACTTAAAGGCAATCGGTTCATATTCCGGTAATATTGCCTATTGTATCGAGCCGGGTGTTTCACTCAGCTCCGGTCAGAGTATGAACAAATACGATGAAAATTATTTTAACAATATCACAGCAAACGGAGTTATCTCCGGCGATGAAATCAGACTCTTTATCGGTCGTATCTTGCAGCACGGCTATCGAGGAACGATTTCAACAAGCTGGAGGTCGCAGAACGAAAGTGCGGCAAACAGTATTGCTCACGCTTATGCAACACAGCTTCTTATTTGGGAAACAGTCGTAGGAGAGCGTGACGCAAACTTTAATCACAAAGCAGCCAGTGGTTGCAGCAATGTGAAAGATGTTATCAATGCCAAACATCCGCTTCGCAGTAAGATTATGAATTACTACAACAGTATGGTCAGCAGTGTGCAGAATCATACAGTTGTGCCGAGCTTCTGTACTAAATCAAGCGGTTCAGCGAAAGTAAATGAACTTGAATGGAACGGAAGCAAATATGTTGCGACTCTTACAGACTCAAACGGTGTACTCTCCAATTATGATTTCAAGGCGAATATCAGTGGTGTAACATTTTCCACAAGCGGAAACAAACTTACGGTGTCAATGGATAAAGCACCGAGTAAGGAATTTACTATTACCGCAAGTAAGAAAAACGGTGTCCGCAGAGGTGTCATCGTATGGTCTGAGGGAAAGCACGGTCAAAATTCAAGTGTGCAGGATGTTGTTACTTACGCACAGGAAGTCAGCGACCCTGTAAGCGGATATGTAAAGATGAAAGTCAGCTACGGTTCTTGTCAGATTGTGAAAACATCTGAGGACGGAAAGGTTGACGGTATCAATTTCACTATTTCAGGCAACGGAGTAAATCAGACAGTTACCACAGCAAACGGTGGTAAGTTCCAGATTGACAACCTTATGCCGGGCGTATATACGGTAACAGAGCAATCTATCGACAAATATGTACCGCAAGAGGTTCACAGAGTAACCGTTGTTGCCGGTCAGGTAGCAACAGTAAACTTCAATAATGTTCTCAAAAGAGGTAATCTTCAGGTCATTAAATCATCGGAAGATAATCTTGTTGAGGGTGTGAAATTCCACCTTTACGGTACTTCCCTTGCAGGTATTGCCGTTGATGAATATGCGGTTACTGACAAAAATGGTGTAGCAACATTCAAAGATGTGCTTATCAGCGGAAGCACACCATATACGCTCGAAGAAGTGGATACAGAAATCCGTTATGTCGTTCCTGAAAAGCAGACTGCACCGATTAAATGGAACGAGGTTACAAATCGAGACTTTACCAATATTCTTAAAAAGTTCAGCGTTACAGTAACAAAGAGTGACCGAGAAGAAGGAACTGCTCAGGGCGACGCAAAACTCTCCGGTGCTGTTTACGGAATTTATAAAGGCGACACACTTGTGGATAAGTATGTGACAGACAGCGAGGGGCAGTTCACAACAAAGGAATATGTCTGCGACAGCGATTGGACAATCAGAGAAATCACACCGTCCGAGGGTTATCTCCTTGATAAGACAATCCACAAGGTAGGTGCAGAGCCAAAACTCTTTACGATTGAACACAATCTTGTGGCAAATGATGTGACAGAGCAGGTTATGAAAGGCAATATCGCTATCATCAAACATACCGATGATGGGGAAACCAAGATTGAGACACCGGAAAATGGTGCTGAATTTGAAGTGTATCTGAAATCTTCCGGCTCATTTGAAAAAGCCGACAAAGATGAAAGAGATACTATTGTTTGCGATGAAAACGGATTTGCTCAGACAAAGGATATGCCGTATGGTGTATATACCGTTCATCAGACCAAAGGTTGGGAAGGTCGTGAGCTTATGAAAGACTTTGATGTTTTCATTTCTCAGGACGGTCAGACTTACCGTTATCTCATCAACAATGCCAACTTTGAGTCATATATCAAGGTCGTAAAGGTTGATGCAGAAACAGGCAAGACAATTCCGTATGCAGGTGCAGGCTTCCAAATCTATGACCCTGCCGGTAACAAAGTAAGTATGACATTTACTTATCCTACACCGACAACCATCGACACATTCTATACCGACGCAGACGGTCAGCTTGTTACACCTGAAAAACTGGACTATGGCAAGGGATATTCACTTGTTGAGGTTCAGGCTCCGTATGGATATGTACTCGACAGTACTCCTGTTTCTTTTGATGTGACAGAAGAAAATTCCACACAGGAAGGCGGTATCACATTGATTAAGGTGGATAAGCCGAATATGGCACAGAAAGGTACGATTTCCGTTGAGAAAACCGGCGAAGTATTCTTTGGTGTCAATGTATCCGGCGAGGAAGATAAAGATGTGATTTATCAGCCGGTGTATAAGGTCAAAGGACTTGCAGGTGCGGTTTATGAAATCACTGCCGACGAAGATGTTATCACACCGGACGGTACACTTCGTTATCACAAGGGCGATGTGGTAGATACCGTAACAACAAATGAGGATGGCAAAGCCAAGAGCAAGGAACTCTATCTTGGTAAATATACTGTTGTTGAAACCAAAGCACCAAACGGTATGGTTATCAATAAAGAAAAACATTCAGTAGAACTCACTTATGCTGGACAGGATGTAGCGGTAACAGAAACCGCAACCAGCTTCGTAAACGAGCGACAGAAAGTGAAGATTTCCCTTGAAAAGGTGCTTGAACAGAATGAAACCTTTGGTATCGGCAAGAATGATAAAATCAAAAACATCAGCTTCGGTCTTTACGCAAAAGAAGACATTGTATCTTCGAGCGGTACAGTAATTCCGGCTGACGGTTTGATTGAGATTATCACGCTTGATGAAAACGGAACAGCGACTGCAAATACAGACCTTCCGTTTGGCAGTTACTATATCAAGGAAATTGCTACGGACGAACATTATATCCTCTCCGACACACAGTACCCGTTCACATTCGAGTATGCTGGTCAGGATACCGAAACGGTTGAAATCAAGGTAAATGACGGTAAGCCGATTGAGAACAAACTCATTTACGGTTCTGTATCTGGTAAGAAGATTGACGAGAACGGAGAAGCACTGGGCGGTGCTTTAATCGGCATTTTCAAAGCAGATGAAACCGAGTATACAAAAGAACACGCTATTATGACTGCCACATCTGAAAAGGACGGCAGTTTTTCTTTTGCCAAAGTTCCTTACGGAAAATGGATTGTAAGAGAGATTGAAGCTCCTGAAGGCTTTGTGCTTGATGATACTTCTTACGAAGTAAATATCGGGGAGAATGAGCAGGTCATCGAAGTGGAAATTACCGACGAGTATATTTACGGTAATATTGAACTTACCAAAGTGGACGCTGATTATCCGGATAACAAACTGACAGGTGCAACTTTTGATGTGTATAAGGATGTTAATGGCGACGGTAAACTGGACGATGGCGATGAACTTATCGGAAATCTTGAAGAAACCGCAACCGGTATCTATGAGATGAAAGAAATTCTCTACGGTAAATATCTTG
>ENA-OPEB01000081-OPEB01000081.1-human-gut-metagenome-genome-assembly--contig:-NODE-81-length-11350-cov-10.489597_pt1 | contig 11350 bp, 8 predicted proteins | sample MGYA00241296_ERZ501526 | MGnify/ENA primary metagenome ERZ501526 (study PRJEB25962, sample SAMEA2042303) | human gut metagenome | biome: human gut; feature: human-associated habitat; material: faeces... | reverse complement strand
ATAGGAAGCCGTCCACGAGCGGATGCCGCCGGGTGTCTCTTTTTCGCCCACTCCATCGAAGGGCATGCGTTCTCCCTTGAAGAAGAACGGGAGGAGCGGCATACGGTCGCAACTGCCCGACAAGTATTTGACCAACGTCCCGAGGAAATACGATACCAGCCACTCCGCCGGATGCTCCACGGGTTTTGCTGCGGAACGTGCCGTAGGTTTCACCTTGACGAGCGAAGCCGGAACGAGTCCTTCGAGTGCCTCCACCAGTTCTTTGGCTTGCGCATCGATGTAGGCGGGCATCCAGCGCACCAGGTATTTCTTGTCCGACAACTGGAGCAACTGTGGAGCCACCGCCCCCTTGTCCAACAGGTGCAGCGCACAGAAAAGAGTTTGGTATAGGGCAATGACCGTCGGATGGTAGTCGGGCAGGAAATCGGGATTGATGTGCAGCAAGGCATGAGGCAACGTGCGCTCGTTGTAGGCAACCTTTCCTTCTATCGTCCAATCATACCGGTAATCAAAGCTGAGGCTTATCGCATCGTCCACACCGATGCTTTCCGGCAGTTTGGAAAATGCGATAGGAAACATTTCTTCCCTTCCCAGCTTCCCGGTGAAGAAACGCTGCACGTTCTTTCTCACACGGCGCAATTCCGCCACATATCCTTCCTTGAAATTACCTTGGGGTGCAAAAGGCGGCTTGTCCGGCAGAAGCATCAGCAGGGCATCAGATCTGTCAGCCAGCTTGGAGAAGTCGATGCGGCGGAATGCCGGGACTTCCGTTCCTGCATCTTTAGCAGGCAGGGTAGTCACGAGGTCTTTCAAGGCGGGCACTTCCACCTCCTGCCGCACGTTGTCCACTTCAATGCCCCGTTTCTTCAATTCTTTCAGAAGGTCGAACCCGTGCATTTGGAACACAATGAAAGGATTGTTGTCAATCTCCCGGCTGAACATATAGACCACGGCTGCCAGATGTTTGCAAGGCACCGCCCAATCGGGACAACTGCAATCCATCTCCAAGTCATCCCATCGTTCGGGGAATATCTTCAAGCCGCAGGAGCGGGCGATGTCCAGCACCTCCGGGTCCAATTCCCGGTTGAGGAGGCCGGAGATGATGCCCGGTCGGGCTATCAGCCGGTTCATCAGCTTGTCCACTTGCCCGGCGGAAAACTTCGGGACGATGATTTTAACGCGGTAAGGCCGCGGACGGCTACCTTGCACCTTGGCGCTGATAACATTATCTTGCAACTGTATTTCTCGGACGGAGCCATTGCGGGCATATCGTGCGCCCCGGGGGATGCGGTTCTCATAATCAATGTGGGTCAGCGAACGCAACCATTCGTCGCCCCACCATGTATTGCCAAACTGTTGTGCCATATTATTGTGTGACTGGAACTGAATTTCTGCAAAATAATATAAAATCTTTTTAGTCTCCATAAGGCATGAGAGATTTCTCAGCAAAAGAAATAGACGTGAATCCGATATGAAGAGGCGGAAAATTTGCTCTGCTCTCGGCTTCTTCGTATATTTGTTGTAGTTTGGAATAACTTATTTGACTATCAACATTTTGTAGAAAACTCGCACGAGAACAGGCAAAGGATAAGAAAATGCGGAACTGTTTAGAAGTGCCATATTTCTCATGCTTTCAAATAACGCTTTATCCTGCAGCAAAGATAGCATTTAATTTTGAATAGGCTCGTGATTCCAAAAGTAAAATGGTAAGTTATAATGGCACTGCTCTTCATTCTGAGTCTTTAAAGTAAAGAGTACTGCAGACACCGACAAAACGAGAGGGGAACAAAGAGTGATTTCCAATGCAAATAAAAAGTCATTGATAATCAAAGGGATTATACCATGAAAGGATTTCCGGTGCAAATAAAAGCCCTATGCATAAAACGGTATATACGCGGAGTATCTCCGCGATCCTGAGTTTTCATCTGCTAATTTAATCATACCTGCAGCAATCGTATCATTAATAATCCTTGATGCTACAGCTGCATTATTTCTTCCGATGGACAGTCGTTCTCTGAGTGATTGGTTTGTCATTTTTACTCCATTCTCGAAAAGGAGACAGGCATGTTGGTAGCAAACTTGAATTTTTTCTGTTTTGGACATATCAAGGTAGTTGCGTTCCTCATATATAGTAACGCGAGTGAAATATTCGCCTTTTTCAATCTTGATTGCGGGCAGTCTCATTTCTTCTACACCAGCGACAGCTCTGTCCATACCGCTGCCTCGTTTTTCACACAGGTTGAACAGGAACATTGACTGGGCTACCTTCTCATTACGGGATTTAGGGGGCATATCAATGAAGCGATTGGTGTCTATGAGTGGTACTCCAGGATTGGTAATTACCAGTCTGTTTCCGAAAATCTCCACGGACAGTATCATTCCCTGCATGTCGAAGTCTTGGTGAATCAAGGCATTGGCTAACAATTCACGGATGGAGACTTCTGGATAAGGATATTTGTTTTCCCGGAACGGAGTACGGATCAGTTCAGTTTTTTCCAATAGACTCATGATATGGGCTACAATCTTATCCAGTGATATGGCATATCCTTCATGGAAAAATGTTTCGGATGAAAGATGAAGATTGTTGTTGCCTTTGTATTGCCGAACAACTACATTTTTGAAGGCAAGGGACGGGAAATCTTTGAGGTCTCTTGCCATAAGTACAGCTCCAAGGTTGGTAACGACCCACGCTCCGTCTTCTTTTCGGCAGAATCCATATGTTTCCATTCCCTCAATGATATGGTCAATGCCGGAGGGAACAGACTTGTGAATCAGCTTGTAGAATTGGGCAAAGTCCAGTAATGTAATAACTTTTTCAGCGGTAAGTCCTGGCAGGGCGATTCTATCCTCGAATGTTTGTCCCTCCGCAGTGGCAAGCATTGCATGGACTTGTGCCTTTGACATCTTGTGTGTCTGACCGGCAGATCGATAGTAGCTGTCATATATCGTCATGCCTCGAAGATAGACAGGTTTGTCTTTTTGCTCTGGAACATGGACAAGCAAGATGCCGGAGCCGTCCATTTCTACCGATGTATGCTCTATGCGGATGGGGATATTAAGATTGTTCCGGGCAATGTTTCCTATCTTCTTGACAATCTCCTCGGCCTGCTCACGGGATGGTGTGAAAAGAGAAGCATCATTGTTTATGCCGAATCACTAGTGTCCGGAGAAAAATTCTCCGACAATGTTTTAATTATTAAACATCAATAAGTTACAATCATTAGAAAATTTTTCGATTAGAACATCAGTAACTTTGCGGTAGCCATCAAGAGGTTATCCGCAAGCCATGAACAAAGGAAAAACAATCTTCGCTCAGATTATGTCTCTCATTAACGAATACGAGTTCAAGAAATGTGTCGACCGCTACAAAGGTGACCGGCATGCCATCAAATTCAATTGTCGTGACCAGTTCATGGTGATGAGTTTTGCACAGTTCACTGACAGAGCTGGTTTGAGAGATATAGAGACTACGCTTAACCTCTGCGGCGACCTCTATCGCTCCGGAATCAAGGCAATACCTCGATCCCCGCTTGCGGAGGCCAACGAGAAGAAGGATTGGCGTATATATCAAGACTTTGCGATGACTTTGGTAAAGGAAGCCACGATGCTTTACAAGGATGAAAAGCTGCGAATTGGTCTTGAGGAGATGATATATGCGTTTGACAGCAGTACCATTGACCTGTGTCTTAAGTTGTGTCCATGGGCCGAGTTTCATCATGGTAAGGGCGCGTTCAAGATACATACACTGATGGATCTGCGAGGCTCGATTCCCACATTTGTCATGCTCACGCCAGGCAAGGTTAACGATGCCGGGATGACGGACAAGATTCCTGTTGAAGCAGGTGCTTTCTACCTGATGGATAGGGGATATGTTGCCTTTGAGAAACTTTACAAGCATTTCCAGCAAAAGGGCGCCTACTTTGTTACACGCGCCAAGGACAATATGTCTTATGAGGTTATTGAGTCCAGACCTGTCAACAAAGACTCGGGCGTTCTTTCGGATGAGACTATCAGACTTGCTGGATATTACTCTACCAGAAAGTATCCCGACACATTGAGACTTGTTGTATATGAAGACATTGAGACTGGAAGAGTATATCGATTTCTGACCAACAACTTTGCGATTGACGATCCGCTGACTATTGCGGAACTCTACCGTGAACGCTGGCAGATAGAACTGTTCTTCAAATGGATCAAGCAGCATCTTCACATCAGGACTTTCTACGGCACTTCCAAGAACGCCGTGTACACGCAGATATGGATAGCCATTGGTGACTATCTTCTGCTCATCATTGCGAAGAAGCGATACGGGTTGGATCCAAGTCTTCATTCTATCTCTAACTCAATCGGACAAGTCCTCTTCCAGAGGGCGGATATCCGTGAAATTTATAATCAGCCGACAACTCCCGTTTGTGTTCCGGAGGCGGGTTCTGTCGAGCAACCTACTTTATGGTAAAAGTTCTCCGAACAGCAGTGATAGCCGAAATGAAATAAAATATGTCAAGATCATCGATACGGCAAAACTCAGAAAAAAGATCGACACTTTGTCCGCAGAACTCAGGAAAACGGATCTGAAAATCCAGGAGACCAACTGGACGGCAGATTTGATGGATACTGATATTCAAGACATCGGGAGTAGAGGCGACTGATGTCTGTCGCATATACGGAGTAGTATCGTAAATTACAGGGCGAGCATAATTCTGACTGCAATATGCTGTATGGCGGATTTTGCATCGGAAAACGAACATGGATATGTAGGCGCTACCGGCAGGATCCGGGGGCAACAGGAATCAAAACGCAATTCCAGCATCCATGCGAAAGCATCTCACAAGCGCAAGCTTCAGGCCTGTGATGCCAATTAACAACGCATTACCGAATGCTGACTGTAACGATACGAGGGTGGGTAAGGGGATAATGACTGATGCAGCAAATCTGCAGCAGCCATGTTTGGAATCATCGGATGTCGGAAATTTGTGAAATTTGTGAATTTGGATGATTATTCATAAATTCAACCGATATTTTGATGACTCACGGAAAGTGTAGGTCTGTTCTCGGATACGAATCTGGAAAATTCAAAGAAGAGAGATCAGGCAGACAACTTCTCACGTCATATCACTTGTGGTATGTGCGTGGGGCTGCTTATGTTTCTTCAAGGTTTTCCAGAACCTGTATCCGACAGACGGCAGAGGCGCCACGCTTTTTTTGTAATTGATAACATATAACTAAAAACGGATATTATGACAATTTCTATGATCGAACATCGTAATGTCTGGTATGACAGATACGATAAAGCAGGACGGAAAGTCAATACAAGGGCAGCCCACTAAACTAATTATTTTCAACTACTGATTCAAATAATTATTATGAGCGAAGATATACTAATGACATGTAATGCCATTGATCAAGTAGCAGTAAGCAACTTACTAGATGGCCGTATATTTTTTATTCCATCATATCAGAGGGGATACCGCTGGACTAAAACCCAAATATATGATCTATGTAATGACCTTCTGGAATATGCCTTAAAACCGAACAAAGACCCAAAATCATTTTATAGCCTTCAACCTCTCATTGTAAGACGGGGAAATCAGGAGATAAACGGTAAAGAAGAGGATGTCATTGAAGTGATAGATGGTCAACAAAGACTTACATCTCTCTATATATTATATAGAGCACTCATGAAACCTGCCGGCATTACTTCTTCTGAAGAATTGAAAGAAAATCGAGATGCGGTATTGTATCACATCTACTATGAAACCAGACCTGATGATTTTAAAATTCTAGAAGATTTGGGATTCAAGCCGATAAATAATCGTGATATTAATGACATTGATATAGCGCATATTGTAAATGCGTACAACTATGTTCAGCAATGGCTCAAAAATGACATTGATTCCGACCATGAATGTGCAAGAGCTACTTGGGAGCTGTTTGGCAAAGGGAAATTTACATTAAATTCTGTTGCCTGCAAATTGTTCAACCTTCTCAATAATGAAAAAGATTCTGAGGAACCTGAAGGCAATGCACAGTTTATCTGGTATGAGATAGGTCCCTCAAAAAATGCCATTCAAGAATTTCTTAGTGAAAATAAGGGTAAAATTCATCTTACTGACACAGAGAAAATCCGAGCCCTGTTCATGCAAAGGAAGAATAAAGATGTTGCAGGTAATTTAATCCAATTAAGCATAGCCAAAGATTGGGAACTTATAGAAAATACGTTACACCGGAATGATTTCTGGTCTTTTATCAGTAATGAAACTGACAAAGAGAATGATCGTATAGAATTGATTTTCCAGCATATTTATAATCGGGACTGTGATGACAAGAAATATCAGGGTGACGACAAACTGTTCCGGTACTACTATCATTTGTTTAACAGGCACTCACAGGACACTTCTATTATTATAGAGGAATGGAATAAGATTATGGAAGCATTTCGTATGCTTCAGAACTGGTATCAGAATCCTCGCATTTATAACTGGATAGGATTGTTAATTAAAGATAAAAGCGCTAATATCTCAATAACGGATATATCAGAGATATATAACAAAGAGGAAGTCATTACAACGGAAGATTTCATTCTAGAACTGAAGAAAAAAGTATGTGAAGAAATCATTGAGCAAGTGCCGATTGAGCAAAAAGACAATAAGGAGTTGGAGATAGAGAATGGAAAGAAATATATTAATCTGTTTTTCAATAAATCTTCAGATAAAGAGCAAATTCGGAATCTGCTTAGATTCTTGAATGTAAACATACTATGTTGCCAAATTGAAGAGTTGCTGCATGATGTTGATAAACCTGATGAACAAAAAAAAGCTTCAGATATGGGTAGAAGCAGCAGAGACGAACAGTGTGCAATATATCGGTTCCCGTTCGATGCATTGGATGCATTTGGATGGGATATTGAGCATATCGACTCGGCAACAACCAATTCCCTTGTCAATCCTGATGAACAAAAGCTGTGGGTAGAAGAAGCTGAAATAGCCTTGGGTCAAACACTTACTGAAGACAAAGATTATTCAAAACTGAAAGCAGCATGGTTATCTGCGAATGGAGAAAACAAAACTTCATTAATGTCAAATATACTGGAATTTATCAAATCTTTAATCGGAGAGAGCGATTCTGACGAGCGTAAGAACTGGATAGGGAATCTGACACTGCTGGATTCCGGTACTAATCGTATCTACAAAAACAAAATTTTCGCAAAAAAACGTCAGATAATACGAGAAAGAATCAACCATGGTGTATATGTGCCGGTATGCACCCAAAATATCTTTAACAAGACTTATCCTGAATGTACGAAAGATAATTTAAGATGGGATTTCAATGACAAGAAAAGCTACCATCAATATATGCTTGACACGATAGAAGACTTTAAGAAGAAATATCCGGTCGAAAATTAAGGTTAATTATGAAAACATCAGAATTACATACATTTAGATCAATCCTTACTGAAGGAATAATAATTGACGGACAGAATGTTCCGGTAGAGATATCCTGTATTTATATTCCAAAAATCCAAAGAGCCTATGCCCAAGGCAGGAATAAGGAAGGTGATGTCAGAAAGGACTTTTTGAATGCTCTTTTTTCTGTTTTGACTTCTCCGGAAGATCGGACTATTGAACTTGGTTTTTTATTTGGTTCAAAACAGGTTATAGCGAGAAAATCAACAGAAGGATTTGAACTGTTGGATGGTCAACAGCGCATAACCACACTCTTTCTTCTATATTGGTATGTGAGTATGAAAGAAAAAAAGTGTGTTCCAGAATTCCTATTAAAGTTCACATACGAAACCAGAGATACATCGACACAATTTCTTTCGAATATTACTGTCCAATATTCTAAAATCGACATCCAGAAAACCACGCCTTCGGTTGCCATAAAAAACAACAAATGGTTTACTGATGATTACTATTGCGATCCAACGGTCTGCGCTATGCTGACCATGTTGGATTCAATAGACGAACTATATGCAGAGTATCGTTGTAACGATATCTTTGATAATCTGGAAAGACTGAAATTCTATGTGCTGATGCTTGAAAAGTTTGATATGAATGATGAACTTTACATCAAAATGAATTCCAGGGGCTTGTCTCTGACTCCATTCGAGAATTTCAAGGCGGCAATAGTTCAGTTCATGAAATCAAACGAAAAGTGTCTTTATGGTTCAGATAAAGTTGAAAATAACCGCGCTCCTTTCTGGTTTGATTTCATATCCGATACGGACGCAAAATGGATTGATATCTTTTGGAAACTTAATATTTCAGAAGAAGAAAAAGATAAAGAATGTAATGAGATAATCGAAATTGATGATCATCTGATTGGAACCAGATATTTCGGATTCATCAACAGATATCTTTTTACCAAAGCATCACTTACGGACAGTTTGTCGAATTCAAAGATTAATTCGCTCACATCCTTTTTCTATAAAGACGCTGAGTCTGAAAAAATGAAAAGTCGTTTATTCGGCTTGGAAAATTACGAAAAGATTTTCCTCCAATATGAAGAATCTGCCCAACTGGAAGATACCATTTTCTATCAAATGCAAAAAGTTCTGGATACTTTCCATGCCCATAAAGATGATATTGAGAAAAGTATTCAAGGAGACCCTTATGGGCGCACTATAGGTTTTAAGATAGACGCCGACAAATTCAATAATTTTCATGAGCGAGTGGCTTTCGCTGCTGTTACTGAATTTATTGAAAATATACCGGAAGATTTTTCTTTTGACAATGAAATTGTGCAGACCAATTTTAAGCGAATGTTACGTGTAGCATTCAATATCATTGAGAATACTCTTATCGAAAGTCCTGAGGCCGCTGTGCGTGTAATTAAAATTCTGCATACTATGAATTCTGCACACGGAGCCATATCTGACAATTTTTACAGAAGTCTTGCTACTACAGCTTTCGAAAGCGATAATCGGCAATTACAGGAAGAGATACTGAAGGCAAAAGAGATGTTTTCTGAAAATGAATGCATAAATTATATCCCAGAATGGGAAGAAGCATTCATGTTAGCAGAACATCACCCGTTTTTCAAAGGTTCAATTCGCTTCTTTTTTACAGAAAAAGCTGGAGACAGTGAGAATTTCATTGCCAGATATTATGTGATGAAAGATTTGTTTGACAAGGACGGAATCACAGAAGAATATAGGACGAATAACCATATACTATTGCGGGCAATTTTCAGTCGCTTGAATACTTGGCGCACTTTGGGAAATCGTTATTTTACAGAACAGGCAGAACGGGAAAAGTATCTGAAGAATATGATAATTGGTAATGAAGCGGTTCGCAAGTTGTTCTGTAATTATTTCGACTTGAATATAGCAAAACCTATTGCAGAATATCTAGCCGACGTGATATCCAATGCCAGTCCGCAGGAAAATGAATCTCGGGGGTTCAAAATGCTATTTAACCGCTTAACCAAAGACTCTCGTGCTGTTCCATTACTCAACTGGGTTCACGAAATGGAAAAGAAAGAGAAAAAATTTTACATACAAGAAAATCGTTCATCTTTGGTAATTAATATTCCAGGCTCATGGTATGCCAGAATACTTCTTGATACGGAACGTGATAAGATCATTCCGAATCTCGTAAAAAAATACAATATGGAATATGATGATCCAAATCAGGAAAAAATGATGAATGGTGATATAAAAGACTCATTTGGATGGAGTATCTCTATAAAGAATCATATTGAATGTAAGTCTTTGAGTTGCAGTATTAAAATGACTTTTAATGAATGGAAATGGGTCGACTTTTATATTTATGGTCAAAATATAGAACAACTGGTTTCCAAGTTTAATGTACCTGTTGAGAGAAGACATAAAGATTATATACAATTATCATCCATACAATATTGTCTGTTAGAAGACATACAGAATATAGAAGAGAAAATGGATGACATTATTAAAAAGTTGCAAGAATAATAAAAACAGAGCAGCCTTGAAATCTTTATATAAGGAGATTGTTCATAAGTTTTAATGATGTAAAAAACTAATTGTATATGTCACACAATACTTCGGTAAAAATTTACCGAAGTATTGTAAGTTGGAAAGGAAGTCTTTTCATTTTGCGGGGAATTGATGATGTCCATGCCGCCTTTTGGTAAATTATTGGAGTTGATGAAAATCGTGTTGTGTTCTGAAGTGGCGATGAGATAACTGGTTATGATAAGAAAGGTAACAATGTAGGAGGCCGTAGGCAGACAACCTAAGATATAGATTGAACGAAGTGGGAAATCGAGTATACTTTCAAGCGCAAAGTTTTATTCTCCGCTTAATTAGATATACATTGGTTTGTCGAAAATATGGGTTGGTCTGAGCGATCAGGGACATCCGCATGTTTTTAGGGCATGCGGATTTTTTATGTCTTGAGCTTTAATCTGGCATAAGTGCGGAGTAATTTTGCAGTCAAATGATAAAAACAAAGGAGGCCAATATGAAATTAGCAGAGGCATTATCGGTCAGAAAAGACCTACAGAACAAGATTGACCAGCTGGAGGACCGGCTCAAATCGATTGTGAAAATACAGGAGGGCGACGAGCCGGACGAGGCTGCGGAGGATCTGTTGTCGGAACTTCAGAATGCGGCAGTGCAGTTGGAGGATGTTATCTACAGAGTCAACCGGACCAATCTTCACGCAGTCATTGACGGAGAGCCGATTACCAAGTTGATTGCAAGGAAGGATGTCCTGACTAGGGAAGTAGGCATTTTGCGCAATGTGCTGAAAGTAGCTTCGGCACAGGAGAGCAGATACGGCCGTAATGAGATAAAGTATGTCAGGACGATAGATACGGCGGAACTGCGGAAGAAGGTGGACCGGCTGTCAGCCGAATTGCGGAGGGTGGACCTTCGGATTCAGGAAGCCAACTGGATGTTCGAGCTTGAACCGCGTGACTGACAATTGACAGGCATTACAAAAGGGTAGTATCATTTCAGGGCGAGTGTAGTCCTGTGTCAAGGTAAAATCTTGTATGCGGGGAAGAGCATGGGGTAAAGAGCTATCGGCGGGAACCGAGAGCAGTGCCGTAGAACTTTAGTTTTCATTTCCAGCATCAATGCCTTCAATGGCGTCAAGGTGCAGAGCGCAAGGCCGATAAGAGCCAATTTTAAGAATTATTACCGAATACTGACTGTAATGATACGAGGGTGGGAACGGGGATTTTTTAGAAATTAAAACAATGTAAATTATGAATAATGAGGTGTATTTAGATTATGACGGATTCGGTCCTACTTTTGTAAACAGAAATCACGAGTGCACAGAAAATGGTAAGGAGAATGCACAAAAAACGGTAACAACAGTGCACAAGAATCAGTAACAACAGTACACAGAAATCGGTAACAATA
>ENA-OPEB01000061-OPEB01000061.1-human-gut-metagenome-genome-assembly--contig:-NODE-61-length-12934-cov-12.273779_pt1 | contig 12934 bp, 12 predicted proteins | sample MGYA00241296_ERZ501526 | MGnify/ENA primary metagenome ERZ501526 (study PRJEB25962, sample SAMEA2042303) | human gut metagenome | biome: human gut; feature: human-associated habitat; material: faeces... | reverse complement strand
CCTGAACAGCCCTTTCGCAGCCTCGACGACCCCGAATATCCGGTCGTAGTCGCAGACCACTCCGCCCAGGTCTACCGGCATCACGGCCTTGGTCCTTTCAGTAATGGCACCGGCCATCTTGCCGTAGTCCATCTGATAGGAGCCGGGAGCGCAGTCCACCATCACAGGACGCGCGCCCACATGGCATACCGCACTTGCCGTAGCCGTATATGTGTAGGCCGGGACAATGACCTCGTCACCCGGTCCCACACCGATGATGCGCAGCGCCATCTCCATGCAGGCAGTCGCCGAGTTGAGGCACACAGCCCTGGAAGTACCGCAGCACATCGAAATAAGATGTTCGAACTCTTTAGTCTTCGGCCCGGTGGTAATCCACCCCGAGCCCAGCACCTCCGACACCATGGAGGCTTCCGCCTCCGTCATGTCGGGAGGGGAGAAAGGGATGTTCCGCATAATGAATAATATAGTTTTACAACTATTATATGTTAAAAACTCAAGTAATTTATCTTTTTACCATCATAGATACACATCATTTCATTGTGATGGATCTTATAGTTCTCGGCCTATGATTGATTATCGCCTAAAATTTTATAGAAGTTGTCTTTTCTTTATGAATCTTGCCGGATTGCCTGCCCACACTTCATTTTCAGGGATATCCTTTGTAACAACGGAACCGGCACCGACAAAATAGCATTTTTACCGATTGTCACCGCATTGCAAATAACAGTATTACATCCTATAAAAGCATTTTCTTTTATATGTACTCGTCCAAAACGGAATCGATGTTTGTATCTGGCCCCTTCTTCACCTGCTTTAGAGTCCAGAAAATGAGATAGTATGACGCAGCCGGTAGTAATCCATACTCCTCTTTCAATGGTTATCAGTTCAGGATGATTTGTGTCAAAAAGTACATGCTCTCCGATAAAAATATTATCTGATGGGTTGTTAATAATCACTCCACCTTTTCTTAACAATTTAGCTCTTGCCATTCCTCTCATAGGCAATCTTGCCAGGTGAAGAAAGAAAAGATTTTTCAAACGCTTTATTTTCATTTCTATGTTATTTATGCAGTTTGACAGTTAAGAATTTTATTATACAGACATTCTATCTGCCTGGCAATTTTGTCAGGTGCATATTTATTTACAATATCTTTGCTTATGCACTCAGGGTTGTACTCTTTGGAATGCAAGTGCATATATTCCATCGCATTAATTAATTGTTCTTCGCTATTGATATCTATCAGCAGACCGTTGGAATTATCGACAAAGTCTTCAGGACCTCCACATCTCGTGGCAATAACAGGCAAACCAGAAGCCATAGCTTCAATGTAAACTACACCGAATGTTTCAGAATTGGATGGCAAGACAAATACATCTGATTCATGGTACTTGGGCAATATCTCATCTCTGCTTAAGTTTCCTGTCATTTCTACAGTGCTTTCGAGTCCCAATTCTTTAATCATATTTTCCAGTTCGTGCCTTTTGGGACCATCTCCTATAATAATCAAATGCTTATCTTTAAATGATAATTTCGAAAAAGCTTTCAATAGTAAATCAAAACATTTCCCATCAACAAGTGAACCGACTGATATAAAATTTGTTTTATTTTTATTAGTATTAGATTGACGTCTATAGGAAATATTAAATTTTGAATCATCGAACATATTCGGTATTACGGCCCCGTCAATATCAAATAGCCTTTTGATGTTTATTCTCAAACTGTTAGAGACAGTAATGAGAGCATTTAGTTTATGGTATACTCTATTGGCATAAAATTTAACGTGAGGTGGTATGTCGTTTTTCCCTAAATAACTCCAATGTTCAGTGCCCACACATGGAACATTGAACATCTCTTTCAATTTTAGAGCTATCGGCATGGTAAACAAGTAATGTGCATGTATTATATCTGGTTTATCGTGATGGCGTAGGATAATACTTGACAAAAATTGTGCTGCCCAGGTAATGTAATAGTATCCCAATTTGTAGAATGTCCTTATAGGTAACGGCAGTAAATAAAAGTTATAAATATTAATGCCATCGACAATCCTGTGATTGATGCCGATATGCCTGTCTTTAGCTTTAAGGCGTCTGTCAACACTTACTACTACAACCTTGTGCCCTAAAGCCTGTAGAGCCCTTGCCTGATCCGCTTCAAAATTACCAGTCAAAATATCTTTTGGCGAGGGAAAGCCACGTGAAACAATCAAAATGTTCATTTTGATTGTATTTTTCTAATTAAGTACTCATGCCAATGAAACATCCCAACAGAAAAATCGGCATCAATGTTTATTCCCATTTTAATAAATTGTATTAATGTCGGTATCCCATAATGTAATGATAAACGAAGATATGACATTATGGATTTTTGGTATGTGGATTTTCCTATGTCTCTTAAAAACTTGTTTTGTCGCAATGCTGTTTCATATCTACACAACAAAGCCTCTTTACTTCTGTTCGATGTTAATCCACTTCCATTGTTGTTAACGCAGTATACAATGTGATTCGAGGCTTTTATTTTTCTTGCATAATATCCTATTTTTGTGGAAAACATTACATCATTACTATACTTTATTGTGTCAAATTTAATGTTATTAAATGTTACAAGTTCTTTTTTTACCATCTTGCTCCATGGTACACCGTGATTAAATCTCAATTTTTCTACCGACTTGATATCGTCTGGAGAATAATGTTCTACAAGTTGATTGTAATAATTCCCTCTAGTAGGGTTAATGTCATTATTCAAATCAACACTTTCCGTCCTAAAATAAACGATATCAGAATCATCATTAAGAAAAGTGTCGAAATTTTGAAATGCATTTTGAGCAAAATAGTCATCAGAATCTGCAAATATCAACCATTTTCCATTTGCAATTTTGATTCCTTCGTTTCTAGCACTTCCAGCCCCCTTGTTTTCTGATAAGAATATTATTGAAAAATTTGCGTCGAAAAATGAAGGCAAGCTCTTGAAATCATCTTTTTTTAACCCACTGTTGTCGTCTATTACAACTACTTGAATATCATGTCTGTCAGGAATAGATGACAACAGTCGTGGCAATGTGTCTAGCGATTTGTAGTGTGGAATTATAATTGTGTAATTAATCATTGCTTTATGAATTTAGGTATAAGCACATCTTTAGAAATTGACATTAAGAATATGAATACATAAATGAATGTATTTGTGTAAACCTCAAATTGGGACATCAAGAAGAAGATAATTGCAATAGTTAGCAGTAGTTGCCTTTGATAATTGTCTTGAATATACAATATCTGCCTGATTCCAACATTGACGAACATGGCAAAAATTAGTAAACCGATTATACCTCCTTGCAGCAACATCTGCAATACGATATTATGAGTATTTACCGCATTGCTTAGTAGATGCTTAAACCACTCCTTGTCACAAACGCCATAACCTATTATAGGGTTATGAATTATTTGAAATTCAGCATATCTCCAAATATCAGTTCTATGAGAAAATGTCATATCTTTTCCAAGGCTCTCAACAAAATTACCTACAAGAGGTATATCCAATATGGAGAAGGTAGGAATGACAAATGTGAAGAAAAAGAAAACAATTCCAATCATCAGTGAAATGTTTTCTATTTTTAGCAAATGTGTACTTTTAACGAATATAATAGTTAGCAATAGCAGCAGTATGGATACTGTGGCTGTTGCAGAACCTTCTATCGCAACAGAGGCAAAACATACTGCTAACAGCAATAACAACCCTCCTTTATGTCCGCTTTGAAATGATTCCAACATTTTTACGTAAATAGCGGGCATAAATACCGCTCCAAACTGGTTGTAGTTAGTCGTTATCAAATATATGTTACTCCCATCGAAGGAGCCCATTATTGATGGGAATAGGAGCAGTTGAAGAAAATTTGCGTATATGATAAAAGAAAATACAGAGGATAAGATGTGAATTGATTTTTCTGTATGGTCTGGCGTATATAATGAAAAAAGATAGCGAACGCTAAATGCTTTCATTATGAAAGGAACTTGTGTTAGCCAACTATGCCTATTCAATATGGAAGAAAATACCAACCATAAAAAAAATAACAACAGAAAAAAGTCAAATCTGGAAAACAGCCGTTTCTTATATTTCAGGCATCTTGCAATATGTGCAGAAAGACTTGCTATAAAAACAATTTTAGATAGAATGCTAAATAGTGATGATAAAAAAGGAAATCTATATTGAAATTGGAAGCAAGCACTTCCTATTGTTATAAAAAAAGCACACCATAGAAGTACGTCAGAAAATTTGAATGTGACAGCGGCTTTCATAAACATATTTACTTTATGTCTATGAATATCTGTTTACTTATATTGTCTATCCTTTCTTCGCATTCTTTATAGTCCTCTCCACTTACTACGACTTGTGCAAGACAATGGGAAGAATTCGAGAATTTATGTACCTGAGTACCATGTTTTACGAAAAAAGTCATATCGTAAATATATTCATGCATTTCCCCGGTATAGCCGATATTGTCCAGGGCACCTGATTTGTTTGGAGATATTATCATTTTAGCCATACCTGCCATAGTTTTTTTGTTACGCTTGTTCCATAGTTCTGTAACATCCATTCCAACAGCAGTGGCAACAATTAAATCATAATAATCTATCCCAAAATGAATGCTGGTAAGTTCTGGCAGGCAATTGGCCCCCGCGCGACCGGACAACTCCAACACATATACTTTCCCGTTTTCTTCAATGAAATCTATATTGACGGCACAATTGTTCAGACCTAATGCGGAAATTGCTTTTTGCGTTTCAACTTCAATTTTTCTGGACATCTCATTCGTACAGTCGAAAGGAACGTAATGACCTATAGGAATTGCTGTCGCTGCATGATATAATAAATCTCCATGAGGCATTACAAAAAGAGGTTTGCCATTAGAAACAAATGCCTGCGCACCGAACTCACGTCCCTTCAAGAATTTTTCCACAATGAGATAATCTTTTTTTGTATCTGCCATAGCTTCATGAAATCCGAAGATGGCCTCCTCCTGGTTTTCAGCTTTATAAATTCCCTTACTTCCAGCCAAGTCTGTAGCTTTTATGATTACAGGATAACTGCCTATTGCCGATATGGCATCCAATAATTCATCCTCCGAATGTATCTGCCTGAATGCGGCTGTGTTGACTCCATATTCCTCCAAGCGCTGCTTCATTTTGAACTTGTCGTTGCAGAGTATTGCTGTCGCTTCCGAATAACCGGGTAAAGAATATTTATCACACAGTCTTCCCAAAGACCTTAACCCACAATCAAAACAGCTCGTTGCCACACCATTGAACGTCAGGTCTGAAACCTTTTCCTCCACCTCATCGGGATTTGCTATATTGGCATAACAAATTTCGTCCGCCAATGATAAACATGGGGGATTGTCTGGCAATGTTACAGCGATAGTCTTTATACCCATCTTTACGGCAGATTTGTATAATCCTATCTGACCTCGTCCGGCACCTAGTACTAGCAATCTTTTATTTTTCATGCAAATGTCAATTTGAATGCTTTGTTTCTACTGAATTGATGTTCTTGCGAGACAATACAGTAGAGATTGTTTTGATTATGATTTTAACATCCATCAAGAATGTGATATTGTCCGCATAATAAGCATCCCATTTGAATTTTTCCTCTTGGGTGATACTATTTCGATAATATGCTTGAGTGTAGCCTGTTATTCCTGGTTTTACCGTATAACTTTTACGATAATCACCCGTGTAGCTATCGATAGTGTTTTCTTTATGATATAGTTTGGGTCTAGGTCCAACGAAACTCATATCTCCTAAAAGAATATTCAGAAATTGAGGAAATTCATCAAGGCTGGTCATACGTATAATACGACCAATAGGGGTTACACGAGGATCGTTATCACTATTCCAAGTAGAACCGTCAGTATTTTTTAAGTCTGGAGAGTTTAAATACATTGAGCGTAGTTTAAACATTTTAAAAGGTTTGTAGTCCTTGCCGGCTCTATATGCATTATAAAATACTGGCCCTTGATCTGTCAGCCAAATAATAGGTGCTAAAATGACAATCTCAATAAACACAAATGGTAAGATTATCAGAGCTCCAATTATATCAAAAAGACGTTTAAAAAAATATTTATACATATACTCTTGCTCTTTTTATACTCCTAAGCGTTTATGTATTATTTCAAATTGTTTTTATTTTTACAATGTCTATCAACTTTTCTGCATGAGCTATCGCCTGTTTGACAGTTTTCCCTAATACAATTACATGGCCGCTGCGGTCAAGACTTGACTTTACCTCATGAACCATATCGCCTTCTCTATGGTAAATATCGTAGCTATAGACAGATTGATCATTTTTTAGGACACGTTCATTCTCAATGCATATAACCTTTCCCGGTGCAGGACAGAAATAACGTATACATACTCCATATTTATGCCCCTTGGGTGTCAAATCCGGCTCTACTCCTAACGCTACATTTATAGCTGCCTCAACCATATCAATGCCAGAAGAAAGACGAGTAAGTTCCGTCGAGATAAAATCACCACCGAGGCGGGCACCTATTTCCATAATATAAGCATTGCCTTCATGTAGTTTTATTTCAGCATGTGCTGCGCAGTTATTTAAATTCAATGAAGTTACCCCTTGGTATGCAGCTTGTTTAATGATTTCAACAGTAGATTTCGGATAACATGACGGCTGATTATGACCCAACTCAACAAAATATGGAGATCCTGAAGTTTTTTTATCGGTAACGGCTAAAATGTAAATTTTTTTCTGCCATATAATAATCTCAACACTGAATTCAGGTCCATCGATAAATTGCTCCAGCATAACCGTATTATCACGACTTTCTGCTTTGGACCTTTCAAATAGTGTTTTAAAATCGTTTTTTTTGAGTCCTTTAGAAATCTTGTGTATACCACGACTCCCACTATTTCGGGATGGTTTCAGGATCATGTCATAAGCAGATGTGTTGTTGAATCGCAGCCACGCATCTTCAGCAAATTCAAAACATTCGGACCAAGGACTCGGAGCATTACCTTTCTCAAAAGCTTCTCGCATCAAATGCTTATTAGTTGCTTTTAGTGCTGTCTCATGACTTATGCCGCAAAGACCAAGCTCATCGTTGATACGCCCCATTACATTCATAGCAACCTCAGAGCAAGGATGTATTACTCCATCGATTTTTTCTTTACGTGCAATTTCCAACATCAGTTCCTCTGAGGTGATATTCGCAATTACAGTTTTATCAGCGTACTTAAGACCCGGAGCATCAGGGTTTATGTCAGCAGCTATTACAAAATAACCCAATTCCTTGGCTTTTTTTATTATTTGTATTTGCAGCAGTCCCGCTGCCAATATTAGAAGACGTTTCATATTTTAGTAAAACATGTAACTATTTACTAATATTCAAGAGGATAATATAGAATTGTATGCGCTCCTAGCTTCTTATTGATGTGAACATGCTTTTAAACATTGACTTATATTATATTTAGAATGTGTATGGGAGTTTAAGCATATCTCCAAACAATTTTTGAGTCGAAGGCAAGCGTCCGCGATCAAATCCTCCAGAAGGAGTAAATGTGAGTTCTCCGAAGGTTATTTCCCCTTTTTCCAGGTAAAAGTCAGCTCTCACGAAAGGAAAAGGTTTGGATAAGACTGATGCATATTCAAACAGTTTCTCGTAATTTTCAGGTCTAGGAAGAGAAAAATTCTCCGGTGCCTCAAGTCCCATTTTGTTGTACCTTTTTAAATTCCAGTCTTTGTCAAAAAAATAATAGCTCGCATGACCGGCGGAAATTCTGTCGGCACATACTAACGCACAATCAGGAACTCCATTGAAGCAGTACAATTTATAGTCCTTTGGCAATTCTCCCGTTTCAGTTTCTATCAATTTTTCGCATATCAATTTGGGCTCTATTGTTTTATATTGCATTTCAGACATATTCCGGTAGAAAGTTCTGTGAGCTTTGCGCCACTTCCACAGCATCTTCTTGACCTGATGCTCATTATACTGGCTTTTGTCCTTGCATATAAAATTCTGACCACACCCGAAATTCCATTTAATTACAAACTTATCGGGCAGTTCATCCCAATTTATTTCCTCTGGATTGTCATATACTCCGTATAATTGATTTAGAATCTCTCCACAACCGCATTTCTCCACATATTCGCGTACTCTATATTTGTCTGCGCAGTCTGTAACCAGTTGATTATTGTAGTAGGTATTCAGTTTCAGCCACTGTATTTTCTCATCAAGAGTGGTTGGGTTATGCAAATCAATAGGCTTACCGAATGTGCGGCGGTAAACAAATTTTGTATTCAATTTAGGAGAGATGTCAGTCAGCAGCATCCTGAACTGTCTGCCAAGTAATTGCTTAACATCCATGAAGGCAAAACATTTATTTTTAATATTGAATTTATTTATCTCTGGCGGAACCTTCTTTAGTAGTAATTTGAATTTTCAGAACTGCCTAAAGTATAGGATAGCTTATTGCGTAGTTTAATGCATAAACCATCGTAACTTCATTCTGTTATTGCCACCATAATGTCTTTGAAAGATGGCCTGTCCATATCCAGCAATGAGTCTATTGTTCGTCCGTTCTTACTTAAGTCTCGTGCCAGCAATCCAGATGCTATTTGAATGATAGCATTTGAAATATCTGTATTAATACCTACTGCCTGCCCAATTGAAGAAAACAGGACTAGTCCCATTGGTACATCTTCGGAAAGGTATCTTCCATTTAGTGAGGATGGTCCTTTGTTGGATGATGCTGCAAACGATTTGAATACATCCATTGCATCCTGATTCAAATCGTCTGTATTTCTCCATTTTGCGGCTTCAAAATAATTTAACGGCTCACATCCGAATTTCTGCAGAATTTCATTTTTCTGTTTGTCAAAAGCATTTATTACATTAATCACAGATGGTGTGAAAGCTTCACTATACATCCAAAACTCACCTCTGCTATATTCAATTCTAGATGCTGATAGAGTGGCGCCTATGGTGTGAACAATCATATTGGGATTATGCAGCGCAGATTCCAATATGTGTTTTCTTGTGTATTTTGTATTGTCGAACAATGTTGAGAGGATATTCAAAACCACGTCAGTTTTTGATATAGGCAATACTGAAATGGCGTTTCTGGGATTATAGAACGTAATACGTACATACATTGAGTCTATGATACGTCCATTGTAGGCTGTAGTCTCCCACTCGCTGTATATTACTTGTTTGCTTATAAATTTCCTGAATATTAATGATCCCATGTACCCTGGGACTAGGACAATTATCTGCCCGTCTCTCACATATGGCGATATCAGCTTCGCAATTCTTTCATGTTGAAGAGTGGTCGTCATAACCATTATTACGTCAGCGAAAGATATCGCCTTCTCAGCATCTCTTGTTATGAATTCAGGTTTTGCAAAGTAGCGGTTTCCCCCTGAAGTTTCGTCTTTTACATTATAACCTCCTTCCGAGCATATTACATCGTAAAATTCCTCGTGAACATTATTTGAGGATTTCAGTATGGCTACCTTATGACCTTTCTCTATCAATTTTGCAGCGTGGATAAGACCGGAGTTTCCACATCCTATTATAGTGACTTTCATGTTTAATATGTTTAAAATGTAAGGCTATTTTTGAATACTTTTATCATAAGATGTTTACAACGATTTTTTATGTTTATTGGAGACAAGATGGAATATATTTTGAATAAATCTTTGCTCTCTTTCTTCCAGCGAAGTTTTATACGTAGTAAGCATAAAGATAGGTGTTGAGATTGCAAAAGTTATTATCCATCGGTAGCATGACTCAAAAGCCAAGAAAATAATTACACAAACAACAGTGCTGACAATTACAGGAGGTAATGTCTTTAAAAACACTTCTCGGGAAAAATCAGCAGCATTGAATCCTTCCTCTTTTAAAGAGAGAGGTATGCGCAGCAGCATACTGAGAAACTCTATCATAACCATTACAAGGCAGACGTAAAATAATGGAAGGCCTATTCTCAATAAGAACCAGGATACAGGGAGTATCAGTAATTTGGGGGTGAATGTCACAATAGTGTATAAGCCGATTTTTCCTATTGCTCTGTTTGCGACTCCCAAGCCTGTCGTCAGCATATCAATTATCTGCATGAGAAGAAACATCCTTCCGAATAAAACGGCATGCTCCGGGACATTTCCTAACCAGATTTTCAGCAGTGCTGGCATTTCAAACAAAACAGGACTGCCCAGCATAGACAGCAGAAGAAATGAGTATTTGCTCTGCAAGCCTGCCAGAAGCCACATACGTTGTCTGTCATGCCGGCCTTCTGCTGCCATAAGCTGAGGGGATATTGCATTGGAAAATGAGGTGCTGACATTGCTGAGCATGCCTGATATTTGAGCACCTATCCCGTAGGCTGCATTCACGACTGTCCCCATTGCCCTATTTAAGACTACTGCAAGTCCTTGGGTTCTAAGTGTTATGCAAAGGGTCGAGTAAATCACCCAACCTGTGTACGAGAAAAGTCTTTTAAGGAAATTGAGTGTGAAAAGTTTTATCTTGGGGAAAATGCATTCTTCATATTTCCGGTGGGAGTAGACTGTAAAAGCCATAAGATTGAACAGACTTATTGACAGCATTACACACCCATAGGCAAGTAGTTTGTCATGCCCAATGAATTTAAGTAGAAAGACTAAGACAACTTTCAGTATGCCGTCAACTACGTCTATTATTGATGTGTATACAATGTTTTCACGTGATACGAGCAGAGCCCTGTATGGCGATGCGATAAATGATGTATATACCATTATTATTACCATCTGGTATATGGATGCGGCTGCGTTTTCACGACCGTTGGGTATGTTCAGGAATCCGTTGAAAAGTAAAGGTGTACAAGCCTCAAGTATCAGTGCCACTATCAGACCAAGTACAAGGTGGACAATCACGCTGTTGCTGAATATGCTTTTCAGCTCTTCTTTGTCTCCTTTTCCTTGCGCTACTGATAAAAAACGTTGTGTGCTTCCAACAAGAGAATTTGTAATAAAAGACAGCATGCTCACAACGCCGGCTACAAGAGAGTAGATTCCGAAATCATTTACTCCAAGTATATTTAGGACGAGACGGGAGGAGTATAAGGAAAGAATTAAGTTGATTATCGTTCTCCCGTATTGGGCTAGAGTATTTACGATAATTCTAGTGGAGGGTTGCATTTATGTATGTTTTCAAGAATGTGATTTTATTAAGCACATTCTGAGTAAATACGCACTACGAAGCAGCTATGAATCCTAGACTATTTCATCTTGTTATCCCTGTTGAGTACGCATAGACTTTTTAGTATAGCCGCCTGTAGATTATCTTAAAAGGAGGTATTAAATACTGGATGTGAATATTTAATGTCTGCCGCTAGAAAGTCCTTTTTTTATTCCAGATTACATAGCTGCCAGATGTCCAAGTACAGCATTTTCATGCCTTGACCTGCAATTTGTACATTGCAGACGATTGCGGTGCTATCTTATGTAAGATTCTATCTATCGAGACGAGCATATCTGGAAGATTCTGCTTCACGACATTCTATAAAATTTCCGCGTCCAGATCGAAATAGTGGTGGGCGATGATATTCCTGATTTCCATTGCCCCTTTCCAGTCTATTTCAGGGTATTGAGGTCGGAGTTTTCTATCAGAGAGTTTTTCTACGCCTTTTATGCTTTCGCCTATTGCAATCCGCTTTGGATTCTTTCCTGAGAGTCATGATTGTGCATCCACTGCTCCATCCTTGGAATCAATGCTGAGCATGATGCCGTATCCCGGCTCCGGTATATGCGGAGGCATTCCTTCCATTGTACGCCTTACTTGGACTTCAACTCCTTAATATAAGATCTGAATGTGGTTTCCAACTCTTCTGCATTTTTCATCCGCCTATTATAGACGACAGAAACGTAAAAAACTGCATCATCTACAGTGATTGCCTCATTTATCATTGCCAGGATGTTTTTGTCCGCATAACGATCATACCATCCACAAAACTTTCTGTTACGGGCTGCCTCATGCTTGTCAGATGGATCGCAGAAATACAGCAGCACATGCTCTTGATTGGACTCGAAGAAAGATTTGAGAATGGATGCTACGGTCTGTCCTATCTTGGGGTCTTTTCCTGAAAATACGTTACTGGAATTATTGGCAATTACCAGTTGAAACGTATTTAATATGCCCAAATTCTCATCTATGATAAAGCTGACCTGATAGCCCGCACCGTTGTCTGTTTGAAAGCACACAGACCTTTCATCATATTCGGAAACAAAATATGGTGACGAGGCATTGATGTTATTCAATGAATACAGCATAACGGGAACCCATCAATGATTAATTGAAAAGTTCCCGAATTTTTGCTACGATGATTCCTTGTGATTCAAGTTCCGATAAAGGACGTCCGTCACGAATACAATTTACCACCGCTGCCTTTCTGTCCACAAACTGCTGCAGGAATCTTTTTACATCCTGCTTGCATTTTACCTCACTGATTGTAATATTCTTATCCATCTCACTTGTCCTGTTGTTTCCGCAAATATAGTAATTTTTCTATTACAGGCTCCTGTACTTTAGAGAATGTATCTTCTCCCTGTACGTGGCTTGTTGTTAGTATCTATCAGAATTATCTCTTCAACTTGTTGCTGTACGCTAAAATTTGATGCGGTTGCCCTGACCATCCCGGTAAAAAAAGTTTCAGAATATTTTCAGTCCCTCCCGAACAAGTCCCTGGTATACACCTTCCCCCTCACATCATCCAGACAGTCGTCATACCTGTTGGCGATGATGGCCCTCGCCCTGCGCTTGAATTCGGCCAGGTCGTTCACGACGACGCTGCCGAAGAACGTGCTGCCGTTCTCCAGGGTGGGCTCGTAGATAATGATGGTGGCGCCCTTGGCACGGATGCGCTTCATCACGCCCTGGATGCTGCTCTGACGGAAG
>ENA-OPEB01000060-OPEB01000060.1-human-gut-metagenome-genome-assembly--contig:-NODE-60-length-13109-cov-2.957791_pt1 | contig 13109 bp, 9 predicted proteins | sample MGYA00241296_ERZ501526 | MGnify/ENA primary metagenome ERZ501526 (study PRJEB25962, sample SAMEA2042303) | human gut metagenome | biome: human gut; feature: human-associated habitat; material: faeces... | reverse complement strand
TGTGTTTGTGTTTGTTTGGTGTGGTGTGTGGGTATAATCGGTAACGGCAAGGTTTACGGAATAGATTATTCTGCGCTTTGTATCAAACATTCAAAGGCACAGAACAGAAAAAACATTCTCTGTAATAAGGTTAAAATCGTACTTGCCTCGGTTTCGTCTTTGCCGTTTGAGGATTGCAGCTTTGATGTTGTAATTGCGGTAGAAACCTATTACTTCTGGCCGGACAAACTTAATGATTTAAAAGAAATTTATAGAGTGTTAAAGCAAAACGGCAGGATTATGCTTGTATTTGAAATGCTGAAAACTCCCGAAGAACCTGATAAATGGAAGGCTGTAGAGGACAAGGTAGGCATAAAAACAGTGACAGAGGAGGAGATACGGGAAATGCTTGCAAAGGCAGGCTTTGAAGACATTGAAACCCATAAAAAGGACGGCACTACATGGCTTTGTGCCATCGGTGTCAAAAAATAAATAAAAGCAGGTGAATATATGAAGGCTTTAATTACAGGAGCAAGTTCGGGGATTGGTAAGGAAATTGCGAGAATCTTGGCTGCAATGGGGTATGATTTGATAGTTGCGTCAAGAAACTATGATAAGCTGACAGAGCTTAAGGCTGAACTTAAAAATGTAAATGTCAGAGTAATCACCATTGATTTGTCACGGGAACAAGACGCTATTGATTTGTATGAGCATTTAAAAGACGAGGATATAGATTTTCTCGTCAATAATGCAGGCTTTGGCGCATATGGCAGATTTTTGGATGTACCGCTGAAAAAAGAGCTTGATTTAATTCACACAAATATAAGTGCAGTGCATATTCTGACAAAATGCTTTTTGCAGGATATGGTTAAGAAAAATAAAGGCTACATTCTTAATGTAGGCTCGTCAGCGGGCTTTTTGGCGGGTCCGACTTTTTCAAGTTATTATGCATCAAAAAATTATGTTGTAAGGCTTACAGAGGCTGTTCACGAAGAACTGAGGCGACAGGGCAGTAATGTTAAAATTTCCGTGCTTTGTCCCGGTCCTGTGAATACTAATTTTAATAATGTTGCGGATGTAAAGTTTTGCCTTAACGGACTTTCGCCGGATTTTGTTGCTAAGTATGCGATTGAGAAAACTATGAAAGGCAAAATGGTTATTATTCCCGGCTTTACAATGAAAGTAGCAAAAGTTGCTCAACGGTTTGTGAGTGAAAATATGCTTACACGCATTTCCTACAATGTGCAGAGCAAAAAAGAGGGACAAAGGTCAGATACCGAACAAAAAAATTTTAATAAAGCAGAACACGCTTAAAAAGGAGCGGAGAAAATATGAAAAGATTTGTATTATTAATGTTTACGGTTCTTTTCATAATTTTCTCCGCTGTTTCTGTTTTTGCCGCCGATACAAACGGCGTAGCTTTCAAAACAGAAGATATAAATTGTGATAAAGGCAGAATTTTTAAGGTTGATGTAAAGGCAAAATCGTCCGAAAAAATCTCTGCCGTATTATTAAAATTTACTTATGACAGAAATATAATAGAATACCGTTCAATCAGTTCCGATTCGGACAGTCTGGCTTATGCTTATGATAACGGAAGTACATTAAATGTATCTTACCTTTGCAAAGACGGCAAAAATATTGATAATGACACGGTAATACTTACTTTAGAATTTAAGGCAACAGCCGAAGGTCAGAGTAATTTGCAATATACAGCCTATGATTGTGTTAATTCTTCGGCAGAAAGCGTTGAAATTTCGCAATGTTCAAGCGGTAAGGTAAGTGTTACAAAACAAGGCAGTGAAAAATCAAATGATAATGAAAAATCGGATACAACGGAATATAAATCCGAAAGCAATGAAAGTACAGGAAATTCAGAAAAAAGCAGTATTGACGAACTCGGTTCATTAAACGGTAAATTTTCAGACAACACTGTATTTATGCTTATAGTTGGAGTTATTTGCGGACTTGCTGTCGGTGTTTTGTGTTTTATGCTGTATTTATCTGTGATAAAGCGGAAAAATAAGGCAAAAGAGGAAAAAGACAGGCATTAACTTGACATAACACCGATTATGCTATAAAATTTAATTTGAACTTAATATTTGTTATGGTTTATTCATTTAATTAATAGGGAAGACGGTGCAAGTCCGTCACAACCGCCATTACTGTAAACAGTTATAGCCTTGGCTCATGCCATTGGGAAACCGAGAAGGCGCCTTGGCTGCTTTAATGCAGACTGTAAGTCAGGAGACCTGCCATAACATAGTTTGAAAAACTTTCTTGGGCAGTGGGAGAATAGTTATTGGGTAAATTATTACCCTTTATATAGCTATGCCTCTTTTAAGGGGCTATTTTTTATTTAAGGAGAATGTTTATGAAAACAACAGCAAAATTTATTTCTGCTTCACTTGCTACTTTGCTTGTTTCTGCATCTGCAGTTACGGCATTTGCGGCAGAAACAAAGGACATTACAGTTTCACTCCGTATTGAGGGTGTGAATTCTTGTGTGCTTTATGACAATTATGAAATTCCACAGGGCAGCACGGCAGCTGACTTAATTCAGTATGCAGACAAGCTTTCTGATGATGTTACGGTAACAGGCGCCGAAAATAATTACATAACAGATGTAAACGGCGAAACAGCAGGCAAATTCGGCGGCTGGGACGGCTGGCAGTATATTGTAAATTCAGTTTCACCAAATGTTGGCGTAGGTGATTACACACTTAGCGACAATGATACAGTTGTTCTTTATTACGGTGATTTTCCTTGTCTTCTTCCGCAGATTGACACTTCGGCATTAAACAGTGACGGAAAAATCAGTTTTAATGCAGAGTCAACTACATATGACAGCGACTGGAATCCGACCGTAAGCACAGTTGCTATTGCAGATATGACAGTTACTTTTGACGGTCATACTTATACAACAGATGAAAACGGTACAATTTCACTTAGCAAGGCTGATTTTACATCAGGTGAGCACAGTGTTCAGGTTGAAAAGAAAAATTCAAACGGTGCTCCTGCCGTACTTCGTTATGCTGACGACTTTACAGTTAATATTGCAAGAGAAAACACAATTAATGTAAATCTCAGAATTGAAGGTCCGGAGGCTTGCTACCTTAACGACACATTTGAAATTGCAAAGGACAGCAATGTCGGTCAGCTTATCTCATATGCAGACGAAGTTTCTGATAATATCGAAGTAGTAGGTGCAGATGCAGGCTATATTTCAGAGGTAAACGGCATTGCAGCAGGTTCATTCGGCGGCTGGGACGGCTGGTATTATGCTGTAAACAGCGTAGTTCCTAATGTAGGAGTAAACGATTATACACTTAATAATAATGATACAGTAGTTCTTTATTACGGTGAGTATCCATGCTACCTCCCAATCGCAGATACTTCATTGCTTACAAGCGAGGGTAAAATTACATTTACAGCAAAGGCTACATTCGGTGACGCTGTTCTTCCGATTGATAATATGACAGTATATTTTGACGGCAAAGAATACACAACAGATTATAACGGTGTAGTTGTAATTGATAAGGATCAGCTTACATTCGGTTCTCACAGCTTACAGGTAGAAAAGTACGGTTACAGCGGTGCTCCTGCAGTTCTTCGTTACGCAGATGACTACACAGTATTTGTAGATACAAAGATTGTCAATGATGTAAACCTTGACAGTAAGGTAGACATTAACGATGTTACAGCTATTCAGACATACCTTAGCAATTATAACAATATTAGCGAAGAACAAGTAAGAATTGCTGATGTAAACAAAGACGGAAAAGTTGATGTAAATGATGTTACAGCACTTCAGACAATTCTTTCGGGTGAAACAGAATAATTCTAATAAGGAATGATAATTATGCTGAAAAAACTGACAGCTTTACTTATATGCGCAGTAATGTTATCTTTATCGGTAACGGTAAATGCGGCTGAAAACTACACAAAAGAAGATATTTCAAAAACTATAGACGGAATTATCTCGTATAAATCGGCAATTTTAAAGGCTGACGATACAGCTTCGTTTGTACAAAAACTTTCTGAAACCACAGATAATTCTGAAACACAGTGGTATATTATTTCTTTGTCAAAATACGGTACAGATGTAACTGCTGTACAAAGTTCTATGATAAAATCTGCCGAAAAGTTATATAAATCAAAAAGCAAAGCTACAGATTTTCAGCGTACCTCACTTGCACTTTATGCCTGCGGACTTAATCCTGAAAATATCAACGGCAAAAATTTGCTCAGTGACGGAGTTTATAACAGTGAAAATGTGAACAAGCAAGGCATAAATGCATATGTTTATGCCTTGCTGTCACTCGACTGTGCAAATGCAAAAGTTCCGAGTGAAGCAAAATATGACAGAGAATATTTTATTAAAAAAATTATAGGCTTACAGCTTTCGGACGGTGGTTTTACACTTATGGGAAAGTCTGCCGATACCGATGTTACCGCAATGTGCTTACAGGCACTTGCTCCTTATAAATCTGACAGTACGGTAAAAGAATCTATTGACAGAGCACTTAATGTTTTGTCAAAAAAACAAAATGAAAAAGGCGGATATTCTTCTTTCGGCACAGTAAATTCCGAGAGTGTTTCCCAAGTTATTTCTGCGCTTGTTGCACTCGATATAGATGTGCAGTCGGATTCAAGATTTATTAAAAACGGCAACACTCTTGTTGACAATCTCATGACTTTCAAAAATTCGGACGGCGGTTTTTCTCATATTGAAAACGGAAAATCGAATAATATTGCGTGTTATCAGGCATTAAACTCACTTGTTGATTTATATAAATATATGTCAAAGGGCAATACCGAGATTTTTGAATTTGACGATACAAAGAAAAATAATTCTAATAGCGAAAATTCCCGACAGAACACTGAAAATTCAAACACAGACAGTTCTGAGGTTAATATAGACAGCAACAATAAAAATAATTCTGTAAATACAGGTGATATTACAGAAAAACATAATTCGCAAGTTAACGAAGAACAGCAGGAAACAACTGTAAAGCCCGAATCCAATAATGCGGAAAATTATGATGATCAGGTAATGGCTTTGGCAGATGACAATTACGAGCCTTTTACGCTTGCATCTACTCCGGATTCCGTAGCGGCGGCAAATTCGGATGACGACAATAATTTTATTTTCTATGTTTCTCTTATCGGACTTGTGGCAGTAGCGGCTGTGCTTTTAATTATAAGATTAACAGTGCTGAAAAAAGACGGTGAGCCGTTCAGATTATTCGGCAAAAGAAAAGGTGACAAATAATGAAATTAAAACTTTTATTACTTGTATTGATAATTACTGCCGTGCTATGCGGCTGTTCGGTTCAGACTCCCGATGACTACTATTCCTCTTCATCTCAAAAAGAGGGAATAGAGGTTACTTTTTCAATCAACTGCTCAACCATTTTAAATAATATGGATCAGCTTGAAAGCGGTCTTGAAAGCTATGTTCCGAGTGATGGCGTAATTCTCAAGCCTACAAAGATTACTCTTGACGAAAATGCTACCGCATATGATGCGCTTAGTGAAGCCTGCCGTCAGAATAAAATTCAATATGAATACGAGGGAACGGACGCAGATATTTATATCGAGGGTATTGCAAATCTTTATGAATTTTCTTGCGGTCAGCTTTCGGGTTGGGAATACTGCGTAAATGATGTTTTTCCGTCGGTAGGCTGCAATTCTTATGATTTACATGACGGAGATACAATTAAATTCTTATATACCTGCGATTTGGGCGCAGATATCGGAAACGAATTTACAGGAGAAGAATAATGCTAAGATTTAATTCCTTTAATCCGCTGGCACAGCTTATATATTTTGTATCTGTGCTGTTGGTATCAATGTTTACATGGAATTATATAATTTTACTGCTGTCGCTTTTCGGAGCGGCGGCTTATTCTGTATTACAAAAGGGTTTTAAATTATTTTTAAAATCCTTTTTTGGTTATGTGCTGATTTTTTTACTTGTAACAATAACCAATCCGCTTTTCTCACACAAGGGAGTAACACCACTTATATTTATAAATGATATTCCTATTACGCTTGAGGCTATAGTTTACGGTGCGGTGCTCGGACTGATGCTTTTGAGCGTAATACTTTGGTTTTCGGTATTCAACAGCGTGTTTGATTCCGAAAAACTTATATATATTTTCGGAAGATTTTTACCAAGACTTGCATTATTGTTTTCGATGGTACTTCATTTTGTGCCTAAATTTATTCTTGTGTTTAAGCGCACATTGGCGGCTCAATCCGATTTTTGCGGTAAAAATAAATTTAAACAATACATAGGTGCATTTTCTGCTTCGGTTTCCGTAATGCTTGAGGGTTCGGTTCAAACTGCCGATTCAATGAGCGCAAGAGGATACGGAGTTAAAAAGCGCAGTTTTTACTGCCGCTTTCCTTTTACAAAAGCAGATACGGTTTTTACTGTACTTTCTCTGGGAATGTTGACTACAGTGCTGTTTGCTTTAGCGACAGGTCAACTTGATTTTCTTATATATCCGCATATCGAGATGTGTGATATTACAATATTATCCGTAATCGGAATGTCGGCTTTCGGTGTACTATCATTTATGCCGTTTATCATTGAGTTAAAGGAGGAGCTTGTATGGAAATTTTCTCTGTCAAAAATTTAAGTTTTACTTATCCGCAGATGCAGGAAATGGCTTTGGATAATGTGAATTTCACTGTGAAAAGGGGAGAGTTTTGCGTTATCTGCGGTCAGTCCGGCTGCGGAAAAACTACACTGCTAAGACTTTTAAAGCCGCAGGCAGCTCCTCACGGCACAAAAACGGGAGAAATATTTTTCTGTTCCGAAAATATTGAAAAATGCAGTGAAGAAGATACGGCTTTTAAAATTGGCTATGTTTCGCAAAATCCCGAAAATCAAACAGTAACCGATACCGTACTCCATGAACTGGCCTTTACGCTTGAGAATATGGGAATGTCGAGTGAAGAAATAAATATTAAAATAAGTGAAACGGCTACTTACTTTGGACTTTCAAAAATAATAGAACAAAAGACAAACTCACTTTCTGGCGGTCAGATGCAAATTCTTAATCTTGCGGCGGCATCTGTTGCCGAGCCTGATGTATTGATTCTTGACGAACCCGCAAGTCAGCTTGACCCTGTATCGGCAGAAAACTTTTTTACAATTCTTGACAAACTTAATAAAGACTTGGGTATCACTGTAATTATTACCGAACACAGACTTGAAAAACTGTTTCCCGTTGCGGATAGAATTATTGTTATGGAGCAAGGAAAAATAATTACCGATACCGAACCGAAAGATACTTGCAACGCTCTTAGCAAAATTTCAAAAAATCATCCTATGATGCTCGCTTTGCCCGTGCCTGCACGGCTTTATTCCGTAACGGATTGTAAATCGCAATGCCCCGTTACGGTCAAAGAAGGCAGAGAACTTTTTGCAAAATATAGCAAAAGTAATTCTTTTACAGAACATACATTGCAGAATAATAATTCCGACGATGAAATATTATCGGTTAAAAATGTATATTTCAGATATGATAAAAAGTCTGATGATGTGCTCCTCGGTCTTAATTTATCGGTAAACAGAGGGGAAATTTTTTCGGTTGTAGGTGCAAACGGCAGCGGAAAATCAACTTTGCTTTCCGTAATAGGAGCAAGGCTTAAGCCGTACAGAGGCAAGGTAAAACTAAATGAAAAAACAGCTACTATGCCTCAAAATCCACAATTGTTATTTGTTAAAGACAGCTTGCTTGAAGACTTTAAAAGCGTGAGCGGGGATTTGGAAAAAATTAATAAATTGTCAGAAAAGTTTAATGTACACCGTCTTTTAAATCACCATCCGTATGACCTTAGCGGAGGTGAAATTCAGCGTGCAGGTTTTGTAAAACTTTTACTTCTCGAACCGAAAATATTATTGCTTGACGAACCGACAAAGGGTTGTGACAGTTTTTCAAAAGCAGAACTTGCAAAAACTTTAAAAGAACTTTCCGACAACCAAATTACAATATTACTTGTTACACATGACCTTGATTTTTCGGCTGAAGTTTCCACCGTATGCGCAATGCTTTTTAACGGTACTCTTTCAAAAAGACTTGAACCGCACGAATTTTATTGCGGAAAACGATTTTATACGACTTCTGCAAATAAAATTTCACGAGGTATAAAAGACGGCATTATAACAACGGAAGAGTTGATTTCCGCTGTTAAGGAGGAGTAAAATGACTGCTAAAAAGATAATAAAATACTTATGTGTTTTTGTGGTTGCGCCGCTTATTGTACTTTGCGGAGTGTTTTTCTTCGGCGACCGCAAATATGCCTTTATATCGCTTGTTTTGTCGGTGGTTGCCTGTATTCCGTTTTTTATTTCTTTTGAAAAAGGTAAAAACGATGCACGCAGAATTGTTATAATATCTGTTATGACGGCATTGTCGGTAGCGGGCAGGTTTGTATTTGCTCCCATTCCGTTTTTTAAGCCCGTTACTGCAATTGTAATTATTACTGCTATTTATCTTGGCAGTGAAGCAGGTTTTATTACAGGATCTTTTTCTGCTGTGGTTTCAAATTTCTATTTTGGACAAGGACCGTGGACTCCGTTTCAAATGCTTGCGTGGGGACTTATCGGATTTTTGGCGGGCTTGCTTGCTAAAAAACTTGTTGAGAGTAAGGTGTTGCTTATTATTTACGGCGCTCTATCGGGCATAGCATTTTCTTTTATAATGGATGTATGGACAACTCTCTGGGCTGACGGCACATTTAATATAGCAAGATTTGTGGCAAGCATTACAACCGCAGCACCGTTTACCGTTGTTTATATGGTTTCAAATGTAATATTCCTGTTACTGCTTACAAAACCAATCGGAAGAAAATTGCAACGATTAAAAACTAAATACGGAATTTTTTAGGACAAGGGGAAGTTTAGCTTTCCCTTTTTATTTTGCCGTGTATTATTTGCCTGTCTTCTGCATATAATCATTTGCATGGAGGTAATATATGGCAATGTTAAAAAAACACAAAAAAACGTTGTTGTCAGCATTGCAGAGAGTTTTCTGCTTTATATTGGCAGCAACAATTTTGGGTGCGGTGGGTGTTCCCTCGGCCGTACTTGCACTTGACGGTGCAAATCCGACAGTAGAAATTGTCGGATTTATGAGGGGCGACAGTAAAGACCTTCGTTCAAGTGAGCTTTTAATGGCAAAAGTAAGCAATTACGACGGTAATCCTCAAGAGCTGACTTACGAATGGAAAAATAAGCTTGGCACTTATCTGTATGTATTTGACAAGCACGATATGGCTGTGGTGCGTGGCACAAAAAGCGAAATTGAAATTTACAATTCGGATAAAGGCTTGTTCGCATCTGATAATATGAGCGGCAGATCTTATAACCGCAGCTATTCGCACAAAGGCTTTGCTTATGCGGCAGTTTACGGTGCATCTGTTAACGCTGAAAAATTAAAAGGCGGCATTTCCGTAACAGTAAAGGACTCTGACGGAAATATCATTGCGACAGCGTCGTATGATGACGATTTCAAAAATTATGACCTGTCAAAAGATATGGCAAACGCAGTGTTTGGTGTGTTTGAGGGTGAGAGCGTTGATATTCTTAATCTCTTAGGTCAAAGCTCGGTTGTTCATGTTGTATGTCCTGCCTGTTATGTAAGTCAGGGAACAATAATTTCCGGCAGCGATTGCATAAGTTTAAGCAAGTCAGAAAGCGGTTACTCAATAACCGGTTTAAAAGCCGGTGAAGGTGTAATTAAAATTAATCTTCAAAAGAGAAATTGCAAATTCCATAAAAACTCGGAAAACAGTTCGACTACAACCGTAATAGTATTTAAAAAACCTAACACTTCTACAACTGCAACAACACTCACTCTTACAAATCTTGATGACAGATGCGAATATTATCTTGAGGGTGTTAAGGGTGAAGTAATTGACGGCAAAATAACTTTTAGCAGTCTTACTCCCTCTACTGAATATACCATAGAGGTACGGGGCAGTTATATTGACGAGGACGATACAACTAAAACTGCATACGCCTATGTAAAAGACACAACAAAGGACTGCTATACATCAAGTGTGGTTTTCAACCTTGATGATATTGTAGCGGATACCGAAAGCATATTCGGTAAACCGTACGAGGTTGCCGTAAAGTCTGACAGTGATTACATTGTCTTGCAGAGCGGTGATAACGGTTATATTGCAGAACTTGCTAAAGGCAATTATAAAGTATTTTTAAAAGACGGTAATGATTATAAGCAGATTGATAATGCGGTTCTTACCGTTGACAGTGATGATAACAGCATAGAGATAAAATATTACTCTGTAGTTTATAATCTTGATGGTGGTACACTCAACGGCGATACAAAATTTGTTTACCGTGAGGGTGAATTCGTAAAAACAATTGATAATAAACCAACTAAGTATGAGTATGTATTTGACGGCTGGAAGTGCGGTGAAAGCACTTATAGCAACAGCCAACAAATTACAGATTCAATTGACAGAAAATATGAATTGACAGCAATATGGGAAGTAGATAAGATAGGCAACGGAGAAAAGCCTGACGGAATACCAGATAAGTATCAGAAAAAAGTAACCTTTAAAGTAGTAAACGGTACTTGGGAAGATAAGAGTGCAAATGATATTTCATACTATGTAACTTTGCTTGACAAAGAGGGTAAGTGGAATGTCAACGGTACTGCAAGAATCAATATTCCAACAGGTATGACAGCAAATTACGGTTATGAAAACGGCAAGTGGGATGTTGAACCAAAGTCGCCTGTAAAGGGAACAAATGCGGAAACTTACACTTATACTTTTACAAAGAAAACCGACCCGAAAGTTGATTACAAAGAACCAAACGAAAACGATAAACCAACACCTGCTACACAGGTAGTAGAGTACGGAAAGAAAATACAGGTAAAGCCGAACGGCGGTGTATGGGTTCACGATAACAAAACCTATTCGGGTGATGATGTAGCAACATTTGTTCTTGAAAAGAATATAAAACTCGAAGATCCAACGAGAACAAACTATGTATTTATGGGTTGGAATAAGCAGAAAGGCAAAGACGATGTAGCCTATATCTTCACAGCAATATGGGAAGTAGATAAGATAGGCAACGGAGAAAAGCCTGACGGAATCCCCGATAAATATCAAAAGAAAATTACCTTTAAAGTAGTAAACGGTACTTGGAAAGATAAGAGTGAAAATGATATTTCATACTATGTAACTTTGCTTGACAAAGAGGGTAAGTGGAATGTCAACGGTACTGCAAGAATCAATATTCCAACAGGTATGACAGCAAATTACGGTTACGAAAACGGCAAGTGGGACATTGAACCGACTGAAATTGTATCCGGAATTGAAGATGTTGTTTATGTTTATTTGTTTGACAAAATAGCAGAAACAGAGCCACAACCGCAACCGACAACTGTACAGGCGACTCCTACAGTTAAAACCGTTGTTCAGGAAAAAACGGTTTATAAAACACAGTATGTTGAGCCTATTACCTTAAAAACAGGTGATAATCTCACTTTCTTAGGTGTGCTTGTCGGTTTATGTGCAGCAGGTTTTGCAGGAACAATAATTTTCGGTAAAAAACGAAGTAAGTAATATTAAAAAGGCGATTGCAGATTAATTTTGCAATCGCCTTTTTTTCAAATACAGAATAATAATAAATATTTCAAAGGTTATAATAAATTAAATGAGGTGAATTTATGGCTGAGGTAATTAAAATAGTTTTGACAGGCGGTCCATGTGGCGGTAAAACAACTGCTTTGAATTTTTTGAAAGATGAACTTGAAAAGTTAAATATAAAAGTTTTTATATTAGAAGAAATTGCAAGTAATTTATTGAGCAACGGCATTACTCCGCAAAAACTTGGTGTATATGAGTTCCATAAACAACTTTTTGAAACTCAATTAAAAGAAGAAAATTCTCTCGAAGAGAAAGCTAAGGCATACAATGGGGAAAAGGCTGTAATTTTATTTGACAGAGGATTGCTTGACAGCAAAGCATATGTTACCGATGCCGAATTTAAAAAATATATTTCAATAAGTAATAAAAATGAAGATGTATTAAGAAATTCGTATGATGCTGTATTTCATTTAAAAAGTGTTGCTTGTACAGATGAAAGCACTTACATTAAAAACTGCAATTCTGTCAGAAAAGAAGATGTAAAGCTCGCCAAGGAACTTGACGAAAAATTACTTTCTATATGGACAGGCACATCACACCTGCGAGTTATACCAAATAACAGTGATTTTAATAAAAGGCTCGATGATTTGCTTAAAGAAGTATTAGGGTTCATCGGTGTTCCGGAACCTCTTGAAATTGAGCGTAAGTTTTTGATAGAATACCCTGATATTGATTATCTTAATAATATGACTGCTTGCAGAAAGGTTGCGATTACTCAGGCATATTTAAACACTCCCGAGGAAGGAATGTTCAGAATACGGAAGCGTGGTTACGGCAAAGACGCAGTATATATTAAAACGGTAAAAATCAAGATTAATGATTTAAAAAGGATAGAAAAAGAATCTTATTTGACACAAGCCGAATACAATAATTATCTTTCAAGAAAAGAATGTATAACGGGTATTATTTCAAAGGACAGATATTGCATAGTGTATGATGACGAATATTTTGAACTTGATGTATATCCGTTTTGGAATGACAGAGCAACGCTTGAGATAGAATTGCTGTCAGAAGATCAGCCTTACAAACTTCCTCCTTTTATTAAACTTATAAGAGAAGTAAGTCACGAACCCGAATACAGAAACATTGCACTTGCGCAAAGAATGGTTCATAATAAAGGGACTGATTAAGATAACTTAATTGATAACAACATTTCGATATTAATACCAAGTGATATTGACATTATTATCTGCAATGTGTTAAAATGCCTATATCATTAACTTCATCATCAAATTAAAACAGGAAAATAATTATAAAAAATTAAAAAAAGTGTTGACAAATGGAGTTTGCTGATGTATAATAATGAAGCTGACTTAAGGGAAAAACAAATTTTTAAGTTAAGTATGCGGCAATAGCTCAGCTGGATAGAGCAACTGCCTTCTAAGCAGTAGGTCAGGGGTTCGAGTCCCTTTTGGCGCGCCATATGGTGG
>ENA-OPEB01000057-OPEB01000057.1-human-gut-metagenome-genome-assembly--contig:-NODE-57-length-13408-cov-1.637535_pt1 | contig 13408 bp, 15 predicted proteins | sample MGYA00241296_ERZ501526 | MGnify/ENA primary metagenome ERZ501526 (study PRJEB25962, sample SAMEA2042303) | human gut metagenome | biome: human gut; feature: human-associated habitat; material: faeces... | reverse complement strand
CAGTCTATGACAAAGAACACATTCATATCCAATACCGCTTCGATCAGGAAATTCGCAATGTTCTGGAATATTGCAGTAGTGTTCCGGCAGAAGAAACGGAGGAAAGTGCAGTATGAAGTGTGTAAGCTATACCCGGACACTTCCTTGGAAGAACCATCAAAGTAAACTGACGATTGCCGAGCAGAATCAGCGCATTGCGGCATATCTGGCGGAACATAAAGAACTGGATTTGCAGAAAAAGTATTCTGACCGCAAGAACGATGAAAAGGCGCGCACCGCGTTCGACCAAATGACCAATGATGGCGTAGAGCGAAAATTTGACTGCATCATTGTAGCATCTATGTATTACTGTGGGCCTGGCTTCCCGGCGGCGCGTCAGTCAATCAAGGAAACTCTCTATGAGACAGGCGTGGATCTGATTGTTCTGGAAGAAGGACTGGACACCAGAACTGCCAGTCGAAAAGAGGTTGAGGACTATTTTGAGGAGAAACGCTGCGAGATGCACGCAGAAATCATGTTTGCATGGAGGAAGAAGCAGGGCGCAGGATTTCGGCTGACCAATTCCGTTCCGTATGGTTATATCCGCAGGAATGGTGAAAGCAACATGGTAAAGGATGAAGAGGTTGCTCCGTATCTGAGCGAAGCTTTTTCCAGATATGCATCGGGACAGAAGATGCGTGATATTGCAAAATGGTTGAATGAACAGAATGTCGAACCACCGATGAGGCACAAAAAAAGAATTCAAGGAAAACCATATGAGGGAGAATCTGATCTGTGGACATCGGATAATCTGAGGGGATTGTTCAGAAATCCAACATACACGGGTGCAACGGCAAACGGAAGCCGTCAGATTATTGCAGAGAACTGCCATGAGCCGTACATGACAAAAGAACAGTTTTATGCGCTTCCTTGCAATATGCGGCAGGGTGAGAACAAAATACCCACCCGGAAAAAATACAAAAAATCGAATCCTCTGGCAAAGCGCATCATTTGTACCTGTGGGCGTCCACTTTATTGGCATAAGGATAAGAAAACGGGAGAAGAATTATTCTATTGCAGCTACTGCCGTGCTCATAAGGAGAATGGAAAGGAATTGAAAGCTCCGGCTGCATCTGTATATAAAAAGGTGATAGATGCTATGGAGAGAGAACGTCGAGAAGAAGAAAAGATGTACTCCGCAATTCAGCAGGGAGCTGGCAGAAAAGCAATTGAAGCAGTAAGAGCTGATAGTTCGATGCAGATGAAGACCATTCTGGCTGAACTTAATATGGAACAGTTTCGCCGTGTACCGTTATATGAAAGCTATATGGCCGATGAAATCACGGAAGAACAGTATCGTGCTGAAGTGCTGGATTATGAAGAAGCTCATCGAGAGTTGAATGAACAGCTTACGGCAATCATGGAAAATACGACGGTATGGGAACGGGCATTGAGTTTGCGAAATCCGTGGATTCAGCAGATGGAACAATATAAGACCCCAGAGGCACTGGATCGTAATTTTGTGAAAAAGTACATTGAACAGGTCGTGGTTACATTTTTAGGCGATAGACAGGCAGAAATCGGTCTAACGATGAAAACAGAGGAATGGAAGCAGATGCTTGAACGGATAGAATTGGAGGGTACAGACGATGGCACGAAAAAGTAGAAAGAATTTGCTCCAACCGGAACAGGCAACGGTTTCAGTGCAGTTCCCAGAATTGGATGAAGAAAAGATACCAACTGCAATCTATGGACGGCTTTCGGTGGAAGATGATGAAGATAACGAAAGCATGGAAACACAGATTGCACTAGTGCAGGATTTTATTAACCGTAGCAGTGAATTAAATTATGTGGATACGTATTTTGACAATGGATTTACAGGAACAAATTTCAAGCGCCCGGCCTTTACCCGTTTGATGAACGATGTGCGGCAGAAAAAAATCAAGTGTATCGTTGTAAAAGACCTATCGCGTTTTGGCCGTAACTATCTGGAAGCGGGATACTATATTGAAACCGTATTTCCATTTCTAGGTGTTCGCTTGATTGCTGTCACCGATCATTTTGATAGTACGCGCAAAGAGGATATGGAAAGCCTGGCTCTCCCGATTCGGAATATGGTCAACACCATGTATGCGAAAGACATTTCCAAAAAGGTGTGGACTTCCCTGCAGCGTAAAAAAGAAGCAGGCTATGCAGTCGGAAGTGATGCTCCGTTTGGATATATTCGGAATCCCGTGACAAAACGAAATGAGATTGACCCGGAAACAGCCTTTTATGTACAGTTGATATTCCAGTGGGTGCTGATGGGTGTAGCGATTTTTGAAATCGCCAGACGGTTGACCTTGCTGCAGGTTCCAACCCCACGGGAGTGGCATCGGAAAATTGTTGAGGGAAAGGATGTCGTTACTTATAAAAAATGGGGCGAAACCTCGGTACGGCATATGTTGGCAAATCAAACCTATATGGGAGATACCGTCAACAATAAAAGTACACGGAAGTTTTTTGCAGGGCAGGACAAACGTAACTTGTCAAAAGAACAGTGGCATGTGACAAGAAATACACATCCAGCCATCATTGCAAGGGATGATTTTGAAAAGGTGCAGGATATTCTGGCGAAGAATCAGAAAGTATACAAAGAAATAAGAGCAGAATCAGAACAGATTCGCACGGAGTATCAGAATGATCTTGCCGGAATGGTGTTCTGTGCAGATTGCGGCAGACCGATGGATTTTGATAGGCTTCCACATGGAGCAGAAGAAAGTAAAAAGGTTTGCTACTATATTTGCAGAGCAAGGCAGGCGGATGATAAGTGCATCGGACACCAGATTACGGAAAAGTTGTTGAAAGCTCTGGTAATGGATCAGCTGCATCTGTTTATTGTTCGGCTTAGTGATAAGCGCAAAGTTCTGGAAGAGCTGCGAAAAATCGAAGATATGCAGAATCCTGTCTACCGTGCAAAAAGTGAGATTATGAGCCTGACGGATAAAGTTGGCCAGATGGCAAAGAAAAGAGAACAACTTTATGCAGATTATGTGGCAGGCGTGGTGGATTCTGAAGATTATCAATTGATTCGGGAAGATTATTCCAAACAGTATGACGGCCTGCGAGCAGCACTGCAGAGAGCAGAAGCCAAAAAGGTGGAAGTAGAACAACAGATTAGAGAATATCTGAATATGACTTCCAACTTGGAAGAGCATCTGGATGATTTTGGATTTGATGCTCAGCTGGTAAAATCCCTTGTGCAGAGAATCGAAGTGAGTGCAGATAAGCGGATTCGCATTGTATTTGGATTTCAAGATGTGTTTGCGGACCTTGGAAAGGAGAGTGCGGGAAAATGATTGCAGCGTATCAGCGCATTTCAAGGGCTGATGGCGATCTGGGTAAAGATGGAAAAGACAAGAGCAACAGCATCGAAAACCAGAAAGAACTGATCCAACGGTATATTTCCTGCAAGGAGAATCTGCAAAATCTGCCTGTGATGGATTTTGTGGATGATGGTTACACAGGTAGCAATTTCGACAGACCGGGCTTTCAGAAGATGATGGATGGTGTGCGCAGTGGCGAGATTGATATTATTATCGTAAAAGACCTTTCTCGTTTTGGACGTGATTACATTGGTGTGGGCGAATACATGGAGCAGATTTTTCCACTACTGGGTGTCCGGCTCATCTCCATCAATGACAACTATGACAGCAGCAATTATAATGGTGCAACCCTGGGGATGGATTTAGTTGTCAGCAACCTGGTAAACACCATGTACTGCCGGGATGCAGGAAAGAAACTTCGGACGGCTAATCGAGTAAAGTGGCGCAAAGGTATTTCCACAGCATCTTCTGCACCGTTTGGTTATCAGTTTGACCCGAATCGAAAAGGATCATATATCATTGACCCACTAGCGGCGAAAATTGTCCGTCGTATTTTTGACCTTGCGATTCTGGGACTGGGGACGCGAGAAATAGCAATGGCGTTGAATGATGAAAATGCTCCTGTGCCGAGCGTTTATAACCGGGAGCATAAGGCGTATGGAAAAGAAACGACTTACACGATTGCCCCTGTGATACTTTGGGACAGCACTCGCGTCTGGAAGATTCTCACGGCGTATGTGTACACCGGAGCGATGGTTCTTGGAAAAAGTCAAAGGTTGATTTCCGGCAAGAAAATCATTCGCGTTGTTCCAAAAGGGCAACAATACATTACGGAAGGAACCCATGAAGCTATCGTCAGCCGGGAAGAATTTGAAAAAGCGCAGTTTGTCATAAGAAGTAGCAGCCATAAAGTGGTGATGGGCAGCGTGGATTTCCCACTCAAAGGAAAAATTCGATGCGGCAATTGCAGACGAGCTATGGGATATGATTACAAACAGGCTTCTCCCATATTCTGGTGCAGAGAGGGAATGGAACTTATCGGTCAGACCCAATGTTCATCGGAAATATATCAGGCCAGTGATATTGAAAATGCAGTGTTTCAGGCATTAAAAAAAGAACTTTCTCTATTGGACTCACTCTATAGTGATATTAAAAAGGAAGAACAGAGCTTAAAAGAAGCCAGTAGAAAGGCAAGCCGCCGAAAAACTTTGATGGAGCAGGAACTGAAAAATCTGAAAGGTGAGAAGATGCGGATGTATGAGGAGTACGCGGCAGGAACGCTCTCCCTGGACAATTATAAGAGCAAAAAACTGGAATGCGATAGGAAGATTACAGAAGTGCAGGACAAAATCGAACAATTCAAAGCGGAAGAATCTGTCAAGAGCGTTGTTCCAGGGACGGTGCGGGCAGCAGCAGAACAGGCAGAAAATTTTCTGCACGGCACGAGACTTACGGCAAGCATAGTGTCAGCCTTCATTGAAAATGTTTATGTGCATGAGGGTGGGCGTATCGTAGTACGGTTTAAATATGAGCAGAGTATACAGGATGCCGTGAGAGCATTACACACAGAATGAATTTCAAAAAGGCGAAGTTGCCCATGATATTACATTGGTGAGTGTGATATAATATGGTCAACTGAGAAAAACTACGATAACTAAAGACTTTTTTTACGGCTTGAGTTGTTCTTTAAAAGTTTTATTTGTTGAAAAACTGCAAGAAGGCCGTGTGACAATTGAAGAAGCAGCGGAAGATGCTGGAATGACAGTAGAGGAATTCAAGAAAGTGATGGAAAACACCTCTCTGCAGGCGGTCTAAGAAAAAACATATAGGTAAACTGTTAAGCCCTACAAGGCTCAGATCGGTTCGATACCGACTGAAAGCCTTGTAGGGCTTATTTTTTTGCTTTTTTTCAAATTTATTTGTGAAAAATGTTGTCCAAGACTTGACATCGGCCGGCATTGATTGGCAGCGCGAGAAATGGCAATCAGGACTTGGTTCTAAGTTTATCCACCAAGGCGAAAAAAATGCTGCGAAATATGCGGACGAGGTCATTGTTCTGAGCAAAGGAGTGCAGGACTATTTTAAGGAAACTTATGGAAGAGAAACGCACTTTATCCCTAATGGCGTGAATGCATGATGAGAAGGACGTTTTTGACGTCTGCTCTTGACATGCCCGAAATCATGTTGTATATATATAGCAAGAGCTGGAAGCTCCAATTTAGCGCTTCCAGCTCGATCATTATCATAGAAGATTATTATTTACAGACTTTTCTTCATAGTCTCTCCGGTTTTCCTTCATGCTGGTCTCCTTCTGTTTATTCCCGGTAAATCTGTGCAAACCGGAAATTTCTGATGAATAACATGGTGCAGGATCGTTTTCGATTATTATATTTTACTGTGAGATTGTGATATTAGCAATAGTGAAATGGGGCAGAGAAGAGTTGAAAAGGCAGACGGATAAGAAACAAAGATAAAATAGTAAAAATAGAATAGAACAAAGAAAGAATATGGAGATAAAACAGAAAGGAATAAACAATGAATGTAAATCCTATAACAAGATTGGATTATCCAGATCCGGACGTGATCCGCGTAGAAGACACCTATTATATGGTATCCACAACCATGCACTTTATGCCGGGCTGTGAGATTCTGCAGTCTTTTGATCTGGTGCACTGGGAGCATGCGACTTATGTCTATGAGACGTTGGATCATACGGATGCGCAGCAACTGAAAAGCGGTCAGAATATTTACGGACAGGGCATGTGGGCAGCTTCCCTGCGCTATCATGAAGGCCGATTTTATATCTGCTTTGTGGCAAATGATACCCGTAAGACTTATTTGTATACTTCGGAAAAAATAGATGGTCCATGGAAAAAGCAGCTGATAGAAGGCTTTTATCATGACGGCTCTTTATTATTTGATGAGGATGGCAGAAACTATATTGTATATGGAAATGATGAAATCTGGATTACAGAATTGAATGAAGATTTGACTGCACCAAAGAAGGACGGATTACATCGTCTTTTAGTCAGTGATCATAAGAACCCGGAGCTAGGCTATGAGGGTTCTCATATTCAAAAAATAAACGGCTATTATTATATTTTTCTGATTCATTCCCTGAGAGACCGCTGGATGCGGACGGAAGCATGCTTTTACAGTGATTCTCTGGAAGGAGAATTCACGGGTGGAGATGTACTTTGTGATGATCGTGGATATTGTGGACAGGGCGTGGCACAGGGAGGAATAGTGGATACGCCGGATGGAAAGTGGTATGCAATGCTGTTTCAGGATTCCGGAGCAGTTGGACGGATTCCTATTCTGGTTCCGGTTACCTGGAAGGATCATTTTCCGGTTTTTGGACAGAACGGACATGTGCCGGAAGAAATAGAGGTTCACAGTACCAGACCAGGATATATTTATCAGCCATTAGTGGGAAGTGATGATTTCTGTAATGGGCTGCTTCCGCGCTGGCAGTTTAATCATGATCCAGATCCACGGTACTATCATCTGGATGCATTGCAGGGAACCTATACAATTACAACACGGGAAGTTTGTACAGAGCTTACACAGGCAGTAAATACGCTTACGCAAAGGATGAGTTATCCGTCCTGCGCAGCTGAGGTTACTGTTGATGCTTCTGCATTGAAAGAGGGCGATGTCGCAGGTTTGTGTGCGTTGCAGAGCTGTTATGCTGCAGTTGGCATTACAAAACATCATGGAAAATATGAAGTCCTTATGCTGGATAAAAAAGAAGATGGTATATTGGATATGACGGAAAGAACTGTTGTTGAATCACACCAGATGGATTTTCGTCTTGAAGCAGATTTCTGTAACATGAAGGATGAAGCACGCTGCTATTACCGGGTAAATAAGGGAGACTGGCTACCCATCGGAACCGTGCATAAGCTGTACTTCAAACTGGATCATTTTACTGGTTGCCGGTTTGGTCTGTTCTGCTATGCGGCAGAGGAAACAGGAGGAAGTGCCTGCTTCCGGGATTTTAAGTATTATGATGTTGATGAAATCTCATAAAGATAGAACTGCATAAAATAAGTGTCGGAATTTACTCAAATTTTTCCTACTTTGGACATTGGTTTTTACAACGGTATTGTATAATGAAGCAGAGGAAAAACAAAACATGTTTCAGAGAGGAAAAACGATTATGAGAATTAAGAGTATGATGAAGGGTATGCTTGCTGTTGTAATGGCAATGTCTATGGCAGCATGCTCCGGAGCACCTGCAGCAGACCAGACTTCTTCTGAGTCACCGTCACCGGCACAGACAGAAAGCACAGCAGCAACAGAGCAGGAAACAATCGTAACAGAAGTATCTATGTTAAATTGTTTGCATTTCAGACTCTTGTAAAGGGTCTTCGTCCATAAAAATTAAGAGATAAGCCCTACAAGGATCAAATTGGTTCAAAACCGATTTGAAAACCTTGTAGGGCTTATCGCCATGCTAGAATATGCACCAAAACAAGATTCCGAGGCCTGCTGAAAACAGGATCATCAGAATTGGCGATGGAGCTGTTTTTCTGATTTTTTTACAAATCAGATGCGTTGCTCCGAGCATGGCAAATACTGCGATAGAGCGCAAATCGGGCGCAAATCCGGCCTGTAAATCTGTGAGGCCAAACAGCGTAGACAGCGCCATGCTGAGCGCGGTCGCAAGGATCATCGCTACAACGCACGGACGAACTCCCGATAAAAAGGCGTTGACGGGTGCATATTTCATCAGATTCTTTAGTGCGGATGCAATTAAGAGAATAATCAAAAATGACGGCAACACCACGCCCAGCGTTGCAACAAATGAACCGAGGATTCCGCCCAGTGTTGAGCCGATAAAGGTTGCCATATTCACGGCAAGGGGTCCCGGTGTGGATTCAGATACGGCAATAAAATTCAGAAACTCGTTCTCTGTCAGCCAGCCGTTGGAAAGCACCGTTTCGCGTACCAGCGAAACCATTCCATAGCCGCCGCCGAAAGACAAGGCACCGATCATCAAAAAGTTCAGAAAGAGACGCAGGTATATCATGACGTTTTCCCATCTCCTTTCCGGATTTTTCGCAGAAAGAAAACAACAAGCCCGACCGCGCCGCAGATCAGGATGTAAAACACAGAGGAAAACGAAACTGCTGTGATCGAGCAGCAGAGCATGGAAGCCACGACCAACGTGAGAATCGTCAAGTTTAGTGTATTTTTGTCAATACTTTTAAGCATTTTCAGCCCTGCGGTAAGGATCAGATAGATCACACATACCTGAATCCCGCGGAATGCGCAGGAAACCCAGCGCAAACTGAGAAACTGATCAAAGAACAGCGAGATACCATAAATTACAAAGAAAGATGGAATGCTGACAGCAAGTGTGGACATGGTTGCACCCGCAAATCCTGCAATTTTGTAACCAATGTAAGTCGCACTGTTGATGGCGACTGGTCCTGGCGTGGATTCGGCTACCGCAACCATGTCCAGAAACTCGCTTTTTTCAAGCCATTTTTTCTTTTCAACGAACTCATTTTCAAGCAGCGCAATCATAGCGTATCCGCCGCCAAAGGTGAACGCACCGATTTTTAAGAATGTGATAAATAAAGAGCAAATTAGTTTCATGCCTGTATATCCTTCCTTCTGCAAATAATACCTACAAGTAAAACACCCAATAAGATAGTTTACTAATATACAGATTCTAATCATACTTTAATTTTAATCCGTTGTAAAACTCTACAACCGCCGCAATATCCTTCTCATCCGGATGCCCCTTTGATACACCGCCAATCAGCTTGAACGGTCCGAACGTATCAAATCCCTTGCATGAAAACCTTCCGACAATGGTGTCATGTTTGTATGCTATCACCTGCTCAATTGACTTAAAGACAGGTCTGCCGCCATATGTACAGATAAGAAATATATTTTTGTTGTCTGTGAGATTGACAGATGCAAACTTAAGCACCGACTGATGGAACTTTCCGCCGTATACTCCTGATGCAAAACCGATTAAATCATATTCCGACAGGTCTTTCTCTACCGTCTGTGTCGCATCTATCAGCTCGACATCGTTTGTCTTTGCTATCTCGTCAATTATCTTTTTTGTGTTTCCATGATGCACTGATGCATATACTATTGCTGTCTTCATCTGTAATGCTCCAATCCTTTATTAGTCTTCCTTTGATTTTGCCATCAGCATCTGCTCCAGCTTTTTCTTTCCGGTCTCATAGTCTGTAAACACAATCCCCTCCATACCAAGCTTTCTGCCACCTTCGATATTCTCCGGTCTGTCATCTATGAACACACATTCTTTCGGATTCAGATCGTATTTATCAAACAGGCACTGATAGATACCGGCATCAGGCTTTATCATCCCAACCATAGCTGAAATGACTTTGCCGTCAACAAGTGACACAAAACTAAGCTCACTGTGCGTATGAAGCTCGAAGAAGTCCTTTGGATAATTCGATAACAAATACACTTTATAGCCTCTGCTCTTTAACTCCTTAATCCAGTCTGCTGCATAGTCGAATGCCTTTACGACAAAAGCCTTTCCCTCTTTGAAAAATCTCCTGATATCCGCCTCATACTGTGGAGCCACCTTAACCATCTCATCAATTATCTCGTTCTCAGGAATTACACCACGGTCCAGCTCAACCCAGACAGGGTTTTCATATGTTGCATGGGCTAAAGCTGCTATTTTATTTTCTTCAATGCCAATCTCACGCATTGCCTCGTCCGGCTGGAACCTGACAAGCACGTTTCCTATGTCAAATACTATGTTTTTAATCATTTATTTTTTCTCCTACAACCCTGCATCTCTTCCTGCAAAAAGCATATCAATCCGCTATACTTAGCTATAGTATAGCGGATTGATGGACAAATTACAATTATTATTACCGTTCTGTGTTCCTTAGTTCTTCCTTTGATTTTGCCATCAGTATCATTTTCTCAAACGACTGTGCAAACCTCTCATCATCTTCCTCTGTGCGCTTTTTCGGTCCTTTGATATGATTCTTATGTGAGCTTCGTCTGGCTTTCTTGTTAAGGTGTCTCTCCATAATCCTGCGATACAACGATATCTCCCCTGTGGCAGAGGCTTATAAGCTTATAATCCACTGCATCTGCAAATATTTGCATTTTTTCCAGCCTCTTCAAATAAACGAGATTATTTATCCATATACCTGAACACCTAATCACTCTCTATTCACAAATTTATCCCATGGTGTACGAATCTCTATCAGATTGCCGGACGGATCATAAAATCTTACAAGCTTCTGTCCTCCGTCGAGTTCTGTCAGTGCTGTAGCATATCTGACCTCATACCTCCCTGACTCCAGCTTTTTAACTACACCTTCTCTTATCATTATGCACCCTTGAAATAAGCTCCTTTGTTGGATTGTTCAAACAAACAATTCCATGGATTACAGCACTTGTCTCAACTTCCTACCCTGAACCGAATGGTTATACTTCTCCATCTTCCTGTGACTGCCTATATCTCCTCTGATAATAGTCCATAGCCCTATAATCAATCACATCCTTCATCTGACAAACCATCACCGGATTATCAATTAGCGGTCTCAGCTCTTCTCTAAGCCCGATTGCCGCACCATCTTTCTTCACAAAAAACCCCTTTCCCGACTCCAAAAGGAAATGCACCGGCATCGATAGAATCTTCTTTAAATGTTCCTTATCCGATATGGAATTGTATTTTTGAATAGTCATATTTTTATCGAGATCTTTCCAGTTGGTTCCTGTTGAAAAGAACTCCTTCCAGCTTGAAACCAGCTGCTCTTCCGACACCTCCATCAGGATATTTCCATGATTATAAAAAGCCATAAGTACCGGCATTTTATACACCTTTGACATGCTTGTATTTTCAAGCAGACTGATAAATTCTCTTCCTATTCCTTTGTAAAAAACCTCTTCATCCTGATTAAGCTCATCCAGTTCTTTAAGAAATTCGAGATATTTCTTAAATGGATTATCCTTTGAATGAGCAATGGCTATTTCATAAATTCCATCGTCCATATATGTGAACAAATCCATTCTGTCGGGGCGCCTTCCGAGAAGTTCCTCCACCCTGAAATATTCATTAATTATCTGGTCTTTAAGCTTTAAATGTTTTCTGTCCATTTCCGCAAAAAGATCAATCAGCTTCATATCAAAATCTACCAGACAATCATCCGGAAAAGCTGATGTATCTGACGGATTATACACACCTGCATGCTGATTACTCCTGTCTGACAGAAGAAAACGCACTCTGCCCGCCTTCTCATAATTGCCGATAAAATCAAGCACAGTCAGAAACTCTTTTCCCCTGCATTTACGGAGCCCTCTTCCAAGCTGCTGGAGAAAAACTATCGGAGATTCCGTAGGCCTGAGGAACATTACCATATCAACTGATGTGATATCCACACTGTCAGCCTTTTTTATACTGTCTGCAAGCTGATAGTACAGATACATTCTCTTATCCGCGCCTCCGGTCATTGCATCTGTCGAATATTTTATTTCATATACATCATCTAATTCTTCTGCAGTATTACGTTCAGCCATTTTTCTTCTCCCCGCCCCGGTCTTACATCGCCTGTAATCCACTCTTCCTTCAGTTGCAGATTATCTATTTCCTCAACAAACTCTTCAAATGTCTTTTCCATGAAATCTGTGAAATAGCGGCCATTTCTTTCTCCTTCAAAGTCACCATACTTAAAGGATGTGTAGATTATGCCGTCTTCCTTTAATGCTTTAAACATTTTCATAAACACGGCTTTAAGTTCATTCTTAGGAAGATGAAGTATTGACGAGCAGGCCCATATGCCATCATATTTTTTGTTCTCGTCAAGCTCTTCAAATAGCAGCCTTCTGACTTGTATTCCTGTGTAATTGCTTGCGATATGACACATTTCCTCTGAGCCGTCTGTGGCATCTACATAAAAGCCCTGTTCCAAAAAATATTTTGTATCTCTTCCTGAACCACAGCCAAAATCCAATATATATCCGTGCTCCGGCAACAGCGTGCTAAAGCGATTTTGTGTCTCATAAAAATCCACATTTATTGTTGTTTTTGCAAAATTATCTGCATTTTTGTTGTAATACTCCAAGGTTTTGTTTTCGTTCATCATGAGTTTATTATACCATTAAGCATTGAAAAAAACTATATTTTAAAACCTAACTGATTTTCATCATTTACTTTATCTTCCTCTATCATCACCGGCTTGTCCTTACCATCACTAATTACTTTGCAAATCACTCCGCCGTCTGTCACAAACACAATCTTTCCTTTTGCCTTACCACCGATTTTGTCATACAGTCTGCCTGCACTCATTGACTCACCCTTCACGGTGTATGGGCTGTTGGCTACGTAGCCCACCTTGCCAAGTCCTTTTATCTTTACCTGTATTGCTTCGTTGTCATACTCATTGTCCGGCTCCTTGACTAGCTTGACCTTCATGCCTTTTTCCATGAAGTCGCTTCCGTAATAATGGTTGCATCCTGCTATTGTAAAATACATTTCTTTCATTGTCGTGTCCTCCTGTCTTTTTTACCACTCTTCATAATCCTCATCCATTGCATCATCTACACCAGCCGCATAGTCATCATCACTGTCGTACCTGTCATAATCATAGTCACCATTCATATAGATATCATCATATCCTTCATCATATGAATCATAAGAACCCGAGCTGCTGTGATATGATGAACTACCTGTTGATCCGCCTGAATAGCTTCCGCTATTGTCATCGCCATATGCATTTGATGATGAACCTGCAGAGCCTGAGCTGCTATTATATGATTTATCCGAATAAGATGAGCTACTGCTTGATGAACTGTTTCCTGATGGGCTGCTTCCTGATGATGTATATCCGCCTGAATATGGCTTATGCAAGTAGCAGTAACTGCTGTTTTTGGTCTGTTCATTATTACATCCCGGCTTTATGCATTTTGGTGTACTCTCTTCCATAGCATTACCAATAAATGCAAATATGGCTATTACAGCAATTACTACGAACACATTCATGCCAAAAGATGAGTCGCTGTTATATGAACTGTGATTAGTATTTGAATTATTATCATTAGTGCAG
>ENA-OPEB01000056-OPEB01000056.1-human-gut-metagenome-genome-assembly--contig:-NODE-56-length-13466-cov-9.907091_pt1 | contig 13466 bp, 15 predicted proteins | sample MGYA00241296_ERZ501526 | MGnify/ENA primary metagenome ERZ501526 (study PRJEB25962, sample SAMEA2042303) | human gut metagenome | biome: human gut; feature: human-associated habitat; material: faeces... | reverse complement strand
CGCCCTCCTCTGCCACAGCCGAGGGATGCACGAAGATGAAGTCCTTGCCGCCGGTCTCGCCCACTAAGCGGGGATAGGAACGGTAGTTGGCAATATTCTCGCCCACCTGTTTCCAGAGGGTATTGAAGGTAGCGCTGGAACCGGTAAAATGCACTCCTGCGAGGTCCTTCGAAGCGAAGATCTCCTTGCCGATGACAGCGCCGCTGCCGGGAATGAAGTTCACCACGCCTGCGGGCACTCCGGCCTCCTCGTAGATCTTCATCAGATAGTAGTTCGAGAGGATGGCGGTGGTAGAAGGCTTCCATACCACGGTGTTGCCCATCAGCACGGGAGACATCGAGAGGTTGGAGGCAATGGATGTGAAGTTGAACGGGGTCAGGGCGAAGATGAATCCCTCGAGGGGACGGTACTCCACGCTGTTGATCTGGTTCGGGCCGCTCTTAGGCTGGATGCCGTAGATCTTGGAGGCAAATGCGGCATTGTAGCGCAGGAAATCGATGGTCTCGCAGGCCGAGTCGATCTCCGCCTGATAGAAGTTCTTGCTCTGGCCGAGCATGCATGCGGCGTTGATGACAGCGCGGTACTTGCCTGCGAGCAGGTCGGCTATCTTCAGGATGATGGAGGCTCTTACAGTCCAGTCCAGCTCCGCCCACTCGTCATGCGCGTCGAGAGCGGCCTTGATGGCCATTTTAACCTCCTCGGGACCTGCCTTGTGATATGTGGCGAGCACGTGAGAGTGGTCATGCGGCATAACCACCTTTCCGGTGTTGCCGGTGCGGACCTCCTTGCCGCCGATAATCAGCGGAATGTCCAGCTCTATGCCGCTCTGTCTTTTAAGTTCGGCCTCGAGGGCTACTCTCTCAGGGGAGCCTTTGAGGTATGATTTCACCGGCTCATTTGCCGGTACAGGGAATGTAAAAACTGCATTTTTCATACTCTATTCACTTATTTTGTTGTTTTGTCATTTGCCCACGAATATACAGTTTTTTCAAATTTTTTCAAATAAATAAACAAATTTACATAGACTGTTTTTCTTCTAAAAACAGAGGGTATATCCCAGACCGAGTATGTGTTCATCCAGTCCCGAGGAACTGAGCGTCTGCTGAAAACGGTAATATCCGCTGAAAGAGTGCATCTTCCCTACCGGCACCCTCACCCCGGCCGTATAGCGCATAATGCCGGTCTCTCCCTTGCGGTAGTCGAACAGGTACAGGAAATTCTCCACTCCGATGAACGGCGTGAGCGGCAGGGCATCCATCTTCAGTTCCACTCTTAGACAGCTACGCAGATATGAAATGACACTGCCTGAGGCATTCGGATCCCTGTCCGTATAGTAAATCTGCTCTATAAGTTCCCGCAGGTAAAAATATAGCGGTCCAATACTGATTCCTATCGTACCTCCTGCATACCAGCGGTGCGCAGGCTCCCAATAGTCGATACGGTTGACCCCTGCATAACGGTAACCTGCTTCCAGAGAAAACAGTTCGTTGAAACGGAAACGCAGCTCCGGATTGACCCACCAAAGATTGACATCAGTTGCCGTCCTGGCAGTCCTCAGTTCCCCATTTAGAGAAAGGGAAAGACCGCTTACGATATGCTTGCGCACCGTAATCGAGCTCCACACCGCAAAATCATCCTGCCTGTCGCCAGCCGCAACCGCCGTTCCACAAAAACACAGCGACACGAGTGACACCAGCACCGCCGCAACAACTCCTTTAAGCAATCTCCTGCAATAACTCATTTTCCTGCCGTATTTGGATATTATCCGGCAAATGTACAAAGAATTAACAGACCGGCGAGAGTACGACACCGGCATCCGCACTACCGGCCGCTGCTGAATATCCGATGCAGCCCTCATGAACCGAACCGCCATTACATGCCTCAACGGCAGGTACGCACACGCCTGACCTCGGTAGCACACTCATAAACAGCGTTTTGCACATACAACAAGATGCATTCGGATATTTTTAGCCACATGGCGGTGCAGACGTATCTAACGATGAGGTGTATGAGGGAAAGAAGATGATTCAATGATAGCAATAGTTTAAATCAGAGAAGAATCATTACCTTTGCATAAACAATGTATCTTATGGACAAGACCTTCAATATATACTGTGATGAAAGTTGCCATCTGGAGAATGACCACAAGAATTATATGTTTTTGGGGTCTGTCAGTTGTGCATACCCTCAAGTCAAAAGGCATACAGAAAGAATCAAAGAACTTAAGAACAAGCATAAGTTCAATGCGGAAATCAAGTGGGGCAATGTATCAATGTCCAAGATTGATTTCTACCTCGACTTGGTGGACTACTTCTTTGATACGGATTTATGGTTCAGGGCTGTCGGAATTGACAAGTCCAAAATACGGTGCAACGATGAAAATACATTTGACGACTTCTATTACAAAATGTATTACCAGTTGCTCAACTATAAAATAGACACTACAGATCATTATAATGTTTATCTTGACATAAAGGACACTCTATCGGCTATCAAAGTACGCAAACTGAAAACCATACTGAATATTAAATATGGTGTATTCCGCAACATCCAAAATATCAGGTCGGATGAAAGCATACTGATGCAACTCGCAGACTTTTTGATGGGAGCCATTTCATACAACTCAAATGATGTTAAAAAGCGGAACCAAGCAAAGGTTAAGATCATTGATAGAATCAGCAAACACGCAAGAATTGCCGATTTGAAGAAAACGAATTATTCCACAAAACTCAATCTGTTCTTTATTGACCTGAAGTAGTATATGCCGACTAATCTCCTAAAAACTTATAACCAGCTGCTTGAACTAAACAGTCTGAACAAGCATCAACGTATATCTTCCCTTAAAGGTGTTTTCAACAGGGATTTTGTCAATAACCCTAACTTCAGTTTCAAAAATAAGAAACTCAATCCGACCCCCGCTGAAGGCGAAGACACAATGGAACGTTTTTTCAGACACCTTACTACAATCATAACAGATAAAGCAACCAGAAAAAGAGAATATGACCCTTCTCGCTCTGTAAGACTACATTGGGTAAGATTTCACCTTGAAGAGCGGAAAAAAGACAATATGTCAGTATTCACCGTTGAAGAGCCGGAAGGTATGAGAACTTACATTTGGGACAAAGATGAAGATTATATTATTGTCCTTGAACATCTTCGTAATAAAGACGAATACTATCTGCTCACTGCATACTATATGGAAGGGAAAGACAAAGCCCGGAATAAGATGGCTAAAAAGTGGAAACGGAGAATAAAAGATGAGCATTAAAAAAGCAAAAGACGCAGAGCATCTATGGCTTGCGTCCTTCGATTTCCTTTTCTCAACTGAGAAATGAACTCGCGCGCAAAGTTACAAAACTTTTTGATTCCACAATATAAATACAACGAAAAATCAATAAATATCAGCAAACTATCGACATCCATACTGCTTCCCAAACTAATATGGAGAAATTGCCATGACTTTCCTTATCATCAGCCATTGAGGATTGGCCAAACGGCAAAACAGCTGCAAAATGTTAGTGCTCTTATTAGCGCAAAAAGAAGAAAGGAGTTACAACCACCGCTGCAACTCCTTGATTTTTAGAGCGGACCCGGCTGGGCTTGAACCAGCGACCCCCTGATTATGAGTCAGGTGCTACTAACCGACTGAGCGGTTTATTATTCTATCAAAATCAGAAAGTTATGAAGTCTTTGCAGCTCTATATGGCTTTGTGGTTTACATGACGGTTTACATTCGAGTGTAAATCCAGAACTGGCAAACATTAAAACAATGTAGTTGTAAATCAATAAGTTGTATTGGCCAGCATGTACTATTCATAGTTCTATAAAGGTCTTAACTCAACTGTCATACCCATTGCCGCTGCTATCTTGTACAATGTTGCGACTGTCGGTATGGTAAGACCTCGCTCCACACGGGAAATATAGCCTTTGTCCGCTCCTATGCGTTTGGCCAGCTCTGCCTGTGTAAGTCCTGCATTCTTCCTTGCATCCAGAAGAATCTGAGCATTGTACTCCTCCCAGGCATGATTTATAGCCGCCTCTCTCTGGGGAGTGCCTTTTGCTCCGAACTCCTTTTCAAGTTCTGCACTGACATCGTAAATCTCATTTCTGCTCATAATATTCATTTTTTAATCTTACTGCCTTGTCTATCTCGCTTTTCGGAGTTTTCTGCGTCTTCTTTTTGAAACAATTGAAGAGAATGACTATCGTATCCCCGTCATAAGTGAAGAACAGCCGGAACTCATTGTTGCCATAGTTCACTCTGAACTCGTATATCCCGTCCCTTATGAACTTGATATAATGATGCGGTATCTTGTCCTCGGTCTCAAACAGCAGCAATGCACGCATTATCTTCTTTCTCTCCTGCTCTGACAACTTTGCCATGAACTCCGCATAATACCCCTTGTAAGCGACAATCCTTTTCATGCTGCAAAGATATAAAAGTTATATCGAAATACAACTTTTGTGTGCAGTTTTGTTTACATACTCCCTCACACCTGCGCTGTATTTTCTCAATTTTTCTGTTTATATACCCCTTACGAAATTAAAGCGCAGATAACAGGATGATATACAGCGAAATAGAAAATCCCCTCACGTGGAGGGGATGTAAAAGATGGTGAGAAGCTGTATCACAATGCCTTCAATCGTTCTACAAGCGTATCTGCGTATTTAAGCACGAACTTCTTGAAATTATCAAATGACAATGTTAGTTTAAATGTTGTAGATGCATTTTCATCATCACTCGCTTTGTCAATTATTGTAATGTTTTCAATTTCTCCATTTGGATTGCAATCCTTGACATTGAATAGATAATGACAAAGAGAGTTGCGGAAATGCCTTGCTATATTCTCGACAGAATCCGCTGTATAGCCTTTCATTGCTGTATTCACTTCACATTTGGATGTGTCAATACCCCAATTTTCAATATCAACTGTTCCGAGGGACGATTTCTGCTGGCTATGTGCGCTATATTGCTGTGGTGCAATCAAAAGTCCGATACAACAGTTCAAGAAAAATGTCTTGTCAAGTCTACTGCCCGATAGATTGTTAAAAATTTTCTTTGTTCGTTCAACAAAGTCTATCTCATTTCTGTAAACACTCATAATATTGTTTCTTCTAAAGTCCCTCCACTATAATAGCAGAGGGACGGTTTGACTTTATTTATTCGACATATTCGATTATATCTCCGTAAACAATTTCCAGTGCTTTAATGTTAATATCAGGTAAGAGATGATATTTATATATCTTTAGGGTTTCAAGTGGGCATGCAGTAAAATCGTCAATGCTTGGGATACCACTGGAATTTCGATATTGGACACACTTTAAAGTCATCAAATTATGGCAAGAACTCACATCCAGTGATTTAAGTTGCATATTCGAATAACAATATAACGTTTTTAACGAAGCATTATTCTTCAAATCAAGCGATACAAGTTTGTTAAGTGTGCATTCTATCTCCGTTAGTGCTGTATTATTTTGGAGATTAAGAGTAGTAATGTCATTCTGCCTACAATTTAAATATTCCAATGATGTATTGTTGGTTAAATCAAGATTTGTTAGGAGATTATGATTACAGAACAATGTTGTCAATGCTGTATTGCTACTCAAATCAAGGGTTGTTAGCTGACAGCCGCTGCAATTCAATTCAGTCAAAGCAGTATTCTTGCTTAAATCAAGGGATGTGAGTTGATTGTTAGAGCAAGACAACTCTGTCAAAGCAGTATTCTTGCTTAAATCAAGGGATGTAAGTTGATTGTGTCTGCAATCCAACTCTGTCAAAGCAGTGCAGCTGCTTAAGTCCAGTGCTTGGATTTTATCACTGTAACATTGTAATTTAGTCAATGATACAGTATTGGATATATTCAGAGAAGTCAGCTTGCTATTATTGCAACACACTAACTCTTTTAATGAAACACAATTGCTAACATCTATCTTTTCAGTTATATCATAATCTTCTTGTGTAAAACTTTCTATTGATTTACAGTTACTTAAATCTATTATTTTACACCCACTTAACCGCACATCGTTTAACAGAGGACACCCACTTAAATCTATTTTGTTTATTGGAGAATATAATTGACCCTCTATATCAGCACACTCCAATAAAGGACAGTTACTAAAATCAATATATTCCAATCCGCCATCGGATATAATTACTTTTTGCAATACAGGAAAACCACTTCCTATAAGATTTAAAGAAGTAGCTAAGACATCTTTAATTTCAAGATATTCCAATGATGTAAAATAAGACAATTCTTCCGTATTTCTAATCAGATGTCCCGACTTTACATTTACCAAATTTAATTCCGTTGTACTCAATACTTCCTTCTCCGAAATTTGTCCATCTTCATTTTTGTCAACTTGTTTTGTATTTACCAGTGCTTCAAGAAAATATGGGTCTTTGAATTGGATAATTGGACTGTCATCAGGATTTTGTGTAACTGTAAATTCTGCCGTTTTGTTGCCACATGTAAATGTTATGATACCTGTCCGTATTTCTGTTGATGCAGTATAGTCCACAATGATTTTGACTATATCTCCATTACTTCCAGTCTTGGCAGATGTTGTAATCCAGTCATTATCAGTTGATAGCCTCCAATTATCAGAACTCTTGACAGCTATTTCTTGTTCACCTCCCTCTGCTTCAAATTCAATTTCCGTTGGTTCTATGGATATTGTGAATTCCTTTGCTTCTTGTGTTATCTTGACATCTGCCTGTTTGTCTCCGCATCTGAATGTTGCCATACCTGTACGGATTTCGGCGTCTTCATTCTCCTCGACAACAATGTTTACAACCGCACCGCTTTCTCCGTTCTCTTCCGATGCGGATATCCATGATTCATCAGATGAAAATTCCCATTCGTCAGAACTAGTAATGGTAACAGACTTTCCCTCTCCAGACGCCACGAATGTCAGTTCCGCTGGCTCTACCGAAATGGAATAAACCTTTGCCTCCTGCTCTATATTCAAGACCGCTTCCTTATCTCCGCATACAAAAGTATAAATAGCAGTTCTTGTTTCTTCTGTATTTGTATATGGCTCTACTGAGAATTTCACGGTATCCCCATCTACTCCAGATGCTGCAGACGCATAACACCAATTGGATTCACCCGTAACTTCCCACTCGTCCGAACTTGTAACGACAATCTCCTGTACACCCCCCTCAGCTCCAAATGTAAGTTCTATCGGCTCGATGCTGATTGAATACTCTTTCTTTTCTTGCGTTACGACAAGTGTTGCTTCCTTGTCTCCGCTGATGAATGTGAATGTCGCACTTCTGCTTGATTCTGAATCTTCATTAGCATCAGCGGTAAATATGATTTCCGCATCTCCTTGCCCATAATATTCAGATGCATAACACCAATAAGAATCTCCAGAAAGCTCCCAATCTGCAGTACTCGTTACTTTTACGGTATCCTCTCCGCCTGCAGAGCCAAATGACAGTTCAGAAGTGTCTATGGAAATGGAATACTGTATTAATTCCTCCTTACACGAGGTAAGAGCGGCTAGCACAATGGCCAGCAATACTAAAATCTTTTTCATTGTACTTATTGTTTTTGATTGTTACTTATTTCCAATATCTCTTGTACAAGACTTACATGAGAAAGCAAAAAGTCAATCTGCCGCTTGTATGTAAGTTTTCTAAATTGGCTCAGATTAAAAGACTGCAGCAATGTTTTATTCTCAACTATTGCAAAACTGTCGTGTAGAGTAGTGTATTCGCTAGTCTTTAAGTGACACAAAAAGTTTAGACAGCAATACAAACCTAAAATCTGATTCGCAAATGCGCCTACAGCCCATCTAGGCAAAGAAATGCCATAAGATTTCGCCAAATCTTCTACAATATGAGCAATTTCATTAAAATCTGCATTTTGGGGAAAGGTATCAATATTGTCTCTGATTATCCCTGACATTCTGCGCCAAACAACATGAGACGGATTCCCTCTCTTTTTAGGCCGTACAAAATAGCCAGATTCATCTTGCCCGCTTTTAGAATGTTTTTTCATATCACTCCTCGTTTAATTGCTGAATTATCTGATTCTTAACGTACTCAGTAGACACATTCGAGAGGAATCCAGATTTTGGAAGATAAAAATTATAGGCTTCTTCGGCTGTTTTGTTAAGATTTAAGGCATACTCTTCATGACGTAAAGAGCAACTCTCTGAGATATACTTTTTTAATTCAGTACTTCCTGCACGAATAATGTCCTCTAGCATTGCCTTTTCATCATTCACATTGTTGATAGTGAATTTTTGTCCTTGCAGCCTATTGGCTATGGCAGTTTTAGGGTCATATACATTCATGATAATCCTCCCTCCACCCAACTCCGAAATGGCATTTAGTTTATAAAAAGAAAGTGTGGAGTTGTTCCGCTTATCTGATAGGAGGTTGTGGCGAACCTTAACGTGAATAAACGATGCAATACCCCACACTCGAATAGATATGGGGTACGGGTATAGAAAACCCATTCCATAGTCTAAACAAGAATGAGTGCTGTTCGTTGTCCTCACGTTTTGAAAATTGCCACATTTTCCTATCAAGGACAGTGCGAAAACACTTTCAACATGTCTTGTCCTACGGATTACTCCGTAAGACACGGCAAAGATACGAAAGTTTTCTACAAACAGCACTCAAATTGTGGTGTATTGCACCTAAATATTAGCCAGTTGTGGGTCTGGAGGGTCTATAACGGATATATTTAAAGGATGTGTGTCTCCAAAACAATTCCGGTCAATCTCAGAACCAAGTTGGAGATTCAATCAGTAGAGAATGACAAAATTTCAAAATCTTCCTTAGATATACCCTCCAAAATCTTGTCAGCCAGCTTATATATTGACATTTAATAGGATATAAAACAAAGAGACCTCCAAATCAATTCCAGTTCAAATCGGAATCAAGTTGGAAGTCTCTCATGTACTCTGCAAACATTACTCTCCTCATCCCATCTGCTCGGCTATCCTCTGAATCACCCAGTCCATGTAAAGGGCCTGTCCCGATGTCTGTCTGCCCCACCAACAGCAACCGTATGCTGCCAGTATCACCTCTCCGTTTTCTTTGAGGAGTTCAGCCATGTAGGGAGTCACAAGCCACCATTCAAGGACCTCGCTGTTCTCATCAAGGTTCTGGAGACTGTCCCAGATGTTTTCGTCATGTCTCATAAGTTCCTCCATTACAAGATTCTGTCCGCAGAGTATCATCTCATCTGCAATCTGCTGTGCTGTCATGTCTTTAAACGAAAAATGCCGCTCCTTGTGAGAACGGCTGGTTAAACATCTTTTATATGGACCATGCTATGTATTAGTTGTTTATTTGACAGGATGCTGAGGAATGGATTGACCGCCAACGTGTCTTAATCCAGACATACCTAAAGAAGTATCAGTTGAATGTACCCTACACTGGTCTTGCTTTGAGACTGATTCTGATTTTTCCGGAAGATATACTGGGGGTGTTTTGGATAGATACTCCGCCAGTGTCCTTTACCTATGCTTAATGAGTGCAGGTATAGTTAAACGCAGGTGTCTCCAAATCAATTTGGGATGCGTCTGTATACAGAAAACCCTCCAGTTGTTGCCGGAGGGTATTGTTTATCCTATGGTTTACTCCTCTATCAGATTGCCAACCTTGGCTATGAACTCCCGTACTGGCTCAAAAAGCGGCTGCATTTCTTCTGACGTTGTAACATAGACGCAGTTGTAATCACTTCTTTCCCTCATTGTCTGGAGTTTAACATACAGTTTGGAAGCATCAGCCGGAAATATACCTGTCTTGACATAGTGCTGGCCGAACATCAATAATGTTCCTTTATGTGTGCTGACCTTATGTCCGTCTTTTATTAAAAGTGCTGACACTGCATGGAATATTGAATAATACAGCCTGTTTGCAACGACATCCCATAAGTCCATTGCTGCAACTTTTTCTGCCTGCTCCAAAAATGACAGAGCCTTTTCATATTCCAGATTTACCATTATCCGGCGTTCTTCATCATTCAGTTTCATGCCAGTACTATTCCGTCCTGTTCAACATTCTTGTAAAATGGAGTGAATGACATCTTTCTCCAGTTGTCCTTTGTGTAGATAATAGGGCTTATCAGCTCTCCGACATCCCAGCTCAATGCGGCAAAGGGATACAGCACATTGTCATAATCCTCATGCTCTATCTCCGGCTTGTCCAGAAGTATCAGCAAATCCCAGTCGGAGTCCTCGTCGGCCTCATTCCTCGCCCGTGAGCCGTACAGTATCAGCTGCCCTCCTTTCGGGAGAACCTCCTTGGCTATCCGCTTTATCTCATTTAATATCTCACTCGATTTCATAACTCCGTGGCTTTTATGGCAAATCCTCCAACCAACTCCCATCTGAAATCAAGTTGAAGGATTCATTTAAGTCAGACAGGATTACCTATACGGCTACTCCGTGCTCATAAAGGTACTCGGGGGCTATGTCAGCTCCGTTTGACCAGAAGATGGTATCGAACAGTCCGAATTGGATAAATTTCTTCAAGTCCCTAAGCTCCCTGAATGCAGGATATTCAAGAAGTGGAGACAGGTCCACTTTCTTGCGTACACCGTCACTGAACTCACAGAGCAGCGTATAATCCTTTACGTATTCAACATCCTTAACTGTAATCATGGCGTTATCTGTTTATCTTGGTTATCAACTCACCTCTTTGGGCCTTTTCCCAGAGTTCCTCCAGCTCTTTTAGATGTCCGTCTATGAACTCGTTTATATCGTTTATCTGCCTTGACTTAGCCTTTCCATCCAATATTCTGTCTTTCAGAGTTATCGTGAAGTCACAGCCTCCTCCTTTCACATGGATATGCGGTGGATTGTGGTCAAATATCGACCCCATATGCGTTGTGTTTTACGCAAATATAGCAAATTTTATGCAAAGCGTTGTATTGCCGGATTGATTGCCACTTTATCCAGACGATAATTTTGCTAACATGTATGCCGCCAAAACTGTCTAAAAGCCATACTGTAATCGACAGGTCAAGACAAGAAAAAAGCACCTGCAAATCGTTGCAAGTGCTTCATTCTGGGCTTTTTAAGGCTGTGGACCCGGCTGGGCTTGAACCAGCGACCCCCTGATTATGAGTCAGGTGCTACTAACCGACTGAGCTACGGGTCCTAATCACTATCTTTGAATCAGAGCTGCAAAGATAGTGTTTTTTTCTTAACGTCAAACTTTGATTTCAACTTCGACTCCGCTGGGAAGCTCGAGTTTCATCAGAGCGTCAACGGTGCTGGGTGTCGAGCTGTAGATGTCGAGGAGACGACGGTAGGAATTAAGCTCGAACTGCTCGCGTGACTTCTTGTTGACGAAAGTAGAGCGGTTGACGGTGAATATCTTCTTGTCTGTAGGAAGAGGTATGGGACCATTCACGACAGCACCGGTAGCCTTCACCGTTTTCACGATCTTGTCCGCAGACTTGTCCACGAGGGCATGATCGAAAGATTTCAGTTTTATTCTTATTTTTTGGCTCATTGCTTTTAATTTTAATCTGGTTATTCTTCATCCTCGTCATACTTGCGGGCTCCGCCTGCCTTTTCGACAACCTCCTTGGCGAGGTTGGCAGGAAGCTCTGCATAGTGCGAGAACTCCATAGTACTGGTCGCACGTCCCGAAGTGATGGTACGGAGGATGGTGACATAGCCGAACTGCTCAGCAAGGGGCACTTTGGCCTTGACGATCCTCGCGTTGCCCTTCGAGTCCATGTTGGTGATCTGTCCGCGGCGCTTGTTGAGGTCGCCGATGACGTCTCCCATGTACTCCTCGGGAGTAACGACTTCCAATGACATGATAGGTTCCAGAAGAATAGGATTAGCTTTGGGCAGGGCATGCCTGAATGCCATGCGGGCGCAGATCTCGAACGACAGTGCGTCGGAGTCCACAGGGTGGAAGGAGCCGTCGAGCAGTGTGACCTTGAGCGAGGGTACCTCGAATCCGGCAAGGACACCGTTGGCCATTGCGGACTTGAAGCCCTTCTCCACTGCAGGTATGTACTCGCGGGGAACGTTTCCTCCCTTGACCTGATCGATGAACTGAAGTCCGGTAACTCCTTCGTCGGCGGGTCCGATCTCGACGATGATGTCGGCGAACTTACCGCGGCCACCGGTCTGCTTCTTGAATACCTCACGATGCTGTACGGTGGAGCGGATAGCCTCTTTGTAGTTGACCTGAGGCGCACCCTGGTTGATCTCCACTCCGAACTCGCGTTTCAGACGGTCCACGATGATCTCCAGATGGAGCTCACCCATACCGCTGATGACGGTCTGTCCGGTCTCATGGTCTGAGCGCACTGTGAATGTAGGGTCCTCCTCGGAGAGCTTGCCGAGAGCGATACCGAGCTTGTCGAGGTCCTTCTGGGTCTTGGGTTCCACTGCCAGTCCGATCACAGGATCAGGGAATGTCATGGATTCCAGGACGATAGGATGATTCTCATCGCAGATGGTATCACCGGTACGCAACTCCTTGAAGCCGACTGCGGCGCAGATGTCGCCGGCCTCTACGAAGTCGATGGGGTTCTGCTTGTTGGAGTGCATCTGATACAGACGGGCCACACGCTCCTTCTTGCCGGAACGGGTGTTGAGCACGTATGTACCTGCATCCAGCCTTCCAGAATAAGCCCTGAGGAATGCCAGACGGCCTACGAAGGGGTCTGTGGCAATCTTGAAGACCAGGGCGCAGAAAGGCTCCTTGGCATCGGGACGGCGCACCTCCGGCTTGTCATTCGTGGGGTTGGTGCCTTCCACCTCGGGAACATCCAGGGGGGAGGGCAGATACCTCATGACAGCATCCAGGAGGAACTGTACACCTTTGTTCTTGAATGAAGATCCACACAGCATCGGAACAACAGCCATCTGTACTGTTGCGTTACGAAGAGCTCTCAAAACCTCTTCTTCTGTAATAGTAGAAGGATCATCGAAATATTTCTCCATCAAGGCATCGTCAAACTCAGCTACTTTTTCAAGCATCTTATCTCTCCATTCATTGGCTTCGTCTACTAAATTGGCAGGAATTTCCTCCACCGTATAGTCAGCCCCCATTGTCTCATCATGCCAATAGATAGCTTTCATTTTAATAAGGTCAACCAACCCCTTGAAAGTTTCTTCAGCGCCAATAGGGATAACGATAGGACATGGATTAGCACCCAAAACGTCCTTCATTTGGCGAACTACTTCGAAGAAGTCTGCACCGGAACGGTCCATTTTATTAACATAACCGATACGTGGCACATTGTACTTGTCTGCTTGACGCCAAACTGTTTCAGATTGCGGTTCAACGCCACCAACTGCACAATAAGCAGCGACAGCACCGTCCAACACACGTAAAGAGCGTTCTACCTCAGCAGTAAAGTCCACGTGTCCCGGAGTATCAATCAAATTGATTTTATAAGTATTACCGGCATATTTCCAACGAGTGGTGGTAGCGGCAGAAGTGATAGTGATACCACGCTCCTGCTCTTGCT
>ENA-OPEB01000048-OPEB01000048.1-human-gut-metagenome-genome-assembly--contig:-NODE-48-length-14273-cov-1.916374_pt1 | contig 14273 bp, 11 predicted proteins | sample MGYA00241296_ERZ501526 | MGnify/ENA primary metagenome ERZ501526 (study PRJEB25962, sample SAMEA2042303) | human gut metagenome | biome: human gut; feature: human-associated habitat; material: faeces... | reverse complement strand
TAATCTAATATAATAATTTAATTAATCTCTAGTATGACTAAGAGTATCAATTAAATATTCAAAAGGTTTATACTAATATTAAATTTAAGCAATCACTTACATCACGTTCATTAGGATTTCTAGCCATTCTAATATATAGTCTAGCTCTAATATCTGCATTTTCAATCGGAGTAAACGAAATATTATTACCACTATTATTATTAATCATTTCTAATTTCCAACCCAAACCTCTAACATATTCTTCTAATTGAGTAAGATTAGGAGAACTTGTAAGAACTTTAACATTTATATGATTAATTCTAAGTTCTGCTGTATTAGCATCATTTGTGGTTATTGTTATCTTTTTAGCATTAACTAAATTGGTTGCAGCTAAATACATCAAAACCCAACATCCATTAGTTTTAACAACAGAATTATCTATATTATAGTTATACATTTTACCCCCCAGCAACATTAATAGATATTTGCTTAGAATTACACATATCTATATAAGTACCATCAGTAGCAGGAGACATTTCAGCAATATTACCATCAAATAACCATGCTTTATCAATAGGAAACTTATTAAGAGTTTGTGAAGTTTTACTATAATAAATATCTGAAAATAACCAATCTTCTGTTAAATCCCAATTAGAATTAACACGTTTAGCCCAAGGAGTATAAGGATCGAATGAAGCCTTTTGAATAAGATTAACTGACTTACTTATACCCCCCATCCCCTTGAACTTTAATTATAGAATTATATTCTTTAATTCCGGAATTTACATTAGCAACAACAGTAATTCCACCATTATTGCTTCCAAATTCAGGAGTGATTGTAAAATTATCCTTAATCATAACTTTAAGATTTTAGTTTAAACAAAAAAAGGTCTAACAAATATGTTAATATCTGTTAGACCATCACATAGATTAACTAATCTACTACGAAATAGTCCAAGCGGTATTCGTAGTAATCGTTATCTGTTTAGTTTCTCCCGCAGCAGCGAAAGTCAATGCGGTCGGAGATACAGACAGAGTAGCATCACCGGCGGCTTGAGTTACAGTATATTTCTGACCATTTACGGTAATATTACCGGTACGAGTGTTAACCGTCGGGTTAGCAGCAGCGGTAAACGTAATTTCGAAAGCGTAAACATCATCTGCTCCCGGATCACCTTCAATCTCAGCACCAGAATTATATTCTTTCTTATTTACGACCAATTTACCGGCAGTCAACCAAGAAGAAGCGTCAGAATCAACAGCAAACGTAATAGAAGCTAAATTGGAATTACCAGTGAATTTCTTAGCTTCACCGGTTTTAACGAAAGCCAGCGATTGAGTAGTAACATCCCAAATCGTAGAACCTTCCTGCTGCAAAGTAACGTTTTCAGTCAAATCTTCAACAGCAACGGTAATCAAACCAGAACGTCCGTTACGACCTTTATAAACCGGAGCAGTAACATCTACTTGAGAGTTACCAGTTCCCTCAACAGCATTTAAAGCGATCCAATTCGGTTTAGCTTTCAAAGCATATCCGGCGCGCATAACAGGTGCACCAACTCCATCAACCAAACCCCCAATTTCAACAGCAATTGCTCTTTCATTCAAAGCAGAATCTTTAACCATAACAGTAATAATTTAATTATTCGTAAAAAAGTTTGAAGTTCCGCACGCCCCACAAGCTATTCCCCTACTGGGGTCTGCAAAGCGTAGCGGAACATTTAAAAGTTTAAGAAACAGTCCAATTAACATTAGAAGTTACTTTGACAGTTTGTGTACCACCAGCAGCTTCAAACGTTAGACTAGTTTTATCAAGATTCAAATAAAGATCTTGTTCAAACGTTGCAGTGTAAGTAGCATTTCCAGTAACAGTAACAGTTCTGCTAGCATTCGTATTACCATCACTCCATTTAACAAAGTGATAACCGGCAGACGGTGTAGCCTTTAATGTAGCAGTTGCACCATAATTGTAAGTACCACTTCCACTAACAGTACCACCTGTACCCGCAGTTACAGTCAGTGTATAACTGTTAATTTGCCATACAGCATAGTAAGTAACATTACCAGTAACTTTGGTAGTTGTGCTTACATTAACAGAACCACTAGCTGACGTAGACCATCCCTCGAAAGTATATCCAGTTCTTGTAGCAGTCGGAAGAGTTCCTAAAGCATCATTGTAATGGAATGAACTACTAGACTTGCTAGGAGTACCACCATTACCATTCCAAGTAACTGTATAATTCTTATAAGTTGCAGTCCATCTAGCGTACCAAGTCTTATTAGAAGTAACCTTAGTTGTCGTAGTTAATTGAGTACCACCAGTAGCGGCAGCAGTATCGAACCAACCTGCGAACGCATACGTATAAGTATTATCCGCAGCTCTTGAACAAGTAGGTAACGTTCCAATAGCTTCATTATAATCTTTAGTTATAGATGAAGAAGAAGGAGTACTACCACCATTAGCGTTAAATGTAAAGGTGTACCTATTAACAGCTTTGGTCACATAAGCATAATAAGTAGCAGCACCTGTTACACTCGGCGTTTCTAAAGTTAATGAAGAACCAACCTTAGTTCCACCACCGTTAGCAGCAGTATACCAACCTTGAAAAGTATAAGTGTACTGAGCATTATTTGAAGGCATAGTCAAAGTACAAGAGCCTTTCGACCCATAAGCAACAGATTGACTAGTCCTATTCAAAGACCCGTATGTTGTTTGATAACCTATTGTATAACTCCGTTTAGTTGCAGTCCAATGTGCATATATTGTAGTATTACCTGCACCCATTGTCGTATTAGCAGTAACTTGAGTTCCACCACTAGCAGCAGTATACCAACCTGCAAATGTATAGGTAAATTCAGCATCCGAATTCTTAGTAGGCGTCGGCAAAGTACCATAAGCACTTCCATATTGAACGCTCTTAGAAGCAGGACTTACTGCATTTCCACCATTAACATTATAAGTTAAAGTATAACTATTAATAGACCATTGAGCATAATAGGTAACAGTACCAGTTATCTTAGTAGTAGATGAAATCTTCGTACCACCACTAGATGCCGTGTACCAACCAAGGAATGTATAACCTGTTCTAGAACAAGTCGGAAGAGTACCTAATTCTGAACCATATGTTTTAGTAATAGTTGATGGACTAGGAGTGCCACCACCGTTACCATTGAATGTTGCAGTGTAACTTCTAAGAGTAGCAGTCCACTGAGCATAATAAGTAACGTTTCCTGTTACAGTAGTAGATGCAGATATTTGAGTACCACCCGTTGTAGCTGTAAACCAACCCTTAAATGTATAAGTGTATTGAGCATCAGCAGCTCTTGTCGGAGTAGGTAATGTGCCTAAAGTAGAACCATGGGTCTTAGTAGTTGATGTAGGACTTACAGAACCACCATTAGGATTCCAAGTTACAGTATATGACTTGAGAACAAATACCGGAGTAATATGAGTATTGGCAGTAATGTTAGAAACTGTCAGAGGATTAGTTGTAGAATCATTAGACCACTTACTAAAGTTATAGCCAGTACTCGGAGTAGCCGTCCAAATAGCAGAACCACCGTATTCTACACTAGACTTATTAACGCTCGCTGTACCACCAGTTGAATTAGCAGTAGTAGTTGTGAAAGTCTTAATTGTAAACTTAGCAGTTAAGCTGATATTGGCAGTAACAGCAAATGTATATGAAGCATTGCTAGATACTTTAGTTGTTCCATTGTACCAACCAGCAAAATTATAAGCAGCCTTAGGAGTTGCAACTACAGTAGCATTAGCACCGTGTTCTACAGTTTGACCTGCAGGACTTACAGTACCTTTGTTTGTAGCCTCAGAAGTTGCATTAACAGTGTAGCTCTTAATCTTATATTTAGCAACAAGAGTTCTATTAGCCGTTAAAGTAACAGCAAAAGAAAGACTTGTGGAAACAAGGTTAGAACCTTCGTACCAACCAACAAAATCATACCCAGTTGGAGCAGCTTTAGCAGTTAATGTGACACTAGTATCACGATAATAAGTTTCTTCTTTAACTCCACCTGTAGCAGATGCACCAATAGAACAATCACCAACATTTGTGATAATAGTTCCTGAACTATTAGTAGTTAAAGCTGAAATCTTAATAGTAAACTTATCAGCTTCCGTCTGAGTACAATTAATAGTTTTCGTAATACCGCTGACTGAAACAGTAACAATAGTTGTTCTACTCGCACCAGTATTCTTACTCGCAGTTAAATCAACCGTTTTATTACCCGTACCACTCTTAGCGGCAGGGGTAAGCCAAGAAGCAATAGCCATCTTAGTATCCCTCCCCTAATTATGAAACCGTCCATTCGACGTTAGAAGTAACATTAACAGTTTGAGTTCCACCAGCAGCTTCGAAAGTAAGAGAAGTTTTATCTAATTCGAGATATGAATCTTGAGTAAACTTAGCAATATAAGTCTTATTAGCATCAACAGTAACACTTAGAGTTACATCATCAGAAACTTTAACTCCATCTTTCCACCAACCACCAAAACTATAACCCTCAGCAGCTGTAGCATGAATAGTAGCAACAGTACCATCCTCAAATTCAGCAGTTTCAACTCCCAAATTAGATTCTTTATTGATACCAACACCACCTTGAGCTACACCTTCATCTTCGGTTTTAACTGTAAGTGTATAATGTGTGGGTTCAGGAATAAGATCACATTCAATAGTAACCTTAATGTTTTTCTCAACCACAAAGCTATACTGATTGTTACTGTTAAGAGTGATTTTAACACCATCAACAAGCACTTTATTCAAAGTATAACCCGGACTTACATTAACTTTAATCGTACAAGTATCACCATCATTATAAGTACCAGCACCTTCCATTGTAGCACTTCCATTAGGAATAGCTTCATAGGTAACTTGGAATTTATCAGGAGCATCAACTTCAAAACAAGCTTCAATAGATTTAGAGTCATTCATGACAATATCACGTGAAGTAGTTAAGGGCGCACCCGAATCAGTCCATTCCTTAAAATGATAGCCGCTATCTGCTAATGCTTCTACAGAAACGGTAGTTCCGTCAACAATATTAGAGTAAGTCTTTGTGCCACTATAATAGTCGCTCCAACGTCCATTGATCTTTACACGACATTTACCACCCGTTCCAGCAGTAAGAGTTAGCGTTCGCATGATCACTTGGTCGAACGTAGCAATATGCGTTGCATTCGTTCCGGTTTTAGCAGTGAATGTTGCAGGATTATCTGAAACCTTTGCACCACTTGTATTCCACTCTCTGAACTTGTAATTGCCAACCGCACGAGCTTCAACTGAATAAATCGAACCTACAGCAGTTTTAAACGTGTGTTCAGAAGTAGACCAACTAGACCAAGAACCATCACCTATATGATAACGAATTTCATTAGTTCCGTCAGAACCTACCGTAATAGTAACTTCTTCCGGTGGAATCTCTACGAACGTACAAGAGAAATCTACATTCTCAGTGATAACCTTTGAATAAGGATTAGAGTTAGAAGTAGTTCCACCAATATTCCATTGTTCAAAAGAATAACCGCTATCAGGAACACCTAATACCTCAATTGTCTCACCGTCAGTAACACTAATGTTAGAATGCGAAGATGCAGCTTCTGAATATTCACCAGAGCCAATCTTATATTTACATTTACCATTAGAACCAGCAGTGATATTAACAATATGAGTTTCAGGTGGAATGTAAGTTTCCTTAAAATAAGCAGTATAAACTTTGCGATGCAGACCTTCTTCAACAATGATATTATTTTCATTATTAGGAAGATTAGCACCAGTAGGAGTTACCCACTTTTCAAATTCATAACCGCCGTTAGCTTTACCAGCGATAGTGACAATAGTCTTTTCCGGAGCAGTAACTTCGTGTCTTTCTGCCCATTGAGACCAAGCATCATTAATATCTTTATATCGAACTAAACCATTCGCATCAGCCACGATACTAAATGTGAAATAACGAATAGCTTCTTTAAAGTTTACTGTAATCGTAAGATCTCGCGTAACAACGATGCTATATGTACCATTACCATTATCTACAAGATTACCGCCAGAAGCAGTAACTGTATCAACAGCCCAACCCTCAACAGGACTTGGAACAATTATTGCCGTTTGACCGGACTTATAAGTACCGCCACCGCTAACTGAACCTTTATCAGCAGGATTAGTTATAATAGTTACATTGTACTCCTCAATAACAGGAGCATCAAGCTCGAAGTGTGCAGTATAAGTTTCATCTTTCTCAACAACAAGATCATATTGAAGATTAGTAGAAACAATACGATTTAAACTATCAGTCCAATGAGTAAAATGATACCCTTGAATTGCCGCAGCTGTTATAGAATGCCTTGTACCTTTTGGGAATGTTCCGGCACCAACTACATATCCTGCATTAGCCGGATCAGCATTGACATTAATATAGAATTGTTCAATAGGAGCTTCATCCTTTTCAAATACGCCTATCAAATCCATATCTTTCTTAATAGTAAAAGACCAATTAGGACTAATAGACATAATCTCATTAGTATGGAACTCTTTCCAACCTTTAAAGTGATAACCTTGAACAGGTTTAGCATAAAGTTCAACACGACTACCAGCTTCAAATTGGAAACGGAAGCCATCTGAGTTTTCATCAGGAACAATAGCAGAACCACTACATCCAATAATACCACCCTCTTCAGGAGAAGGAACTAAAGTAACTCTATAGTAATCACGTTCGATATGACCAGACTGCATAAAATCTTGAAGATCTTTGATGTAAGTCCAAGCACGAATATATGTATCTTGACAACCACAAGTATTATTTCTAATACCACGACTAGGATGCACATAATTAGCTTTAAGACCAATGCAAACAAGAGTGTCATCAGTCAAAGACTCACTACCAACAATCAACTCTCTATCAATAGCAATAATATTACCATCAGTAGTTAGATTAATTTCGCAACCTTTTTCATCATACATATAGTAACAACCATCAGTACGATGATAGAAGAATCGAACGTTATGCTCACGCTTAGGAAATGTACCAAGAGGAAGAACTTGTTTTAACTTGACAATTTTAATATTACATTCCATAGCATTAAATTTAAACAAATATAACTACGCAGAACCGTTAAGCACTGCGTAGTTTTCCAAGCAACTTTAGTCAGTTGCAGTATTCAGAGAAATGGCATTATCGCCGGAACCTTTAGCTAAAGTCTTAATAGCTTCAAGTTTATTTACAACAGCATCGATCACAGCTTCCGTACCAACAATGATTTGGAATTTGCGAGGACTATTGTTATCAGCGGCAATCTCAGGGAATTGATTAAACTCAGCCGTAGAAATAACAAGATAAGCGACTTTATCAAAGCCAACTTTCGGGTCACCAATACCCCAAGCTTTTTGCCACTCGTCATGAGGATTCCAACCCATGTTAATCAGAGAATAACGAAGGTCTTCATCACTAAGAGCAACATCAGCTAAAAAACCGGATAACTTTGTATGTTCAACGGTAATAGTACCATTGGCTTTTTGATCAGCAAGAATACCGAATACGTTCATCGTCAATTTGGTAGGCTTTTTAGCAACAACAGTTATCTGAACAGCACCATCAGCTTTCTTGATAGTAATATCAAACAACTCTTTGTTATAAGCGGTAAGACTAAGGTTTTTCTTAATCTTCTCTACCAACTGATCAACGGTATCAGTAGCATGAATCCGAACAGGTATTTGAACAATCTGAGGATTAGGATTAACCGTCAGACCATGACGATACTCCTCAGAAGAACAAATTTCAATAGCACCACAGAACTCAGCATCTGCATTATATACAATACCTTCAGCAGGCTTAAGTGCCGGATTCGTAAGACCTTTAAGAATAATAGTTTCTTTCTGATCTTTCTCCGTATATTTACGAACGTTATAAGTGAAGTTAAAAGGATTAATATCCACTCCACGTTGATTCATAAATCCACCGTCCTTAGTAGGAATTGCAGACATAATTACAAACGGCTCAGGTCTACCAGTAGTAGGCAAAGCAGTACCATAAGCAGTACAAATGCCGAGTTGACCGTCAGATAACTTAGTATCAACAGTAACATTATCGACAAATGTTTTTCCGTAACTTACAATTCTCATAGTAACGTTTTATTTTAAAGAATTACTTTCATTTATAGCAATTTGATAACCTTCATCTTTAAGTTTACCAAGAAGCTTCTGTGTAGCAAGGTTAATAATCTCGGTTTTAAACGGAAGTTCAGTAGCAGTATCAGTTACAATATCAAACCTAGTAGGTTGTCTAAGATATGTGATAGCAACATCAGTAATCACAAACGTATCATCCATATCTACTAAAACTCTATTGTTTTCTATCGTACATATAGGATGAATGTGTCTATTAAGACGATTGTGATACGTTTGAAGCATATCCCTACGCTGAACATCAGAAACTAAATCCATACCAGCAGGTTTGCTCTCTCGCACCTTTGTAACCACTCCATCAGAAGTGATAACCTCGTATAAGCCCGAATAACGCTTGTAGTCAAATTGTACTAACTTAATAGTATATTTATCTCCAACTACAATTAGCTGTGGTGTATCGAAGTAAAACACTAGTGATTCGGGGTAATACTCGTTATTGTAGCGTTCATAAGTCACATTGTAACCTTTTCGCAGCAATATGGAGAGCATATAGTTAATGTATTCAAATAGACCCTCTTTACGATAGATCTTAGCAGGATAATGAAACGTAACGGTATCATTACCGATTTGAATAACGAAATCTTCTATATAATCGGGAATAGTTTTAAATAGCTCACTGATATTAACAACGTAAATCCTAGTAGTAACAGATTCAGTTGCTCGATAACGTTTAAACTTATCATATATAACACTTGCATCATAAGAGACACCATGTAGGTAATTCGCAGGCAAAAAAGCGAAGCCTCTATTACCCTCATTTGCTAGAAGGTAAAGAGGACTTCTATATGTAGTCTTTAGCACCTGCAAATCATCGTAATAACGACCAGTCTCTTCAAAGGCTTTAATCTTTTGCGTAAGCAGTACGTCAATAGCTTCATTAAGAGCAATATCAATATACTGCGGACGAATAGATTCTTGCCTATTAGCATTAATCTGCTGAATCTTATCGTTTACAGCAATATGTGCTTCTTTACAACTACTATACATACTGACACTATTTTGTTAGTTTATAACCGAAGCCTTATAAGCGGTGAAAAGTTGTGCTTTATATTCAACATTTTCAGGAGCAGCTAAGAAAGCCATAACACCCTCAATAGAAGAACCAAGAACTACTTCCGGACGCACAGTATCAAAGTAATTATCACCGTCTTTCGTAATGACTTGAGCGGCGAGTAACTTATAGACTTGCGCCATTGCTTCTACATTCTTGTTATCAAACAGAGAAATAAACGCATCTGCATTCGTTTGAGAAAGTTCAGCTACAGCCGTCTGCAAATCTCCATGTTCCATTTTAATAATCTGTAGAGTATCGGCAGGAGCATTACAGATAAGCATATTTCTAATACGTTTATAAGAAGACTCATCACCTGTGAACAACTGAGCCAACTTAGTAGCAGTATTAACAACGGCTTTAGTCTTAGCATCTTTCATACGCTTAACATCTTCAATGCTATGTAAGTAAAATCGAATATTAGTAGATTTCTCAACATCTTCCGGTTTATTAGCAACAGTAGAAGTAAGCAGAGCAAGACGCCAAAGAATATAATCTTGCGGCTTAATAGGGGTCATGTACATATACAGGTTCTCTTCATGAACCGCAGTACCTTCACCAAATAGCATAGCATCAAAGATAGCTTTCTCTAATTTATTCGGGGCAACCTCAGTATTAATACTGTTCTTTTTAGCCCAATCAAGAATAGCATCACGTTTAACAGGATCGTTAAGAGAAAACTCCCAACCAGTTTCAAGCTCATAACCTTGAGCGGGAACTTCAACAGTTGAGTTTTTAAGATGCTTCAAAACGAGGTCTTGAAAGTTTACGTTACGGCTATCAGCAGAAGCTCCAATGATCGTAGGAAGAATAGAAGCCATTTCAGCAGTTTTACTAGATAGAGTAAGAACCGCTTTAATGCTCGGACCGAAAATAGTATTAAAAGCACCAATACTTTTCTGATTCACGACTTGAAACATAGTCGGATTCAGCTTTAAAGCTAAGGTTATTTTGCGTGAGTATATCATATAGTTTATACTTTAGTAAGTTTATACTTTACAATAATCGTAATGTACGCTTATTCAAAAATCATTTCAGCCCAGAAAGAAGTAGTACCATTAAGCATATTGATACCTTGTGAAGACATAACCTCATAAGTAGCAATATCCTCTCTAGTAGATAACATCTTACTATAAGCACCCCACTCTTTAGGTAGCGGAGTAATACCTTGATAAACACCGTACAAATATTCACGACCCTCTTCACAAACCAACTGAATATTTGCTTCACCACTCGTGTTATCAATAGAGTGATCCAAGAACACCATCGTATAAGAGGTAACAGGGAAGCCACCATACATACGACCATTCTTACGATCCATTTCGGCACGAGAACCGGTATCAAACAAATCTACAACCTTAACAGAAACGGTAGCTCCGGAATAGTGCTTATACTGATTGAAGTATGCACCATAAGAAAGGATACCACCACGGCTTTGAATCTCCTCAGAACCTAACTTATCAAAGTAACCATTTCCGATAGCTTCATTCTTAATACACTGTTGGAACATTTTAGAACCACCTTTACCGGTATAAAGAACGATATTTTTGTTACTCAAATCAATATCGTTACGAACTTCAAAGATACGAGAAAGAATCATATCAATAAGCTCGATAGTCATGAATGAGTATTCGAAGTAGTTACCAAATGCGATAAGAATATCACGAACACCAGCACCACGAGGAATAGGTTTGTTTGAATGTTTTTCTTGATTGTGAATAACACCGTTAATATCACGGTTGTAAGCAGAGAACCACAAATCCTCTTCTAACAAACGTCTACGCATGAACTCGAACTGACGCATTTCATAAGGCATCCAAAGAGTACCTTTAGAACCATCATCATAATCAAGTTCAAACTCGGTTACGATATTAGCAATGTTACCGGTAATAATTTTGGAGAATCTATGGAAACCAAATTGGTTAGTCATTTCACTCCAAGATTCAGCAGTAGAACGAGAACCAGTAGATAATTCACCGGCAATCGTAGGAGCACCCATACCCCAATATTTACCTCTCTCAAAATTGCTGAGATCAATAAACTCATCAGGATTACCACCAAGGATAATCATTTCATAGATATATCCACCGGAAGCAGTCTGCTCACCATCGGTCTGCATACGAACCATGTGCTTTCCGTCAGGAGTAATAGCAGAATACTGATAAGGAATCCAGTTATCTTGGAACTCCGCTTTGAAAGACATAAACCCTTTACCGGGGGTTTGAGTAGGCGTAATTAAACGCACAATCGGGGAAGTAACAGTTGGTTTCCCCATAATCTTCCATTTATACTGAGTATCACCAGCATTAATAGGTTTCTTACGAGAGATATTCCCTTGACCTTCTGTAAGAGAAAGAAGAGGGAATTGATTACTGTTCCTACCCCAAAGATAAGTAAGAGACTTATTCAAATCGACAGCACCAAGAACATTAAAGTTCAATAGCATATCGGCATCAGAGTAAATCTCTTTGGAATACTGTTTTTTTCCAATTTCTCTAAGCATAGTTACGATAATTATTTATTTGAATCAATAATACCACCCGGAACAATAGGACGTCTATTAGGATTAACTTTAGTACCGCCACCTTGAGTGGATACCTTAACTTTAGGTTTACCACTAGAAGTAATATTCAAACGACGAACAGCTTCTTGTCGTATAGATGCAGCAGCTAACTGACTAATATCAGCACCTAACAAGTTACGAAGTGCTACCATAGCGAACGTTTCATTATCAGCAAGCATATCAAAAACATCTTTCTGAGCTTGCGTATAGAAATCACCATTAACTTCAACAACAGGAGCTGTTAGATACTTAACAATATCTTTACGAGAAAGAATTTGTTCTTTACCATTAACAGTTCTTTTAACACCTGCTGTTGGAATTGCAAGACCTCCGATAGTACCTTTATTAACGATCTTATCGTATAAAGAATCAGGAACGTTAAGCACTTTAGCTTTACCATTCTCATCATAGGTAATACCGTAGGCTTTATCAAGAGCTTCTTGAGCAGCTTGATATTCGGCTTCTTGCCTAGCATTTGCAGCTTCAATCTCACGTCTCTGAGCATTAGCAAGATAATCAAGACTTTCTTTAGCAGTTTCAGCTAATACTTTATCAGCTTTAGAAAAACGAATAATACGTTCGATTTGAGCATCAGAAGTACCTTTGCGTTTTTCAGCAGAACGAATAACAGCTTCTAACTGATCATCTGATTTATCTTCAAGGGTCATTGTAGTCCAATCAACATGATTAGCAAAACCCTCAAGAGAACCATACGTTTGTTTGTAAAGAGCAGCTTGATAAATATCCGGATTAGTACGGAAGAAATTGTTGATAGCTTCACTTTCAGCTTGACGTTTAGCAAGCTCTGCAATATCAGCATCACGTTGAGCAAGACCTTCAACAGTCATTTCGTATTGCTTAGGAGTACCATCAGCATTTACCGGAGTTAACCCCGAAATAGCAGAAATAGCAGAAACATCTATAGTTTCATCTTGAGTTTCAGCAGCAGCAAACTCATCTAACTGAGCTTTAGTGTAAACAATCTCTCCGTCTTTAACGGCATTACCGTCAGCATCAAGATCATACTCAACATCACCGTCATCGGTAGTAAGAACAATCTTAGTAGGAGTTTCAGTTTCAGTTTCAGTTTTTTGAGTAGCAGTTTTAGCAGCTTCTTCTTCAGCTTTACGTTTAGCTTCTTCTTCTTCTGCTTTCTTACGTTCTTCTTCTGCTTTAGCAGCTTCTTCTGCTTCTTTAGCAGCTTTAGCAGCTTGTTCAGCAGCTATCTCTTCCGCAGTTTTAGTAGTATTACTATCAGTAACACCACCGGGAACAATAGGATTTGGCATAATGTTTTATCTTTTATAAATTAAGTTATAACAGTGGCAAATGTAATAATAATATATGTATTAAAAATGGCATTAGAAATATTATTAGAAACAGCGTTAGTACCGCCTATCACACGGCTCTCTGAAATTCCAATTAATTTATGCCATTTTAAGGCTTAAATGAAGACCTCTGATGAACCCAAATTTCAGTCGATATAGTTATTTAATTCGACAAAAATAAGAGCCTACATTAAGACTTTCGTGGCTTATTGGCGTTAATACGATTCATGCGCTTTTGTTCCTCAAACTTGGCACGTTCCAGATTAGCTCTATCAATATCTAAGTTTAACTTAGTCATTTTAAGATAATCGTCAAGAGTACCACTATTAGATTCATCTTCACTAATATAATCATTACCATTCTTATCTACTTGAAGCTTAGCATCAGTAATAATAATATTAGTAAGATTAGTATCAGCAGCAATAGCTTCTTTAGAATCGCGATCAAGTTGAGCTTGTTCAGCTTCAAATTTACGTTGAGCTTCTGCATTAGCAGCACGAGTTTGTTCAATCTCAGCATCCCACTTCTTCTGAATCTCTTCTTTTTGAAGTTCAAATTGACGTTGAGCTTCGGCAGCTTCTTTAATATATTTGCGTAAAGAAGCAACATTATGATTACAAACAGCCTCAGCAGCTACATCGTAATTTCCATTTTGAGCAGCACCAAAAGCAATCTCTTCAAGCTTACGTACTTGTTCATTAAGTTCAGCAGAGTTACCAACAAAGATACCTAAATTAGAATTAACAAAGTCAGTACCATTTACACGAACTTGAACAATCTCATTGGTATTAGGATCTACATAAGAACCTTCATAGCCATCAATCCAAGCAATCTTAGCAGCATCAAGATTAGCCATCATATCACGAGAACGGAAGCAATCAAAGATTTTAAGTGACCACACAGATCCCATTAGAGCCTGATTAAGTCCCATTTCAGTAACAGCTTTACCGGCACGAGCTTGAATATCTCCCGCACGCTGATCGTTCATATTAGCAAGTTCATACGCTTCTTGCTTAATAGACTGCTTAATTTGATTAATAGTCGTAAGATAATTAATCATTGTAGTATTAGCAATCTCTTTAATAGCTTGAAGTGATGCTTGTTGCTTAGCTATTTCACTATCATCAAATACAAGAGTACCATCTCGATTAGCTGCATCA
>ENA-OPEB01000043-OPEB01000043.1-human-gut-metagenome-genome-assembly--contig:-NODE-43-length-15304-cov-11.073054_pt1 | contig 15304 bp, 13 predicted proteins | sample MGYA00241296_ERZ501526 | MGnify/ENA primary metagenome ERZ501526 (study PRJEB25962, sample SAMEA2042303) | human gut metagenome | biome: human gut; feature: human-associated habitat; material: faeces... | reverse complement strand
CCTCGCGGTAAAACCCGTCGCACGCCTCCAGGGCAGATTCCACGGGTGTGTTCCTGTCAGGGAAATGAAGGTACAGCGTGTCTACCCTGTCCACCCCCATCCTGCGAAGGGACTCCGGGAACTGCATGCGGACGGCATCCCCGTCAAGGCGGCCCGTGATGCGGGGGTTAACCTTGGTAGCTATCCTCACTCTTTCCGGCCCGAGCTGCCTGAGGCAGAGGCCTATGAGTTCCTCACTCCGGCCGTTGTTGTACACGTACGCCGTGTCTATCTCGTCATGACCCGACTCAAGGTAGAACCTCATGATGTCGGTCACGTCGTTCTCGAAAAGCTGCTCCCCGAAAGTCATCGTCCCGAGGATCAGGTTTATTCCTTTGTTCATATATGTTTGATTTTTATAGGTTTGTATGTCCTGTCCCCGTTTATCTCACGGCACTGCCTGACTATGTCCCTGGCTTCTTCAACTGACAGTATACCCGACGAACAGGATATCATTTTATCTTCCAGATCATTCCAGTCCAGGAAACTGTCCCCCTCACCCTTTGGTACCGGGACAGTAACTTCTTTTACCGTCCCGTCCTTGAATACTGCACGTACCCTCGCCCCCCGTATACCTGACATCCTGTCTTCCAACGACTCATCAACCGCTATCACAGTCCTGTTGATAATCTGGCCTACAGCGTCATCAACTTCTATCTTAAGATCATCCAGTGTGAAATTTCCGTTAAGCAGTGCCTTTGCCACGGCGTAGTGAATTGAGAACTTGGCCTCGCCGGACGTTTGGGGATGAGAAATCTTCCCTGCTGACCGGACTGCGTTCGGATAGACCCACACTTGTACTTCCGATATATCGCCGCACGTATATCCGAGACCTACAAATTCCTCACGGATAGACCTGGCCGCATCTATGCAGGCATGGGTATGTCGGCATGAGGGGTATTGTTTCAGGTAGCTCTCATCTATGGTAAAAACTTTGCCGAGATTGTCCAGCAGCACATGCCTGTCCACTTCGCCCGCATAAGCGTTGAACCAGCCCTTCGGGCTTTCCAGAGGGTTGATGGGCGCCTCTAGGCCCTTTACGGCCATCAGGGCAGACAGGACTCCAGTTCTGGCAGCGTTGGCCGCGTTTATAGGCTTGCAGTGCTGAGCGCTCTCATCTATGATTATGAGGCCACTGGACTGGACTGCAGCTATGGACACACTATTGTAAATGCCGGCAGCTTCCAGCTTAAGCAGTTTGGCGCATGCCGCAGCGCTAGCAAGAGAACCCGCAACTCCCGTAGAGTGGAATCCTTTGTTGTACAAGTCCGGCTGGGAGGCTCCCGCTATTCTGTTGAAGAAATCATATCCGACAATTATTGCCGGAATTATATCACTCCATCTGCTTTTTTCGTATTCCGCCAGCGCAAGTACTGATGAAATGACATGGGCACCTATATGGCCAGCGGATTTTTTGTTGCCGTCATCCATATCGGCGCCATGGGCATAGAGAGCATTTATGAATGCGGCCTGAGATGACGGATATTTTCTTTCGTCAAGCAATACCGATGCCTGTTCGGCACCTCCTTCTCCTTTTATGACGCCGTGGACGATTCTGTTGAACTCTGTATTGATTCTGTATCCGGCAAGGCTTGCAGCATAATAGTCTGCGATAAACATCCGAAGCCGCTCAATAGTATTTGATGACAGATCATGTATACTGAGTGCTTGTGCATATTCTGACAACCTCCTCGAGATTTCCATCATTAAAATTGCGAAGTTTAATTTTTTAAACGGTGCGTATCAAACAACATTGTATACATGCTTTTGCCTTCCGTACTCTCTATCACTAATATTTTCTGTATCTCTTCAACTATTTTTATAATCCCTTCGAGGCTGTCTGCGTGTAATGTGAATCGACCAAAATGCTGATTCAGTGTTCCTATATGCTTTTGCTCAATCGTATCTCCAACATGATAATACTGCAATAAATCATCAACTCCCTCCATCTTCATAATTTCTTCCAAGCCATTTATAGATTTAATTGTTCCACAATTTAACGGAATCATTAACTGAGCTATGGATTGATCGTATTTAACACGCTTTATTCTTTCAATTTCAATATCAGAAATAAGAGGTTCTCCCAATGCATACCTTAGCATCATTTCCATATCGTTAATATTCATCAACGGCTTTGTGATTTTATATATCATCCCTCCGCTCAATCTATATCCCATTTCATGACAATATATTTTCCCCTTATACGGAATTGACTGTATAAACGCAACACCATTCTTAAGTCCCATATCAGCGAACATTCTACGTACATTGGCATCCAAGTTCTCCTTGAAAAAGTCCGTTAAACGTGAGGGAATATATGTAAATGCACTTATTAGGTATTTTCGTTCTATCGGATCCACGATATACGTATCGAACGTTAGATAGGGATAGTAGTCCCCATTATTGAGAATATATCTAAAACTGAAAATAGATCCTCCATTATCAAGATATTGCTCGATAATAACATGCTTACAAGCAGAATTATTAATTGCGTAATCATATGCTTTAAGAACATCCTGTCGATTATAGCAAATAGATATCCCCTTTGAGCTACAGCCATCAACAGGCTTTACAATCACAGGATATTCTACATCCTTATCGAATCCTTCACATTCAAAATCTTTAAACACATATTCCTGAGCCGTTGGGACATTATTTCTAATACAATATTCTTTGAATGTTTTTTTATTTGAGCATAGTTCCCATTGTTCTGGAGTACAATAGCATGGAAGGTGAGCATCCTTACAAAGTTTAACAAGGTTACCAATATTAAATTCGCTCGGTCCGCAAAACGCACCGTCTATGTTTTTTTCTTTTACAAGGCTTACCAAACTTTCAATATCACTTGTACTTACTGTTGCAACCTCATCCGCAAGTTCTTTCGTAATACTACTATCCGGAGAACTATCTGTGACCACAACATAAACACCTAAAGATTTGGCCAATTTGACCATATCAAATGTAGAATAAGTTCCACCAAGAATCAATAATCTTTTCCCTTTTAAAGACATACCGTATTAATTTTTACTATGATTGGTAATAGTATTAATATTCTTCCGCGCCACTACACTATATATTGTTTGAAATATTACCTTTACATCCATCCATAGCGAAACATTATCAGCATAATAAGCATCCCATTTGAATTTTTCATCCTGGGTTATGCTGTTGCGGAAAAAAGCCTGTGTATATCCTGTTATGCCTGGCTTAACACTATAACTTTTACGTTTGTCCCCACTATAACTCTCAATGGTATTTTCTTTACGGTACAACTTTGGTCTTGGCCCCACAAAACTCATATCACCCATAAGTACATTAAGGAATTGAGGGAATTCGTCAAGGCTTGTCATACGCATAATACGGCCAATAGGGGTAACGCGAGGGTCATTGTCACTATTCCAAGTCGAACCGTCAGGATTTTTTAAATCTGGCGAGTTGACATACATTGACCGCAATTTAAACATTTTAAAAGGTTTATAATTTTTACCGGCACGATACGCATTGTAAAAAACAGGTCCTCTATCGGTAAGCCAGATAAATGGTGCCAGGATGATTATTTCCAATAACACAAACGGGAGAATAATCAGTGCGCCGATGATGTCAAACAGACGTTTAAAAAAATGTTTATACATTGCTTTATTAATTCTATACCGTTTATATTCCGCAACCTTGTATTGTTTTTATTTTAACGGTGTTTATCAACTCTTCCGCATGATTAATTGCCTGCATGGGAGTCTCTTCTATCACAATAACATGTCCGCTGCGGTCAAGACTTGATTTTACTTCATGAACCATATCTCCTTCTCTATGGTAAATCTCGTAGTTATAGACAGACGGATCTTTTTTAAGGAAATTTTCATTTTCAATACCTACCACCTTTCCCGGCGTCGGGCAGAAATAACGAATACATACACCATATTTAGGCTCTTTGGAACTTAAATCCGGTTCTACGCCCAACGCTACATTTACAGCCGCTGCTACCATATCAATGCCTGTAGAAAGACGAGTAAGTTCTGTCGATATAAAATCACCACCAAGGCGGGCCCCGACTTCCATAATATAAGCATTGCCCTCATTTAATTTAATTTCGGCATGTGCTGCGCAATTATCTAATTTTAGAGCAACTACACCTTGATATGCTGCTTGTTTAATCTTTTCCACTATAGAGTCCGGATAACAGGACGGCTGATTATGCCCCAACTCAACAAAATATGGAGCTCCTGTAGTTTTTTTATCCGTAACGGCTAAAATATATATTCTTTTCTGCCAGACGATAATCTCAACACTAAACTCCGGCCCTTCAACAAATTGTTCCAACATTACCGTATTATCACGACTTTCAGCCTTCGATCTTTCGAATAATATTTCAAATTCGCTTTTCTTCATACCTTTAGAGATCTTGGAAATACCACGGCTACCACTATTACGAGAAGGTTTAAGGATCATGTCTTGCGTCAATGTTTCCTCATAAATTTGCCAAGCATCGTCCACAAATTCAAAACATTCGGACCACGGACTGGGAGCATTGCCTTCTTCAAAGGCCTTACGCATCAAATGTTTATTTGTTGCCTTGAGTGCTGTCTCACGACTGATACCACAAAGACCAAGTTCATCGTTAATACGTCCCATCACATTCATTGCAACCTCAGAGCAAGGATGAATAATGCCGTCAATCTTTTCCTTACGGGCAATTTCCAGCATCAGTTCTTCAGAAGTAATATTTGCAACTACTGCCCTATCCGCACACTTCAGCCCGGGGGCCATAGAGTCTCCGTCGGCAGCGATAACATAATAACCTAGATCTTTAGCCTTTTTTATTACTGGTATTTGCAGCAAACCTGCAGCTAATACGAGAAGACGTTTCATTAATTGCACATTGACTGAAACAACTCTATAAATTTCTTCATGTTGTATGAACGGGAATACTTATCATGTCCATACATGTATCCGCGCTCCCCCATTTCTCTACATTCCGCCGGGTGCTCATATAGATATAAAATTGCATCAGCGACTGCCTTAGGATCATTGTCAGCGCATGCTATACCTATTTTATGGAGATTTATTTCTTTTAAATACTTACTGCCGGCATCCGCTGACGTTACGATTGCTTTTTTACATTCCATCAATAATCCAGCCTTACTTGGTACCGAATTCCCAATAACGCCATGCTTGAGTGGAATATAGCATATTGAACAAGCACTGTAAACATCGGATACCATCTCCTGCGCCTCTAAAGGATAGAATTTGATATTATCCAAGCCCTGCTCTTCTGCCGATTTGACGAAAGTATCCTTTTGACTTCCCATGCCTATCATCTGAAATTCTATATCTTTATATTTCTTCAGCATCCCAGCAACTTCAAGAACCATTTTGTAATCAAAGACATACCCCATTGTACCTGCATATTGCACGTAAAATTTATCTTTAGACATCCCTACTTTCTTCACATAACGGTTTTTATCCCAGTCTACAAAGTGAACAGCTTTATCATCAAACCAGTTCAATATGACCTCAGTCTTTTCATAAGGGACACCTTGCTCCAATAACTTATCCCGCATATCTTCTGAAATTCCAACAACCTTGTCCGCTTGTTTATATGCTATCTTCTGTATCTTGTAGAAAATCTTCTGCATATATTTTCGAGGCATTACTCCACTAGCTATACTACTGCCCGGAAACATATCCTGAACATTAACAAGTATTTTTTGATGTTTTGCATAATGCTTGGCCAGAATTGTAAAATATGGAATACCTGTCCCTGACTGAATATACACAACATCACATTTCGGCATAAATTCTTTAATATACTTCCTCACACTCAGTGTGTACCAGATATTACTCAAGTATCTCTTGGCAAATTTATTTTTGGGGACCGGCTTTACTTTTGCCAAACGATAGTGGAATAAAGGATGATTCAAAAACTCATCCGGAATATGCTTGTCCAATACAATGTTTTGCTTGCCCACATAATACACTTCATGGCCACCGTTCAACAAATCGCTTATCATTGCAAACATCAGATGGAACGACGGATTTGGCTTAGAATAGAATGAGGTCGATGCAAAATATAAAACTCTCATATAATTCACATTTTTATACGCTATTTACAACTCACCGGTTCAAAATAGGTATCCGGCTTATTCGGGTCGAAGCACTCATTACAGTACATCACAGTAACAAGATTTTCTGTATTCGAAAGGTTGATTATATTATGAGTATATCCAGGAAGCATATGGACCGCTTCTATCTTATCTCCGGAGACTTCAAAATTGAGCACTTCATCAGTTCCTATCTTGCGCTGTTGAATTAATCCCTTTCCAGATACAACGATAAAGAACTCCCATTTAGTGTTGTGCCAATGCTGTCCTTTTGTAATTCCCGGTTTTGAGATATTAACACTTACTTGTCCTTTATCCAAAGTTTTAATAAGTTCCGTAAAACTGCCCCTGTCATCTACATTCATTTTAAGGCTGAATGCTATTTTATTCTTAGGGAGATATGACAGATAGGTTGAATATAGTTTCTTAGCAAAAGAATTTTCTGGGATACTGGGAATCAACAGCGTTGACGGCTGCGACTTGAACATATAAAGAAGATCTACGATTTCTCCTAAAGTGATCTTATGGACCATTGGGACAGTGCAATAACGGCCTTTCTCGTCAAGCACAGTATCCAACCCATTAAATTCACAGTAATGTTCTTCACCCTTCAGTGCCGCAATCATCTCATCTACTAAATCATCGATATAAAGCAATTCGAGTTGCGTGCTTCTATCATTGACTTGAATCGGCAAGTCATTTGCGATGTTGTTACAAAATGTTGCTATTGCTGAGTTATAGTTCGGCCGACACCATTTCCCAAAAAGATTAGGGAAACGATAAACCAAGACCCTGGCCCCTGTTTCTTTAGAATATTGAAAGAATAATTCCTCTCCGGCTTTCTTGCTTCTTCCATACTTACTGTCCCCAAAGCGGCCTTGCAATGTCGCCTGTATAGAGCTGGAAAGCATAACTGGACATGTATTTTTATATTTTTTTAGAACATCAAGCAATGTCGATGCGAATCCGAAATTACCCTTCATAAAGTCCTCATCATCCACAGGCCGGTTTACGCCTGCAAGATTGAATACGAAATCCGCATTCTTGCAATATGTATCCAATTCCTCTAATGTTGAATCTATATCAAACTCATAAATTTCAGACACAGACACGTCGCCGTAAAACTTAGCTTTACCATCTCTGATATTTTTCAACTGAGCAACTAGATTCTTTCCTACAAAGCCTTTTGCTCCTGTTACCAATATATTCATATTAGGGTTTAGCTTAAATCATTTTTCAGACTAAAATTTAATTTTTAAGAGTCTCAATTGCTCCCTGACATATTCTACTTTTAGAAGCAGTTTCATCATTTCATCCTTACTAAGGAGGGTCGTGTTATGTGAGTTATACTCTTCTTGAGTAGTTACCTTCAAATTTCCGCCTTCTACTGTATCATAATTCAAGTCCCTACCATCACACGCTATTCTGAAATACTCATTCATATCCTCAGAACGCGCCATTTCTTCTCTGGTTACCAATGTCTCATAAACTTTCTCTCCATGACGGGTGCCTATTATTTTATACCCAATATCGGATTTGAATAACTCCAGAAGAGCTTCTGCCAGTGTAATCAGCGTACATGACGGAGCTTTCTGAACAAATAAATCACCATTATTTCCATGTATGAATGCGTAGATTACCAAGTCTACGGCATCATCCAGCGTCATCATGTAGCGGGTCATCTTAGGATCTGTAATTGTAATTGGTATGCCGGATTTAATCTGCTCTATCCACAAAGGAATTACGGACCCCCTGCTGGCCATGACATTACCATAGCGGGTACAACATATTGTCGTATTTGAGTTCTGCCCTAACTGACGGGCCTTGGCTATAGCTACTTTTTCCATCATGGCTTTTGATATACCCATGGCATTAATCGGATATGCCGCCTTATCTGTTGACAGTACAACAACATTTTTCACATTATGAGCAATGGCAGACTCTAAGACATTATTGGTTCCGATGATGTTAGTTTCTACAGCCTGCATGGGAAAGAACTCACAAGATGGAACTTGCTTAAGGGCTGCTGCAGAAAAAATGTAGTCTACCCCTCCACGCATGGCGATATCTATACTCTGACGGTCCCTTACATCGCCAATATAAAACTTCACTTTATGCGATTGATCCGGATACCGCAACTGAAGATCATGGCGCATATCATCCTGTTTCTTTTCATCTCGTGAGAATATACGAATCTCCTTAATATCTGAGTCCAGGAACCGTTTTAAGACCATATTGCCAAATGATCCTGTTCCGCCTGTGATTAACAGGACTTTGTCTTTGAATACTGACATAATCTTATTTACTGATTAACTTTATAAATTGCATTTTCGCATACTATACAACACAATCTTGAATTTTGCCACTCCTCTGTTTGAGTTTAGCACGTCCAATGCGCTGTGCCCACTCACCTTATCATTAAAAACAGAATTGTTTTAGCCTAAATACGACATGGCTTTACTGTAAGAGTACAACACTGATTGGTAAATAAAATAATGCAGAGCTTTAATTTACACTGCTCCATGTCTCCCATCCACTAAACATAATTTGCTATTATTCCAAAGTACTATCTATTATTTAGAGTTTTCTTATTTTTTTAAAAAGAATATAATATATTCTAACACATCCAGTGCTCAACAAAATCTTTTTTATTTTTCTTGCTTTTGACAAGTCACTATATTTAACTTGTTTTATTACCTTCTTAAAAGGTTCGCTTTGCACAAAATGTCTTGCTTGGCGAAAGCGTTCTTTATTACAAAGAGGATTATCTGGATGAAAAAACTTTAAAAATAGGATATCGGTAATAATAAAAAAAAGAAAGTTAATACACTCATTATATATGACCGTATACCTACCCTTCACACATCCTTTAATTTCCCCAATTTCATCATCCATACGATGAGAGATTGGTATGAGCACCTCCGCCAACTTTACTCTGCTGATATCCGCATTTTCTGAATATCTATAACAAATACTATCTATATTCTGACGATAACAATAAACAACATCGTCTATTAACTGAAACTTTCTAACTTTTTCCAAACATCTTAATACAAATACCTTATCCTGACTTTTGGGTATCCCTACTGGAAATCTGATATCGTGTTTTATTAAAAACTCTCTAGAATAAATTTTATCCCAACAATATTGGAACCCATAATACCCCACTTGCTTGGGTCCCATCCCCAATCTATATAATTCTTCCTTAACTGAAACATCCGACGTATCATATACTATGTTTGGTGCTAAAGCAAATTTCAATATTTCATATTTACCATCCACCACTTTCACATGACGAAACATTAGTATATCCAAATCACTGTTTCGCAAATGGTTATACAACATTTCATATGTATTCTCCTTCACCCAGTCATCCGGATCCACAAACATAATCCATTTCCCACAAGCAGCCTCGACACCTACATTTCTTGCAACCGAAACGCCTTGATTAATTTGATGTATGACCTTTATTCTTTCATCCTCTTCAGCATAATTGTCACACAATATTCCACAGCCATCAGGGCTCCCGTCATCTACTATAAGAACCTCAATATCACGAAAGGATTGACTAACAATACTGGTAATACAAGTTGAAAGAAAGTCCTTCCTAATTTTATAAACTGGTATTATAACGCTAAAAAAAGGATTCTTCATCTTTATTTTCATGTCAGCTTGCTTGTTTGACTATATAAGTTCGACTATTTATCTTTAGGATAATTAACTTTTAATACAATTGCAATAACAAGCAATATAGAACAGACTGGAAAATTTTCACAGATTGATTGCACACTTTGATACTCGTAAATTCAACTTATTAAGTTAAACACACTCACATCTATAAGTGTTTGATAATTGTTTATTTATCACATTAGTTTTTTGACGATCTTCGACATAATCTTTCGATATATACATAAATAGAATATACGCATATATAAACATATTATTATATACCTCAAATTGAGACATCAATAAAAAGATAACCGAAACAAGAGTCAAGACGCTTCTACTGTAATCGTTCTTCACAGATAAAATGCGGCGCAGGCCTATAATGACTAATATCATAAATATAATAAGCCCCACAATTCCACCATGCATCAAGATATGTAGAACAATGTTATGAGGATTCAAAAAACCATTTAGGAGAAACTGATACCATTCACTGTTACATACACCATACCCGAAAATCGGGCTATGCAGAATTTGGAAAACGGCATATGTCCAAACAGTTGTCCTTCTTGAAAATGTCATATCTTTACCCAAACCTTCCGTGATTTGAGTAACTATCGGTATATCTAAAAAAGAAAATGTAGGAATTACAAATGTCGCAAAAAACAATAATATGCCGACAAAGACAACTAGACTTTCTGTTCTAATAAGTTTTGGATTCTTAATAACAATAATTGAGATTAAAAGACACAACAATGAAACGCTCGCCGTTGCCGACCCCGCTATAACTACAGACAATAAACAAATTAAGATCAATGGATATAATCTATCTATTTTTTTGTTTCCACAAAAAATAGATAATGCCTTTAGAAAGATTGCTGGAAGAAATATCGCTCCGAATTGATTGTAATTAGATGAAATTAAATAAACCTCTTCACCTTCATAATATCCAAATATCCCAGGCAAAAACACTAAGAAAAATAAATTAGCATATATTACACTAGAAAAAACTGAAGATAATGTTTCGAGTATTTGCTGTTTCTCATACGTGCTACTTAACGACAATAGAAACCGCAACGTTAATGTTTTCATTATAAATGGAACTTGCGTAATCCAACTATGCCCATTTAAGACTGAAGATATTACTATCCAAGTAAAATAAAGCAACAAAACACCATCATATCCATTAATCAAAGGCTTGTGACTTCTTAAACATATAATGACATGAATAACAAAACTTAGAATAAATATTATTTTGGACAACAAACCCAAGACTGATACAATAAATGGAAATTTAAATTGCAACTGAAAGCATCCGCTACCTATTATTATAAAAAAACTTCCCCACAGAATTAGCCTTGCTGCAATTGACATTTTTTTTTGACAGCTCACGATTTTTTGCATACGCAGCTTTGAAGATACTTTAATATAGACTTAAACACACTGTTTACCTTTTCTTTTTCCGTTTCACCCATTGAGAAAAAATAAGAACAAAACATAATCATCATGCCCGAAACAAAAAAAGTTAATAAAAATCTAAAATTAATATCAATAAACTCAATTACTAGATAGCAAGATATAGTCGCAAACAAAACTGGAATTACGCATTTTAAAAGGACATCTTTAAAATACCCTTTAACGTCAAATCCGTCAGTATATTTTAGCAAAGGCAGTCTAATAAAAGCGGATAATGCTTCGGCTCCGATATAGCAGAGTGCTAAGGAGTAAAAAGGAGCCCCATAATATAAACAGAGTATTACTGTCGGGATGACTAGTAACTTAGGCGTTGAAGTAATAAGAACAAAAGTTTTAATATTGCCTATTGCGTGTTTTGCCGAACCTAATCCATCTGTCAACTGATTGATTAATGCCGCTATTAGAATCATTGAAGCGAAAAAGCCTGCTTTTTCAGGAACAACTTTGAGCCATATACTTAGTATATTGTTCATTTCAAGCAGGATGGGGATAGTAACAGCACTTAGTAATAAAAAAGAATATTTACATTGAAGCCTTGCCAAATTCCATACATGCTCCCTGTTATTTGCACCCTCTGACTTAACGAGTTGTGGATTTATTGCATTGCCTAGAGATGAACTTACAAAATTCACGGCTCCTGAAACTTGTATTCCTATGCCGTAAGCAGCGTTCAATAGGGTGCTGTAAAACTTGTTGATTACCAATGCCAATCCCTGAGTCCGCCCTACAATACATAGAGAATGATAGATTATCCATCCCGTGAAGGAGAAGATTTCTTTGATGTATCTGAAATCAAATGATTTTAACCCTATTATCCGGCACTCTTTATACTTAACGAAATCATAAATTGCAAATGCGATAATGTTAAAAAAATTAATTGCAAGCATTAAACATCCATAGACAATTAATTTTTCGTAGGAAACAAATGCTAAAATAATCGCAAGTATGAACTTTAAGAAACCGTCTATTATTTCTATGAAAGATGTATAAATAATATTCTCATGAGAGATAAGTAACGCTTTGAAAGGAGCTGTCAATACGGAGATAAAAAGCATCAATACAACAAATTGGTATATAGTCTTTGCTGCGCCAATCCTTTCAGCAGGGATATTTAAAAAACCGTCAAATAAAAAAAAGCTCAGTACTTCAAAAATAAAAATAAGCAACAACCCAATAATTACATGAAGAATCAGGCTGTTGTTAAAGATACGGTTTACGTCTTGTATATTTTTTTTACCCTGATAATAAGATATGTATCTCTGTGTAGACTGAGTAAGTGCATTTACTATAAATGAAAGCATCGATACGATGCCTGCAACTAATGAATATATGCCAAAGTCACTTTCACCTAAAGCGACCAGTATCAGCCTAGATGACCATAATGACAATATGACATTAATTAATGTTCTTGTATATTGTGCAGCAGTATTTACAATTATCCTGCTAGAGGCTTTCATGGAAGTATGACCTATTTCATTTTAATTTGATGACATTTCTATCTACTTCCGCTCCCAATATTTGATCGAACTCCGGTGTAAAATCGATGTCCCTGCCTGCTGAATTTGTAAGAGTAAGCTCACCAATATATACCTTACCATTAACTTCATACAAGTCAACTCTTATTTCAGGAAACCCTTGAGAGAGTATTCTGCATATCTTTAACTGCTCTTCTAAAAGAACAGGCTTACCTACATCATTTTTCAGCTTTTTTCTGCTTAAATATTCACTATGAGGATTCCACTCAGTGTCATAAATCTGTATTTTATATTCGTGCGCCTGAGATCTTTCTGACAATACATTTGCATAGGCTACCTTGCCATTGAAACAATACCATTTGTAGTCTATAAGTGAAGAATTGTCAGAAGTCTCTAAAAACTCTTCTATTATTATTTTTCTTGGAATTTTAATATAGTGAGGCTCAGCAGAAAGATAACCAAATGGAGTTTTTAACCATTTTTTACATTTTTTCTTTATCTGATCCTCGTCAATACATTTCTTATCTTTGACTATTATTACCTGAGCACACCCGTTATTTGCCTTAATAACAAATTTGTCAGGAAGCTGGCTGAAATCTATTTTGTCAACATTGTCATACACTCCATACAATTCAGGTAAATATTCTCCAAGTCCTTTATTTTCAACATACTCTCTTACCTTGTATTTATCAGCTAAAGTTGTCCACAAAGAAGTATCGGAATTAAATTCCAGCCAACAAACCCATTCATTGAAGGTTTTTGGATTATCCCAATTAATATCTTTGCCCATTCTTTTCTTATACAATAATGAGCATAACTGTTTAGGACAGAATCTGCCTAAAAAATAGTAGTAAGTTTTTGCTAAAATACTTCTAACTTTCATTTCGGTTATTTTGCATAAGTGGTAGGGAGATATTTTATCAGGCAACTCTTTGCACGGTGCATACCATTGTTTCTCCGTTTCTTTGTGTGGATTTTTATATTATCTATGACCAAATAGCCTCAAGAAGATACTGCCTGCCGTGCTCCTGTACTTAATCGAAGACTTTCCACATCAAAAAACATAGTCACAGAGTACTGACCATGCTGCGAGATTCTGCGAAAGCCTCTATCCTTCAATTACTCCTGAAAAACACGCCTTGTTCGTCGTGCAGCATGACTGAATATGCTGTACATACAACCACGTGCAGAAAATTTTCCGGGCTGTCTTTTTCTTAAGTGATTCTGACACTGGTCAGTAAGATTATCTTCTTTTACTTTATGACGGCCGCAATCCTGTCAGGATCACGGCGAGTATCCCAGATATTTGAGATGCAGATAATTCCGATACTAATGTCGACGCAGTATATGACTTTATAATGAGGTGGAATATATAACGGCCGGGCCATACTACCTGCATATAAACGGGAACTTTATCCCCAACTCCGCAAAAACTCTCTCATTGGAGACAACTCTCTCCACTGTCACATTCGCTTCAGACCTGCAGATACTCTCGCATATATATTCTGAAAATAGATTCTCATTTAGATGCATTCTGCTGACTTAGAACAGAACTGACATATTTAGCAAATCACTTTCACACATTGTTTCTGCTATATGTTCTAGTTGATATTCCGTCACCTATTACCTTCTAAAAAAATCAGCCACTATATTTTTTATTGTCTCCTGAGACTGATGCGCATGAACGACTGCAATAATGACTATGTCATCCTCGTCTACCATATAGTAAACAATATTGGGATGCAATACCAGATGACGTACCTCCACACCGGTTCCGAATCCTAAAGACTCGGCCAGTTCAAAATCTTTTACGCCTATTCCAGGAAAATACTTAAGCTGTTCTACTTTTTCTGTTATTCTGTGAAATGTCTGCCGGGCGACATTTTCTCCGAAATTATCCTCCACATACTCCAGCACAGACTTGAACAACCGCTCGCCCAACCTAGACCACACTATTTCCATCCCATTTCCATCGAGATATTTTTCACAAGCTGAGAATGGGATACACTTCTACCGGCCCGATGTTCGGACACCGCATACTCAGCAATAGTTGAAAGGATATCATGCGGAACGATATCTGCAAATTCATCTCCGGCAAATCTGTTATACACAATCATCGGCTCTTGAACCTGCCGAACATCACTCTCCTCAATGTCTCGGGAACTGGAATATGTACTGCCCTTTTTCTTCATATTATATTTTAGCACAAATCTACACAATCCTCCGCAATTCTCCAAGCACTTCCACCACTTCTTTAATCCCGACCGAACAAATCCCTGGTATACACCTTGTTCCTCACATCATCCAGACACCGGTCATACCGGTTAGCGATGATGGCCTGCGAACTCCGCCAGGTCGTTGACAACCACGCTTCCGAAGAACGTGCTGCCGTCCTCCAGCGTCGGCTCGTAGATGATGATCGTAGCGCCCTTCGCCTTGATGCGCTTCATCACGCCCTGGATCGAGCTCTGACGGAAGTTGTCGCTGCCCGTCTTCATCGTAAGCCTGTATACGCCGATGACGGTCTCGTGCTCCTTCGAGGCGTCCCAC
>ENA-OPEB01000040-OPEB01000040.1-human-gut-metagenome-genome-assembly--contig:-NODE-40-length-16153-cov-2.412225_pt1 | contig 16153 bp, 20 predicted proteins | sample MGYA00241296_ERZ501526 | MGnify/ENA primary metagenome ERZ501526 (study PRJEB25962, sample SAMEA2042303) | human gut metagenome | biome: human gut; feature: human-associated habitat; material: faeces... | reverse complement strand
ATATATTCCAAATACCAAAGCACCTATGCAACCAATAATTAGCCAAAAATGATTTGTCTTTGTTTTAGACCGAAGACTTTGCAACACATACATCAACAGATTTGCCAAAAACAAACACGTAATAAACCATAGTAAGGTATATCTATTTTGGATAATATATAGCTTGAGTATTTCAAATACATGATATTCATTCCCGTGTGTTACTGCCAAAACTCCGTTACAACACATTGTAATAATTACAAAAAACATGTATGGTACTAAAAGAGTTCTTATTTTCTTCTTTAAATAATCCGCAAATTTTTCCTTACCAGAAAAAGTATATCCTGACAAAATAAAAAATAAAGGCATGTGAAATGCATAAAACCAAAAGCAAAAATTCCGGTATAAACAGCAATGCCCCAACATAACTAAAACAATGCCTATACCTTTTGCTTAATCTATCCATTCAATGCGCTCTGCTCTCAAAATTATCTCTCCCTTGTTGTAACATATCAACTATCTCCATTTATAAATTTCACCCAATCAAACTGATCGACCGGTCTTTTTCCATCCCATGTATTATGATCCGTAATAATTCCTACCGATTCTTGATTTTCATATCCTTTAATATAAAAACAACTAGGATGTTTTTTATCGGGCTTATGTACAAACATCACTTTACGGTAAGGAAGTGCTTCAAAACGATCTTTCACTTCCTCTGTCATACCCTCTCTATCACAATTTATAATCACGATATGTTCCCAGTTGATGCGTTGCTTTCTAGAATTCCACTTTCTTTCTGCCTCTTCTACTGTATCATAATGAACACAAAATACCAGTAAATCTCCTAAATATACAACCGGATATTCTCTATCTCCGATAATTTCCTTATCCGTACATTCAACAAATTTGTCAATGCTCATATAGTACTCTATGTTTTCACACAGTTTTATAAAATCCTGTGCACGAAAGAACAGATTTACTGTTGGAGATTTAAATTCAAGACCTAAATCATGATATAGAATACCACCAGTACAATTTGTAGAAATAATAGTAACATCATCGCAATTCAGCCGTTCACGATTTTTCTGACTTATTTTTTTATGCTTATAATTCCAGACAGTATTACGTAATCTGACCATTACTTTTTTTATTATCATTATAACTTATTCTCCCTAAAATTATTTGTCTGCAATATTCCAAAACAGTACCACTGCAATAATAATTGAATAAGTCCATACTTGAATATAAATTTTCTTTATTTTATCTATATAAATTACCTTCGTAGCAGAAAAATATCCTGACAGTAAAATAAATATATTAACACCTATTCTTGACCCCTGTGTCATTACAAAAGCAAAAATCCCATTTACTGTTAGAGGCATCTCCACCCCACCATGCAACACTGAGTGTCCTGCAACAATAAAAATCATACTAAGAATTCTGAAATATTCAAATTTGATTCTCTTACTTTACTCGTCCACATTGTACTCTCTTTTCTAATGATGTTTGAATTATTTTATCAACCTGCTCCGCTGTATCTTGAATTGAATACCCTGCTTTTTTTAATTGTTCTTTTGTATCTAATCTTTCTTTCTCACAAGTTTCTAATATATGTTCTGCCCATACTTTTGTACTTTGATTCAAATCGACATACTCAATTAATCCTGTAATATTTGCATCACTAGATACGGCGTTTGATACCACACAAGACAAACCTGCTGCTTGTGCCTCTACTAAAGTAAATGGAAGTCCTTCAAATAATGATGGCATGACAAGACAATCTAGTGCCGAATACCATTTATTTGCGTCGTCTCGAGGCCCTAATAGGACGATTCTATCTTCAAGATTGTATTCTTTAATTTTCTGTTCTACCTGAGGTCTAAGTTCTCCATCACCTACAAATACAAATTTTGCAGTTGCATTCAATTTAGATATTTCTTTCATAATTTCCACTGACATAAGCGGATTCTTTTGCGGGTCGAGCCTTCCTATGCAACCTACCAAATAACCATCTGCAACAGATATACTTTTACGACATTCTGTTCGATTTTCTAATTGATATCTGTATTTAGAATAATCAATTCCATTTTTAATCACAGTAAACTTCTTTCCCGGAAACATCCATTTTCCTGCTTCTTCTGAACATGCTAATAAGTTCGTAGCAATTTTTTCGATATTCTTACGATTATGTTTTTCTGTTATACGATGAAACATATCCATTTTCATCTGATTCTCTGTATTATGTGAATGTATAATTCTTACCGGTACCCCTGCTTTTTTTGCAAATTTCAGCATATCCACACTTACAATATCACAAGTGTTATAATATACCACATCAAAATGATTTTCTTTAAAGAAGCGTTTCCAAAACTTTGCATACTCGTAATAATTATGCCTATTTCTAGGACACACCCACATTTTTCCATTCACTTCCATCACCGGCCAGGAATATACAATCTCATATTTTTCATCAGATAAGAAAATAGATAAATTACTAATATATGCTTCTACTCCACCCTTATCAGTACTCATACCTACCATAAAAACTCTAATCATAACTTTATCCTCTAAATTTCCCCAACATTCTAAAAACAAAATTGAGAATATTAAACCGTCTTGTTTTTAAATCAATAACCTCATATTCTCCCCACCTATTATATGTATGCATTCCATCCATTAGAATTTCCTTTGAATATTTTAAATCCTGAGGTAATACTTGCTGTAATTCTTTTTCAATATAATTTTTTCCCTCTAATCCATATTCATAGAATACTAAACCTTCCCCGTAATCATTTACACATTTTTGTGCTGGTCTAATATTAATTCCGTTCATATGTACCATTTTTCCTGCCGGTCTGCGTAACTCTATATTGTCTATACCTTTTAAAATACAATCATTAGTTGGCTCTTCCAAATCTAATAATACAAGATGATATTCATCTGCATTACCCACATCATAACTTAATGCATAACTATGTTTTTCCCACTTAAAAGGAGTCGTATCTCCATATACAACATTTTCTCGTATTGAATTCAACTTTTCCCATTTATCTGGAAATTGAACAGCTTTATATAAGTACAAAGAATGATCTGCACCTGACTCTGGCATAATGTACACTTGTCCTTGCTTTTCAAAAATAAACGGATATGATAAATGATGGGCTTCTGTTATAATCTTTTTCCACCCACTAAATTTTATCCCATCCCATTTACAATATCCTAAACAGCCTCTGCATTTTATATAATCATAAAGCTCTGCAAAAATATAAAACTGATTTTCATACTCAAATAAAAATGGATCTGCTGCCCAATACCTAAAGCTATTTTTTATAATAGCAAATGGAGTTATTTTATCTGTTAAGATACTTTCTCTATTTATCTTTCTCCATGCAACATTCCAACTTTCTGCAAATAATGCTGTCCTTTCAAACATTCATTCTCCCCCTATCTATGGAATATCCACTTTAGAAAGGAAAAACAATTTTTCCCAAACAATCGATGTATCGGTCTCGTTAATTTGCTTCTAAGTATTGTCTTTTTATCTAACGCACTTTTAGCATACCAATGTATCGAAAGCGTATTTTCTGTTTTTCTCACAATACCAGTTGAATCCTCTAGTGGATTTAAATACTCACTCGGTAATATTTTAGTTCCCTCTATCACTTGTTTTTTTCCTGTTAATTTTAACCCCAAAGGAAGAAGTGCTTCTGTGTTCAACAGTGGACATCCAGTCAACTTAACTTCTCCATTTTTCAACACTAGTTCATCATACTTCTCCAACATCTTACAAACTGTTATATGGTGAGCAATTGAGCCAAATCCTAACCCTGATGCAACATAATTAGGATTTTCAAAACCATAAAATCCATCATATTGTAATAAATCATCAAAGGACTTAATTACTTCCACATCTGTATCAAAATACAAACCACCATATTTTTCTACTACCCACAATCGAACATAATCACTTAAAAATGCCCATTTTTTATTTTCGTAACAATACTTTGTGTATGGATGAATATTGATATCAAAATTATCCTCATTCCATTCTATAATCTCATAATCTGGGCAATATTTTTTCCAACTTTTGATACATCTTTCTGTTAATTTAGATTTCTCACCTCTGCCAAACCAACAATAATGTATTTTCTTTGGTATCATTTATCAATCTTCCTCTTTCTCTACGCAAAACGCAATATATCCTTGTGTTGCATTCTCTTTTTTGTGAATACTTGCCGGATTTCCTACTACTATAGAATGATCCGGCACATCAAAATTCACGAACGTATTTGGAGCTATCATTACATCATTACCCACATGGATATTTCCTACTATTGTAGAATTTATACCTACGTATACTTTTTCTCCTATTATCGGACAGCCCTTTCGCTCTCCTCGATTTTCAGCTCCTATCGTACATCCTTTATGTAAATTTACATTTGCTCCAATTATTGCCCCCCCAGCGACAGTAATTTCAAATGCATGCCCCAAATAAAGACCTTCGCCTATCTTTGCTTTTGGCGAAATTTCCAGTCCATATTTTTTCGCTTTTCTATGCAAACGTATCTTATCAACTATATTTCCTTTTTCACTAACTTTGCGCCACAATTTCATATACTTAATTTGATGAGAAAATCTCATCGTTACAAATGATTTTATCCCATTCTTATACTTCTCTCCAGTCATACGATAATAATCTTTTTTCCATCTATCATTCATAATATTACCCTCTTGCTTTATATTTTATATATACTGTAAGAAGTGCTCCAAACGGTATTGCTAATAATGTATACACTTTTTTCGGTGACTCTTTAATAAAATGACAATTATGACCAATTAAACTACTTGATACATAGTGCACACAATCTCGAAACATTCTCTTTCTTGACTCAGGATATTGCATACTAATTTTTCTCCAAAAAGCAAAACCTCTTGGATTTTTTAAATATTGCTTATACATTGTTCCCGACGATCCATCAGTTTGATATTCTACATTACAAAGTACCTCATTTAAAACAGCTAACTTATAATCATTATCAATCAATCGATATTTATAGGCTAATGCAACATACTTTTCCCCAGCAAATACCGGATAAGGCGGATACCTATTAATAACATCTGTACGATATACTAATTTTTTATCTCCTTTTCCACCTTTAGCATAATATTCTACCAAAGTTGTTTCCCACATATCTTCCGGAAACTTACTTCCTATAATTTCCCCGGTATTCATATCTGCATCTAATCCAATAATTCCTGCATATCCAAAGTCTTTTACTGCTTCCCATTTATTTAGGATTTTCTGAACAGCCTCCTCTGCCAAGCAATCATCAGAATCAATACACATATTTAATTCTGTATCTATATTCTCATACGCAATATTATGTGCTGTATGCATACCACCATTTTCTTTATATATATATCGAATCTCAAATCCACACGATTCGTTTTTCCACTGTTCTACTAACTCCGAAGTATTATCCGTAGAGCCATCATCAATAATAAGCCAAATAAACTCTTTACAATTCTGTTTTTTTAGGCTCTCATATGTTCGACCAATTGTATGTGCACGATTGTATGCTGGAGTAAAAATCGTCAATATTGGTTTCATACTTAATTCCTTTCACCTAAATTTTCATATTTCTTTATATAGAAGTTTTCTAATTGTTTTGCATTTTGTTCAATATCATAACCTGAATTCTTGATTTCTTGATATGTGTTTTTTCTTTCCTTACCCTTAACTGATAATATTTGACTTGCCCATGTTCTTGCTGATTCTGACAAAGCGATATAATAAACTGAGTCCGTAATTTTACATGCTTCTGGAACTTTTTCAGAAAGGAAACAAGGAAGTCCTGCTGCCTGTGCCTCAACTGCCGCCACCCCTAACCCTTCATAATTAGACGGCATCACAAAAACATCCATAGCTTGCAATAAATTCTGAACATCTGATCTAACTCCAGTCATTATTACATGCTCTGCTAATCCCAATTCATGCATTTTTGCCTCAATATCTTTTCTTAGCTCACCATCTCCTACTAAAAGTAATTTTGCTGATGGATCCATTTTTAAAACTTCATCAAAAATATCCAATAAAAAATGATGATTTTTCGCCCAAGAAAATCTAGCGGTTAATCCTAATGTAAATGCATTTCCTAAACTTAATTCCTTACGCATACCATCTCTTTTCCCTGCATCAAAAGTATAGACCTTTGCTGAAATTGCATTATTGATAATTTTATATTTTGCTCCACCAAACATCCAATCACCAGCCTCTTTTCCGCACGCAAATAAGTCTGTTGCATACTTAGGAATCCAACGTTTGTACCACAATTTGATAAGATACTTTAAATTTTTGTCCTGACTTGATGAATGACTATGTGCAATCCTTATGGGCACGCCGTTTTTCTCAGCTACTTTCAATATAACACCACTAAGACAATCTTGATGTACATGGACAATTTTATACTCTGGATGATCCTGAAAAAACGCATCTAACATTTTTATGTAATTTTTACTCCATGGTATTAATCGAGATAACCGATAAATTTTCCCACCATAAGATTCTATTTCATCATCATAACTAGCTCTATATCCACGATGAACTAAAAAATCAAACTGAATTTTTTTTCTGTCAATATTTCTATAATAATTCATTATCATGGTCTCTAAACCACCACGATTCATATCTGTTACAACATGCAAAACTCTTAACATTCTAATCTCCTATTTTTAATGTGCAAACAATGTTTCAATAAATTGAGACAATGAAATGCTATCATATGCAAAATCAAATCCTCCTCTGACCACTCCATACGCATAAACAAAATATCCGAAATAACCAACTATGATTATTATTTTTAATAGAACCTGTAAATCCTTTGTGAAATATTTCAATAAATATGGAATGCTAATCACAGGGAAAATAGCAAAATAATTTGCTACCCTTGCAAGATAAAATGCTGTACCAAAAGAGGCTATAACCATCAATGCCGCATTTATCATTGTAAGATTTATCATAATACGCTCTATTCTATTCTCACTTTTTCTCAATTCATTTTTAGCTACAAACGAAAGTATAACTGGTGCCAAAGCAACCAACAATCTAAAGATATTAACACCTTCTCCGGTAAACGACTCAATATCATAATTCTCGCCTAATAAGGAAGTAATGCTCAACATGCCTCCTAGTAATGTTTGAAATCCTATTCCGGCTATGGCTGTTAGAAATATTAATAAATAACTTTTAAATGACCATACTGGAAATAATAACAATGGAGCCGCAAAGAACAGTAACGCATATGTATGAAATAATGTAGCCACCAATATACAAACTACAAATTTAATCTTCTTTTTTTCTATAAGAGCATCTACAGCTACTAAACCAATTGCTATAGCCATACATTGCTTAATTGCTGCAAATGAGAAAATATATGCTCCTCCTGTAAATAGGATAAACCAAGAAAGGGCAAAATCATTTGAATATTTTTTTACAAACCAAAGATATAACCCGACTGTAACAATGGAGTAAAACATAATAAAACCATTTCCTGATATTCCTATTTTTTTGAGGATTAAGTTTATAAGATTAAATGCTGGATTATCTCCAATATTCCACGAAATACTTGAAAGGATGTTTCCTGATACATCTAAATTTTCATAAGCTGAAATATATGTAGCAGTGTCGTTATATCTTACTCTTAATCCAGCAAGAAGAATCATTAAAATCACTATCATAAAATAAAAAATTTTATCCTTATGTAGGTACTCAAGTTTTCCTTCTTCCCGAATTGAGCATCTTTCAGATATTATAGCTAATATCACGCACGCAAAAAAAGTAGGTAATAATTTTGTCATATCTATTCACATAGTAATTATGTCAACTAATTACTGCATTTCTCCTTTCTATCATACTGTTTTGTACCAAAACTCAATTTCATTGATACTCCATAGTATTTTTCTTTGCTATTTTATAACTCATAAATACTTTGCAATTCCTTTGTGATATTCTTCGAAGTATAAGGCTGAATAGTTTTCTTGGCTGCATCCCCATATTTTTTTCTTTTACCACTATCTTCTATTAATTCTAAAGTTGCTTCTGCAATTTGATTTGGAGAACACTCTGCTACAACCGTACCCGTAACGCTATTCTCTATCAATTCACGATGTCCTCTGTTATTAGATGCAACTACTGCTTTTCCACAAAGCATTGCTTCCATAATGTTTAGTGGCAGGCCCTCTCTCTTACTCGCTGACACAACCAAATCACTTGCATTAACATATTTTTCCAAGTCAGTATGATATCCTAATAATTGGATACAAGCACTTAATCCTGCTTCTTCAATTTGATCTTTCAAATTCATTTCTTCAGGTCCGTTACCTGCCAGTAATAAAAGTACATTAGGACATTTTTTTACTACCTCTTCCATAGCCTGGACTAATACTTGTTGATTTTTATTTTTATTTAATTCGCCAGTACAAAGAATTACAAAATGTTCATCAAACTTGTTTTCTTGTCGAAATTTTTTTGTTTCCACTGGTGTTACAGACAGATACTTCTCCTCGTTCACTCCAACTCCATGCATATGTTCTACAATCGTGTTAAACTTTTTTGATGCTAAACGATAATCCTCTTTTGTAATGGTAATGACCTTATCTGTAAAATGATCTGCAAAAAATTTCTCAATTGGATAAAACACAATCCAATTTTTTTTAGGTGCACCCTTATAGAAATGAAATCCATGAGCTGTATAATAAACTTTAGTTCCATGCTTTCTTGCATTTCTTGCTGCCAGTCTTGTTACAATCCCCCCCATAGGCGTATTGCAATGAACAACATCATAATGACCCTCATCAATAATTTTCTTTAGTTGCTTATAAGCAATAATATTATTTTTACTTTTTGGGGATCGTGCGAAAGGAATGTCAAATACCTTTTCGACAAAATCCAATGCAAGTCCATTTTTCTCTTCAAGATTATTGCGAGCCGCTACATGAACTTCTACACCATGTTCATGTAACATATTTACAAGAGGTTTATGAAATTGACAGATATGACTCTGCACCGTTGCAACTAACAAAACTTTCATTACTGTTCCTCCAAATTTCTAAAAATAACACCTAACATTCTCTGATGATTGCCATCGCCTACAAAGCTATTATGAGGTGTAATAATTACATTTTCTGTATCCCACAGTAGATCAGTTTCATTCAACGGTTCCTCTTCAAACACATCAAGAAGTGCTCCTGCTAATCTATTTTTTACAGCACTTACCAATGCCTCTGCATCCACCACAGCTCCTCTCGCAATATTAACGAGTATAGCTCCTTTTTTCATCTTCTCTAATTTATCAGCATCTATGATATGATAAGTTTCTTCAGTCAGTGGCAATGTCAATACCACAACATCACTGATTATTAAATATTCTTCCAACTCTGAAAGTGAGTACATTTCTTCAAAATATTCTGATACATAAGGAAATCTATCAATACCAATTACCTTACATCCAAATGCTTTAAATTTCTTTGCACACTCTGTTCCTACACTTCCACATCCTACAATGCATACTGTCTTTCCAGACAACTCCATCAAACCACGATGTTTTTCCCACTGGTGTTCTTCTTGATTTTTCATAAAGAAGCAACTTTGTTTATATAATTCCAACACTCCGCAAATTGCAAACTCTGCCATTGGAATACTATAAACGCCCCTCGCATTGTGTATCTGGATATTATGAGTTTTTACATAATCCATAGGTACACGATCAAACCCTACACTGGTTAACTGTATATAATACAATGAAGTAAATTGTTCAATCGGATGACTTAAAAAAATGCCATTTCCAATGATTCCCTCTACCCATTCCGGACTGCATGGAAGTTTATCTTTTTCCTGTTGCATAAATATTACTTCATGACCAAGTTGCTTCAATTTATTCAATTCATCTTCTGTCCATGCAAAAGCACCCGTTACAAGTAAATTCATCTGATTGTTACTCTCCTATTGTATTATTTTTTTCACAAACTTTTCTAATTCCCACTTATTATCCATAAAGTAACCTATATGTTCCTGACATTTCTCTTCAAAGGCACGGATTTCTCTTATACCATTAACAAATGTAGAACTAATAACGCCCAAATGTTCAATCTTGTCTACATTACAAAAACTTCTCGATAAAATTGCACAGGTAGATCCAAGTCGATAATGTTCTCGAATAATCATTTCCGCTGGAATCATGCCTTTTCCAAGAGATGCAATGCCACCAAAACCATATGGTATACCTTTTTCTCTAAATTTTGTACAAAGTCGCTCCACAGTTCCATCTGCTAACAATTGGAACATGAATTTCATTCCATATCCAAGACTCAGGTCATTCAAGCCAATATGGATATAATCGATACCTTTCAATTGCAAAATTTCATCAATGATTTCTACTGCTTCTGGTGTTTCTAGCAATAACATCGTTTTTACTCTACCATTTACATAAGTAAGAAACTGAGCAACCTCATTCAATGTTTTAAAGAACGGAAGCATGATAATATCAGCACCATTCGCAATAGTAATGTCTATTTCCTCTTTTGAGGAACAATATTCTTCCGTAGCTTCGTGAATAGGATTTATCCTTACCAATAGTTCTGCCATTGTGATTGCTTTTGAAATTATCCTCACATCATCCAAAGTATGCTTTGATTTGACTGTATCCAAACCACTCTGTCTATCAGCTTTACCAATATATTCTAAATCAACAAATATTCTATCTACACCGGCTGACTCTGCGATCTGAGCAATTTCTGGACGATTGGTTATGTACATTAAATTTAACATTTTTACCCTCTTATTTTAATCTATCTATATATCTTCATTTTTTACAGTTTCTCCTACATTTTCGTTATCTGCATTTCGTAAGACCTTAAACACTGTCATGAACAGAATTTTTACGTCTAATAGGAAAGAACAATTTTCTGCATACCAAATATTCATTGCAATTCGATTGTTCCACTCAACTGTTTTACGACCATTCACCTGTGCCCAACCAGTAATACCTGGACGAAGTTCAAACATTTTTTTCTGTTCTTCTGTATACTCCTCCCACGGCCAAGGGTGGTAAGTTAACGGGCTTCTAAAGCCAATCAGACTGCAATTGCCTTTTAATACATTCCATAGCTGTGGCAATTCATCAAGACTCGTCTTACGGATTATCATTCCTACACGACTAATACGTGTATCCTTATCATCCGAATAAACACCACCTTTTTCAGCTCCTACACACATGGAACGGAATTTGTACATGGTATACACTTTTCCATATCTTCCCAATCTTTGCTGTTTAAAAATCACAGGACCGGGTGAGTCCCATTTTATGGCAATTGCCACAATTGCCATTGGTATTGCTGCTACAATAAGACCTATAACAGACAAAACGATATCAAAAAATCTTTTCCAAAATTTCACATACATAACTTACTTTCTCCTTTATACCTAAACATGCATCTGAAATATCTATCAAATATAATGCATAATGTTATTTTCGATTCATTCTCGTAACCAAGGTCTTTTTTTAAAGAATGATGGCTCTACACCATTTTCTTTTTTGTACTCTTCAATAAATGATTTGTTATTTGCAGCAATTTCTGCTGTGATATTTTCCACTGATAATGTAAGGAGACCCTTCTTTACAGAAATCTCACGAACTTCATATTTACCATATAAAGTTGCATAGTATTCTTCTGCTGCCTTTTCATTTTCAAATACTTTTTCTTCTCCATTGGTCACACATACTATGCTCTCTTTTACACACTGAAACATATTTACAAAGCTAATTTTTCTTTCTTATTCATCATATTAATTCTTTCATTACTCATCTATTTTCAACAGACACTTATTACACAGATTGTTTTCTCCGCCAAAGTCATTAAACACTGCACCACATATCTCACATATGTATACGTAATTCTCATTTCCGCAATAACAACATTTTCCGATTGGATATATGTTCTCATTGATAGAAACTCCATCTCTGGAATCTTCTTCACAAATGGATTCAAGTCTTCTTCTATGAACACAAAGACAGCTTCCTTAAATCTCTCTAATTTCCTTGTATCATACTCCGAATCGCTATCAGCTTCACAAAGTCCTTCTTCTCCTTCGTGTCCACTACCATTGTGATAATGACACTCTGCCCCTGACTTTCTGCTAATACGATCTCTCCAATGGTATTTCTCATATTCTTGTTCTAAGGCTAATTGCTCATTTTTAATTTGCAAAGTTTCCAATTAAATCCAAGAAGTCGTACAAACACTCGATTTGCATATTCCCTTATATGATTCTCTATTCTAAATATTAGTGGGTACAGATCCGCACAAAGTAACTCTGACTGCTCATCATAAATCCAAATACAAGTTTTGCAATCCAGAAGCAGTCTGTTTTTATAGCAATTTTCAAGTGTTCTAAAGGTCGATTATATTGCTCTTCAATTGTTCCATCTTTATCGGAAGTCTCAATTTCAACCTGCAACTTTGTATAGGACTCATTTATTCGTTCAAAATAAATACTTCCCTGGATACTCGTTCGAGACTGCCACAATACTTCACATCTATGCATCCATGAATTGTTTTTGCTACATCCTCTATTACCTGTTTGCTATAGTCTTTCGATAAACTTATCTCAGTAACCACTTTGCTACCATCAAATATATCTACACTTTCTTCTTTACGAAAGAGAAACTCGGTATTTTCAATCGAATGAAACATAAACTTCATCTTCATGCACACCCCTCATCCTTTAATTGTTGGGTATTTCTTTACTCCCACGAAAAGAACCCGCTCATTACAAAGTGATAGTAGGTGCTTAGAACTGATATGAGCTGTATGTTTTTTTAAACTAACGGTTACCGTATAACTTTTACAATTAGCTCAATTAGATTAGATCAAAAATGAGCATCCGAGAAGACCTAAATTTTCAATCGGTACATTTTCTTCCTTTCTCTGCACTTACAACACATATCAATTCTTAAAACATCATGAAAACAAAGCCATTGAAAAAAGGGGATTCTCTTGGTTGCTCTTATAATATCTCATTTGCCTATAACACTCATATCACCTTTAAATATATTGAAAATTTGCGGCAATTCATCTAAACTTGTTTTTCTTAGAAATTTGCCAACTTTAGTGATATATTGTTCCGGATTTTTTAACAAATGAGTAGGACAATCTTTCGGAGTATCAATTCTCATTGTTCTGAATTTAAGTATATTAAAATATTTTTTATCTTTTCCGATTCTCTTTTGCTTAAAGAAAATCGGGCCTTTACTTGTACATTTTATAACTACACAAATCGGTAAATAAACTATTGAGAGAAATACAATTGCCATAAAAGAGCATATAACATCTAAAATTCTCTTAATTATTCTATTGTAAATTGTTTTTTCTCTGTTCATAATTAATACCTCTTAATATATGCACACATTTACACACTACACTTTTTCATAATTATATCACATAAAGTTCAATATATCAACAAAAAAGCTTATTTAAGATTAATATAACTAATAAATTGGCACTTTTCTTTAATATATGCATATTAACCAATATAAATTTGACTATTTTGCATTTTTTTACAAAATCATTGTTAATTTGCAAGAAAACCTACAATTAAATTTGATTATAGTACACAAAATTTTGGGTTCAGCTTTATTTGCAAAAACAACAGCTATCCTTGCCCATAAGAGAGTGAAAACAAATACCAACCAATCAGGAGTTCTGCAAATCATAGAGTGCTTTTAAAATATTTTAATATTTTTAGGTGTCATATCATCTACAATATTATTTTATATTATATTAAATTATTGCGATATAAAAATCTTATATAAATGCTATAAATCATAGTCTATACCACTATCCGATCTTGGCAACCGTTTTATCATAGTTATCTAATAAAATATAATTATGTTTAAATATTTGCTTATCTCAATTTGCAATACATCTCTAGACCTAATAAACAAAACACTTAGGCTGAATTGCACTTTCATCACCAATAATAGCTATTATATAGTTTCACGACAAAGTTTCTTTCAGCACTTTAATATAACATATTAGCTAAATTCTCGATATTTTTTCTCTAATTAATTGCAATATTCTATATCAATATGGTATAATTTTAAATACATACTACCTAATAAAAGCTGCAGCAGGTGATTAACTTGAACGAAAACGAAAAACTTTTAAAAGCAAAATCATATCTTGACAAACTCGCCAACGGAATAAATCCAATAACCAATGAATTGGCGTCAGAAAACGATACTATAAATAATATACATATTTCAAGATGTCTTTTTTATGTTTCCGATGTACTTAGAAATTTAATTGAAAATAACAACAATCCGCAAAAAAGAAAAACAGTAAAATTCCCTTTTCTGTTACACCGCAGCAATTAGCAGATTATGTTTTTGATGATAACCCAATTACAGTTACCGAAATTACCAAAAAGCTTAACAGTTTGATTGATACCGAGAAAATGAAAGGAATTAAAACAACAAGCATAACTAATTGGCTTATAAAAATTAATATGCTTGAATATTTTGCAGACGAAAACGGTAAAAATCATAAAATTCCAACTGAAAACGGTATTCAACTCGGCATCACAACACAGGAACGCTTGGGGATGTACGGTTCATATAAAGTCGTTTTATATGACAGCAATGTCCAACAATTTATACTTGACAATATAGACACAATTGCGTATTACAACACTCAAAAGTAATCATATAATTTTAATACGGAGGGCAACATATGAAAAAAAGTACACTTGCCAATAATTTCATCTATTATCTTTTTTGCGGGTTCAGCGGTGCGGTAATAGCCTGTATAGTATGGCTGTTTCTTAAATTAATGAGCCTTGGAATCAGCTTTATATGGGAAACTGTTCCGTCAAATATTAATTTTACATATTATCCTCTTGCAGTTTGTACAATCGGCGGAATACTGCTTGGAATATATCAAAAAATCTCAAAAGCAGTCCCCGACGAGCTTGACGAAGTAATGAAAAAAGTTAAGCGAGATAAATTTTATCCGTACAATAAAGTTCTGTTGCTTTGTATTTCCGCACTTATTCCACTGCTTTTCGGCGGCAGTATCGGACCGGAAGCAGGACTTACAGGAGTTATTGTCGGACTTTGTTACTGGGCAGGCAATCATATGAAGAATGCACAAAGTAAGATACCCGAACTTATGCAAACAGGTGTGAGCGCCACATTAACGGCTATTTTTTATGCACCGCTTTTCGGTCTTGCCGCAGCAAATGAAGAACAATTAGATACCCAAGACAAAGCAACCGATATACGCACAGGCAAATTAATTTCAAATATCGTAGCTGTGCTGTTTGCAACAGGAACAATATTTTTACTGAATCAAGCTTTCGGAGGCAGTATGGGATTACCGAGAATAGGCGAATACAACATTACAAATACTGAAAGACTATGGGGTATTCCTCTTGCACTTCTCGGCACTTTAGCTGGACTTTTATTTATAATATCAGAAAAACTGCTCAAAATTTTATTTGATAAAATTCAGAGCAGTTTAGGAATAATAATAAGCACCACACTTGGCGGAATTATTCTTGGAATTTTTGGTACATACCTTCCGCTTGTAATGTTTTCGGGTGAAGACAGCATTAACGAGATAAATAACGGTATCGGAGAATTTGCGCCGTGGATACTGATAATTTCAGGATTATTAAAACTTGTAATAACAAATGTTTGCATTAAATCAGGGTGGAAAGGCGGTCATTTCTTCCCCGTTATTTTCTGCGGAGTGAGTATCGGCTTTGGTGTAGCCCTACTTATGGGACTTGATACCGCATTTTGCGCAGCAGTAATTACCGCAGCACTTCTCGGTGTTACAATGCGAAAACCTCTTGCAGTAACCGTACTTCTCCTACTCTGCTTCGACGCAAGAATTCTTCCATGGATTTTGCTTGCGGCTTTTTTGAGCAGTTTGGTGGTAGGGAAAGTATTAAATAAAAATAAAAATAAAAACAAATAAATAGCAAAAAGGAATCAAAACTTCAAAATTTTGATTCCTTTTTTCCCTCATCACGAAAAAATGTGGGATAATCAAAAGTAAATATTGAAAAAGAGCATAGGAAGCTCCAGAATTGTAGTTGACATTGACAAGA
>ENA-OPEB01000031-OPEB01000031.1-human-gut-metagenome-genome-assembly--contig:-NODE-31-length-17828-cov-2.887526_pt1 | contig 17828 bp, 18 predicted proteins | sample MGYA00241296_ERZ501526 | MGnify/ENA primary metagenome ERZ501526 (study PRJEB25962, sample SAMEA2042303) | human gut metagenome | biome: human gut; feature: human-associated habitat; material: faeces... | reverse complement strand
GGTCGACCAAACTTTTATAATTACTTGTCGAAACAATTTGCTAAACCATAATTTACCCCAACTTTTGATAAAAACTTTTAATAAAGAACCAATAAAACAACGGCAGCCGGATTAAATTCCGATTGCCGTTGTTTTATTGAATATTAAGTTAAATTATTTAGCTGTATCGTTTGTTGAAGAAGCAAGCTCGCCGCCCTCGATTACAAGCTGATTCTCGTAATCCTTGCCGTATGTGTCAAGGAGTGTTGCCTCGTAATCTTTGTGGAAGAAGTTTTCTTTACCGAGTGCCTTGATTTCATCGTTGATCCAGTTAAGGAGTGTATCGTTGCCCTTTGTTACGGCAGGAGCAATTGTATCTGCCGAACCAAGCTCAGGAATACCTACAACAAAGTCACTGTTCTGGTTTGCGTATGCGATAACCTCTGTATTGTCGTTTGCCCAAGCTGCGCCGCTGCCGTTTTCAAGAGCTGTCTTTGCCTGTGCATATGCGTCATACTTCTGAAGTTTGATGTTCGGATAGTTCTTTGTGAGGTAAGTTTCGGCAGTTGTACCTGAAATTACAATCATACTGTCGCTTTCGTTCCAATTGTCAAGGCTTGTTATTGTTTTGCTCTTCGGAGATACAACACCGAGTGAAACGCTCATATAAGGAAGTGCAAAGTCAACCTCTTCTTTTCTCTCGTCTGTAACTGTAAAGTTTGCAAGAATGAGGTCTACCTTACCTGTCTGGAGGTATTCGATTCTGTTTGCAGCCTCAGTTGAAACAAAGTTTACTTTTACGCCGAGGTCCTCGCCAAGTCGGTTTGCAAAGTAAACATCGTAGCCCTGATACTCGCCGTTTTCGTCAACATAACCGAATGGGTTTTTGTCGGAAAATACGCCGATATTGATTGTACCCGATGATTTGATTTCATCAAGTGTTCTAAAGCCGTTAGCGGTTGAATTGTCGTTTGAACTTGAGCAGCCTGCAAACACCGCTGTAACAACTAACACTGCAAGGATTGCAGAAATGATTTTTGTAATTCTTTTCATAATAATCTCTCCTCTTTCTTAAATAAAATTTATTTTATTGAGTCAAACTCAAAAATATCAAGGAATTTTTTAGCTCTCTCGGTCTTTGGATTTGTGAAGAACTCTTCGGGTTTACCCTCTTCCACAATGTGACCGCCGTCAAAAAATACTATTCTGTCGGCAACCGCACGGGCAAACTGCATTTCGTGAGTTACAATAAGCATTGTTCTTCCCTGCTTTGCAAGTCCGAGCATTACATCAAGCACTTCCCTTACCATTTCGGGGTCGAGTGCGGCTGTAACCTCATCAAAAAGCAAAATGTCCGGATGCATACACAAGGCTCTTACAATTGCAACTCTCTGTTTCTGACCGCCCGAAAGCTGACTCGGATAACGCTTTTCAAGTCCCTTTAATCCGATAAGTTCAACAAGTTCGCTTACTCTTTCTTTTATATATTTTTTGTCCTTTTTCTGAATTTTAAGACCAAAAGCAATGTTGTCGAAAACAGTCATATATCTGAAAAGTGCGTAATTCTGAAATACAAAACCTATTCCTCGTTTGCTTGCCGGAATATCATTTACGACCTTGCCGTCAATAATAATTTCGCCGCTGTCGGGAGTTTCAAGTCCGGCAATCATTCTTAGAATTGTGGTTTTTCCGCTGCCCGACGGACCTAAAAGTCCTATAAGTTTTCCCTGCTCAATTGTGAAATTCACATTATCAGACGCCTTGTAATTGCCAAAGGTTTTATTTATATTTTTAAGTTCTACATACATTACGATTCCTTCTTTCCTTTGTATTCAATTACACTTCTGATAATCAGAATTATTACCGCCATAATTACAAGAATTGCCGATACCGCAAAAGCAGGTACGGTTTTAAATTCGTTAAATAAAATTTCTATATGGAGTGGCAATGTATTGGTTTTTCCACGCAGATGTCCCGAAAGTACAGACACTGCGCCGAACTCGCCCATTGCTCTTGCCGCACACAAAACTATGCCGTACAGAAACGCCCATTTAATATGCGGAAATGTTATCTTTCTGAAAATTGTAAGTCCCTTTGCTCCCATTAATGCGGCAGCCTCTTCCTCATCTGTTCCCTCCGATTCAAGAACGGGAATAAGCTCTCGTGAGATAAACGGAAATGTAACAAATATTGTTGCAAGAATAATACCCGGAACCGCAAAAATTACTTTTATATCAAGTTCCTGTAAAAGAGGATACAAAACACTTTGTCTGCCAAAGGTAAGTACAAATATCAGACCTGCAATTACAGGCGATACGGTAACGGGTAAGTCGATGAGTGTGGTAAGAATTTTTTTACCTTTAAAGTGAAACTTTGTTACAGACCACGCAGCGAACAATCCGAATATTGTATTGAAAACAACTGCGCACGCTGTTGCCTCAAGTGTAAGCAAAACAGCTTTTAAAGTATATTCGTCGCTTACTGCGTCCCAAAACACCTGCCAGCCGCTCTTCAATGCCTCTGTCAGCACTGTTGCAAGAGGAAGTACAAGCATAATTAATAAAAACAAAACGCTGATACCTATTAATATCCACTTTACGACCTTTGAACCTTTTGTTTCTTCGTGCATATTATCTTCCTCCCTTTAATATTTTTGAATTTCTTGCCTGAATAAGATTTACAACAAATAAGATTAAGAATGATGCCGCAAGCATTACAAGTGCAATTGCTGTTGCGCTCTTATAATCAAACTCCTGCAGCTTTGACATAATAATGAGCGGTGTAATTTCAGTTTCAAAAGGCTTGTTGCCTGCTATAAAAATTACCGAGCCGTACTCACCGAGACATCTGCCAAACGCAAGTCCGAAACCTGTAAGAATTGACGGGAGAATTTCAGGAAAAATAATCTTCCAAAAAATCTTTATTCTGCTCGCACCCATTACACCTGCAGCCTCTTCGTAAACAGGGTCAAGTTTTTCGAGTACGCTCTTACAACAAACGGAATACCTATAAATACAAGCGCAAAAGTAATACCTACCCTTGTGTACGCAATGCTTATGCCAAACTGTGCAAAAAAACTGCCTATGTAACCTGTATCGGCTGTTAAAGAAGTAAGCGCAATACCCGCAACCGCTGTCGGCAGTGCAAAAGGAAGTTCAATCATTCCGTCAAGTATTCTTTTACCCGGAAATTTATAACGAACCAGCACCCACGCAAGTATAACACCCATAACCGCATTTATTGCAGAGGATATGAATGCGGTAATAAGGCTTACCTGATAACTTGCCACTACTCTTTCGCTTGTAACCGTATTTATAAAATCTGACCAGCTCATCTGTGCTGTGTAAATCACAAGAGAAGCAAGCGGAATCAATACGATTATGCTAAGTATTGATACAGTAACTCCCATAGATAAGCCAAAGCCGGGGATAACTCGTTTTGCTTTTTTAGTTTTATTCATTCTTACACCCGCTTTTCTTGTAAATACAAAGCATAGTGTTCAGCCGCAAAACAGCCGAACACATACGCATAGTTAATTATTTTTCGTAAATTTTATCAAATATTCCGCCGTCTGCGAAATGTGTTTTTTGTGCCTCGTCCCAACCGCCGAAGTCACTAATTGTAACAAGGTTAATATTTAAATCGAATACATCTGAATACTCTTTCAAAATATCCTGATTGTATGGACGGTAATAATTATCGCCTGCAATCCTCTGTGCCTCATCGCTGTATAAGTAGCTAAGATATTCGGTAGCGACCTCTCTTGTTCCTCTGCTGTCAACTACTTCATCAACAACGGCAACCGACGGTTGTGCAAGAATACTTACGCTCGGAGTTATAATTTCATATTCGTCCGGATGGTCTTTAATAGAAAGATAAGCCTCGTTTTCCCAAGCTAAAAGCACATCGCCCTGTCCGTTTTCCACAAAAGTGGTTGTTGCTCCTCTTGCACCCGAATCAAGTACAAGTACATTTTGATAAAGCTTTTTTACAAAGTCTTCAATTTTGCTTTCATCACCGTTATAAAGCTTATCGGCATATGCCCATGCGGCAAGGTAGTTCCATCTTGCGCCGCCCGAGGTCTTAGGGGTTGGAGTATAACGCCGACGCCGTCCTTTATAAGATCGTTCCAATCCTTAATATTTTTCGGATTGCCTTTTCTTACAAGGAATACAATTGTAGATGTATACGGTGAAGAATCGTTTTCAAAATTATTTATCCAACCGTCATTTATAAGACCTGCATCTCTTACGGCATTAACATCGTACTCAAGCGCAAGTGTGACTACATCCGCCTCAAGTCCGTTTGCAACCTCAAGAGCCTGCTTGCCCGAACCGCCGTGCGATTGAGTAACCTCTACTTCCTGACCTGTTTTTGTTTTCCAATGGTCGGCAAAAATTTTATTATAGCTTTCGCAAAGTTCTCGTGTAGCGTCATATGAAACATTGGTTATATGTACCTTAGCATCATTAGAAGTATCTTTAGAAGCTTTTCCGCAGCCGAAAAGAGCAAAGACAGAAGTACCGATAAGGGCTGTTGTAAGAATTGCGGATATAAGTCTTTTAGTAAACACTTTTTTCATTTTAATCAAACCTTTCTTTTAGCTTTATCATAAATTAATAAGTAAACCGATAAAATGTTTTAACACATCGACTTACCGCCAAAAGAACCGCACATTCGTTTATTTATTCGGTTAAAATGATTTTTCATACAAACCACCCTTGCCTTTCATAATGCCAAACATACTTATTTTTGAATAACCTATAATACCTATCATTTTAGTATGTTTGCTTGATAGAGATATTTTATATCCATATCGCCAAAAAGTCAAGTGTTTTTTCAAACTTGTACATTATTTGGCAGATAAATACAATTACTCGGTTAATAATTCTATAAAAATAGTGATAAAATTATGATTTGGCAATTTTTAAGACAAGCAGCCGCTTTTTATAAACTCCGATTATTAAAAATTCAAAGAAAAAACTCAGCCACAAAATGACTGAGTTTCATTAAAAATTATTTATCGTAATCATCAAGAAAACTGTGCTGATAATCATCTTTCTTATACGAGATAATCGTGTTAAGATTTACATTTTCAACACTGCGGAAAATGTTGCTCTCTATCTGAGGATTTATTTTTTTAAGCTGCGCAATAAGCTGTTTTATTTCCTGTCTTTTTGAGCCTGTATTGCTCGGGTTGCACGATGTGCAGGTATCCGTAAATCTGCACGCACACTGTATAAAATTAAGTTTATTGTAATCTCTCCAATGCTTTATTTCCGCCTCTCTTATAAGATAAAGCGGTCTTATAAGCTCCATTCCCTCATAATTTGTACTATGCAGTTTCGGCATCATAGTCTGCACCTGTCCGCCGTAAAGCATACCCATTAATATGGTTTCTATAACATCGTCATAATGATGTCCGAGTGCAATTTTATTACAGCCAAGTTCCTTAGCCTTTTTGTAGAGGTATCCTCTTCTCATTCTTGCACAGAGATAACACGGATACTTTTCCACATTATATACCGACTCAAAAATCTGTGTTTCAAAAACCGTAATCGGAATATTCAGCTTTCTTGCGTTGTTCTCAATAACATCTCTGTTTTCAACGCTGTATCCCGGGTCCATTACAAGATATACAAGCTCAAACGGAAATTTATTATGCCTTTTAAGTTCCTGAAAAAGTTTTGCCATAAGCATAGAATCTTTGCCGCCCGAAATACATACGGCTATTTTGTCGTTCGGCTTTACAAGTTCATACTCAATTACAGCTTTTGTAAATCTGCCCCATATGGTCTTGCTGAATTTTTTTCTTATACTTTTTTCAACATCTGCCGCATAATCTTCATCGGTAAATTTATCCTTTAGCCAGCCGTAATATCCGTTCACAAGATTTACCGCATCGTAGCCGTCTTCTCGCAACTCTTCTGCAAGAGTATCGCTTATTTGACCGCTTTTGCAGCAAATAATCAATCTCTTATCTTTCGGCAAAATGCTTTTATCATTTTTAATTTTCTCAAACGGAATATTTACCGAGTTTGGAATATTTCCGTAGTTATAAGAAATCTCATCTCTTATATCAATCACCGTACAAGTGTTTTTATCAAGTCTCTTTAATTCTTCAATAGAAATTTCATATTCTTCTCTGTTCATACTTACCTCTGCTGTTCGTAATATGCTACTATTATACTCCCAAATCCGTCTGCCAGCAATACAATTAACGCAAATAATAAAAAGCTGCACCGATTTTCTGTAAAAACAGGAAACGGTACAGCTTAAATAGTGAATAAAAGGAGAATTTTTAATCACTAATAGCGGCATAAATATCTACCGATAACATTATACAGCTATAAATGACAAAAGTCAGCTATAACAGTTTTACATAACGAAATATTATTGATATTTTTCATTCATTGCATTAAAAAATCTGATCCACTCCGATTCGGGAATTTTATTTTTCAATGAAAATCGCAGTGTTTTATGTATAAAATCATTTTGGTTTATGTAATCAGCAAGATCATAAGCAACCGCTCTTGAATTTTTGCTTTCGGCTGCAAGGTCAAGCATTTCACCGAATTCATCATCATTAAGTTTTAGCGCATCTCTCAATTTCATTAAAACATCATATGACGGCGCAGGTCTTTTGCCTGCTTCAATACTTGACTGATACACATTAGAAATACCGATTATTTCTGCCACATATTTAAGAGAATAGTTACATCTTGCCCTTTTTTCCTTAATGAAATCGCCAAAATTATCGCTCATAACCCTCACCTTTAATACTACAAATTATTCATTGATTTCATAATATAATCTTAGTATAATTATAAAACTCAAACATAATAAATAATATTACTTTTTATTACACAAAATATTATAAAATGTTGGTTTTCGTTAGTTTTTGTAGTATAATATAATAATGGGGTGATATTGTGAACAAAGTTAACTTACTTATTGTAGAAGATGATAATAATACTGTAGAAGAGTATAAATCTGAAATTAAAGGTTTTGAAAATTTTTATATTGTCGGCACTACAAACAACTCCTCAAAAGCCGTAGAAATGGTAAAAGAATACTGTCCTCATGCTGTTATTCTCGACTTGGAACTACATCAGGGCAGTGGCAACGGTCTTTTATTTTTAAAAGGGTTGTCTGAACTTGCATTGCCAAACAAGCCTTTTATACTGGTAGTTACCAATAATATCAGTAATGTTACTCATTCCATAGCAAGAAATTTAGGTGCAGACTTTGTAATAACTAAAAATCAAAATGATTTCAGCTGTAAAATGGTACTTGAGTTTCTCAGTTCAATTGTACAAACAACGCTGACCTCAAATTTCAGTTCACCGAGCGCCGCAAAAGCTGCTGAACGCATAAGCAACAGCGAAATTATAAGAAATAAAATCTCTGTTGAGCTTGATTTAATAGGAATCAGCCCAAAACTTAAGGGCAGAAATTACCTTGCAGACGCTATTGAAATCACTTGCAATCAGCGAGTAACCAATCTTTGCAGTATTGTGGCGAAAAAATATAAAAAAACCGATGCAAGTGTTGAGCGTGCAATGCAAACTGCCATAAACCACGCTTGGCGAAACACCGATATTGAAAGTCTTGAACGCTACTATACCACATACATAAATCCGCAGAAAGGCGTTCCCACAGTTATGGAATTTATCTATTATTATTCTTCCAAAATCAAAAAAAGCCTGTAAATTTATCCCGATGTTTATTAGCATCGGGATTTTTTTTGCAATAAAAATTTATAAATTCATCATAAAATAACAATTTCTAATTATTATTTTTACATTATGTGATATTTACTCACTATATTAAAAATAAAGCAATTACAGCAACAAATCAGAATTTCCCCGCAAAAAAGGTACACTTTACTTGTAAAACAAAAGTAAAGGAGGTACTGAAGTATGTGGGATGATATTTATGAATTTTTAAAACAACTTTTAGGAAAATAATATAGTGACATTATTTAGCTTGTATGATATAATATTATCATTATAGTAATACGGAGTTAAATATTATGTCGACAAACATTACAGAGCTTTTATATAATTTTGCTATGAATTTTTTTATTAAAGCTCCGACTTTATTTTCATCAGCCTATATTTTTATTAAAACAACAAACATTAAATGCAGCAAATCAAAGTTAGCTTTGCTTTTGACTGCATTTTTTGTCGTCAATATAATTTCGTCTGTTGTACTTTTATTTGACAACAGTTTGGGATTCTTGGCAAGTTGTATATTGTTTATTGTAACTATCACACTGTTTACTAAAAACAATATAAAAAATACCATTTCCATCTCCATTGTTTCAATGGGACTTTCCTATTGCGTACGATTTATCATTGCCTTGATTTTTGCAATTGCATCACACTATATATCATTAGTTACATATGATTTCTTGAATCCGAAAAGTATTTTTACGGCAATTTTTATAGGCATAATACATTTATTATCAACATTCTATATAATGAAAATTAAGAGATTAAAAAACGGTCTTGCCTTTTTCAATAATTCCGATAACTTTGGCATAGGTCTGTTAATATCAGGTTTTATTTTCTTAATCATAGCTCTGCTTGCACAAGACGGCGATGACTACAAATCTATATTTGTATATATGTTTATAGGATTGATAATTTGTTGTATAGGTGCTGTAATTTGGATAAGAACAAACATAACACGGTACTATAAAAGTCGGCTGCAGCAAAAAGCAGACGAACATTTCAATTCGGTTATTGAGGAAAAAGACAGTAATATTGAGGAACTTACAAAATCCAATGCCTTTCTTTCAAAAATAGTGCACCGTGACAACCACCTTATGAGTTCTTTGCAATATTCTTTAGAAGAACTTTGCAATTGTAACGATAAACAAAAGGAAAGCAAAATAATCACTGAACTTCTTGCTCTTGCAAAAGAAAGAAACGAACTCGTGCAAAAAGAACAGGCAGAAAATAAAGTGCTTGCATCTACGGGAAATTCTGTTATTGACGGCGCTCTGCTTAATATGTATATAAAAGCCTCTGCTCACGAAATTAATTTTGATTTGATAGCAAATACAGATATTAACTACCTTATCAATCATTTTCTTTCGCAAACCGAACTTGAAACCCTGCTTTGCGACCATATAAAAGACGCTGTCATAGCCGTTGAAAGCACAGGCAAAAGGAACGGAAATATTCTGACATCTGTTTCTTCGGTTGACGGAATATATGAAATTTCCGTAAGCGACAACGGAATTGAATTTGAAACCGATACTTTACAAAAACTCGGTACCGAAAGAGTTACCACTCACAAAGAAAGCGGCGGCAACGGCATAGGTTTTATGACAACTTTTGATACTCTGAAAAATTCAAAGGCAAGTCTTATTATTACCGAATACGAACCCGATAAGCCGTTTACCAAAACCGTTACTTTCAGGTTTGACGGTCAAGGAAACTTTATTATAAGATCTTACAGATGCGAAATTCTCAAAGAAAAAATCATCCGTGAAGATATTTTAATTACTTATAATTAATATTTCGTTTATATGAAGTAATTAAGGCACAGCATTTTCGCTGTGCCTTTTGCATAAAAATCGGCTCACCTAAAGCAAGCAGATTAAAATTATTCTATTGTTCCGCCGCCTACTACTACATCTTCGTCATACAGAACCACTGCCTGACCTTTTGAAATTGCTCTTTGCGGCTTATCAAATACAATGTGCAGTTTGTTATCTGAAAGCTGTTCTACCGTTGCATCCTGTTCAGGCTGATTGTATCTTACCCTTGCTTTTATATGCAAAGGTTTGTCAAGCTTTTCGTAAGCAATAAGATTAATATCTTTTGCGTAAAGCTCTTTTGAAAACAGTCTGTCATTATCGCAAAGTATAACCTTGTTGTTTGCAATATCCTTTTCCTTGACATACATCGGGTGAGGCAAAGCAAGACCAAGTCCCTTTCTCTGCCCTATCGTATACCTTATAATGCCCTTATGTGTACCGAGAACATTGCCGTTTTCATCAACAAAGTCACCAAAATCATACTTTCTGCCCGTGTACTGCTCAATGAACTTTGCGTAATCTCCGTCAGGTACAAAACAAATATCCTGACTGTCGTGTTTTTGAGCATTAATAAGGTTATATTTTTCCGCTATTTTTCTTACTTCGTGCTTTGTAAGTTTTCCAAGCGGAAGCAAGGTTCTTGAAAGCTGTCTTTGAGTAAGCGAGTAAAGTACATAACTTTGGTCTTTTGTTACATCGGGGGACTTTCTCAATAAATATCTTTGCAATCCCTCATCATACTCAATGACAGAGTAATGACCTGTAACTACATAATCAAAGTCAAGCTCATCGGCTCTCTGCATAAGCTTTTCAAATTTAATATATCTGTTGCAGTCAATGCAAGGATTAGGCGTACAGCCGTTTTCGTATGCAGAAATAAAACGGTCAATTACATTTTCTTTAAAGCTGTCTTTAAAATTGTAAACATAATAAGGTATTCCGATTTTTCTGCAAACATTTCTCGCATCGTCAATATCATCAAGCGAACAGCAGGTTTTCTCCTTCTTTTCGCCAATATCCTCGTTATCAAAAAGCTTAAGAGTAATGCCCGTAGCGTCATAGCCCTGCTCCTTTATCAAGAAAGCCGCTACCGAACTGTCAACTCCTCCGCTCATTGCTATTAATGCCCTTTCGGTCATATTATTCTCCTTAACCGCCAAGTCTTATCATCTCGTCAATACATTTCTTTGCGTCTGTAATAGTCTGCTCGTCAAGGATAATTTCCTCGCCGCCCTCGCCTTTAAGGCAATTGAACACATCCATAAGTGTAGTAGCTTTCATATTAGGACAAATGAGCTTTTGTGTAAGAATATGGAATTTTTTATCGGGACAATCATACTGCAAATGCTCTGCAATACTGATTTCGGTACCGATGATAAATTCCTTTTTATCACTGTTCTTTGCGTAGTTCATAATGCCCGATGTCGAGCCTACATAATCCGCAAGATCAACAACAGCAGGCTGGCACTCCGGATGAACAAGAAGTTCGGCATTCGGGAACTGTGCCTTTGCCTTTTTAACATCTTCCGCTGTAACGCAAGCGTGAATCGGACAACCGCCGTGCAAAAGTTTAAAATTCTTATCCGGAAGCTGACGGCTTACATAATCGCCAAGGTTGCAGTCAGGGATAAAAAGAATATTCTTTTCAGGCATATTGCTTACAATCTTAACGGCAGATGAACTTGTTACACAAACATCACAAATAGTTTTTAAATCTGCTGTGGTATTTATGTATGCAACTACCGCATAATCGGGATACATTTCTTTTACGGAAGAAATCATTTCTTTATCCATCTGGTCAGCCATCTGACAGCCGGCACTCGGCTGAGCAAGATAAACCGTTTTATCGGGTGAAAGAATTTTGCAGGTTTCTGCCATAAAACGAACACCGCACATAAGAATGTTTTTATTTGTAACTTTGCTTGCATCTACACTCAATTTATAGCTGTCGCCTGTAAAATCGGCAATTTCGCAAATTTCTCTTGCCTGATAGCTGTGGGCAAGAATACAAACATCTTTTTCTTTTTTTAACTCAAGAATTTTATTTTGAATTTCAGAAATATTCATACATACATTTCCCTTCATTTTTCCTTTTAAATTTATTATACATTTTTTTGCCTACTATTGCAATAGGTCTTTTTATTTTAAAAATATTGTTTATGTTTAATAGTTAAAAGAATTATAAATTATCACAATTGCCGAAAATTATTTGAATTTTTGTCTTTACTTTATACTTTAATTGTGATATAATACTTAATATATACAAGTAGAGGTTATTCTGCTTAATATTTTAATTGGATAATATAAACAGGAGGTTAGTACAATGAAAAAAGTTGTTTCCCTCGCATTGGCTCTTGTGCTGATGCTTGCAGCGTCTATTCCGGTATTTGCCGCACCAAGTCCTACAGGTACATACACTTATGTAGTAGTTGTTATTCCTACCACAGGCGGCAGCGGTGACTATGAGTTCACTACAGGCATTGATGAGGACGGTAACCAGAATGTTCACCTTACTCCAAAGCCAAAGTCCGGTTATTCTTTTGACCATTGGGTAATTGAAGGTCCTTACAGAACCGATCAGCCGCTTACAGATGGAAATCTTGATATTATAATCACAGGTGATATTAAGGTAACTCCTTATTACACAATCAACGGTGAGTCACCTACACAGGCTGTAACAACAGATACTTCTGATAAATCGCCGCAGACCGGTCCTTCAAGCGCAATGCCGTATATAATAATCGGCTTATCACTTATAGCTGTTGCTGTCAGCGTAACTATTGTTAAGTCAAAGAAATCAAACTAATTTTGCTAATAAAAACAGCTTTCGGTTTTCGAAAGCTGTTTTTTAATGCTTATTATAGTTAAAATTTACAGAAATATTGACACGGTTGTCAATATTTGTTATAATTATTTGATGTGATTTATTATGAAAAGAAATCGAAATAAAATTCTTATCACAATTCTTGTTATTACAATTATTCTGTTAATTCTGTGCGTAATTTATGTTATGTATCAAATGAATACTCAACACAAAGAGCAGGACGATTACAGCAAACTTGCAAGTTCTGTGGCTCCGAGCATAGCCGAAGAAGTTACTTCCCCGTCAATTGACGAAACTCTTGCCGACAATCCTATTATAGATAATCCTATAGATTTTGAGTCGCTACAATCTCAAAATGACGAAATCTATTCTTGGATATATATTCCCGATACCAACATAAATTACCCTGTTTGCAGGAGTAACACAAACGATAATTTTTACCTGGATCATGATATTTACGGAAATTACAGCTTTTCAGGCTCTATTTATTCACAGTATTGTAATTCTATATATATGCATGACAGGGTAACCGTACTCTACGGCCACAATATGGCAGACGGAAGTATGTTTGCCGATTTATATAAATTTACAAATACGGATTTTTTCAATGACCATGAGTATTTTTACATCTACAGACCTCAGCACAAACTTACCTACCGTATAGTGTCGGTTTATTCATATGGCGACCGACATATAATGAATTCGTTTGATTTTGATGACGACAAGGTTTTTCAGGAATACCTTGATTATATTCAAAATCCCAGATCATTCACAAAAGTTGTAAGAGATAATTCGGAGTTGACAATCAATGACAAAATTGTCACGCTAAGCACCTGCCTTAATTCAGGTGACGGACGACTTCTTTTACAGGGGGTGTTAATAAAAGATGAACTCACAAAATAATAACGAAAACAGCAATAATACGGATACTGCCGATAAAGATATTTACAGCAATTCAAATAAGCAGCCCTCTCAAACAGGCGAAAGTGCGGCAAGTGATGATGAAAAAGGAAATGTGCAATACGCCGACCGTAGTATAAGAGATGATATTAACGACTATAAGTTTGTTAAATCGTATAAAAGCCACGGTCATCATAAGCACCATCACCATCATCATTCAAGCAAAGAAAATTCCGATGATGTATTATTGGTACAAAGCTCACGCCCTGCAAAAGGCAGTTCAAATAAAATAAAGAAAAAAAGTTTGAGTACAGGCAACGAAAAATATTTGCTGGAATACGACGAACTTGTAAAAAGCAATCACCCTGCGATGGGTTCTAAGGAACAGAAAAAAGCAATTAGAGAAAATCAAAAAAACAAGAAAAGGCGTTTTAAAAAATGGCAGAGAGTAATACTCACAATTATCAGTACAATTCTTGCGCTTGTTCTTGTTGTAAGCGGGCTTTTGGTATGTTTTATTTACAACGGCTCTAAAGAATTGCTTGACAATACAAATATAATTTCGGCTCCGTCAAATGTAGTTGTTCAAAACGGCGGTCAATATGTTGTGTATAACGGACAAACATATGAATTTAACAAGAATATGACAAGTATTCTTTGTATGGGCATCGATAAAAGTTCTTTTGACGGTGCAAGTGATATAAAAGGCGAAAACGGTCAAGCCGATGTTCTTATACTTGTTGCTATGGACACCTCGACAGGCGAAACTAAGCTTATTAATATATCAAGAGATACAATGACCGATGTTGCGGTATATTCGGCAAGCGGTTATTATGTGGAAACTGTAAAAGAACAGATTTGTCTTTCATACGCTTACGGCGACGGCAAGGAGTCAAGTTGTGCAAATACGGTTACCGCCGTTGAAAGACTTTTCTACAACATTCCGATTAATTCATACTTTGCGCTTGACCTTGACGGTATATCAGCTCTTAATGATGCCGTAGGCGGAGTTGATGTTGTTTCTCCCGAAACCATAGGCGATTTTAAAGAGGGCGAAAGCTACCATCTTGAAGGTCAGAATGCAGAAGCTTTTGTTCGTTCAAGAGATATGGAAAGCATAGACGCAAACAGCAAGCGTATGCAACGACAGCAGGTATATCTTGATTCATTTATAAATACGGTTCTTGCACAGACTAAAAATGACATTACAACACCTGTAAGCCTGTTTAATGCCTCTGCCCCATACTCATGCACAAACCTGAACCCGTCGAAAATTTGCTATTTATCACAGAATATGCTTAGCCACAACGGTATGAATATGACAATGATTTCCGTACCGGGTGAGCTGAAAAAAGGTGAAGTTTATACCGAGTTTTATGTAAACGAAGACGAGTTTTATAAACTGATTCTTGATACTTATTACAAACCGTATAACGGATAAAGCGAAAGCTGAAGTCGATATAAAAAACGACTTCAGCTTTTTATTTTGAATTGCGTTCTGTCATTCCAACAAAACTCGTAAAACAAATCCCTCATCACGAAAAAATGTGGGAAATATTTGTGGGCTTTGCCCACACCCACGACCTTTTCAAAGGTCGACCAAACTTTTATAATTGCTTTTCAAATTTATTCCGCTAAGCAAAAATTATAAATCAACACAAAAGCTCCCGATTTTTGTATCGGGAGCTTTTAGTTACAATTATGTATTAAAGTTATTCCTTAGTTTCTGTTTCTGCAGGAATATCGCTTGTACAGTGTGGGCATTTTGTAGCCTTGATTGAAATTTCGCTCTGACAGAATGGGCAAATCTTTGTAGTAGGCTCTGTTGGTTCTTCAGGCTTTTTACCGATTGCCATAATCTTATTAACCAATTTAACAATAAGGAAGATGACAAATGCCATTATAATAAAGTTAATAACCGCAGTTAAGAACTTACCGTATCCAATCGAAACATCGCCTATTGTAAGCGCATACTGGTCAAAATTCATTCCGCCGAACAAACCGAGAATCGGTGAAATGATATCCGAAGTAAGTGAAGTTACAATTGCCTGAAAAGCAGCACCGATAATAACACCGACTGCAAGGTCAAGCACATTGCCTCTCATAATAAAGGTTTTAAACTCGCCAAAAAACTTTTTCATTTCCTAAACTCCTCTGTTAAGATATTTTTAGCAGTTGCCATAACCGCAAAAATACAGAATAATGCAGGACAAACACTTTCCCACTAATAATAGTGGGAAAATTTTTTTGATTGAGTTAATAAACTGAATTATAAAACAGCCTTATGGAATTTCTTTTTGCCTTTTTTAATTACAACATAGCCTTTTTCAAAAGCAGACTTAGGAACATTTGCATATACATCTGTTACCTTTTCATCATCAACGGCAACACCGCCCTGCTGAATAAGGCGTCTGCCCTCACCCTTTGACGGAATAAGCGCACACTTTGTAAGAAGATCAAGAATTGCGATACCGTCACCTGTAAAGTCAGCGTCCGTAAGCTCTGTAGAAGGCATATTGTCTGTATTTGCACCGCTGCCAAACAAAGCTCTTGCAGCCTCCTGTGCCTTGTCTGCCTCTTCCTTGCCGTGAATAAGATTTGTTACCTCATATGCAAGAATCTCCTTAGCCTTGTTAAGATTACTGCCCTCAAGTTTAGCAAGCTCATCAATCTGCTCAAGCGGTAAAAATGTAAGCATCTTTAAGCACTTGATTACATCTTCGTCGGCTACATTTCTCCAATACTGGTAGAAATCGTAAGGACTTGTCTTTTCGGCTGAAAGCCATACAGCGCCGGACTGGGTTTTGCCCATCTTTTTACCCTCGGAATTAAGGAGAAGATTAATAGTCATAGCGTATGCGTCCTTACCGAGTTTTCTTCTGATAAGCTCTGTACCGCCGAGCATATTGCTCCACTGGTCGTCACCGCCGAACTGCATATTACAACCGTACTTCTTATAGAGAGCATAGAAATCGTAGCTCTGCATAATCATATAGTTAAACTCAAGGAAACTTAGTCCCTTTTCCATTCTCTGCTTGTAGCACTCTGCTCTTAACATATTATTTACAGAGAAACAAGCACCGACTTCACGCAAAACATCAACATAGTTGAGGTCGAGCAGCCAATCGGCATTGTTTACCATAAGTGCCTTACCGTCTGAAAAGTCAATAAAACGCTCCATTTGCTTTTTAAAGCAATCAACATTGTGCTGTATAGTTTCTGTAGTCATCATCTGACGCATATCTGTTCTGCCTGACGGGTCACCGATCATAGCTGTACCGCCGCCGATAAGAGCAATCGGCTTGTTGCCTGCCATCTGTAAGCGTTTCATAAGACAAAGTGCCATAAAGTGACCTACATGTAAGCTGTCAGCAGTAGGGTCAAAACCGATATAAAATACAGCTTTACCGTTGTTGACAAGCTCTTTGATTTCTTCTTCATCTGTAACCTGAGCAATAAGACCTCTGGCTACTAATTCCTCATAAACTCCCATTTTATTATAAAATCCTTTCTGATTTTGTTTTCATTTGTTAATTATAAATCAAAATTTACAATAGGTCAATACCTAAACTTACATATAAGAACAGGGCTTTGACGGTTTGCATTTACAGTTAATTTATTTCTTTTTTCTTCTGTATTTTGCAAACTTATCTTTTGTCTGTTTTCCGTTTCTGTTACGGGAATTGTTTTTATTTGAATTGTAAGAAGATTTCTGACCTTTATTATTTCCCTTATAATTATTTTGATTGCTCATTGGCTGAACAAGACATTTTGAATCATAACCTATCAAATCTTTTCTGCCTGCTTTTATAAGTGCTTTAATTACTTTCTGTTTGTTTTCGGGAATAAAGTACTGCAAAAGCGCTCTTTGCATTGACTTTTCTTCCTCTGTTTTCGGTACATAAACCTCTTTCATTGTATAAGGGTCTATGCCTGTATAAAACATACAGGTCGAAATTGTACCCGGAGTCGGATAAAAGTCCTGCACCTGCTTTGGATGTATATTCTCCCTCTTACAGAACAGTGCAAGTTCCACCGCATCTTTCAAAGTAGAACCCGGATGCGAACTCATAAGGTACGGCACTATGTATTGGTCTTTACTCATACGGCCCGTCAGTTTATAGAATTTATCGCAAAACTTTTTATAAGTTTCTATGTGCGGTTTACCCATTCTGTCAAGAACTGCAGCCGAGCAATGCTCCGGCGCAACTCTTAACTGACCGCTTATATGATACTTTACAAGCTCTTCAAAAAATTCGTCACTCTGATCTTCCATAAGATAATCAAAACGAATACCGCTGCGAATAAATACTTTTTTAATGCCGTCAAGTTTTCTCAATTCTCGCAAAATATCAAGATACTCCGTATGCGACACCTGCATATTAGGGCAAGGAGTCGGGGCAAGACACTTTCTGCTTTTACAAAGTCCCGCCTTTTTCTGTTTTTCGCAGGACGGCAGACGGAAGTTGGCTGTAGGGCCGCCCACATCACTTATATATCCTTTAAATCTCTTATCGTTAAGAAAAGACTTTGCCTCGTCAATAACGCTCTGTTTACTTCTTACCGTTACCG
>ENA-OPEB01000029-OPEB01000029.1-human-gut-metagenome-genome-assembly--contig:-NODE-29-length-18118-cov-2.520069_pt1 | contig 18118 bp, 20 predicted proteins | sample MGYA00241296_ERZ501526 | MGnify/ENA primary metagenome ERZ501526 (study PRJEB25962, sample SAMEA2042303) | human gut metagenome | biome: human gut; feature: human-associated habitat; material: faeces... | reverse complement strand
GGAGCGACTGCAACCCCGTGTCTTTCTCCTGCTTAAAATTCCACCCTTGAAAAACTGCCCGAATTACCGTAACTCCGATTTTTCACACCTTGCCACAAACCGCCCTGTTTCATTTTTTCTTTGAATTCGGATACTTTCCCGACTTATTGTTTAAAAGCCGACACAGGGCGAATGTGGCGAGAATACCGCTGTTATTCTGCTTTTATTGATTTACCGTTTATCACTTCAAAATTACACTTGGTATACGACAGTCCGTACTCCTTAACCTCACGGTTCAAAACATCAAACATAGCCTGTTCAATACTGCGAGGGGATAACTTGATTTCATCACTTAATGTGTCATAGCAGATCCATTCCTCGCTGTCGGGTGTGTCCTTTACAAGAATATCAAATCCGAGGAGCATTTTATCGGGTGTCGGAAATACAACAGCATTGATTTTCACACAGCCGACTGTGAGTGAAGCAAAGAGAGTGTCATGCTTGTCCTTTGGATTTTCGGAAAGTAATTTCTTAACTTCGTTTACCGACAAATACATTTTGAAAATATATTTGTCACCGAGTTGCTTTTTCAGTTTCTTTCTCTCATTCATAAACTCATACCGCCCATTCCTATATCTTCATCTTCGTCAGGTGAATCAAACAGATTGTTCTGTTCAAGGTTTTCGTAGAACTTTTCTGCACTGTCATTTACGGCTTCGTTTAAAACTTTCATATCAAAACCGCAGTCCTTGTAACCCTGCGAAACTGTATCGTAATAACTCGCACTTGGCAATCCGAACTGCTGTTTCAGATTCATAATGTAAACCATTGCAGTTATCTCTGAACCGTTATTCAGTTTCACAGGTAATTCCTGTTTGAAGTAGTGTGACGGATAACCCTCGTAGCGGTCAAGCAATCTTTCATCTCTCGGCTGAAGTTCCCATAAAGCAACGGGAACTGACTTGCCAATACAAGGTGCGATTGTTGCGTATGAACAATTTGGCATACCCTTGAACTGTAATTCGTAATTTTCAATTGTACCTTTGCCAACAAGTTTTGCAGTTGGGCAACGATATTTCATCTGATTGAGATTAAGGTTACTGCCGTAGGCGATGTATAATTTTTTAATCATAATAGATTTCTCTCCTTACATACTCATAACAAAACCCGAAGTATCTTCCTGATCATCATTCGGAACAGGATTGACTTCGGGTTCGTTGATATTTATATTTTCATTTGTATTTTGAACTGTATCGTTCAACTGTGCGGCTCGTTTTTGTGCAAGTCTTTCCTTTTGTTTTTCAGCCTGTGCAGGGTCTTTCCACGCAATGTTGCCATCAAGATTTTTCAGCAGATGATGACGAGCCGTCTTGAACTCGTCACCGATTAAGCCAAGACGGAGCAACCAAGTACGGAAAGTGTATTTTTCATTATCCGATACAGTTTTAGCGTGTCTTGCAGACTTCTGAATCAACGCCTGATGACTGATTGCAAGGCAAAGCTGAATCGCTGACTTTACTTCGCCTGCGTGTAAAGTGGAATTGAACAGACGAAATTCAATTGTACCCTTGTAGAACACGCTGTGAAGATTCAGTGCGTGGTAGCGAGTATCATCATAATGTCTGTAGCTGTAGTCCTCGCCGTCATACCACATTGACTTTATCTGCTCCATTGACATAGGCGGACGGTTATTGATTTCATCAAGAAAGCGAGTGTCCATCTTCTGGCAGTAATGTTCCCTTGACACATTCACTTTCAATGCTTTGTAGAGTAAGTCCTCTTTCGCCGCCATAATGTTTACGATATTGCGAAGTGTTTTCGGGGTATGCGGAGCCGCATTAATATGACAATGTAAACCGCAACTTGAATTGACTCTCGCTCCTGCACCACGAAGCTTTCTTACTAACTCCTGTATTGTTTCTATATCATCATAGTTACAAATGGGAGTGACAAATTCAACCGAGTACAGTGAGCTTGCATTCTGCCCCGAACGGTTTTCACAACGAACGCTTGCATCACGCATAATCTTCCACATCCTGCCGTCATCATCACGAACAGAATACGCATCATAACAACCGCCGACATGAGTTGCTTCTGTATGAAAATAACCGGCAATCACTTTCGCCGCAGTACTGCGAGTGATCCCGGTCATTTCTATTTCTATGCCAAAATTTTGCGACCTCAAGTCTTTTCCTCACTTTCAATCTTTGGTTTTTTAGGCTTTGGTGGTTTCACCTGTGAACCTTTCATATCAATAAACTCTCTGACATTTGCAGGAACATATTTTGCGTACAGAGTGTCCACAGATTTTTCAAGCTCTTCCTTGAAATCCAAATCACGCTGTTCCATATACATTTTTACTGCATTCAGCTTTTCATCTTCGTACATAATGCTTACGCTTGTTTTCTTCATTTTGATTTTACCTCCACATATTTTATATTCGGTATCTTCAGCCACTTTGTCCACCCTCGACCGTTAAGCTCTGTTTTGACAACTCCGTAGGCTGTGCCCTGTGCTTCGATAACTTCTCCGTTGCCGATATATACACCGATGTGACCGTTCATCCATACGGCAAGTCCGGGTGTATCGGGCATATTGGAAATCGGTCCGCTTTCTGTAACTCTACTCCAAATGGAGTTTGCTCCGCAGTCGTTAAAACCGTTTGAGCCTGCGACAATTTCTCCGCTGTCAGCGTTGTACCAAGCGTAGGATTTTATCAAGCCTATGCAGTCGCATACTCTCTTGCCGAGCCATTTTTCACCGACCTTTCTCATCTCACCGCCTGCCTCGTTATTTCTGGGAAACAACGACGCCTGTTGGTCGAGATATTGTTTTGTGCAGACCTGACCGTAACCGCCGTACACATAACCCCAGCCATTTTTGTGTGCGTTTTCGCACCACTTGACAAGGTCGAGATTATTTTTCGTTGTCTTATCGGTGAAGCCTGCGGTACTGATTTCCGCACCCTTGATTGACTGCATCATCTTTTGGAACTCGTAATACTTTATTTCCGTTCCGAATTTCTGATTGACGGCTTTTATCAAATCCTCATCAGACTGATTCTTCTTGAAACAGGATACAAAGTTTTTTACAAAGTCCTCATCCTCTGATTTATCGGACAGAGAAAACAGATAGATAACCTCTGCCTGTGTGTTATAGTCGGACAACTTTTTATTTTTCAGTTGATTTTCAACCTCTGTCATCGTATCGTTGATAAGCTGTAGATTTTCCATCTGCTCTGCTGAGATATTTTCCTGTATGGACTGATAGAGCTTGTCAGTGTCAATATCCATACTACCGTTGAAAACTGACACAACTGCAACAATCGGCATAACCACAATTATGATTATGCCGATAACGATACCGCCTATTGTTTTTATTACCTTTTTATCCGTGAGCAGAGCAACTGCTATTTTCTTTAGTGCCGCACCTATGGTTGCACTCATTGAATCACCTCCGCAAATAAAAATCCGATTGACTTTCATTTAAGAAAAACAATCGGATTATAATATTTTTTAATTGTAAAAATAATCTTAAACAGGATATTGACTATCTCACTTATAAAGACAGTTTTCTACATAAATCATCATTCTGTTATTCTGGTAACCATATTCAATAAATGCTATCAATGGCACTAATCCAACAAACCATGGTTTACTGACAACAAATGGCAATACAAAAGCGACAATTATAATTAACAATAAAACAATAAAAAGTGATATATGCTCCTTACGCCATTTCTTTTTGAAATATGCTTTTCTTTCCTCAAACGAGAATGCACTTTCTTTTGAAACAGCAATTATGTTTTCATCTGCATTTTTCCGAAACTCTTCGTCTGACATCTTTTGTCCAGCCAACAATTCATTTATGCTAACATTAAATTCCTTTGCAAGTAGTTGGAGCATTTCAATGTCTGGCATATAGTTACCATTTTCCCAGCGAGATATTGTTTTGTTTGTTACACCAATTTTCTCTCCGAGCTTCTCTTGAGTTAGTCCGCTCTGCCGACGAAGCGTAGCAATAAATTTACCGATTTTTATTTGATCCATGACGTTCACCTCCGAAAATATGGTACATCAACGGTTATGAGAATTCTTTCCCACAAACAGAGAATGTGTCAAATATCAATTTATTAACCTGTTATTTTGTAATTATCATACCACAATTTTAAAATTCTGTCTATTCAAAATTTTATCTTCCACCTGCACTTCCGAAAATTTCGGCTTTATATTCAGGAGCCTGAACAAGAAGCAGATACCTTTCATTACCGCACCTATACAGGCAAGTTCCTCGCTCACCAAATTTGATTAAGGCATACTCGTTTGGCTCAACCATTAGTGCATCTTCAAAGTCCTTCGGATTGATATTACCGGGGAAGAATAAGAAGTGATGAATCGGGATTGAGAACAAAGGTTTTGTGTATTCCTTAACGCTCGGAATCAGAAAATCATCGATATTCTGACTGGCTAAAATCACGGCTGAGTCCTTCTTACGAACACGCTTCATTGCGTTGCGTATATACTCAATTGCTGTGAGATTTGAAAGGAACAAATATAGCTCGTCTATTGATGCAACGGTGTTGCCCTCATCTAATAACTTGTTGGACATATAGGAAAGAATATTGAACAACATTGCATCTTTTAGTCTTTTGTTTGTATCGAGTAATCCTTTAACTCCGAAACACAAAAAGCTGTCATCTGTGATGTTTGTATGACCGTTAAAGTATTTGCTTTCGGAACCTACACACATACTGTGAATACCCAAACAAACCTCCTGCAAAACTTCTTCTGTGTAGAGGTATTTTCTCTTGCGGTCATAGGTCATATATTCTTCTTCGCATAAGTCGTAAAAGTCACTCATTACAGGAAAGTCTGACGGTTTCTTTGCGCTGTAATCCGTTGAGTCTGTAATGCCGAATCTTGCATATAGCTTCATAAGCAGAATTTCAATTGTATCAAGCTGTGCGTCCGTGAAATCCTTGTAAGTTCTGAAAAAGTCTTTCAAGAATGCAATGTGCTGTGATAAACGAGTAACTTTTGTAAACGCTTCCGGAATATGCAAATCTTCCTCGCAGGAATCAAAGTCTATCTTGCTATCAATATTGGTGTGCGAATTGCCTGCAAGCTCAGCTTGCTCATTCCATGCTTTAGGTTCAAGGGGATTAATTTTGTATTTGCCTGACATAAAATCAATGTAGCAACCGCCGAGGGCATTTGTCATATCCTCGTACTCAGACTCGGGATCAAGGCAAATAATTTTCTTTCCGCTTTCTCTGATATTAGTTAAAATCAATTTAAGAAGATAACTTTTACCCTGACCTGAGTTTCCGAGAATAAGGATATTTGAGGTTGTCTTATCTTCAGTCCTGCGGTCAAAATCAACAAGAATATTTGTGCCGTATTTATCTCTGCCGATGTACAAGCCGTTGGGATCTGTCTTACCAGAAAAATTAAACGGAAACAGATTTGCAACAGATGAGGCAGGCAACACTCTTTCATACAAACTTCCAAACTGATTACTGCCGATAGGGTTTACAGACAAGAAGCCTTCTTTCTGCCTTAGCGTTAATCTATCCACTTCAATCTTGGAGCGTGTCAGCTCCATTGCAATATCAGTTTGCAACTCTTTTAATTTCTGTTTGCTTTTGGCTTTAAGTTCGATGAACACAGAACAATGCAATAAAGCCTCTTTGTTCTTTCGCAGATTTGCCATCAGCGTGACAACATCCTGCAAGTTGCCCTGTGCTTCAATGGTTTCATTTACATCGTTACCGCTTGATTTGAGCTTGTTTTTGCGTGTTGCGTTCTGAATGATTTTACGCTGTTCCATACTTTCAACAAGCCTGTGGTAAATGCGAAGCGTTACTCCGTTTCTGTCTGCAAGCTGTGAGAGTATTGCTTGTTCTTCCGTACTCGGCGGATATTCTCTGACTGCCCATACACTGCGGTATGAGTCGCCGACAATGTAATAATCGGTGAAAAACTTAATTGTTGACGGCAGAATCATATCAAAGAAATCTTTGGTGTAGATTTCCTCTGCCTGTTCGGGTGTGAGCACCTTTGGTTTTCTTTTTAATGGTCCCATAATTTTTACCCCCTTTAATTTCGGACTGCCAACACAAGTATGCGGTTATCCTGATTGTATCCGTAACAGGTCGAAAGCGTTAAAATCTGCTGACCGTAAACAGGTGTGATTTCTGTGTCGTATATGGATTTCTCTTTTGCATACGATATTTTCTTTTCATATGATTTTTCTGTTCCTGCTGCTGTGAATCTGTACCAATCATCATCGGATTTTACTTTCATAACAGAAAAGACGGAATAAGCAAATGCCCCGTCTTTCGTTTCAAGTACAACTGTCGGATGTTCAGTAAAGTACGAATAATCGGTATAGTTGCATAGGTCTGCAAACATTGTGCCGTTGTTCATATGGTGTCCGTATATGATTAAATTTGTACTGTCAGCTGAACATCTGCTGTCCAGAAACGGTGTACCGCTGTAGCTGTACTCTCCGTAAAAGTTTCTGTTCAGATATTTCTGCGGATTACTCGGTGTGTGCATAACAGGGTAATTGATATTTGTTCCTGATATGCTTATCCAGCCAAAGCATTCGGAATTCATTGAAATGAGTTCTGATATTGAATGAGGTTCGTAATAGGTCGTGTAATACACTGTTTGTTCAGCCTGAACTTCATTATCAAAATCGCTGACTTTTAATATATTTGGCTTTTTAATTCTTTCTGTTACAGTATCTGTATTCGTTGTTTCCTCTGTAACGATTTCTGCAAGCTGTCTAAATTCTTCCTTTTCCTTGTTTTCGGTGTACATCCGTGAAAATATTGAAATCAGACAGGCAATTATAATTACAGAAAATATGCCTATCACAATTCCCGTTTGGATTTTTCCTTTATGCTTCTTCATAGGTCTGCTCCTTTTCAAAATACTGCTCGCCGTCATAGTCGGGCATTAAATCGCCGTTCATACTCGCCTCAAAGTAGATTGCAAGAAAACGCTTTATGTCTGCTTTTTTCATTCGAGTTACTTCAAAGCCCTGATCTGATATGATTTTTTCGACTCTGTTTGCTTTCTGCAAAACATTTTCGGATTTTGAAGATTTACACCTTGCTATGAACAGAAACTGCCTTGCGGTTGAGGTTTCGGTCTGAATGCTGTCGAGAAAATCTAAATCCTTATTCAGAATTTTTCTTACTTTTTCATTCTGTTCAGCTTCAATCCTGCCTTTGATATAGCTTTTGTTCGTATCAAAGCACTCGCACGAGTCTGTACAGGTAATCTCAATATCCGGCACAGCAGAAAGTACCATCATCAGGTGCCGCACCTTGATTTCGATATTCGTGTGAGAAAGTACGGAAATATTTGTCGGCTGAACCATATAAAAAATCAGTTCTTCCTTGCCAACCTTCAAGCCGTTTTTCGTAAAGGTTTTTATGCCCAGCAAGTCCTGAACCGATTTGCCTTTTCGTTTTTGCTTTTTCACTTTTTCTCCCTCCAATAAAAAATTTGTTGAGTTGAAATAAAATACTTTACAGCATAGCGGATAAAATCAAGAATTGTTGTATCTTCAAGCCTTATTGACAAAAACCCGAAGCAAAGTGTCACTGTAAGCGGTACTATTATCCTCGTCTGTGCAAGTATCAGTATTGATAACAAAAGCGCTATGCTCATAATTGCAAAATCCCGTAAGCTCCACAGCCACAGATTGGCGGTAGCTTTGAGGTTCTGCGGATATAGATAAGTTGTCATAATATAAATTCTCCTTTACTTTGCCGCTCTCGCAACACTTCTTGTCAGGTTCACGGCAGTTGTAGTTGCGTGAACAATGCTTGTCATATTCACCTTTACGCTTGAATCAAGACCGAACTGCTGTGCAATTCTCGGAACTTCGTTTGATGCAAGCATTATTCCAAGTCCCAAAAGCATATTGCCGGGGAAGGTCAGCAACCCGAGGAACAGCAGAGTTGTCTGCATAAATGCCGTCAGGCACAACGCCGCTATCTGTTTCATCCACTGATTAAAGCCGTCCTGATAACCTCTCGGAACACTGAACATATACAGCGAACCTACCGCCATCTGAATGAGCAGAATTCCTCCACGCTTGATGTTCGCAAAAAATATTTTTATTACGCAGTAGGCAAAAGCAATCATACATAACAGATTCAGCAAACCAAAATTCACTTGAACAGAAACTGCAAAACTACCCTCTAAAACGCTTGTGCTTTGTCCGGCTAAATCAAGGCTTTGCTGTCCTGCCATTATGGACGACAAATCCTTAGAAAATGTGTTTTGCAGGCTGATGCAGAACTTATACAACTCCACAGGTACTACGCCAAACAGCGAACAGGCAAAGAACCCTTTTAATACATTTATAGCGGTTGTTTTGATATTTGCTCTGCCGTTCTGATACTCTATTGCAACATCGAATACGGCAACGACCGTGCCTGCGACGAACAATGCCCAGCCAAAAAGAGTAAACAGATTTATTGTCGCCTGCACCCATTCAAGGTCAAACACATCTGCGCCCATATTTCCCATCATAGTGAAAAAGTCTGCGACAGCGTTGTAAATCGTTTCATAAAGCCACTGAATCATTGTGTTCCATATAGCATTTGAGATTTGCTCACCGAGGTAATCGAACACACCTCCTATGGCACTTCCGATACCACCGATAAAATCTCCTAACCAGTCAAAAATATAAATCACCTCGCAAAAGGCTGTTATGACTCAACACAACAGCCTTTGTTTTTATTGTTATTAGAGTACCGTCCAGATGTATAGCGGTGCAGTCAGAGAGAACACAAGACAGCCGAAAAGAATTGCCGGCGCGGTGAATTCAAACTGTCCGTGCTTGCGGTAATCGAGATAAGCAGTAGCAAGTTTAACAAAGAAAAGTATGGCAAGAATCATATCTACCGCAGGAAAGACAACATTGTTTACAACATTTTTAATCTGTGTTTGTGCCGAGTTCCATGTGCTTTCAATGGCTGATGATACATCGCCTGCGGCAAAGAATGTTACTGCCGATATTCCGAGCATTAACAGTATTGCTGATACGCCTGATAACCATTTAATTAACTTAGTTCTTCTTGATTTTATCATTTTTTACCTCCGATTTTCTTAAATCATTCTCCGATATATATCTGACTTCGATGTTCAGTTTTTCTGCAAAGCAAATCTCTGTTTTCATGCCCTCGGTTATTTCATCACCGAAAACCCAGACCGCATCGCAAACCCAAAGCATAGAAAGTCCGGCAAGCATTCCGAGATTTCTCTCTTCTTCATTGTCATCATTCAAAATCAGGGCGTAAAAATGCGGTATGAACGGAGCCATACCGCACTCTAATGCATATCGGGCATATCGTTTTGCGTTTTCAATGTTTACAGATACATTACCGCCCAAAGGCGAACAGATATACACCCTGTGCATTATTCATCGTCCTCATCTTTCTTTTTGAATTTGATGATGAGAAATGCAATTAAACCGCCGACAGCAACAGAAGCCAAGCCGATATAAAAGCCAATATTTGAATCGTCGCCTGTCTGCGGTTTTTCAGGTTCAGGCTGCGGATGAATTGTTACAGTCTGATTCTCATCTTCAATGTCAGCGTGTACTGCAATTTCTGTTCCCTCACGGTAGAGAGTTTCAAACACAACAATTTCTGTTTCTTTGGTAATTACAGAACCGTCAAAGGTAAAGGATACTGTTACTTCGCCGTCTGCTGTTTCGGGTGTGAATGTTACTTCGGAACAAACTTCTTTGCCGTCAACAAGGAATTGCTTACCCGTGGATTTATCCATAAGGATGCCTTTGATTGTGTATTCTTTTCCTGCTGTGAGATGTTTGTAGGAAACAACATCGTCAATGGTAATATCACCGTTAGCTGTGAATTTCTTTTTGTCGTCTATAGTTGCAGTTGTTCCGAGTTCAGGTATTTTATCGTTCTCGACTGTGATTTCGATAATTTCCTTGTTCTCAGAAATTGTTACGGTATAGTTTTCTTCATTAGGGAGATAACCCTCGGCAGGCTTTAATTCACTGACAATGTATTCGCCGTATGGAACATTTTCAAAAGTGAAGATTCCTTCCTCATTTGATTTGGATGTCAGAATTGCAGTTTCTTCTGTAAATTTGGTTTCAGTAATACTGAACAATCCGAATAATGCGCCTGTGATATTTTCGCCTGTTTCACGGTCAATTTTCAAGCCTTGGATTGTGCCGTAGATGATGTTGTTGATGATTGGTTCACCATCATTTACAGAGATATGAACACTCGCTGTATCCTGTCCTGCATACTCAAACACAACAGGATATTTTTTATCGGAGAGGATATAGTGATTGTCAGTGCTGATTTCCTTAACATAGTAACTGCCGATTGGAATATCAGTTGTAAACTGTGCCTTGCCTTTTTCATCACAGGTGATGATTTCAAGAAGTCCGTTCTTTGGAATGACTGTTCCGTTTGCGGCTTTCAAATCTTCATCAGCGTAAAGTCCGAATGAAACATTCAGAATTTCATCATTATTTCCGATGCTGAATTTCTCGTCCTGTTCAAGAATTTTTGTAAGGTCAATTACAACTTTCTGTCTGTCGTTTGTAAATGATGTTGAGGTGTTAGTCACCTTTTCGTTCTGTCCGGCATAGGTAAGCGCAATATGATTTACAGTCCTGTTCAGAACAAATCCGTTAGGAGCAGTTTTTTCTACAACACGGTATTTGCCGAGGTAAAGCTGTTTGCTTGTTGCTGTGCCTTTCGTGTTTGTTTTCAGAGTTGCGACAAGCTCGTCTTTCTTTGCCCTTACTGTTCCGTCAGGCGTTGTAATGTCCTCATCAGCATAGATTTCAAAGACAGCACCCGACAAACCGCTTATAGAATATTCAGGCTGATATATGGTCGGAAGTGTAACATCATTTCCGTTTTCATCAGTATATCCGCCGCCGACTGCAGTTACATTCGAGAAAATCTCGCCTGTCTTTTCTACGGTAATTGTACCTTTTTGCGGAGTGTTTTTCTTCTCGGTCTTTACGATTGTAACGCCGTTTTCTTCTGTTGTGTTTTCTGCTGTAATGTCAAAATATACAGGTGTGCTGTCAAGGATATATCCGTAAGGAGCCTGCACCTCAACGACTGAATAGCCTTTGCTGTAGGGCAGAGATTCGGGTGTAATTAGATAACCCTCGCTGTTCGTGTAGAATGTGTCAATAGTTGTAACCTCGGGATAGGTGTAGGTCATAGTCACGAGCTTTCCGTCAAGATTATAAATCTGAAAGCCTGCACCTGCATACGGAATCTGTTTGCCTGTTTCGCTGTCAACCTTTACTATCTTTACATAGCTTTCAAGGCTTGCGTTATTGATGAGGTATTTGTAAGTCTTATTATTTTCAGAAATAAACACATCAAAATCAGCAATGAACTCTGTACCGTTCCAGCCTTTGGTCTGATGAACAGTGTATGTGCCGTAAGGCAAATCCTTTGTTTCCGCAAAGCCGTACTCGTCACATATAAGATTATCTCTTTCGGATTCTTTTGCTTTTGTATAGCTTCCCGATGATTTCAGATACACCTGAAATTCAGCACCTTTTTCGGGAGTTTCAATTTTTGTACTGCCGTCATCGGTGTGCTTTATGATTGCAATTTTTCCTTTCAGTATATCTTCGGTTACTCCAATTGAAACGCTGTTGTTTTCAAGTGTATATTTTTTCGCCTCTGCACCGATATGATATTCGGTTTCGTCAAGCAGATAACCCTCGCTCGGCTCAATTTCTTTCAAAGTCCAGTTATCTCCGCACACATAGTTTGAAGTTTTAAAACCGCCGTTTTTATCGGTGGTGTACTTGTCAACCAACTTGCCGTTATTGTAGATGCCATAAACTGCTCCTGCAAGTGTTGCATCACCCTGTGCAGATTTTGTTTCAGCGTCCGTTTTGATAACAGTCAGATTCCACTTTTTAAGAACATTACTGAAAGATACAGTTGCCGTTTTTCCACTTTCAACATTTACGGTCTTTGATTTTTGTTCGGCATACTCTGTCGGAGTATGCTCGGTAACCGTGTATTTTCCGGGGACAAGGTCGGTTAATTCAAATTCACCTTTTGAGTTTGTTTTTACAGTTTTGCTGTAATCGTCGCCTTTGACGGTAAACTCAATATTTGCAACATTGCCGTCCTCGGAGGTTTTAACAAGTTTGAGATTGCCCGAACTTGTCTTGACCTTGAAATATGCTCTTATCGGGTCAGCGTCGTTTTCAACACCTGTGATTACATCCTGCAAAGTTGCATCTCCATATGGGATAAGGGTTGTATTTCCTACGCTCGGCATTGATTTTGCAGAGTTGAATGTTACTGCATCGTTGACTGGCGAAGTTGAAGTCAAGGTCAGCTTGTTGCCTGATACAGATGCGCTCACACCGCCTGTTGTCTTGAAGCTGAAACTGGAAAGAATACTGTTGCTGTCGGTAAGAGTTAATGTGTACTTTCCGTCTAAATATTTCATCTCATAGGTTTCAGCCTTTGAAGCGATTGCACTTGCAAAACTTGGAACGGTTGAATAATTTGCAAGGCTTTTTGAGATTGCATTGTAAACCGACTTAACTCCGGGATTTGCTCCGCCTGCACATATGCCGTCAATGAACTTTGTATTCGTACACTTGTATCCGTCAGCAGTACTTCTGCAACCTGAAACAAACTCCCATACAATCAGCTGAGTTGCCACCCATTTCTGATCTTCTGTTCCGCTTAAGCTTTTCCCTGAACCGGGCTTGCCGTAGAGCAGGGCAAGGTTAATTGCTTTTTGCTTTGCAGAACCTAAATTCTTCCAGACGGTTGAACCGTCCTCGGTCAGCGTATTGCCTGAGTAGAGCGTGTGACTGGGTTCAATGCAATAGGCTTCTTTTCCGTCTGCAAAAATCTTGCACAGCTCTTCGCCGGGAGTGCCGACTGTGTAGCCGTCGCTGACCGTTGTCTGCTGAAATTTGATTATGTTTCCTGCGCTGTCATAACAGTAGTCAAAGGTGATTGTCACCTTATCACCGCTTGCCGCACTTACGGGGAAAGTGAACATTGTTCCGAATATTACTGCAACCGCAAGTAAAAGTGCCGTTATTCTAGTGAATTTTTTGTTTGACATTAATTTGTTCATAAAAAATACCTCTTTTCAAAAAAATAAGGCAAAGTCGGTTGACTCTGCCTGCTGATAAAATATTCTGTTTTTGCTTACTCAAATCATAATTTCATCGCCTGTTCTTCATTGAAATCTTCATCTATATCATCAGACTGCTCACTGCCGTCTGTGATATTTACATACTCGCCGATAATGTTCAGTGCTTCACAGTAGTTTTCTGCACCCCTTATTCGAGTACACATCATTTCTGCCTCTTCAGCCATACCGTTTTGCTTAAGGGTGTGGCTTGCAATTCCCATAAGATTGAATATGTTGGAATCACAGCCTATTAATGCACAGTCGGGTTTGACCTTTTCAGCTTCGAAACAACCGAGCCTGTTGTCCACATAGTCGGACAGCCACGTTCCTGCAAAGGCTGTATATGACTGCAACCGCCACATTGCCAGCTTGCCTATGTCAAGGTGGACATTTTCAAAGGGATAGAGAATACAGGTTACGCCGTCACTCTTGAACACAGAAACATTCTCAAACTTTGTGTTGTCAAGAAGTATTCCCTTATCTGTGAGCATTTCATTGATGCCGTCCACCCATTCCTGTGTTTCACCGCCGCATCCCTGCAAGATGAGTCCTTCCTTGCCGTTCATACGGCGGAGGTCTGTTAGAGTTATTTGGTTTATTTTCATTGGAATCATTCCTTTCAAAAAAATAACAGCACCCAATTAAGAGTGCTGTCTATACTTTACTTAGCAGTAAACTACATATATTTTGTTGTTTTCTGCAATTACATTGAATGATAAGTCGCTTGGAGTAATGCCACTGCTTTGGTAGTAGTAGGCTACATACTCAACATCGCCGTAGCAATCTGCTGTCAGGCTTTGCGTATCATCATAATATGATGCGTTTGTGGGCGCGAACCAGCTTGCGTTGCCTGTGTTCAGTGAGGAATCGTATTTCATTCCGAGCTGTTGACCGTAAGCTATGCAGGCACTCACCGTATACTGAACATCAACCGTTTTTGCTTTGGCAGGCGGTTGCGTAGGTTTCTGTGTCGGCTTTTCTGTAGGTTTCTGCACAGGCTTTTGCGTTGGCTTTTCAGCAGGCTTTTGAGTAGAATTTTCAGTTTCTTTTTTAGCAGTCGATTCTGATTCAGACTGATTACTACTCACTGTATTCTTGCTGTTGTTCTGAACCTCTGATTGTGTTTTCTGAATCGGATCCGTTGCTGAAACAACCGCCGAATTTTGCCCACTGTCAGCTTTTTCTTCGGTTTTGGTATTCTGTCCCGAAGGCTCTGTTTCTTTTGAAACGGTGGTTTTTTCGGTGGTTTGCGTTGTTTCGGTTGTTGCCATTTCAGAACTTTCCCCAGATGCAGAAACACCCACGGAAATTGAAACCGTGGGTGATATAAAACTGTTATTCACCTTTTCTTCTACGGTACAAGCTGTGAATGTTCCTGCCATTAATATTATGCTCAACATTATTGCGATTTTCTTTTTCATACTATCGCCGTCCTTTCAAGCAACAAGTATATCCAAAGATTTTGAAATGTCCAGAGATTTTTTATTTGCAGTTACATACTCTGCGAAAAACTTTCCGATTCATCTTCCGACATATCCTCGGTTTCTTCTTCACTCTGCTGTTCCTCATGTGCCTGATGATACGCTTCCATAACCTTGCTGTTTAGCATATTTCTTGACTCCTTTGAAATCGGGTGAGCAATCTCGCTGAACTTCGTTTCGCCGTTTTCGTCAACATAGTTACTTGCAGGCATTGCAACAAACAGTCCTTTTCTTGAATTCATCACTCTGATTCCGTGAATAGCCACAGCACCGCCGACAGTAACGCTTGCAAACGCCTTAGTGTTGCAATCATCTACATCAACGAGCTTATCAATCCTTACCTTGATATACGGCAGTTTCCTTTTCTGATTGTTGTTTTCTTTGAAATTAGTATTTTGTTCCATTATAAATTTACCTCCGATTTAGTGTTTCTGTTTTTCTGCCAAAAGCAGAGAAAGGTGAATAAGTGCATCTCTCTGTTCTTCCTCGGACAGGCTGTCAATGAAATCTTCAAGTGTGAAATTTTCCTCAAAATCTTCTTCAAGGTATTTGCAGTTGTCGCAGATTTTTTCTTTCCTGACAAGTACCGAACCGTCATCCTGCTGTGTGAAAGATAAAACATCGTTGTATCTGAATCCGATTCGTTGGCGGATTTCATAGGGGATTGTAATTCTTCCTTTTTTACCGAGAACTCTGTAAATTTTAAGCACTACTCGTCCTCGCTTTCCGCAAGCTCTGCTCTGCACTCATCGCAGATACAGTCACAGCAACATTCTTCGCAATCATCATCGCATCTCTCAATCAGAATTGCTCCGTCCACAGCTGAAATCTGCACAGCACAGTCGGATGTGATTCCTGATACAATAAGTGCGTCAAGCGGTATGCTTACATAAATTCTATTTTCCATGGTTAATAATACACCCCTTCAAAATTTGTTCTAAATCAATTTGTTGTTCGGTTGTCAAGTCAAGCAGGCTCAACTGTAACGGCTTGTTTCTCTGCCTTTCATACATATCGTAGTTGCCGATTAGCAGTTCGGGGAATTGTTCGCCTGCATTGATTCGCTGTTTCATATTGTGTAACCTTGTGAAATCAAAGAATGAATATCCGTCATATAAATTGCGGATTTCTTCACAATCGTTGTATGATACAAGCCATTTGCCTTTTGAATTTGCAAGCGTGTTTTTCAGCCTCAGATGGTCATCCCAAGTGAATCCGCATTGATAAACATACTCACTTGAAAAATAAGGCGGATCGCAGTAGAAAAATGCATTTTCTCGGTCATAATGCTTTATCAGGACTTCAAAATCCTGATTTTCAATTACAGTATTTTCAAGTCGTTTTCCGACTTGCTCTATCAGTTGAAAAAGGCTCACTACTGAAAATGGCTGACAGGCAAAGGATTTTCCACCGCTTGAATAGCTGTATCGTAGAAGTTTAAGAAACATTACTGCTCTGCGCAAGTCGTAGTCCTGTTTCATTTTTATATACAATTCTATGATTTCTTCTGCTTTCAAGTCGGGAAGAATAATCTTCGTCAATTCCAATTCTTCATCAAGGTATTTGTCCTCAAACTTTTCCTGTTTAAAAAATTTCTTTATTGCATTGAAATCATCCCTTGAATTAAGCGGATAAAATCCGAGTTCTTTTATGAACGCCATTGGTCTGTCACGCATACAGCGAAAGAGGTTTACAAGATTATGGTTGTAATCGTTGTAAACCTCAAACTTATCAGGCTTTTTCTTGCCTAAAAGTACGGCTCCCGAACCTCCGAATGGTTCAATATATCTTTCGTAATTCAGAGGGAACAGGGCGTACAAAATATAAAGGATGGAAGTTTTATTTCCCATCCAACTTACAGGGGTTTTGATATTCTCACTTCCTTTTCAGAATATCAACCGCCCCTGAAACGACAAAAGCCGTTGATTAAGCTTTTAACTTAACCAACGGCTTATATATAAAAACCAATATCAGTCGTTAGGAACGATTGATATTAGTTGTTGTTATTTAATTTTTATCGTTTACTTTTTTGATAATCTTCCCGATTTCAGAAATTACATTTACTGTCACCGCATTTCCTGCCATTTTGTATAGCCTGCTGTCAGATAGTCCTGTTGCTTTTGCCTTGTCGAACTGATCGTCCGTGAAGCCTTGTAATCTCCAGCACTCCCTCGGAGTAAGCTTTCTTATTCTGCCGATATGAACTTCTCCGTTTGGCTCAACAAAAGCAACTGCGAATTTTTCATCATCTGCAATATTCATGCTTTCTACGAAAACACCCGAATGTTCAGCCTTGTGGTTACTGATTCCCGAATCATGTCTTGCAGTTATGCACCTTGCAATTTCTGTCAGCTTAGGTTCGGGGTTCAGGTCGATGAAATAATATGCCTGAGTTGCGGAAGTTGTCAGAGTATACGCTATCTGACTTCCTACTCTGCCACGCCTTGAATTTTGTCCTGAAAAGGCAGTATCAATGCTGTCGCCGGGATATGCGATCTGATAACCATCTTTGGTTTTAGATTTTATCGGCAGACCAAAATTTTCGGTATTTTCAATGAGATAAAGTCCCGAATGACCGCCGAATCCGCCCGAACCGCTTGTAAGCGTACAGCTTAGTCCTTTTGATGAGTAGATTCGTTCACCTTGCGTTGGGTTTTCTTTGTATAAGAGTTTTTCCGCTTGTTTGCGTGAAAGATAATACTTCTCCGGCACATTGTCCTCCAAGATATCCGATAATAAACACTCGATTCGTGATTGGGGTACTCCGAAATTTTTGCTGTTAAGTACCTGCCAGCACACATCATACCCCTCGTCGGTGCAAGCTGTGCTTACTCGTTTCCAACCGCAAGCGGTTAAAAACTCGCACGCTATGCTGCACCTCCTCTCCCCAAAAAGCTTAATGCTTTTCGGGGACCCTGTATTCAATGTATTGAGGATTGTTTCAAATGTCCTGCCTGAGTCGTGGTTAAGCATACCGGGAACATTCTCGAGGAAGATATACTTAGGTTTTTTAACGGAAGCAATTCGAGCAATCTTGAAAAACAGCGTTCCTCTTATATCATCAAATCCTTTTCTCGCTCCTGCGATTGAGAAGGACTGACAGGGAAATCCTCCAACAAGAAGGTCGAAATCGGGTAACTGTTCGGGTACAATTTTTCTTGCGTCATCAAAGTAAAGTTCACCTCCGGTATCGTATATTGCTTCATATGCCTGCTTTGCATACTTATCGATTTCGCAGTATCCGACGCACTCAAAGCCGCCCGCTTTTTCAAGTTCCGAACGGAATCCGCCTATTCCTGCAAAGATATCAAAATATTTTATCAGTACGAATCATCTCCTTTCCGATTTTTCCAACAAAAAAACGGTCAAGCTTTTTTCAAAACTTGACCGTCACATTGATATATTCATTTCTTCTGTTGGCTCACTATCTTCACTTACGATATG
>ENA-OPEB01000016-OPEB01000016.1-human-gut-metagenome-genome-assembly--contig:-NODE-16-length-24581-cov-2.179972_pt1 | contig 24581 bp, 27 predicted proteins | sample MGYA00241296_ERZ501526 | MGnify/ENA primary metagenome ERZ501526 (study PRJEB25962, sample SAMEA2042303) | human gut metagenome | biome: human gut; feature: human-associated habitat; material: faeces... | reverse complement strand
ATGAAAACCACCACAATCGCCGTTTTGGTTTCATCGGCGCTGTCCGTGTTTCGTAAAAAGGAAGATACACACTTTTTCAAACGGCGCATATCCGACGATACCGTGAAAAGTGCGGCAACTATCTTTTTACTGTATATTGGGCTGTTTATAAGTGGCGGAATGATCATCAGCCGCATCGAAAATCTTCCATTGCTCCCGTCACTGTTTGAAACAGCGTCGGCAATCGGAACGGTGGGGCTTTCGCTTGGCATCACCTCACAGTTGGGGATTGCTTCGCAGTTCATTCTGATTATACTCATGTTTTTCGGAAGAGTCGGAGGACTGACATTGATATTTGCGGAAATGAAAGGTACGGGGACAAACGTAACAAAATATCCGCAGGAAAAAATAACGGTTGGCTAAAGGAGAAATAATATGAAATCTGTTTTATTAATAGGGCTTGGAAGGTTTGGCAGGCATATTGCTATGAAGCTTAACGAGATGCGGCATCAGGTTATGGCAGTAGACAAAGACGAAAAAAGAGTAAATGCGGTATTGCCCTTTGTTATGAACGCGCAAATAGGTGATGCAACAAATGAGGAGTTTTTGGAGTCTTTGGGCGTAAATAATTTTGATGTTTGCATCGTTGCAATCGGGGACGATTTTCAAAGCTCGCTTGAAACGACATCTCTATTAAAGGAATTGGATGCCAAAAAGATAGTTTCCCGTGCGGCACGGGAAGTACACGCAAAATTCCTTCTGCGAAACGGTGCGGATGAAATCGTATATCCCGAAAGGCAGCTTGCGGATTGGACGGCCATCCGCTATACTGCCGACCATATCCTCGATTACATAGAGTTGGACAGCGATCATGCAATTTTTGAAATTTCCGTACCCGAAAAATGGATCGGAAAAACCGTTATTGAAGCAGATGTGCGTAAAAAGCACGGTATCAATATTATAGCGATTAAACGCGACGGTAAAATGAATCTAAATTTTGCGCCTGAAACAAGCTTTATACCGGGTGACACTATTTTGGTGCTGGGTGATACCAAAAACATACAAAAGTGTTTTCACATATAAATTCCGAAAGAAGACGGAAAGCATGAAAGAATTATTGTTAGTGTGCGCAGTGGCTGTCATGATTGTGTTCGGTTACTTTATAATGAAAAGGCTTGACGATTTTTTAGCAAATAACCACCACTTAATTGACGAAGAAATTGCAGTAAACAGCCTTTTTATTGCGTTTGATAATCCTATGATCTTGGATTCGCTGATACCGCTATTTGAAAAGTTTTCAAAAGGAAATCCGAATTGTCAGCTTCATTTCCTGTTTGGAAATACAGAGGATATATATGATAAGCTAAACAAAAATCGCATTGACTTTGGCTTTATTGAAAACAATGCTTCTGCAAATGACGATACATACCGCTGTCTTATCATTTCTACAAAGCAAAATAGTATTATCTGTAAGAAAGCAGGATGTACGATAGAACCGCCGGATCCTTCCGTAATTCAAACCGCTGTGATATGGAAAAAGGCTTCAAATAATGCCTTTGCAAATAGCTTCTCTGATTTTCTCTTTTCAAATCAAGCGGTGATCAATGCGGAATATGTAAAGTAGAAAATACTTTTATACTTGTGATATATGTGATATAATAAAAAGTAGAAAGGGGGAGTTGTAATGCAATACTTTATAAATTCAAAAGACGGGAGTCTGCAAGCCGCCCAAAACTGCGGCGATAAAAAGCCGTTTTTTACATTTATGAGTACGGCGGAATTTCACAAATGTAAAGAACAACTACCGTATTATAAAGAACTTCTTCACTGTCTTGGATCGATTCGTTATTGTAAGGCAGAGGTTTTCAAAAACTGCATCATCGGAACATTACGCCTGCCTCAAAAAAGTGAACAGCGTTCACCGCAGCTTTCCTTCAGCTTTTATTTGACGGGACAGTCGCTCTTATTTGTGGAAGATGTAGGCAATTTGAAATTATTTGTAGAAAAACGGATAAGTATGTTTCAGGAGCTGAACAGTCCGGCTCAGCTTCTTTTGCAGTTTATGGAGCAAATGATAGAGGATGATATTCTCTATCTTTCTCACATCGAGTCAGAAACAGAAAAAATGGAAGAAAATATCGGCTCCGGCGGTTCGACAGACTTTTTCCCTCTGCTCACAAAACACAGGCAAAAGCTGTCCGAATTAAATGCTTACTATGAACAACTGACAGATATCGGAGAGTTGTTTCAATCCCGCGCGTGTTCTCCATTTGCAAACGATACTCAGGACTGGGATAAATTTACCCATCGTGCCGAGAGATTGCAAAACCATGTAAAGTTGCTTCGTGAAAATATGCTTCAACTTCGTGAGCTTTATCAATCTATGCAGGATGCGCGGCAAAATAAGATTATGGGGATTCTCACAATCGTCACCACCTTTTTCCTGCCTCTTACTTTAATTACGGGATGGTATGGAATGAACTTTGCTTATATGCCGGAGCTGAAGTGGCGATACGGTTATCTGTCGGTGATTATTGTTTCTCTTATTATCGCAATAGGAGAAATCATCTACTTCAAAAAGAAGAAATTCTTTTAATTTTTCCAACTTGAAATATGAGACTTACATGGGTGTTTATATGGATGAAATAAGGCAAAGTCCAGAACATTTTCTAAAAGAAATTGAAAAGGAGAAACAGAACCTAAATAGAGGACATTTGAAAATCTTTTTCGGCTATGCCGCAGGAGTCGGCAAAACCTATGCTATGCTGAAAGCAGCTCATTCGGTAAAGAGGCATGGTATTGATGTCGTTGCCGGCTATATTGAACCTCCTGCCCGTCTTCAGACCTCTGCACTTGTAAACGGATTGGAATGTCTTCCGAATCTTGTTTCGGAATATAACGGAATTACTCTTTCAGAATTTAATCTGGACGCTGCACTTGCCAGACATCCACAGTTAATTCTTGTGGATGAGCTTGCCCATACCAATGCCCCGTGTGCCGACATACAAAGCGTTATCAGGATATTGAAGAGTTACTTAATGCGGGAATAGACGTTTATACCACGGTAAACGTTCAGCATATCGAAAGTCTATGACACCGTTACATCTATAACGGGCATTATGGTACATGAGCGAATCCCCGATTCGGTGTTTGACAACGCAAGTCAGGTTGAGCTTGTGGATATTGAGCCGCAGGAATAGATTGAACGGCTGCAAGCGGGCAAAGTTTATAGCCCGACTCAGGCTGAGCGTGCAACAGAGAATTTCTTTACCATTGAAAATCTTACGGCGCTTCGGGAAATTGCCTTGCGCCGCTGTGCCGACAGGGTGAATCTGCTTACCGAAACCGTCAGAACGAAAAGTCACAGCGATTATCATACCGATGAGCATATTCTTGTCTGCCTTTCGTCGTCACCGTCCAATGCGAAAATTATCCGCACCGCCGCCCGAATGGCGAATGCCTTTAAGGGCGCTTTTACCGCGCTGTTTGTTGAAACCCCTGATTATCAGGTAATGTCCGAGGAAGATGTTAAGCGACTGCGAAACAATATGCATCTTGCAGAACAATTAGGCGCTAAAATTGAAACCGTGCACGGTGAAGATGTTTCCTATCAAATTGCCGAATTTGCAAGGCTTTCGGGAGTCTCAAAAATTGTGATAGGAAGAAGCTCCGCAACCCGAAAGAGCATATTTTCTAAACCTACTCTTACAGAAAAACTGATTGCAAACGCACCGAATTTAGATGTGCATATCATACCCGATACTGACGGTAAAAACACCGCATACCGCGCCAAAAAAGCAAGGAAGAAAAATGGAATCGTGTTTTCGGTTTCCGATCTTTTAAAAAGCGTTGCCATTTTAATTTTGGCAAGCTGTATAGGAATGCTGTTCAGGCAATTGGGGTTTGCAGAGGCAAATATCATCACGGTATATGTTCTCGGCGTTCTTGTGACCTCGGTCGTTACAAGACATCGGGTTTACAGCCTGATTTCTTCTATTGTCAGCGTTTTGGTTTTCAACTTTTTCTTTACCGATCCGCAGTTCACACTTCGGGCTTACAATCAAGGATATCCTATCACCTTTTTAATTATGTTTTTGGCGGCACTGCTCACAAGCTCGCTTGCCATGAAGTTGAAAGAGCATGCGAAACAGTCTGCAAAGGCGGCTTACAGAACAAAGGTGCTGTTTGATACAAATCAGCTTTTGCAACAGGCAAAAGACAAAAACGAAATCGTTTCCGCAACGGCAAATCAGCTTATAAAACTGTTCGGAAAGGATATAGTGTTTTATCTGACTGAGGGCGAAACGCTCGGAGAACCTCATATTTTTACAGTTTTGGGAGATAAAACAGACAAAGAAATAACTGGTACAAAAGAAGATGCGGTTGCGGAATGGGTGCTAAAAAATAACAAACACGCAGGCGCTACTACAGAAACGCTTTCAAATGCAAAGTGCCTATACCTTGCCGTAAGGGTAAACAGCCGAGTCTACGGTGTTGTCGGTATTTATATATGCAATGAGCCGCTTGATGCGTTTGAAAAGAGTATTCTTTTGTCTATACTCGGTGAGTGTGCTTTGTCGCTGGAAAACGAAAAGAACGCAACAGAAAAAGAAGAAGCGGCAATTCTTGCAAAGAATGAACAGCTCCGTGCAAATCTCCTGAGGGTTATTTCAAACGGCAATTCCTTTGATGAAGCGACAAAGAATCAGCTTTATACAGATATTTACGATGACTCTATGTGGCTTATCAATCTTGTGGAAAATCTACTTTCGGTAACAAGAATTAAGAGGGACGGTTGAATCTTCATATTACAGAGGATTTAGTGGACGATGTCATTACAGAAGCGCTTCATCATGTGAACAGAAAAAGCGTAGAACATCATATTACCGTCCAACATAAAGAAGATTATTTGCTCGCTAAAATGGACGCAAAGCTGATGGTACAGGTTGTTATAAATATTGTGGACAACGCCATTAAATATCCAATATTCTGATTAAAACCTGGAAGCAAGGAGATAAAGCCGTTATATCTATTGCCGATGACGGCGACAGGATACCGAATGAAATGAAAGCGCGGGTATTAGATATGTTTTACAGCGGAGCGAATAAAATAGCCGACAGCCGCCGCAACTTAGGCTTGGGATTATCTCTGTGCCGTTCCATTGTAAATGCACACGGCGGCAAAATAACCGTTTCGGATAATACACCGCACGGCACGGTGTTCACCGTTACATTACCTGCCGGGGAAGTAGAAATTCATGAATAAACCATTGATATTGGTTGTTGAAGATGATAATTCGGTTAAAAATCTTATTACGACAACCCTTAAAGCACACGATTACAGATACTTAACTGCGCCAAACGGCGCCGCCATTTTGGAAGCATCATCGCACAATCCTGATATTGTCCTCTTAGATTTAGGACTTCCCGATATTGACGGTGTTGAAGTAATCAAAAAAATCCGCACTTGGTCGAATATGCCGATTATAGTCATAAGTGCACGAAGTGAAGATACCGATAAAATCGACGCACTCGATGCGGGGGCCGACGATTATCTGACCAAACCGTTTTCTGTGGAAGAATTATTGGCTAGGCTCAGGGTAACGCAAAGGCGGCTTAATATGATACAGAACGAGGCCGCCGCCGAAGCGTCTGTTTTCACAAACGGTCAGCTTCGTATAGATTATGCCGCAGGATGCGCCTATCTCGGCGACGATGAACTGCACCTTACACCTATTGAATATAAGCTTTTGTGTCTGCTTTCAAGAAATATCGGCAAGGTTTTAACCCATACCTTTATTACCCAGAACATTTGTGGCAGCAGTTGGGATAACGATATTGCTTCCTTGCGTGTTTTTATGGCAACGCTCCGCAAAAAGCTGGAGAAGGACGCAGATTCTCCCCAATATATCCAAATGCATATCGGCGTAGGCTACCGAATGATGAAGGTTGAATAATCTGTTAAACAGAAAATGAATAGCAAAAACTGTGCTGTAAATCCTTTTGATGTTTACAGCACAGTTAATTTTTTATGAAAAAATCAATTCATTATTTATGACTTCCTTTGCTCTGCTGCGGATATTGTTCATCCGATCAACCCATTCCATTTGATCGTCAGCCTTGAGTTTTTCCGTCACTCCCTCACACTCTGCCATTTGTTTTGCGAGCCGAGAAAATATATCTTCTGCCTGTTTGTCAAGACCTGAGAGGTAACCGTTCAAAATCATCAAGTGCTATGTAACTCTTCTCATCTCGCATATCAAATCCTCCCTTGCCAATATTTTAGCAAAAGTAAATGTATTTTTACAAATGTGTGATTTTATATTTACAAATAAAAGCCGCCTACTGCATTTACAATAGGCGGATAAACTATTATTCATTTTGATTTTTCATAATTGTTTTTACTGTATCAAAATATTCTTTCATTTCTTCGTCCTTAGGGTTGACGAATAGGGCAAAATTGATTTGTCCTAAAAGGTGATTAGCACGATTCTCCTCAATCCGCTCCAAATGGGATTCTAATCCATATTTCCTTATATAATAAATCTGTTGTCGAATCTGCTTTCTCTTTTCTTTAGAAATCTGCATATGAGAATTAACTACAATCCCTGTAACTTCTTGCCTTGCGTTGCTTCTTGCAACTCTTGTTTTCTCAGGATTTATAGAAAAACCTTCGTTATATACAATTCTCAATATTAAAACCATTCTTTTCGTTTTGTTAAGAAAAAATATAAAAAGAACCAAAATCTTCGTGACTTTGGCTCTTTTTTGTTTCGTAGCAGAGCATCACCTTGACGGCAAATCCGCCGCTGAAAAAGTAGAAGTTCGTCCAATACACATTTGGTGGAGATGAGGGGAATCGAACCCCTGTCCGAAAAGTATTTGCCAAGGCTTTCTACGAGCGTAGTTGTCGTTTTAAAATTCCCTTACCGCAGCACCCGACAACGGGTTATACGGCTCGGTAGCTTCTAATGTGTGACACAGCCCGAAGCATTGCTGTATTCACATTTACCACTAATCGACGCCCCTTACACAGCCGTGGTACTCTGTGCAGGAACGAGCAGCTTACGCTGCTAATCTAACTGTAGTTTTGTCAGTTATTTTAAAAGTTGCGGATTTTATAGTGGCTCTCCGCACCACTGCTCGCTTACCGAGGTTCACGCTCCCCGTCGAAGCCTTTACATCCCCGGATATAAACAAAGTTTAGCCCTTTTTAGGACTATCATTATACTATATATAACAAACATTGTCAATCACTTTTTGTCATATATGCTAAATTATCAAATTTTATTTAAAAACTGACAAAATGAGCCGCACAAATTAATGTACGGCTCTTTGTTATTATTTGCTGTGCTTATCTTTTTTCTTTTTTATATGAATTTCGGGAACTGCCACTGTATCATAAATAACAGATTCGTCGGCATTAGGTTTTTCGCTTGATATTTGCTTTACCTTACCTGTGTGAATTTCAGGAAAAGCAAGGTTTTCGGTTTCTACAAAATATTTATCCTTATCCTTCATAATATTACCTCCATTTTACAACAGATTAATAAAGAATGTGATTGTAAGGCTGTTAAGAAAATCTGCAAACAAGCTGCCGACTATAGGAATAATCAGATATGCTTTTACTGAAGGCTCATACTTTTCACAGATTGCCTGCATATTTGCCATAGCGTTAGGAGTTGCGCCCATACCAAATCCGCAAGTACCGGCTAATACCGCCGCATCGTAATTCCTGCCCATTACATTGAAAACCACAATATAAGAGAATAGGAACATTAGAGCTACCTGTCCTGCAAGCAATATAACAAGCGGAAGTGCAAGGTCAGCAAGCTGCCAGAGTTTTAGTGTAATCATTGCAATGCCGAGGAAAAGAGAAAGGCAAATACCGCCGAGGTCGTTAATTTCACCCATATGAATTGTAATTTTGCCTGTGTATTCGCCGATATTACGCATAATTGCCGCTGCAATCATTGCTCCGATGTAGATTGGAAATGTCATACCTGTGAGCGAGAGCAATTTTGAAAATATCGTGCCGATACCTACCGCAATTATAAGCTGAAATACAGCCGGCGCATACATCGAAAAATGTCTTTCGTGCTTTTCTTCTTCTTCAACAAGAAGAGTATCGTCATCATTTTTGATTGTTTCAAGAAGATTGTGCTTTTTAATAAGTCTGTTGCCGATTGGGCCACCCATAAGCGAACCTGCAACAAGACCAAATGTTGCCGCCGCAGTGCATACAGTTGTTGCTCCGCTAATACCGAAATCCTCAAGCACCGGACCAAATGCACCTGCCGTCCCGTGACCGCCTACCATTGGGATTGAACCCGTTGTCATACCCGTAAGCGAATCAAGTCCGAGGAGATTTGCAAGTCCTATGGCTGTGAAGTTCTGAGTTATTATAAGAACAATTACAAGTACAAGAAAAATGAGCAACGGTTTTCCACCGCTTTTAAGTACCTTTAAGTTTGCCTGGAAACCTACCGATGTAAAGAAAAATACCATACATACTTCTTTTAAAGTATCGTCAAAATCAATTTCAAGTATTCCTGTAGAATAGCAAATCAAAGTAAATATTGCGAATATCAATCCGCCGATTACCGGTGCGGGAATACAGAATTTTTCAAGAAAAGAAATTTTTCTTTTAAGGAAAGCTCCTAATATCAGTACAACTACAGCAACTGCGATTGTCTGATACATATCAAGTGTAATGCTCAATGTTTACATTCCTTTCGCAGTTATTCTGCTGTTTTTACTTCAATGCCTTTTTCACTGTAATATTCTGCCGCACCGCTGTGGAACGGAATATTTACACCTGTTACGGCATCTTTTTCTATAATATCAAGGTCAGCCGAAACAGTAAGCTGAAGTTCGTTTGCGTTATCAAACACAAGTTTTGTAAGTGTTTTCACCTTATCATTTGAAAGTCTGTCACTTACAATAAGTACCGATTTTACTCCAACGGTATTTACATCCTTAGTCTGACCGTTGTATGTGTTTCCGTCAACCTTACAGTCAATGTACGAATACGCTGATTTAAGCTTGTCTGACGCTTCTTTGTCAATGCTAAGAAGTTTTATATCGCACTGTCTTGAAAGCTCTTCCACAACTGTGGCGTTTATGCCGACTGTCCAAAACAAAGCGTCAACCTCACCCGATACGAGTGCCTTGGCTGAATCCGCATAATTAAAGTTTTCCTCTTTAACCATTTTTTCATTCAAACCGTATGCGGATAAAATCTGTTTTGCATTGAGTTGTGAACCCGATTCCTCTTCACCGACGCTGACCGTTTTACCGAGTAAATCATGAACGCTGTTAATGTCAGAATCTGCCCTTACTATAATATGGCACACTTCGGTGTAAAGAGCCGCAACAGCGCTGTAATCTTTATATGCTGTTTTAAATGAATTCTCTCCGTTATATGCGTCGCTTATAATATCAGATTGAGCAATTGCCGCATCAAGATAACCTTGTGACAGCAAACGAACATTTGCCGCAGAGCCTGCTGTGGTCTTTACTTCAATCTTAAGAGCGCTGTCATTTTCGGCAAGCTGTTTTAATGAAGTTGCCGCCTGGTGATAAACACCGCCCAAACCTGCCGCTCCGAATCGAATACTTCCGTCCCCCATCGAACAACCGCAAAGCAAAACAGTTAATACAACAAGCAGAAGTGCAATAAATTTTTTCATCTTACCGCCTCTTTTTTTAATAGAAAAGAGGAATTGTAAACAGCGTACAATTCCCCGATATTTACAATTGATTATAACATATTTAGTGTAAAAATGTCAAACCTGCAAATTGCTAATTAAGTTTCAATTCAACCTTGCTGCCACCTGACTTTTCTTTAGTTACGACAAGCTGTTTGTCTATCTCACTTCTAAGTTCAGCCACATGAGATATGATACCGACAAGTCGATTATTTTCCGAAAGTCCCGACAGTGCTTGCATTGCCTGTCTTAAAGTTTCTTCATCAAGCGAACCGAATCCTTCGTCAACAAACATTGTTTCCATTTTAATGCCGCCTGCCGATTGTTTTGTAAAACCGTTTCCTCTCGCCTTTTTCCTTTCATACTCGGGATTGCGTTTCACGGTATACTGCTTGTTGCCGTTTACAAAGGTCAGTTCAACTGTTGTAGGAGTATCGTTAGCGTTCCAGCTCTTCACGCTGATTTGCCGCTGCAAGCTGATCCGCACAGGTAACGCGGATATAGAGAAATACTTTCATTTGGCTTCTCCTTCTGATGTAACTTTGCATAAGTCCTGATATACTTACCTTTATTACTTTAATTAAGTTTGAAATTTATTTTTATTATTACTTTACAAAAAGCAATACAAGAAGTATAATAAATATCACAATTTAGTAATATTAAATGCATAAAATCAAAAAATCCCAAATAATTTCCAGTTAAAATATATAATAGGAATAGGAGCATACAAATGAAAAACAAAATCTTATCAGCAATAATATCCATCGTACTTATGATTTTGCTTGTAGGCTGTCAGCAGAACAATACAATTATTAAGCCTGATATAGAAACAAAAACTGTGACGGAAAACAGCGAAGGTGATTATATAACTTTTTCACTTGATATTCCTTCAAACTGGAAATTATACGCTCAGAATTATACATCTATTGCTTGTTTTAGTCCTGATGCAAACAAAACAAATGCCAGCGAAAATATTTCTCCCTACAAATTAAGTATAGATAACTATATCATTCCATCACTAATGCCAATAGATGACAAATATAAACAAGCTTATAAAGATTTATTTAGTGGCAAATATGATGGTATTAAAGATTTAATTTGCGATAACATTGAATATATAAATATAGGGAAGGTAATAGACAGTTTCCCGGACGTTACTTTTGAAACTCCTGAAAGCATTATGGATTACTTTAATATACTTGTTGACGGTATAAGTACACCGGATGTTACAATGCCAGAGTCATGGAATGATAAAAAATGGGCAACTGATTTTACTTTCAGTGAATATAACGGTAAGAACGGAAAGATTATTGCGGTAGAATATTCCTATGTAATTATAGATAAAACCTACAAAGCTATTAATTGCTACCGTGATGACGACTTTTCCGTATGCGGAGCTTTTGATGATAGCAACGAGATTTCTTCAGGAGATGTTGCTTTATGGGTTGCAAATACCCTTGAGGTTTCTGAACATTACAAAATTGATGACGGAGCGGTATTAATAGAAGGAAAAGACTATTAATTATTAAATTTTCAATAGTAACATACTTTTTTAGAAAATTAAAGATATTATAAATAAAAACAGACCGCTACTGTAGTGTAACGATCTGCTGTAAGGGAAGGAAAAGTTTAGATAACTTTTTCAGCGTGTAGGTAAATTATTCAGCGTCGGTAAGAGCTACCGCATAAGTCATTGTACCCGAATACTTAACACCCTTTGGTGTTGACGGATTGTTGAGAACAGGCTTTACCGTAAATGTTGTTGAGCCGTCCTCGGTAAAGGAAGCAAGCTCTACACCGTTGACCTGATCCTTACCTCCCGTGGTTTCCACAACGCTTTCATCAGGCATAATAAACTGATAACGAAGTGTAGGCTTTGCCGCTTTATCGCTTTCACCTTGAAGTACCATCTGATTTCTGAAATAATCCGTACCTGCAATAGTAACCGATACCTTTTTCCCGTCAAGATTTGCGACATTTTCAGCTTTTATTTCTACAGGTGTACCCTCTGTTGTAAGAGTTACCTGTGAAGGAATTGTTACTGTGTATGACGGGTCAAATTTATACTCGTAAGAGAAAGAAGTGCTTGCATTTTCTTCTGTCTGAGGTGTAACCTCTGCTGCCGAAACCGATATTGCTGTTACTGTAATCATAGCAAGTGCTGTTGCGATTGATAAAAACTTCTTCATATTGTTACTCCTTACATAATAATCTTTTCTTTTTATAGAACCAGAAAAATGATACTGTCGCTGTGAGCATTAAAAATACTGTTACAACAGTTGTGTAACTTACAATTGCGCCTGTTTTGATTGTGTTAGTATCATTTTCTACAACTGTGTTTTGATTTTCTGTTGTTTGTGCTGCAGTCTGAACTGTAGTGAATTGTGTGGTTGTTTCTTCGATTGTAAGAATTACATCTGTTTTTGCACTTTCGGCAGCCGCTGCATATGCGCAGCAAAATGTCGAAATAACACATAAAGCTAAAACTACGGTAATAACGGTTTTTTTCATAATTAATTACCTCGAGTTTTATTTATCTTATTTGTCCTCAAGAGATACTGTGTAGTTAATTACACCGTTATAGTTGCCGGCACCTACGCTATAGTAGTCTTTAAGTTTGATTTTTCTTGTGATTGTACCGAAGTTTGAGCCGTCCCAAGAAGCAATCTCGTCACCGATTGTGTAGTAAGTAGGATTTGCAAAAGCGTCTGAATTGTAGATTACATATTCAGCCTCCTGAAGATTTCTTGAATCCCATACTGCAAGAGTGTGAAGATTGCCGGAGTAACCTGCGCTCTCAATCTTTACGCTTACTTTTTTGCCGCTTGGAACAAAGGCTGTATCATTTTCAAGTGCAAGTGAATATGAAAGTGTTGATGATTCTTTTTGAAGTTCTGCTGTGAGAGGGATAGAAACAGTGTAAGCGGGTACGATTTCCGATTCACTTTTTGAATATGTAATTTTCTGCTGGAAGTCTGCTGTTGCGTGGTTTTCGTCAACAATCGGAGTGTCTGTTGTTGATGCCGCAAATGCTGCTGTTGTAGCGCATACGCTCATAGCTGCTGCCATTAATACTGCTGTAATTCTTTTTGCATTGATTTTCATAAATTTTCTTCTCCTTAGATTTTCAAATTCTAATGTCCTTGCCGCCAAATTGACGGCTGTTTATATATGATAAACCCATAAGGGATTATTGTCATTCAACTGTAAGCGTACTCTTAACCTGTGCACCGTTCATTTGTGAATTGCTGTTAACAGAATATGTTGAAATATTAATTATTAAAGTGTATGTACCTTTTTCAATCGGTTTGTCAAGAGTTACGCCCTTAATTGCATCACCCGGTTTTACAAGGTCTGTAGTGCAAAGTGTTTCACCTGTTTCCTGCAAAGAAAGCGTAAATTTAAAATTACACGGATTTTCCTCGGGATTTAAAAGAGTGATAGGAAAGTCTGTGCTTTCACTTGAGATTGTCATATCGGGATAACCCGGAATTTTAATTCCCTGTTCAGCGCCGCCCGCATTTGAAACTTCCTGTTCGTAATGCGATGCGTCACTGTCAAACACAACGCCCTGCTGCTTTGCCGTATCCTGTGTTTGTGAGCTGTTGTTATTCATCAGCAACACACCCATAGTAATGCCTACTGCCGCAAGAATTGCTATAACCGCAATAAGAACAATTACCAAAACTTTTGAGTTTTTACTTTTATCTTCCATTTTTCTTCCCCTTTTCTGACGATATTCTAACACCGTAATTTTATAATACAGTCATATTCTTTTATCACTCTTGTAAAAGATTGTAAAGTTTTGGGCAGTAAAAAAGCCCTGCACAAGGCAAGGCTTTGAAATATATTTAGGTAATCAACTAACACTGTCTGTAAATTTTTTAAATATTTTTCTGCTGTTTTCATCTGTAAAGAAAGAATACTCCGGGTGCCACTGCACCGCCCATATAAATTTTTTGTCGGGTGCAAACAGCGCCTCTATAAGTCCGTCCTCCGAAACCGCCATACACTCAAGATTCGGTGCAATATCTTTTACTGCCTGATGGTGCAGGCTTGTAACCTCTAAGGCATCTGTATTCAACAATTTATGTAAAGGCGAATTTTTCATTATTTTTACACTGTGAATAGGTTTATCATACGGGTGGGGCTGATGATGCACGGTATAGGTAGGATGCTCTGTTTGTAAATCACGATACAGCGTACCGCCCATAACAGCATTAATAAACTGTATGCCACGGCAAATGCCTAAGATTGGCTTGTCTTTTTCATAAGCCAGACGAAAAAGCTCTGTTTCCATATTATCTCTTTGCGTACAGCTTTCTCCGCACTGCTTTGTTCTCACTTCGTTATAAATTTTTGGGTCAACATCCTGTCCGCCTGTAAAAAGAAATCCGTCACAAGTATTTACAAGCTGTTTTATAATCTCTTCATCCTCGGTTAAAGGAAACATAACGGGAATACCGCCCGATTTTTCAATTCCTTGCATATAGTTTGGCAACATCCAATAGCAGTTTTTTTCAGAGTCCCAAAGCGGAACAACACCTATTAACGGCTTTTTCATACCTATTACCTCCAATAAAAAAAAGACAATAAAAAAAGACAAGAAAGTCCTGCCGAACTTCCTTGTCCAAATTTACAAGAATATTTTAGCACACTGTAAATATTTTTTCAAGTATTGAGAGAAATCAAATTATCTGAAAATGTCGGACTGAAAGACAAAAAGACCGCCTCCCTTGCCGTAAAACGGTTCTTAAAATATCTTGATTATATTGACTGACAGCAAAAAACTCGGCAACCGTAAAGATTGCCGAGTTTTTTATTTGGAAATATTTGCTTTTGGTGTGACATAAACAGTTTTGTTATTTACATAAATAACCATACCAGGTCTTGCACCGCTTGGCTTGCTTACATAACGCACAAGCGTGTAATCTACAGGCACTTGACTGCTTTCTCTTGCTTTACTGTAATATGCGGCAAGCTGTGCCGCCTCTAAAATTGCGGTATCGCTAATTTCTCTGCCTTCCGCAAAAACAACTGTATGCGAACCGTGAATATCTTTTGTGTGCAGCCACATATCATTTTTATTTGCAATTTTTAATGTAAGTTTATCATTTTGAGTATTGTTTCTGCCTACCAAAATTTTAAATCCGTCACTTGAAGTAAATTCAAGCGGCGGCAGTGCCGCCTGCGGTCTTTGCTTACCCTTTTGTTTGCGTAAATATCCCTGCTCGGTAAGCTCTTCCCTTATCTGCGCAAGTTCACGCTCACTCTCCGCACGGCTTACCGTATCAAGTACAGAATCAATGTATTCAAGCTCTGACCTGCCTTTCTCAATCTGTTCGGTCAAAATATGCTCTGCATTTTTCGCTTTTTGATAATCTTTATAATATTTTTGAGCATTTGCTGCCGGAGAAATTGCAGGATTGAGTTTTATGCGGATAAGCGACATATTTTCATCGTAAAAATTTTCCACTTCCGCAAAAGATGCGCCACGCTCAATACGGTAGAGATTTGCCTGCAACAAATCGCCGTTTATTCTAAGCTGTTCACGATTTGCACATTCTTTAAGTTCAATCTTTTGCTTTGCAAGTTTACGGGAAATTCTTTCGCTTAAATTAACAAGCATTTTTGTAAGGTCTTGAGATTTGACCCTCATTCTCTCTCTTGAATCTCTGGTTTCGTAAAAGCTGTCAAGAAGTTGTGAATATGTGTCAAAGTGCTTTATTTGAGCAAAATTTCCGTATTGCTCAATATCTGTAAATGTAAAATCAATCGGCTTGCCGTCATCTCTTATAACCATACACGGTTTGCCTGCATATTTATTAACATTTACATACAAATTATTGAGCACACCAATAAGTCTGTCATAATGCTGTTTATCCATACGGGTAGTTGTGCCCTCGCCCACTCTGTACTCAAGTTCTCTGCACACAAGAGGCGATACACCTTGAATTGCCCTTAGCAGTGCCTTGTTAAGCATCATTTCGCCGTCAAAATCAACTGTTTTTTCCGCTATTTCTTCTGCCGAATGTTTAAGAATTGAAAGTTTATCCTGCGCCTCGGGAAGTTCGTATTTTATATTCGGAAGCACAAGTCTACGGCTGCTCATAGTCAGGTCAACACGCTTGAGGGAATCAATAATTACTCCGTTTGAATCCACAATAATAATATTGCTGTACATTCCCATAATTTCGCAAACTACTGTTATTAGAACGGTATCGCCGAGTTCGTTTACACATTCAAAATCAAGGAACAGCACTCTGTCGCATTCCTGTTGACGAACCGCAACCAGCTTTCCGCCGCCGATACGCTTACGCAAAAGCATACAAAACATAGGCGGTGAAGCGGGATTTTCAGGTGTATTGCCGCAAAAATGCACCCTCGGTGAATTTGCCCTTGCCGAAAGCAAAAGTTTTTTATTGCCGTTAAAGGTACGCATCGCAAATACAAGTTCATCTCTGTTCGGCTGATAAATCTGCGATACCCTGGCACCGAGCGCCTCGGTTTCTATTTCGTGTTTTATATATCTTAAAAAAATTCCGTCTAAAGCCATCTTTTACCTCTATTTATGATATTTGCCGTTGGTAGAAATTTCAAACGCACGGTAAATCTGTTCCGACAGTACCATTCTTGCCATCTGATGAGGAAATGTCATTTTACTCATAGAAAGTTTGAAATCCGCTCTGTTTTTCACCTTATTGCTAAGTCCGTAACTTCCGCCGATAATAAAATCCACCGTACTTTTTCCTGTAATTGCCGCATTGTCGAGCATTGCAGAAAGTTCTTCGCTTGAAAGCTGTTTGCCCTCGATGCACATTGCCACCGCATAATCACCTGCACCGATTTTCTTAAGTATTCTTTCTCCCTCTGCCTCAATTACCTCTGAAATTTCAGCCTCGTTCGGATTGTTATTTCTTATTTTTTCTTCCGCAAGTTCAACTACCGCAAATTTACAAAAGGCAGTAAGTCGTTTTGCGTATTCGGAAATTGCGTCTGTAAAATATTTCTCTTTAATTTTTCCTATACAAATTATATTTATTCTAATCATCTTTCACCATTAAAAAATTACCGATTTAGCATTAGTTTCTACGGGCGCTACATCGAGAGTATAATCTATTCCCCTATTCATTCCGTACTTTGAAAGTTCGTTTACAGCTGTATTAAGCGCTATTGACGGAGTATTATTTTGCTCACTTAAGTGACCGAGCATAAGTCTTAAAGTACCTGACTGCACAAGTCCCGCAAGCTCGGCGGCACAATCGGGATTAGACAAATGACCGTATTTAGAGAGTATTCGCTTTTTGAGTACAAACGGATACGGGCCGTTTTTCAGCATATCAACATCGTGGTTTGACTCAATAACCGCAAAATTGCTGTGTGCAACGGCATTTCTTACATCATCGGTCATATATCCCATATCGGTAGCAACAGTGGCGATTTTACCGTCTGCAAGCGTTACAGAGTAGCAACAGCTTTCAGCGGCATCGTGCGGAGTATCGATTCTTTTAATAAGCATATCGCCTACCGCAACTTCGTTTTCGATAACCTCGGTTTCAAAGCGTTTATCCAGACGATTTGCCCTTTCAAGCGCCTCAAGTGTACCCTGACTTGCATACACCTTAAAATTATAGCGTGATGCAAGCACTTTTACGGCACTGCAATGGTCTGTATGCTCGTGGGTAATAAATACCGCACCTATTATACGTGGATCTATTGAATTTGTAAGTAATGCATTTTCAATCTGTTTGCATGAACGACCTGCGTCTATCAGCACGCCCTGTGTTGCCGTACCCAGAAAATAACTGTTACCTTTACTGCCGCTAAAAAGCGGGACCGCTTTTGCCAAACTAATCTACTCCTATTCAACAATAATCATAATAATATATAATAACACAAAATTCGCATTTTGTCATCTGCATAATAAAAAACCCACAGCTGAAATTTGCTGTGGGTTAAATAAATTATTTTTTAACAAGAGCGGATGCAGGGAGTGCATATTTTTTCTTGTATTCCTTATAGTCTGCGTTGTACTGAATATCATCGGAATTTTTAAGCTCGTGCAAATATTCGTGTGCATCGTAGCCGTTGTTGTTGATTTCAATAACACCGACCGCAATGTTTGAACAATGGTCGGAAACTCTTTCCATACTTGTAATAAGGTCAGAGAAAATAAATCCGAGTTCTATTGTACATTCGCCGTTTGTAAGACGCTTAACATGAGCCTCTTTAAGTTTATCTCTGATGCGGTCAATAACCTGTTCAAGAGGTTCAACTTTCGCCGCAAGTTTTACATCGTTATTGATAAATGCAAGCGTTGCATTATTTATAATCTCTTTTATAGCGTCCATCATAACATTAAGACCCGCCATAGCCCCTTCGGAGAAAACTGCTTTTTTCTCCTCAATCTCTTTTGCGGCACCGACAATATTCATTGCGTGGTCGCTGATTCTCTCGAAATCACCTATACCGTGCAAAACTCTCTGAACACTTTTACTGTCGTTTTCAGAAAGATTTTTCTGACTTAGTTTTACAAGATATGTCGAAATTACATCTTCGTACATATCAATTGTGTCTTCGTTTTCAGAAAGTGTGTCAGCCGCTTTTTCGTTATAATTACCAACCATTTCAAGTGCGCCGAGAAGTGTACCCTCCGAAAGTCTTGCCATTTTTTCCGTAACATTTAAAGCACGGTCTGTTGCAAGTGAAGGTGTGTTGAGGAAACGCTCGTCGAGGAATGGTGCTTCACTTTCTTCTTCCGTATCCTTAATTGTAAGGCAAGCGAGTTTTTCAAGCTGGCGTGTAAAAGGAAGTAACATAGCTGTTGCTGCAATGTTAAATGCTGTATGGATAACAGCGATATTTGCCTCGGCAACTACATCGTCCAGGAATCCGTATTGGAATATTAAATTTGAACCGTAGAACAGCGCACAAATTACAAGTGTACCTATAATATTAAAATAAAGGTGTACCAAAGCAGCACGCTTAGCGTTTTTCTTTGCACCTATACAAGAAATCAAGGCAGTTACGCAAGTACCTATATTCTGACCCATTACAATCGGAATTGCCATTGAGTATGTAATCGCACCTGTTTTTGAAAGTGCCTGCAATATTCCGACCGATGCGCTTGAACTCTGGATAATTGCTGTGAGCAATGCACCTGCAATAATACCGAATACAGGGTTATTAAAGACTGTAAGAAGATTTGCAAAGTTAGGATCGTTAGAAAGAGGTGCTACCGCAGAACTCATAGAATCCATACCGAACATTAAAATTGCAAATCCCAAAAGAATGGACGCAAGGTTTTTCTTACTGTCGCTCTTTGTAAACATAATAAGAATTATGCCTATAAAAGCGAAAACAGCAGAAAAAGATGTCGGTTTAAGCAGTTGCATAAATACGCTGTCGCCCTCAATACCCGAGAGGCTTAAAATCCACGCTGTAACTGTTGTGCCGACATTAGCACCCATAATAATTCCTATTGCCTGTCTTAGCTTCATAATACCGGAGTTTACAAAGCCGACTACCATAACCGTAGTAGCGGATGATGACTGTATAACAGCTGTAACGGCTGCACCGAGCAAAAATCCCTTGAAAGTATTGTTAGTCATTTTTTCAAGAGTTTTTTCAAGTTTACCGCCCGAGAATTTTTCAAGACCGTCACCCATTGTATTCATACCATACAAAAAGAGTGCCAAGCCACTCAACAGCTGAAGAATCGAAAAAATATCCATATCCCTAAACTCTCCTTTTCCTTTGTAATGATATTAGTATTAAGTCAAAGTTTTATTTTGCATTTGTAAAATCTATGTAAAGTTTTTTACACAACAACAACTGCGCCCTGTTTATAAGTAAGACTTAAACAAGACGCAGCCGTAATATTAAATATTAATATTTAATTTTGCTAAAAGTACATTTTATAATTTTTACAATGCTCTTACTTTAAATGTAAATACCGTACCGTTTTCATTACTCTTTAATGTAATAGTACCGTCATGTCTTTCGGCAATATGTTTTACAATTGCAAGTCCAAGGCCGGTCCCTTTGCGGTCTTTTCCGCGGGATTCTTTAGAACGGCTTTTGTCAACTCTGTAAAAGCGCTCAAAAACTCGTTTTTGATGTTTTAACGGAATACCGATTCCCGTATCCGCAACACTGAGAACGGCGTTTTCGTCCTCTTTTTTAACAGTAACGGTAACATTTCCGCCCTTGCGGTTATATCTTATCGCATTGTCACAAAGGTTATAAACAAGTTCATAAAGTTGGTTACGATTGCCGTTTATTAAAATTTTATCTTCCGCATTAACTTTAATGACAACCTCGTGTTTATTTGCATTTGTATGTAAATCTTCCGCTACCTCTCTTGAAAGTCCCGACAAATCGACCTTATCGTAATTTACGGGTCTTGTGTTTTCGTCAAGTTCGGAAAGCTCTATAATATCGCCAATCAAAGAAAGCAGTCTGCCTGATTCTTTATGAATTTTTCCGGCAAATCTTTCAATATCTTCCGGTGCAACAATTCCGCTTTCTATAATTTCCGCATAACCCGAAATTGAAGTGAGCGGAGTTTTTAACTCGTGGGTAACATTTGCGGTAAATTCACGCCTCATTTTTTCGGCTTTTCGTTTAGCCGAAATATCAATTATAAGACAGATTACACCTTTTTGTTCGCTGTTGGAATACACCGGACTTGCAATTATCTGCAATACTCTGCCGTTTATATTGCCTTCATTACTGCTGCGTTCACCGCTGAAAGCCTTATCAACACATTCGCACAAAACCTCATTGCGTGAAAATGAAATAAGACTTTCGCCAACAGTGCCCTCTGAATCCGTGCCGAGATATTTTGAAGCGGAATGATTACACATAAGCATATTCTTATCCATATCAAGCATTATAAAGCCCTCGGACATATTTTGAATAAGCGTGTCTATTCTGTCTTTTTCAAGCTGTAAGCGTGAAACCTGCTTGTTAATCTGCTTTTGCTGACTTGAAATGGTGCGGGAAATTGAACTTAATTCTTCATATTGATTGCCGTCAACATTGCTTTCGAGATTTTCTATAGGCGCAATAATTTTTTTCGTTGACCTTTTTGAAAGCACACAGCAAAGAATAAATACAATAATTATTACGGCAAACAAAATCGGAACAAGGTGCATAAAAATGGAGTAGCCGTTTTCCATAGTTTCAGACAATCGCAAAACATTTCCGTTTGAAGTTTTTACAGCATAATAATATGTAACATTGCCGAGTGTTTCTGATTTTCTGCTGTCATCGCCGTATCCGTTTTTCATTGCATTTATAAATTCGGGACGATTGGAGTGATTTCCCATTTTTGTAACATCAACGCCGTCATCGCTTTCCAAAAGAACATTTCCGTTGCCGTCGAGCAATGTAACTCTTATTCGTGATGAACTTAAATCGTGCAGCAATTCATAGCTGCTGTTTTTATTATAAAGATTTGCGGCTATATTTGTATAATCTTTTAATGTTGTTTTTTCCGAAGAAGAAAAAATAAACCAGAAAGCGGCTGGTGGAAAAACCAGCCGTCAAAAGAATGGATACACCAGCGGTGATTATAAATCTCTTTAAAAGAATTTTTCTTAGTTTCATTTATCATTCTCCTGCCTTGTATCCTACATTACGCACGGTTTTAATAAGATTGCCGCATTCTCCGAGTTTTTGTCTTAGAGTTGTAATGTGCATATCAACCGTACGGCTCTCTCCCTCAAAATCGTAACCCCAAACATTAATAATAATGTTCTCTCTTGTGAGTGCCATACCTTTATTGTTAAGCAGATATTTGAGCAATTCGTACTCCTTGTATGTAAGGCTGCACTGTTCTCCGTTTGAAGTTACAATATGCTTTGAATCGTCAAGAACAATTCCGCCAAGTTCCACGGTTTCGGGCTTTTCTTCTACCGTACAGCGTCTTAAAATCGCCCTTACTCTTGAAATAAGTTCAAGTACGGAGAACGGCTTTGTAAGGTAATCGTCGGCACCCATATCAAGTCCTTTTACCTTATCCATCTCACTTGACTTTGCGGTAACAAGAATAACCGGAATATTTTTTGTAGACTTGTCTTTTCTTAATTTTTCAAGTACAGACAATCCGTCAAAATCGGGAAGCATTACATCAAGAATAACAAGCTGCGGCTTTATTTCTGCACACGCTTTAAAAAAACTCTTGCTTTCTCCAAAGCTTTTAACCTCATAACCGCTGTTTTTCAGTGCGTAGGTTTCAAGCTCCCTGATGTCTGTATCGTCTTCTACAATATAAATTAACATATAATTCTAACTCCCCGATATAGATTTAAGGCAGACATACTTCCGCCTTAAACCTAATTATATCACAATAGTCTTGATTTGCAACAAAAATCATCAAAGGTTATACTGTCTTTCCTGTAATTGAAAACACAACCCATTCACCGATGTTCTCTGCGTGGTCGCCGATTTTTTCAAAATACTTTGCAATAAGCAAAACATCTATAGCCTGCTGATCAAGTTCTTTGTTTGCGTTTATAATATCGATAACCTCTTGTTTTACCTTATTGAAAAGGTCATCAATTGCGTCGTCCATAGTAGCTACGGTCTTTGCAAGTTTCAAGTCTTTTTTAACAAAAGCGTCAATAGCCGTTGTTACCATATTTGAAGAACGCTCTGCCATTTCAGAAAGATGAGTCATTGAATAAATATTTTCGCAGTCTTTCAAATAAGTTGACATTTCCGCAATGTCAATAGCCTGATCGCCGATTCTTTCAAGGTCGGTAATCATCTTAAGAGCCGCAGATACCGTTCTTAAGTCACCTGCAACAGGCGACTGTAAAAGGAGGAGATTTAAACAATAGTTTTGTATTTCTCTCTCCATCGTATTGATTTTTTCTTCAATAATTCTTGATGTTTCAAGTTTATCGTATTCACCGTTTGTAATAATGGTTATCGTATTTTTTATTGCACCTTCAACCAAAGCGCCCATTTCAATGAGTTTATCGTTAAGTGCTTTTAATTCCAAATCAAAATACTCTCTCATTAGCCGAACCTTCCTGTAATGTATTCCTCTGTACGCTTATCCTTTGGAGTAGAAAACAAGGTAGCCGTATCAGTGCATTCAATCATTTCGCCAAGCAGGAAGAATGCCGTATTATCAGCAATTCTCATTGCCTGCTGCATATTATGTGTAACCATAATAATGGTATATTTATCTTTAAGCTTCATACAAAGTTCCTCGATTTTACCTGTGGAAATAGGGTCAAGTGCAGATGTTGCCTCGTCCATAAGTAAAACTTCAGGCTTTACCGCAAGCGCTCTTGCAATGCAAAGACGCTGCTGCTGACCGCCCGAAAGGCCGAGTGCGCTCTTTTTAAGTCTGTCCTTAAGTTCATCCCAGATAGCGGCATCTTTCAAAGACTGCTCTACGATTTCGTCAAGCTCTCTTCTGCTTCTTATACCGTGTGTTCTCGGACCGAAAGCTATGTTATCATACACGCTCATAGGAAACGGATTTGCTTTTTGAAAAACCATACCCACTCTTTTTCTGAGAACATTTACATCCATATTTTTGCCGTAAATATCCTCGTTATCAAGACGGATATCACCTGTAATTTTACAACCCTCAACCAAATCATTCATTCTGTTAAGTGATTTCAGGAGCGTTGATTTACCGCAGCCCGACGGGCCGATAAAAGCTGTAATACGGTTTGCCTCCATATTAAAGTTTACAGACTTTAATGCGTGAAATTTGCCGTAATACAGGTTCATATCCTTAATTGTAAACTTATCCATTTATTTTCCTTCCACTCTTACTTATTTTTACTTGTAAGCTTTTTGGCGATAAATGCCGAAAGCGTATTTATTAAAAGTACAAGCACAAGCAATACAACCGCTGTTGCCCAAGCCTGATCTGTATGCAATCCCTCGTTTGCAAGTACATACATATGAATAGCAAGCGTTCTGCCCGAAGACATAAGACCTTTTGCAAGACCCGACGCCGAACCCGATGTATATAAAAGAGCCGCAGTTTCTCCGACTATTCTGCCGACTGCAAGAATTATACCTGCAAGAATACCCGGCATTGCACTCGGAAGAATTATTCTTATAATTGTTCTCAGCTTGCCTGCGCCAAGTCCGTAACTGCCCTCTCGGTACGAGTCGGGAACAGAAAGCAAAGCTTCCTCTGTAGTTCTCATAATTGTCGGTAATACCATAATTGCAAGTGTAAAAGAACCTGCAAGCAATGAAAGTCGCCACTGCAAAGTAGTTACAAAGAATAACATACCGAACAAACCGTAAACAATCGACGGAATACCCGAAAGAGTTTCTGCCATAGTTCTGATAAGTTTTACAAACTTGTTGCCCCTTTTTGCATATTCCGCAAGGTAAATCGCAGCACCTACGCCAAACGGTACGGCAATTACCAAGGTAAGCAAAGTAACTATAATAGTATTGATAATTGCAGGCATACAGGATACATTATCACTGTTATATTCCCATGCAAACAGCTCCGGAGTAATGTGCGGAATACCCATTACAAGTATATAAACAATCAAAAATATGAGTGCAAGTACCGATAATGCCGCTGCAAGTACAACCAATATAAACAAAACAAGTGAGAGCGGCTTTCTTTTATATTCTCTTAATCTTTGGGCAAATCCTGTTTTATTGATTGCCTTTATTTCATTGTTATCAGCCATTCTTTTCACTCCTGCTCTTAATTGCCTGCATTGAAAGTGTAATAATTAATATGAACACAAACAAAACTACACCTGTTGCTATAAGTGCCTGTCTGTGAAGTCCCGTTGAGTAACCCATCTCAAGTACAATATTTGCTGTAAGCGTTCTTACACCGTCCGTAAGTGATGTAGGAATCTGTACCTGGTTGCCTGCAATCAGGATA
>ENA-OPEB01000014-OPEB01000014.1-human-gut-metagenome-genome-assembly--contig:-NODE-14-length-26038-cov-2.609437_pt1 | contig 26038 bp, 20 predicted proteins | sample MGYA00241296_ERZ501526 | MGnify/ENA primary metagenome ERZ501526 (study PRJEB25962, sample SAMEA2042303) | human gut metagenome | biome: human gut; feature: human-associated habitat; material: faeces... | reverse complement strand
CGCCTGTTTTTTTTAATTTTGTTTTATGCACACTGACAGCCTGCTGTCAGTGTGCATAATAATTTGTTATATCGGAAGATTTTTATAACCGCTGCGCTTACTTTCTTCTGCCTCGGCTACCTTGACGGACTTGGTATAGGAACTGTACTTGCAGCCTTTACAATGGGCAAAGTCGTTGGTATAATAGGTACATATACAGACAAATTCTTTTATTTTGAAACTTACAAAACACTTAAAAAGACCGACAAGGAGATAAAATGAAAGAAATCACGCTTATCGTAAAATATTCCGTTAAAAACGGTATGGTTAATGACTTTTTGACAGCTCTTAAAAACGAGGGCTTTCCGCAGATTGTACAAAATGAAAACGGCTGTATAAAATACGATTACTTTGTGCCGTCATTCGGAAAAAGCAATGAGGTACTGCTTATTGAAAAATGGCAGTCCGAAAAATTGCAAAAAGAACATCTTAACACACCGCATATGCAAAAGATGAAAACTTTTAAGGACAGATTTGTAGAAAATACGACTGTCGAAATTTTTAAATGAGGGATAAAATGAAAATCAAAAGAACAATTACATCACTTCTCACCGCAGCAATGTTGGCAACAGCGCTTGCAGGCTGTCAGAACACGGGCGAAGATTCAAAAGCACAGTCGACAAATGACGAGCAAAACAGTCAGGCAACAGTGACAGAAACCACCGCTCCTCCCGACTCGTATTCAGACATTGACGATATGATTTCAAAAATGACGGTTGAAGAAAAAGTCGGACAGCTGTTTTATGTAAATTGTCGTGGCAATGATATGAGCGACGCAATAACCGAATACCACATCGGCGGCGTTTTGCTGTTCGGTGTAGATTTTGACGGCAAAACAAAAGAAGAAGTGAATGCCGATATAAAAGCTATGCAGTCCAATGCCAAAATTCCGCTTATTATCGGCACAGACGAAGAGGGCGGAACGGTTGTAAGAGCGAGCGATAATCCAAAACTAAGGGACAGCGCATACCTTTCACCGAGCGATACATTTGACAACGGCGGTTGGAGCGCTATTGAAGACGACGCATACGATAAAGCGGAATTTCTGCTTTCGCTCGGCGTAAATGTAAATATGGCGCCTGTCTGCGACATCACTTCCAACCCCTATTCATTTATGTATTACAGGTCGTTTTCAAGTGACGCCGCAAGCACAAGCAGATTTGTGGATACTGTTGTAAAAGCAAGCAAAGAGAAAAAACTCGGAACTGTATTAAAGCACTTTCCCGGATACGGAGATAACGGCGACACACATTACTCAAGCGCTACAGACAACAGAACTTTCTCGGACTTGCAGAACAATGATTTTCTGCCGTTTCAGGCAGGTATAGCCGCAGGCGCAGACAGTATTCTTGTGTCGCACGTAACAGTAAATTCGATTGACAGCGATAATCCCGCCTCGCTCTCTGAGCCTGTGCATGAGGTTATAAGAGATAAGCTTAAATTTGACGGAGTTGTTATGACCGATGACCTCGATATGTTTGCCGTTGATGCCCTTGACATTTACGAACCACTCTCGGTTGTCGCTTTTAAAGCAGGCAATGACTTCCTCTGTTGCGGCGATATTGAAAACGAATATACCGCATTGCTTAATGCCGTACAAAGCGGAGAAATTACAGCAGACAGAATCGACGAGTCTGTAAAAAGAATTTTGATATGGAAAAGAAATCTTGCAATTTTATAACTCTTGCCCGACTATGTAAAAACAGTCGGGCTTTTTTACTTGCTTGTATTTAGTGATATAAATAAATCAAAAAATCTATTAACAAGTTTACTTGGCATATGTATAACAGAATTGACAACAAAACTTGGCAAGGAAATGCTTTTATGGACAAAGAAAAAATTTGAAGACCTGTTTTACTTTGATTAAATATCCAATCGGCTGTTTATTTTTTGCTTTGCCGCAAGTCAAAATGAATATCTGCATTGAATATTCATTAAAATATACATTTTATGCAAAATCAAGCGTAAAAAATGAATATTCATTATTTCTGCATATATGCATTTTTATACATATATTGAAGATTTATGTTGAAATCAAGGTTGATTTTGCTGTAAAAACCTTGGGTTTTATTTTGAATTAAGTGCATTTATCACAATTTTACGGTGTATTGAATAATTATTCAAAAAACACTTGATTTTTCCGTCAGAAAGCGTATAATGTAAGAGTAATATAAATCATTTCTATGGAGGAAATTAAAATGGCTGACAATAAAATTAAAAAAGTTGTTCTCGCTTATTCAGGCGGACTTGACACTTCTATTATTATTCCTTGGTTAAAAGAAAACTATGACAACTGCGAGGTTATCGCTGTTTCGGGTGATGTAGGACAGGGCACAGAGCTTGACGGTCTTGAGGAAAAGGCTATCAAAACAGGCGCATCTAAGCTCTACATTGAAGACCTTAACAAGGAGTTTGTTGACGATTACATCATTCCTACCGTTAAGGCAGGCGCTGTTTACGAGGGCAAGTACCTCCTCGGCACATCTTTCGCTCGTCCTATCATTGCTAAAAGACTTGTAGAAATCGCTAAAGCCGAGGGCGCTGACGCTATTTGCCACGGTTGCACAGGTAAGGGTAACGACCAGGTTCGTTTTGAACTTGCTATCAAGGCTTATGCTCCGGATATGAAGATTATCGCTCCTTGGAGAACTTGGGAATTCAAGAGCCGTGAGGACGAAATCGAGTACGCTGAAAAGCACAACATTCCGCTCAAGATTAACCGTGAAACAAACTATTCTAAGGATAAAAACCTCTGGCACTTAAGCCACGAAGGTCTTGACCTTGAAGATCCTGCAAATGAGCCTATGTACAACAAGGAGGGCTTCCTTGAACTCGGCGTTTCTCCTGAACAGGCTCCCGACAAGGCAGAGTATGTTACAATTTCCTTTGAAAAGGGCGTTCCTACAAAGCTTAACGGCAAGGAAATCGACTCTGTAGAACTTATTAAAGAACTTAACAAAATCGGTGGCAGAAACGGCGTAGGTATCACAGATATCGTTGAGAACCGTCTTGTAGGTATGAAGGCTCGTGGAGTTTATGAAACACCGGGCGGCACAATCCTCTACGCTGCACACAACAAGCTTGAGGAAATCTGCCTTGACAAGGATACACTTCACTACAAGAAGAACCTTTCAAACACATTTGCAGAACTCGTTTATGACGGCAAATGGTACACACCTCTCCGTGAGGCTCTCTCGGCATTCGTTGACAGCACACAGGAGTATGTAACAGGTGATGTTAAGTTAAAGCTTTACAAGGGCAACATCATTGACGCAGGCGTTACAAGCCCATATTCACTCTATGATGAAGAAATCGCAACCTTTGACGAGGATCAGGTTTACGATCAGAACGACAGTGCAGGTTTCATCAACCTCTTCGGTCTTCCAATCAAGGTTCGTGCTAAAAAGGGTCTTATTAAGTAATTTTTACTCAAAGACTTTTGTATGAATTAAAATAATTATTCCGGTTCGGGGACAGGGAAATTCTCTGTCCCTGACAGTTGTTTATACGGATATTTTTAAACAGCAATATCAATTATAAATAATACACAAATTAACAATCATTCATTAACCCGAGGTGATTATATGCAGCTTTGGAAAGGCAGATTTAAAAAGGAACTTTCAAAAACCACTAACGATTTTAACAGCTCAATCTCATTTGACAGCCGTATGTATAAAGAGGATATCGAGGGCAGTATTGCCCACGCAACAATGCTCGGCAGATGCGGCATTATCAAACAGGAAGAGGCTGACGACATAGTTCAGGGTCTTAAGGGAATCCTTGCAGACATAGAAAACGGCACTCTCCATATTGATATGGAAGCAGAGGATATTCACACCTTTATTGAGGGCGAGCTTACAAAGAGAATCGGCGACAACGGCAAGCGACTTCACACATCAAGAAGCCGTAACGATCAGGTAGCCGTTGACATTAAACTTTACCTTAAAAAGGAAGTTGTAAATGTTAAAAAGCTCGTTGTTGACCTTATCAAGGTTATTGCCGACAAGGCGGAAAAGTACAGCGAAACCGTTATGCCCGGCTACACTCATTTACAGAGAGCACAGCCGATTACTTTCGGTCACCACCTTTTAGCTTACGGCGAAATGCTTTTAAGAGATGTGTCAAGACTTGAGGACTGCCTTAAGAGAATGGACGAAATGCCGCTCGGCTCTTGTGCTTTAGCAGGCACAACATACCCTATCGACAGAACAATTACAGCCGAGCTGCTCGGTTTTGAAAGAATTACAAACAACTCGCTTGACGGTGTATCCGACAGAGATTACTGCATTGAGTTTGCGTCTGTTCTTTCTATTATTATGGTGCACCTCTCAAGATTTTCAGAAGAAATCATTATGTGGTGCAGTTGGGAATTTAAATTCATTGAGCTTGACGACGCTTTTTCAACAGGTTCTTCAATTATGCCGCAGAAAAAGAATCCTGACATCGCAGAACTCGTCCGTGGCAAGAGCGGCAGAGTTTTCGGCGACAATATGACTTTACTTACAATTATGAAAGGCATTGCCCTTGCATACAATAAAGATATGCAGGAGGACAAAGAGGCAATTTTTGATGCTGTTGATACAGTTAAAATGTGCCTTACAGCCTTTACTCCAATGCTCGACACAATGAAAGTTATTCCGCAGAATATGCGTAAAGCGGCAGCAGGCGGATTTATTAACGCAACCACAGATGCAGCTGATTATCTCGTTAAAAAGGGGGTACCGTTCAGAGATGCATACAAGGCAACAGGCGAACTCGTTGCAAGATGCATTGAGCTTGGTACAGACCTTGAAAACCTCCCGATTGAGGAGTACAAAAAGGTTTGTGATGTATTTAACGATGATGTTTACAGAGCAATTTCACTTGAAACTTGTACAAACGAAAGAAAAGCATTCGGCGGCCCTGCCTCTGAAAATGTAAAGGCACAGGCAAAGCGTGTGGCTGAAATTGCTAAGAATTTATAATTGATTTTATAAATGCAGTTGTTGAAAACAATTTTTGTCTTAAATTAAACCTCCTGCCAATTCCGCTTTTCTTTTGCGTGAAAAGAAAAGCTCCAAAAGAAAGCACGCTCAAGAGAAAAGGGATTTCGAGTCCCTTTTCCCTTAAGAATCCTTTTTCCTTAGACGACCAAAGGTCAGTGACCTTTGGAAACTTCAAACTTTTATTTGTTTGTTTTAGTTAATGTTTGGCGGATTGATTTAGATATAGACTATTAGTATAAGTATAAGAATTGTTAGATATATATTCATAAAGGATTGATTAAAATGATAAAAGCAGGTATTGTAGGCGCAACAGGCTATGCCGGTGCCGAGCTTGTAAGACTTCTGACAAGTCACCCCGAGGCTGAAATTTCAGCTATCAGCTCGGTTTCTTTTGAAGGTCAGAAGTTAAGCGATGTTTATCCGTCATATACATTTTTAAACGATATGGTCTGTGAAGACCAAGACGCTGTTGTTGAGAAAAGCGATGTTATCTTCGCCGCACTTCCCCACGGTCTTTCACAGGAACTTGCCGAAAAGTGCATAAGCGCAGGCAAGGCTTTCATTGACCTCGGCGCAGACTTCCGTCTTGAGAGCGAAGAAGAATATACAGAGTGGTACGGCGGCACTTTCCTTGACAAAAAGCTCCACGAGCAGGCTGTTTACGGACTTCCTGAATTTTTCAGAGATAAAATAAAAGGTAAAAAATTAATTGCAAACCCCGGCTGCTACACTACCTGTTCCCCACTTGCCATTGCTCCGGCAATCGCAAACGGACTTGTAAGCACAAAGGGTATCATCTGTGACTGCAAAAGCGGCGTAACAGGTGCAGGCAGAAAACCTACACAAGGCAATCACTTCCCTGAACTTAACGAGGGATTCCACGCTTATAAGGTAGCCTGCCACCGCCACACACCCGAAATTGAGCAGACACTTTCAAAACTTTCGGGCGAAGATGTAACAATCACATTTGTGCCGCACCTTTTACCTGTAAACAGAGGTATTCTTGCCACTGTTTATGCGGATATTAACGAGGGCGTTACTTTTGAGCAAATCAGAAAAGCGTATGAGGATTTCTACAAAGACGAGTTTTTTGTAAGACTTCTTGACGACGGCAAATGCGCCGACATTCACAATGTACGCTATTCAAACTTCTGTGATGTTTCCATTCATCACGATAAAAGAGCAAATAAACTTGTTGCCTGCGCAGCTATTGACAATATGGTTAAAGGCGCAGCAGGTCAGGCTATTCAGAATATGAACATTATTTTCGGACTTGACGAAAAGACAGGCCTTATAATCGTTCCGCCTGCTTTTTAATTAATAATTAAGCAAAGCTATAAAACGGAGGCTTTATTATGGGAAACTACAGATTTATCGAAGGCACAGTTACTTCTCCTATGGGCTTTACAGCAGCCGGTATTTGTGCGTCAATCAAGCCGTCAAATAAAACAAAGCGTGACCTTGCGTTGATTTATTGCGACACTCCCTGTACTGCGGCGGCTGTTTATACTAAAAACCTTGTTAAAAGTTCGGCTATCGAGGTAACAAAAAAGCACCTCGAAGACGGCATTGCACAGGCTGTTATCGTAAATTCAGGCAATGCAAACACCTGCAACGCAAACGGATATGACATTGCAAATCATATGTGCCTTATCGCAGGCGAAACTCTCGGTGTAAAAGCGGAAGATGTTATCGTTGCATCAACAGGCGTTATCGGTCAGCCTCTGCCTATTCAGCCTATTTTAAAGGCTTGCGTATATATGAAAGGTCACCTTACAAAAGAGGGCGGCACAGACGCAGCCGAGGCTATTATGACAACCGATACGGTAAAAAAAGAAATGGCTATGCAGATGGAGCTTGACGGCAAGACCGTTACAATCGGCGGCATTGCAAAGGGCAGCGGTATGATTCACATTAATATGGGTACTATGCTCTCTTTTGTTACAACAGATGCGGCTGTTTCTTCGGATATGCTGCGTGAGGCTCTGCGTGAGGCTGTTGAGGACAGTTACAATATGGTAAGCGTTGACGGCGATACATCTACAAACGATACCCTTGCTATTATGGCATCGGGCAAAGCCGGCAACAGAATGATTACCAACAAAAACGAAGATTACTATACATTCTTAAGCGGACTTACCGCAGCTTTCAGAGCACTTGCAAAGAAACTTGCGGGTGACGGCGAAGGCGCAACAAAACTTCTTGTTTGCAAGGTTGAGGGCGCTAAGAGCAAGCCCAACGCTGTTAAAGTTGCAAAGAGCATTATCGGTTCAAGCCTTGTAAAGGCGGCAATGTTCGGCTCAGATGCAAACTGGGGCAGAGTATTGTGTGCAATCGGTTACAGCGGCGCTGATGTTGATGTTAAAAAGGTAGATGTTTCTTTTGAATCCGCCAAAGGCAATATTCTTGTATGCAAGGACGGCGCAGGAGTTGAGTTTTCGGAAGAAAAAGCAAAGGAAATTCTGCTTGAAAAGGAAATCAACATTCTTGTATCATTAAATGACGGTTTTGGCTATGCCGAGGCTTACGGTTGTGACCTTACCTATGATTATGTAAAAATCAACGGCGACTACAGAACCTAATTGGCAAAGTAATTTGCCAAACCATAATTTATCTGAAAAACGGGCATTAAATTTATATCAGGGGAAATGAAAAATGGATATTAATAAAAGAGCAAAAGTCTTAATACAAGCTATGCCGTATATTCGTAAATTCAGCGGTGAAACAATAGTTGTAAAATACGGCGGCAACGCAATGATAAACGATAAACTCAAAAGTGCCGTTATGAGCGATATTGCACTTATGCGCCTTGTAGGCGTTAATGTTGTGCTTGTTCATGGCGGCGGCCCTGAAATAAATGCAATGCTTAAGGCAGTCGGCAAAGAGAGCAAGTTTGAAAACGGTATGCGTGTTACCGACGAAGAAACTATTGACATTGTGCAGATGGTACTTGCAGGCAAGGTAAACAAAAACCTTGTTCAGCTTATGGAAAAACACGGTGGAAAGGCAATCGGTCTTTGCGGTCTTGACGGCAATATGCTTATGGCGGAAAAACTTGTTACAAGTGCAGACCTCGGCTATGTAGGCGAGATTAAAGAAGTAAATCCGGAACCTTTGCAGAATGTTATCAACAACGGTTATATTCCGATTGTGGCTACCGTTGCAAGCGGTTATGACGGAAATGTTTATAATGTAAACGCAGACATTGCCGCCGCTCACATTGCGGCAAAAATCGGTGCCAAAAAGCTCATTCTTATGACAGACATCAGAGGTCTTTTAAAAGATGTAAACGACGAAGACTCGCTCATATCTGTTGTAAATGTCAGCGAAGTTCCTATGCTCAAGCGTGAGGGCATCATAAAGGGCGGTATGATTCCGAAAATTGACTGCTGTGTTGAGGCTGTAAGAAGCGGCGTAAGCAGAGCACACATTATTGACGGCAGAATTGAACACTCTATCCTCATTGAAATGTTCAGTGATGAGGGTATCGGCACAATGTTCTATTAATAGATTTGCAAATATTTTGCCTACGGGCAGTTGATAAGGAAAAACAGATATGACAATCAGAGAAATGACAATCGATGACTACGAGGAAGTATTTGCCCTCTGGCAGATTACCTCAAAAAGAGCCTTGTCCAAGGCTGACGAAAAAGCAAAAATAGAATCTTATCTGACAAGAAGCGAGGGTATGAGCAAGGTTGCCGTAATTGACGGTAAAATTGTAGGTACTGTACTTGCAAGTCATGACGGCAGACGAGGATTTATTCACCATATGGCGGTTCTGCCCGATTACCGAAGAAACCGAATCGGTCACGAACTTGCAAAAAGCGCTATCAAAGCGATTAAAGACCAAGGGATTGATAAAACTCATATCTTCTGCTATCAGAACAACACCACGGGTCAGAGTTTCTGGCAAGATTTCGGATTTAAAAAGCGTGAGGATATATTTGTTTTTTCCTTTAATAACGAAGATGTAGATAACACTTAAGGGGTGGTATGATGAATACAAAGGAAAAAGATTCGCAGTACATAATGCACACCTACGGCAGATACAATGTAGCTTTAAAAAGCGGCAAGGGTGCTGTTGCGTATGATGAGGACGGTAAAAAATATGTTGATGTCGCATCGGGTATCGGCGTAAACAGCCTCGGCTGGTGCGAGGCCGGCTGGGTAAAAGCCGTAAGCGAACAAGCAAACACAATTCAGCATATGTCAAACTACTTTTATTGCCCGCAGGCAAGTAATCTTGCCGAAAAACTCTGTACACTTACAGGCTTTTCAAAGGTATGCTTCGGAAACAGCGGTGCGGAGGCTAATGAATGTGCCATTAAAGTTGCGAGAAAATACAGCTTTGATAAGTACGGTGCTGACCGCAATGAGATTATTACACTCAACAATTCTTTCCACGGCAGAACAGTAACCACACTTTCGGCTACAGGACAAGATGTGTTCCACAACTACTTTTTCCCGTTTACACAGGGATTCGCATATGTTGACGCCAACGATATGAACGCTCTTGAAAATGCCGTAACAGACAAAACCTGCGCAGTTATGCTTGAGCTTATTCAGGGCGAGGGCGGTGTAAATATCCTTGATAAAGACTATGTTCAGAGCCTTGTTAAGTTCTGTAACGAAAAGGATATTCTTGTTATTGTTGACGAGGTACAGACAGGTGCAGGCAGAACAGGCAAGCTGTTCGCTTTCCAGAATTTTGAAGTAAAACCTGACATTTTCACAGTTGCAAAGGGCATTGGCGGCGGACTTCCGATCGGACTTTGCGTTTGCGGCGAAAAACTAAAAGATGTAATGTCACCTTCGACTCACGGCACAACATTCGGTGCAAACCCTGTTGTTTGCGCAGGTGCAAACTATGTGCTTGATAAAATTTCAAAGCCGGAGTTTCTCTCCGAGGTTGAGTCAAAGGGTAAATATATAGAAGAAAAAGTCCTCAAAATGGACGGCGTAAAGGCTGTTCGCAGAATGGGACTTATGATTGGCATTGAGCTTAAAGATGGCGACGCACACGACATTGCGGCAAAATGCGTTGAAAACGGACTTATTATCATTACGGCAAAGTCACTTTTAAGAATGTTGCCGCCGCTTAACATTACAAAAAAAGAAATCGACCTTGCGCTTGATATTCTTGAAAAAACATTAAAGGAGAATTAAAATGAAGCATTTACTTAAACTTGAAGATTGGTCAACAGATGAAATCATCAATACACTTAACCTTGCCGACCAGCTTAAATATGAGCAGAAGCACGGCATTGAGCACAAAATTCTTGCCGGCAAAACACTTGGTATGATTTTTGAGAAGTCGAGCACAAGAACAAGAGTTTCTTTTGAAGTAGGTATGACACAGCTCGGCGGTTATCTTTACCTTTCAGCAAGCGATATGCAGATTGGCAGAGGTGAGCCTATACAGGATACTGCAAGAGTTTTATCACGCTACATTGACGGTATTATGATAAGAACATTTAAGCAGGAAGAAGTTGAGGCTCTTGCAGAGCACGGTTCTATTCCGATTATCAACGGTCTTACAGACTACTGCCACCCATGTCAGGTGCTCGCAGACCTTATGACAATTCGTGAGTTTAAGGGTAAACTTGAGGGACTTAAAATGTGCTTTATCGGTGACGGCAACAATATGATGAACTCTCTCATTGTCGGCGCACTCAGCACAGGTATGTCTTTCTCTGCAGCTTGCCCAAAGGGATATATGCCGCCTGAACACATTATTGAATTCGGTAAAAAGTACGGCAACGGCAAATTTGAAATTGTTGAAGACCCGATGGAGGCAGCGAAGAATGCCGATGTGGTTTACACAGATGTTTGGGCTTCTATGGGACAGGAAGAAGAAAAGAAAATCCGTGAACAGGCATTTGCCGGCTATCAGGTAAACAAAGAGCTTATGTCTGTTACAAATCCTGAGTGTATGGTTCTTCACTGCTTACCTGCTCACCGTGGCGAAGAAATCACTGCCGATGTATTTGAAGAGCATGCCAATGAAATCTTTGAAGAGGCAGAAAACAGACTTCATGCGCAAAAAGCTGTTCTTGTTGAATGTATGTCAGACAAGAAAATTCGTGAATAATACCAAAAACAAGCAAGATAAACAACTTTGTTTACTGCAAAAAATAAAAAAACTAAGATTCGACAGTAATTTAATGTAAAGTATTTACAAAAAAGAATTATTGTGTTAAAATATAATTCAAAGTAGATAATTGGGCAAAATTTTATATATATAATTTTGTTCAACGATTTGCTAAATACTTTAGAGAGGCGGTATAAATAATGAAAAAGTTATCTGCAATCCTTGCATCAGCAACAGTTATTGCTATGGCTAGCGTGCCGGCTTTTGCCGCTGGTATCAACAGCGCAGAACAGGCTGTACTTGACAAGCTTTCAGAAGTAAACACAAGCTACAACGGTGGTTTTATTACTAATGCTGATGAGATGCTCAACCAGTCTGAAAACTACTTCAACACTATTGACATGACAGACGCAGAATCTAAGGAGATTATTGCGGACATCAATGATGCTGTAGATTACCTTAAGTCACAGGGTGCTTCAACTGTTAAGGATCTTAACACAGCCCAGAAGCAGGAGCTCTTCACTTATGGTCAGAAGGCTGCCAATGTTGTAGGCGTTACAGTTTCTTACGACAAGGCAACTAAGACTGTTTCTGCTACTGACAAGAACGGCAACGCAATTGTTAGCACAAAGGTTACAACTGACAGTAAGGGTAACACAACAACTACAAGCAATGCTATTGCTACAACAGGCGCTAATGTAAACACATTCGCTGTTGCTACAGTTGCAGGCGCAGCAGTTGCTCTTGCAGCAGGTGCTACAGTTGTTCTTTCTGTTAAAAAAAGAGAAAGAGCTTGATTGTAAATGTCTGATATGAAAAATACCAGACACAGGCATAAAAAAATTGGTGGGAAGGGTTTTTTAATTCTTCCCTCTATATTTTTTGTGGTAATTTATCTTTTAGGCTACCTTGTACTTATGCCGTCATCTTCTTTAATTTCGGCAGCAGGTCTTATGTTTTCGGACTCTGCAAGAGATTATTCCACAGAATATAACAATATATTTGTGCCGGTGTCAGAAAACGAAAATGAAACCGATTCAAATAAAAAACTGCCTATAAGTGAAATCCAATACCCAAAGACAGGCGAGCAATTCGGCGAACTTATCATAGAGGATTGCTCTATTGACAATAACCTTTTCTTCGGTGACGGAAATGTTGCACTGCGAAACGGCGTAGGCATATATAACGGCAGTTTTATACCGGGTTACGGAAAAACAATTCTTGTTGCCGGACACAACAATACATATTTTAACGGACTTAAAAACGCTAAGGCAGGGCAGACTGTTACCATTAAGACAAGCTACGGCAATTACACATACGAAATTACCGATACGGCTGTAAAGAAAGCGACAGACACCTCTGCGTATGATTTAAGCGCAAATGAAGAAAATCTCATAATGTATACCTGTTATCCGTTTGACGAGCTTGGTCTTACAGATCAGAGATTTTTTGTGTATGCAAAATATGTTTCAGGTCCTCAGATTGATAAAACATCAAAGGAGGGCTGAGTATGTCAACAGTTAAAAAGATAGTTAATATATTGCTTTCACTTGTGCTTGCGGTGCTTTTAACAGTGCTTGCGTATGCTGTTTCGCTGCAGTTTACACTGTTTAATGACAGCTTTATGCTTGACAATATGAACACCTGCAATTACATAACCGAGAAAAAGGACGAGATAACAAGCAGTTTGACCGACCTCGGTTATGCAAGCGGACTTGAAGAGGACTTTTTCAACGGCTTGCTTGATGAAATAATGATTCACGAGGATACTGAAAAGTATATACAGGATTATTATTCGGGCGAGGGCAGTGTGATTGATAAAACAGCTTTTAAACAGGCGTTTAATACAGCGCTTGACAAGTATATAGAGCAAAAGGGCATAAGCGCCGACAGTGTTTCGAGCGAAAACAGGGAATACCTTATAAAAGAGGCGGCTAAAATTTATAAGCAGTCGCTGGAATTGCCGTTTTTCGGAACATTAGCAGGCAGATTTCAGAATGTTAAAAAGCTGTTGCCGTTTGTAATTGCAATATGTGCAGTGCTTTCGGCGCTGATTTGCGTAATATTTGTATTATCAACAAAATGGAAACATAGGGCAGTGCGCCATATTTATTATGCAACAGCCGCCACATTTTTGACAACATTGGTATTGCCGATAGTAATTTTGCTGTCAAAGAAGATTGAAACCTTTAACATAGCGTCAAGAGCAACATATATGCTGTTTGTATCGTGTGCAAATAACATTATAATGTGCGTGCTTGCGTGCTCACTGTTCTTTTTAATAGTATCGGTGGCATTGTTCTTGGTTTATAAACAGCTGTATAAAAAAGCGGTAAGCTGATTTAGAAAAGTATTAAGATACCCGATTGTAGCAAAGGCTATAATCGGGTTTTTGTTTGCTGTTTTGCAGTGATGAGGTGGGGAAAATCAGACTAACTTTTTAAGAAAATGACAAAATTATAAATTATGACTAAGTTTCAGTCGGGCAACAAAGTAAAGCAAAAGCTAAACTTTCAGTCCAAAAGTAAAAGGTTGTGGGTGTGAGCAATGCCCACAAATGCTTTAACTATAACAAATTCTTGATAGCCAAGCGGCTTGATGTTTAGGATTGACCACAAAATCTCATCAATATTTCAATAACCGTTTAGCTGTCAGAGTTTGTTAATTGGCATAATCGCACATATCTTCGTCATACAATTTTATATTTTTTGCATAGCATAGTATTAAGGCTATCTTAAAACAGACATTGATTAAACCTATAATAAAGCTAAACATAAAAACACCAAAAGAGCCGACAATGTCAATTACAAGCAATAGAATTAATATTCCATATTTCATCTTACTGGGTTTCATGTACGCACTCCAAGCTAAATATAGACAAACAAAAAACATTGCTAAAATCAGAATGGTTATTAAAACACTTAATGCACTTATTTCAAAACCAAAAATAGTCAATAAAAAAAGTGGAAAATAAAAAATTGACATAAATAAGCAATATGTATATTCTGCAAATGCAAAATCAGAATTTAAAAAACAACCACATACAATAATCATAGTTCCAAAAATTAACACACTCGTCATTATCGGAGCCAATATTTCTGTAATATGTTTATTTTTCACTTTACATTCCTCCTTTCATTGAAATAAAAGTTGTAGAATATATTTTGTGATCAACCCTTTATTAAACCTCAAACACCTCAAGGTCATTCGGAATATACAGATTTCCGCTGAAATACTCTCTGCCCTCATTATAGTACAGAGTTTTTCTGTTTTGCAAATTCTTATCCTCCGTATGATACAAAACAAGGTTTTTAATTTTCAATTCTTCCGCAAGTTTGCAAGCGTCTGCAACGGTGGAATGGTTTTTCTCATACGGCTGAAAAATATCCGCCTGAGAATACAGACAAAAAGCCTCGTGCAAAAGCCAATCACTGCCGTACACATATTCCCTTTCACATTCATGAAAAGGCTCGTCACCACAGCAGGTGAGTTTTTTACCGTCGCCGTAATGCATGGTAAAACCAAACTGCTTTGTCTTAATTGACCTAACATCAAAAAACCGCACTCTGTGCCCTATTATATCAAGCTCTTCTCCGTCCTCAACGGTTACAAGATGAAGTTTATCTCCTATTAAATCAAGCTCACGCTTAAGTAAAAGCAGGTTTGCAATATCTCTTATGATTTTTATTACTTCATCATGACCGTAAATATACGCCTCTCCCTCATATGTATTGCGGTTTATATGTTGGCAAATCATTCGTACAAACCACATTATACCAAATAAATGGTCCATATGCTTGTGTGTAATAAAAATATGTCTTATGCTTTTCCAGTTGATTCCCGCTGACTTTAGCTGTTTAAAAATCGTATTTCCGCCACCGCCGTCAACCATAAAATTCTGCCCGTTATCCGAAAGCACAAAGCAAGTATTGTAACAGTCGGTTACGCTTGCACACCCTGTGCCGAGTATTGTCAGTTTCAAAATATCACCCTGTAAAATAATACCATATTTCCCGTTAATTGTCTATTTAGCAGTCGACCGCAATATAATCGTTAAGGTGAATTGAATAAATTATACATTCTTTTACCTTATAGTCGGTAAACTCCTCTACCGCAAGTTTGTAAAGATTTAACTGCTTAGCATAAAGCTCTTTCAATCTGCTTATATCACGAACACTGTCAGTTTTATAATCAACCACAACAAGTTCGTTATCCTCTTTAAAAATAAGGTCAACAGCACCCTGCATTACCACTCTTGTTTCGGCACTCTCGCCCTCAAGCGTACTGTCAAGCATACCTGCTTTGATATTTACGGTAAAGCGTTCTTCTCGCATAATTAACGGCGAAGCTGTAATTCGCTTTGCAAGACTGCCGTCAAGGAATTTTTGAACTTCCTCTTTATTAATGGCGTCAAACTGCTCTTGCGTCAAAATATTTTCTGATAAAAGTCGGTCAAGTTCTGCCTGCAAATTATTTTTAGCATCTTTAAAATTGCAAAACTGCAAAAATTTATGATGAGCCGTACCTTTTTCAACAGCCGATGTATTCCACTTAGACATAAATGCAGGTTTAAGGAAAATTTTATCAAAGCTGTCGCCCTCATTATGGGCAAGTTCAGAGGCACTGACTTTTTGAGGAATTTTTAGAACAGCTTGATTTCTGTATACAAAACCTGTTCTCTCTTTTAATAAATCTATTACGGAATTATCGTATATTTCGTTATCGGAATTATTTTTTGCATCATTACTTCGTTCATCTGTTTCACTTACAAAATCAGACGGACTTATAAAATTAATCTGCCACGGCAAATCTTCCGATGCCGTGCCCATTAAATCCGATTCACCTATTTGCAATTTTATTCTCAATTCGTTATGCAGCGGATGAACAAGCGCACACATACTCACCCAGTCGCTTATTGACCTTGCTTTCATAACCGCATACGGGTCAATTACACCGCCTGCAAGTTTTGAATTTAATTTTACAAGATAATCTTTCGGGTCTTTTTGCGATGATATTACAATCAGCTTTTCTTTTGCACGGGTTAGCGCAACATAAAGAACACGCATCTCCTCGGCAATTTCGTTTTCCGATATTTCCACTCCCACCGCCATTCTCGGCAATGTATTGTATCTGCAAAATCCGTCAACTCTCCTTATGCCAAGACCTGCCTTACTGTCAATAAGCACATCTGCGCTCAAATCGGTTTTATTAAACTTTTTTGATGAACAGGCAATAAAGCAGACAGGATACTCAAGACCTTTGGATTTATGAATACTGATTACTTTTACTGTGTTTTCGGTTTCACCGTTTGCACCCGATGACGATTCAAGGTCGGCACCGTTTTCAATCAGCTTATCCATATATGTTATAAATGCCGACAATCCCCTGTAACCGCCCGACTCAAAGCCACGGGCATATTCTCTTAAAAGATTAAGATTTTTTATGCCTTTTGAACCGTCAATTGCGGAAATGACTGCAGAAAAAGAAGTAAGCTCATAAATTCTGCCCAACAGTTCATCAACGGAACAGGTGCAGGAATATGTTTTGAGCAAATTAAGTTCTTTTAAAAATTCGGCTGTGCGACCGTCATTTTTAGCGTAAGCGGCAACTGCCGAATACAAATTAGTATGCCTGTTGTTGCCTTTGATTTTTGCGAGTTCGTCAACGGTAAAGCTGTAAACAGGACTGCACATTACAGAAAGCAAAGGAATATCAAGCGACGGATTGTCTATGCAGCGCAAAAAGTTAAGCATAACCTTTATTTCGTTCGCATCAAAAAAGCTCTCTTTTATCTCTGAACTTGCAGGCACACCAAGGCTGTTTAAAATATTTACAAAGGCAGTCGCCGTGCCCTTTGTACTTCTCAAAAGAATTGCACAATCACCGTATTCAAGAGGCTTTTTATCTTTGCCTACGGTAAATCCCTCTGCCCTCATTTTAAGAATTTTGTTTGCTATAAATACAGCCTCGTTCTCTACGCTTTCGTCCGAACTTTCATATTGAATATAGTCAACTTCAAAATTACAGCCGTCACTCGGCGGATATGACGCACCGACATTCAGATATTCGTCAGTACCGTAATCCATTTTTGCCGAAGTTTTCGTCATAAGATTTTTAAAGATAAAATTGACTGCCGAACAAACCTCTTTGCGGCTTCTGAAATTCATATCAAGAATTATAGCCGCAGGGAAAATCTCGTTTTCTCGGTCATATTTATTGTATTTATCCTTGCGGTCAATAAAAATTTCGGGCTTTGCCTGTCTGAATCCGTAAATGCTCTGTTTTACATCGCCGACAACAAACATATTGTTTTCGTCCGTACTTACGCATTTAAAGATAAGGTCCTGAACATCGTTTACATCCTGAAATTCATCGACCATAATCTGGTCAAAACGCTTTGAAATTTCCTTTGCCTGCTCGGTTTTTGTATATCCGTCACCGCAAGGCTCGGCAAGTAATTTTACGGTCAAAAGCTCTACATCCGAAAAGGAAAGAATATTCTTTGCATACTTCATTTCAGAAAATTTGCTTAAATACGCTTTCACTACCTCAAAAAGCTCGGCAACTGTTTTGCTTAAATAACCAATCTCGTTTTTTATTTCTTCACTGCTCCACATAAAGATATTGCAAATACTTTCAACCGATTTCTTGACATCATCACGGGAATTTGCTATCGAAATTTTTATCGGGTCATCCTTATATCCTTTAGGAGTTTTAAGTCTGCCTTTCACAAAAGTTTCGGCAAATCTTTTTATTTCATCCCACGAACCGTCCTCAAAACGCTCCGACAATTTTTCAAAATATGATTTATCGTCAAGCAGCAACGGCAAATTTGCATCTCGGAGTTTTTCGTCCCCATCAAGCAATTTAATTGAATTAATCGTAATCAAAAGCGAGTGGTCAACCATAGACCTTGCATATTTAATTAATATTTTGCCAAAAAGCGATTGTTCAACGGGAATTTCGGGACTGTACTTTAACAACATATCGTCAAGCCACTTTTCGCCGAACGGTTGGGTTGCAAGAAAATCAGAAATTTTCAGCACCGCCGCCCTTAAATTATCGTCACCGTTTTTATTCGCAAAAGCGTCAACAAGCGCCGTAAAATCTGGGGTATTTTCTCTGTAAAAATCTTCGAGTACGCTTTCAAGCGCCTCACTGCCGATTACTTTTATTTCGTTTTCATCGGCAAGGCGAAAATCCTTTTGCACGCCGAGAATATGAAAATACTCTCTTACCACAGAACCGCAAAAGCTGTCTATTGTACATATGCTTGTATTGTACATAAGCTGTCGCTGGCGCAAAAGCAGAGAATTGTACGGGTCATTTTCAAGGAGCGAATTAATGGCTTTGGCAAGTCTTTCTTTCATCTCGCTTGCCGCTGCTCTCGTAAAAGTTACAATAAGCAATCGGTCAACATCTATGGGATTTTCTCTGCGTGTTATCATTCTTATAATTCTTTCGATAAGTACGGTAGTTTTGCCCGAACCCGCAGCCGCAGATACAAGCACACTGCCGCCTTGAGCATTTATCGCATCGGTCTGCGCATCAGTAAAAGCAGCCATTACTCCTCACCCCCGTTTTCCTGTTCTTCTTCAAGTATTCTGCATACCTCGTCGTTTTTAAGTGAAAAACTGTTTCTGCAGTCACTCATATGATATGCACAAATACTGTCATACGGACAATATTCGCAGGAATCTTTACCGCCTTTAAGCGGAGAAGCCTCTACATTGCCCGAATAAAGCGTTGTACCCATTTTTGCAACCGTCATATCAAGTTTTTTGAAAATCATACCCAATTCTTCAAGGCTCGCAAGACTTCCGCCCGCTGTAAGCGTTCCATTTTTGGTATTGAATGAAATATAAGCGGCATCCGAATTATCAATAACATCAAGAGAATTTAACAGCATACCGTTCATTTTAAGTCCCTTGGAAACCTGCTCGTTTATCTGCTCGTCACTTATGGTATTATCGGCAGAAATCGGCTTTACAGTGGCAGGCATATAGAGTATTCCTGCAGGAGTAACCTTACCGTAACGCTCTTCACCGCCAAGCGTAATGGCGTAAAGATAGATAAGCATTTGCAAATTAAGTCCGTACAAAATATCAGACAGTTTAAATTCCTTTGAACCTGTTTTATAGTCAATAATTCTGATATAATTTTCCTCGCCTTTTTTCAGAATATCTACCCTGTCAACACTGCCTCTCAACAATATTTTCTGCCCCGTAGGCAAAACGACTTCGTACCCCGGAATATCTCCGTCTATTTTAAGTTCACAATCCACGGGTTCAAACCCGCTGTTCTTAAGTTCTTCTATGATATGCAAAACAAGAAAATGTACATTTTCTCTTATCTTATTGAACCTGTACATAAAGCGGGGAGTATTTTTTTGTGAACCGCCGAAATGTTTATTGACATAATCATCAAGAATGCTGTCACATTCCTTGTTTATCTCATCTTCACTCATATTTGAAAATTCGTTTTTAGAGTATTTGCTGAAAAATACTTCCATAATATAATGAATAAAAGTACCGTATTCAAGGGGATTTATCTCCGCTTTTCTGCGTTCACGAACATTCAGACCGTAATTGCAAAAATATGAAAATCTGCATAAACTGAATTTTTCAACCTGCGAGGCGGATATGTTTAAATCATTGCCAAACAAAAGACCTACATTGCTTTTATCGTCAAACACAAAAGGCTTTGCTTTGCTTGCGTTTGCAACGGCACTGTACTTATCTTTAAATATTTCGTTATCGGAAAAATATTTTTTTAACGCTCTTTCTTCATTGCTGTCACTGTTAAAATTTCTTGCACACTCCTCAAACGCAGGCAATATAGCCCATGTGCTGTCCGCAACCGAGCAATACTCTTCTTCTCTGTGCAATAAAATATTCGGAAAAACAGCGATTATTTCATTTATAATTGAAGATTGCATATATGTGCCGCCCGTAAGGTCGGTTTTATAGAATGAAACAAAAAGTTTTTGCGACGGCGCTGTTGCGGATTTGTAAGCCATATAATTTTCAAAATCCGCAAGTTCGGCAGGTTCATCTCCGAAAGGAAGATTATTGGCAATAAGCGTTTTTAATTCGTATGCAGAAAAAAGTCCCGATGCGGAAGGTACTGCCGGAAATACTCCGTCAATACAACCTATAAGGAAAACGGCTTTTTCATTATTAAGTCTTACACGGGTTGCCGTACCCACCGATACACTGTCAACCGTGCGGGGAATATCTGCGATTTGCAGTGCCGACAATCTTAGCGACAACAACTCAAAATACCTTTTCAAAGATATTTTTAAATCACCTGCAACCGCAACGGTTTGGTCAAGAGTGCCCATAAGCAAATTCCACAGTCTGATTTGCTCTTTTGCCTGTGCAATTTCACCGTCGGCTTTCAGCTTGTCAAACATTTGAGAAACAGCGTTTGTCACCTCAAGTTGTTCAAGCAAATTATATAACTTTTCGGTAATTTCTCTACCTGTTTTATCCTTGATGTCCTCTCTGAATTTTACAAGCGGTTCAACAAGATTTTTTCTTACTTTTTCAGCCATTTCAAGCTGTTCTGTTTGAGTTTTTCTCATTTTTTCGGAAAAACCGTCGGGATTATTTTCAAACGGCTTTTTAAAAGCCGCTCCGTTAATATTCCACACATAAACATAGTTTTCAAAGGCTGATATTTCTTCATCGGAATTATTGCTGAGTCCTGTTTTTAAAATTGCAAGTAAATCATCTTTTTGCCAACCATTCAAAACAGCATTGAAAATCGAGCATACATATCGAATAACGGGCTTAATATAAATATCGTAGCTCATATCCATAAAATACGGAATTTCGTATTTGTCAAACACAGTATTCAAAACACCCGCATATGGTGCAATATCTCTGCAAATTACGGCAATGTCGGAATACAAATACCCTTGCTCGATAATGAGTTTTTTAATCTGTTTTGCAACAAACTCACATTCTCCGTACACGGTATCGGCAGAAAAAGCAGTTATTGCATTTGTTTTTAACTCATATTTATTATTTTTGTTTTGATAAAAATTCTTTTCAAGAATTTTTAGTTCTTCACTCTCATTTCTGAAATTTTCTTCAAGTTTTATCGGCGATTTTATATCAATATTTTCTGCCTTTGCAATAGCTTTCAGACTTTTATATGTATCATTTGTGGTGCTGAAAAGGCTTTGTTGTTCATCTTCAAAAGGATTTAATGTAAGTGCAACAAAAACGCTTTCACACTGCATAAATAACAGTCTTAATACCTCAAGCTGTTGTTTTGAAAATCCGCTGAAAGAATCTACAGCAAGTGTAAAACCGTCAAAAATATTTTTCTCTTTTAAAATTTCCGCAGCTCTTGTAAGATTATCAAGTGGGTCTATATAACTTTGTTCAACAATAGCGTCAAAAGTGTCTATTATTAACGCAGTTTCCCTTAGTTTGGTTTTCAATGTTTTATCATCAACCAAAGCCGATACATTTCTTAACATCTCGGTAGAAATCTTCGCCTTTTTACATTCCTTAAGCGCAGAAAGCATTGCCTCAATCACACTCTTTTTACCGCTGCTGTTTGCAAACATTTCAAGGCTTGTATCAAGCTGTTCGAGTGCAAGGCTCATAATTACCGCTCTTGTGCTGTCATCTATAACATTTTTCTGTTCAAAATTAATCGTATCAAAAACATATCTGCAAAAACGTGAAAAACCGAATACTTTTACATTCTGACACTTTTTTGCGCCGAGCCTGTCGAGAAACACTTTTTCTGTTTCAAAAGAACTCTGATCGGGAATAAGCATAATTATGCGATTTTCTCCCGATTCCGCAAGTTTTGTAAGCGTATTATACAGGTATTCCGTTTTGCCTGTACCGCTTTTTCCGAGTACAAATCTAAGCAAATCTATCCCCCGTTTCAGGTGTAGTAAATAAATTATACTACTATGATACCATAACAGGTGTCTCATTTAAAGGACATTACTCAAAAAAAGAAACTATTTTTTCAAATATTTCCACAACCTTAAACTTATATTGATAATCATTTCCTTTAACGATTTCCTGCTGATTTTCCGAAAAAGTTTTTTCCACCTTTTCATCCGTATCGACCGCAGATGATATACAAATTGACGGATACATTACACACCACCAATTATGCCCTTTACCGTCACCCACAGTAATTCTCAATGCATCATATATACCCGCAGGCATTGTATAATTATCATAATATCTTGTATTAAAATACATTTTTACAACTTGAGCGTTTACCTTATAATCATATCCGTTTTCATAAACAACATTTTGTGCAACGGTTTGCAAAGTTTTTAAATTTTCCCTTGCAATGTTCTCTGCCTCATCACTGTCTGCAGCTTTATCAAAAAGCATATCGGTATATTCAAGCAAAGCGTCACGCACTTTCAGCTTTAATGCCTGATCCTCCGCACTGTCGGAATTTGCAAGAATATGCAGTCTGAACACTTCTTCGGAAATCTGTTCGCACTCTGCCTGAAACGGTATTACAGAGTAAATGACGGTAAGTACAAATGCAATACAAAATGATTTTATAAGTAATTTCATAAAAATAACCTGCCCTCTCTTTTTAAGGAGTATGGACAGGTTACTTTTAAAATATTCATCTGAATTATAAATTATTTTCTTCTCTGATTTCTTTTGTTGCTTTTACAAGATTTTTCAGACTTTGTACAGTTTCTTCGTTACCTCTTGTTTTTAAACCGCAATCGGGGTTAATCCACAATTTATTATAAGATACCTTGGAAAGCATTTTATTTATCGCCGATTTAATCTCCTCAACTGTAGGGATTCTCGGCGAATGTATGTCATATACACCCGGGCCAACCTCTGTACGGAATTTCTTTGCTTTGAGTACATCAAGAAGTGTAAGGTCAGAACGGCTTGCCTCGAAAGTAATAACATCGGCATCCATATTGTCAATATCCTCAATAATATCGGCAAATTCGCTGTAACACATATGAGTATGAATTTGAGTTTCAGATTTTACGCCGCTGTGTACAAGACGGAATGCTTTAATAGCCCAGTCAAGATATTCCTTGTTCCAATCGCATTTACGCAACGGTAATTTTTCTCTTAAAGCAGCTTCGTCAATCTGAATAATCTTAATTCCGCTTGCCTCAAGATCCAAAACTTCCTCACGAATTGCAAGAGCTATCTGGTATGCACTTTCTTTTAAAGAAATATCCTCTCTCGGGAAAGACCAGTTTAATATTGTAACAGGGCCTGTAAGCATACCCTTAACAGGCTTTTCTGTACGACTTTGAGCATAAGTTGACCATTTAACGGTCATTGGTTTTGCTCTTGAAATATCACCCCATACAACAGGAGGTTTAACACATCTTGTACCGTATGACTGTACCCAGGCTTTCTCGGTAAAGATATATCCGTCAAGGCATTCACCGAAATACTCTACCATATCATTTCTTTCAAATTCACCGTGAACAAGTACATCAAGACCAATGTTTTCCTGAAGCTCAATACACTCCGCAATTTTTGACTTCATAAACTTTTCATAATCGGTTTCGGAAATATTTGCTTTTTTATATGACGCTCTTGTCTGACGAACATCGGAAGTCTGCGGGAAAGAACCTATGGTTGTTGTAGGTAAAAGCGGTAATTTAAACTCTTCTTTCTGTATTCTTTCACGCTCCGAAAATACAGGCAATCGTGTAAAATCTTTTTCCGATAAAGCGTTTACCTTTTCTTTTACATTTGTATTGCAGCCGCTTCTTTCTTCGGAAAACAGTTTGATGTTTGCTGTATATTCAGGTAAATTGCAATAATTCTCGGTTTCGATAATTTTTTTGATTTCTTTTAATTCAACCAGCTTTTCGCTTGCATATGAAAAATGTTTTTTATATGTATCCGAAAGCTTAACTTCATTTTTAAGTGTATACGGAACATGAAGTAACGAACACGAAGTATTGATTACAGTATTAATTGATTTATTCTGTAAATTCTTTAATAACTCCACTGTCTTTTCATAGTTATTTTTCCAAATGTTTTTACCGTTTACCACACCTGCAAAAAGCACTTTGTCACACGGAAAACCGTTTTTCTCAATAAGTTCGTGTGTTTTTTTACCCTCAATAAAATCAAGACCTATTCCGTCAAAATCAAGAGCACATATTTCTTTGTAGCAATCTCTTACATCGCCAAAATAAGTTTGCAAGCGGATTTTAAGACCGTTTTTATTCTCAAGAATCTTGGTGTACAATGAATTAAAGAACTCTATGTCCTCTCTGCTCATATCTTTTACAAGACAAGGTTCGTCAAGCTGCAACCATTCTGCGCCGAGAGCTACAAACTTACCGATAATCTGAATGTATGCGTCTGTAATGTTGCCGAAAAAGTTTTCTTTGGTCTTTGTGCCGATATATCTTGCAAGCTCAAGGAAAGTATACGGACCGATTATTACAGGAGTGGTTTTTACTCCGTTATCCAATGCCTCGGTAAAAAGTTCAAAAGGTTTGTTATCGGATAATTTCAAAACCGTATTATCGTCAATTTCAGGTACCATATAATGATAGTTTGTATTAAACCATTTCTTCATTGCAAGAGCTTTAACATCTCCCTTTTCTCCCTGATAACCTCTTGCAGCCGCAAAATATTCGTCAAGCGGAGATAAACCGAGGTTTTTGTATCTGTCGGGAACAACATTCAAAAGAAAAGCCGTGTCGAGCATTCCGTCATAAAAAGAAAAATCGTTTGAGGGAATAAAATCAAGCCCGCTGTTCTTTTGTTCTGTAAGGTTTTCTGTTCTTAACTTTTTTGCTGTATCGAAAAGCTCTGACTGTGCAATTTCATTTCTAAAATATTTTTCACTTGCAAATTTAAGTTCACGAAATTTACCTATTCTCGGATAACCGATTATCGAAGTTTTCATATTTATTTACAAATCCTTTCAAAGAAGTCTGTAAATATTATACAGCTAAAGTAAAAAAAGTGTTAATACTAAAAAAATAGCGTTAGATATAGTTTTAAGCTATATCTAACGCTGCTTTTATAAATTATACGATTAACTTAATTTTCTGTTTTATAATCCATATACTTGCATTTTTAACAAAAAAGGCTATAATACATAGTGAAAAAATTTTTAGGGGAAATAGATTATGAAAAAGTTAAGAGGACAGATTTCGGAATCACGCCGACTTGCAATATTGCTTGCGGTATCGGGGGGATTTATGGACGCCTATACTTACACTTTTCGCGGTGAAGTATTTGCAAATGCACAGACGGGCAACATAATTTTGCTTGCAATCAATTTATCGGAAGGAAATTTTGAGAAAATGTTGCAGTACCTTTTTCCGGTAATTGCCTTTGCGTTCGGAATAATTCTTGCGGAGATAGTGCACCGCTTTTGCACGATTGACAATATCCTGCATTGGCGACAATACACCGTCTTGCTTGAATGTATTATTTTATTCTCTGTAGGATTTATATCCCAAGAATACAATATGATTGCGAACTCGCTTGTTTCGTTCGCCTGCGGTATACAGGTTGAAAGTTTCAGAAAAGTAAAAGGCAATGCTTCGGCAACCACAATGTGCATCGGTAACCTGCGTTCAGGTACACAAAATTTATTTAATTTTATTTTTAATAAAGATAAAGAATGTCTTAGAAAATCGCTTATATACTACGGAGTTATATTATTCTTTGCTTTCGGAGCGGTTATTGAAAATTTTATAATCGGATTTTGGAAACAATATACAATCTGGTGCAGCTGCATATTGCTTTTTGCAGGTTTTCTTCTTATGTTTTTGCAAGCCGAAGAAGAGGATAAACAGACTTGTAAATTAAAATAGATTTTTGGGGTATATTTTAAATGTTGGGATAACATTAATAAATTATGGCTTAGCTGATTGCTTTATCAAGCAATTATAAAAGTTTGGTCG
>ENA-OPEB01000013-OPEB01000013.1-human-gut-metagenome-genome-assembly--contig:-NODE-13-length-27218-cov-8.335604_pt1 | contig 27218 bp, 22 predicted proteins | sample MGYA00241296_ERZ501526 | MGnify/ENA primary metagenome ERZ501526 (study PRJEB25962, sample SAMEA2042303) | human gut metagenome | biome: human gut; feature: human-associated habitat; material: faeces... | reverse complement strand
ACACGGATATCCCCGTCGTCCGGGCTTTTCTTTTGCCACAACGGCAAGCAGTGCAGCCTGCACTGAGATTTCCATTCAAGAGCAGACACGTCCCGCTTCCCAAAGTCAATACTTCCAAAGTATGTAACTGGTATTGTCCAGAATCCATTCCGGGTCGAAGATGCCGAACTCTATCTTCTCTCCGTCACAATCACGGCCATAACCGTATGACTCACCGCCGACGAGATAGACTGCAGCATCGACATCCAAGTCCTCGAGGACATACGAAAAACGCGGAAATGTCTCCATCTCAAGAGTCTCTACAATAAAGCACTGACCGTCTTTAAGGCACAATGCCCTGCGTCGGCTGGAGTATTTCCATCGGCTGGACTCCTTCACGTACTTGCCGTCAGCGATCAGACCGTATTGACGGAAGAAATAACCACCTGATGATATCGCATCCTGCAGAGCTTTTGGTTCCTTATCATAGCCGATTGAGATATTTCCGTCAATTATCGCGCACCATCCCAATTTGGTCCTACCCTCGGCAATCTGCTTTCCTCGCAGTACGAAGTCTCCAAGAATCTGCATGTTATCAGCACGTATGTCAGCCGCCTGAGCAATAAAGACGATAGTTGAATCCTCGAAATCCGGCATTCCGGTCATCAGCGACGGCTTACCGCCTATCGGAGTAAAAATGCGTACAGGCACTCCGGATATTGTCAGCTCCTCCACCTCCACATACGCCGGTGCTGACTGTACGCTGTCAGCCAGTTCCTCCTGCTCATATAACCCACGCACCACTTCCTGCTCCGGCTCATCCAGGTCAGTTGCATTCTCAGGCTTCCTCACCGACAGTACGACAGAAACAATTCCTGCCACCAATACTACAACCGCCAATATCCACCGCCACGCCCTAGCGTTCTTATTTGCGCCGGACTGAGAATCTCCGATGACGCGTATCTCATCATCTCTGATTTCTGGTATATCCTTATTCTCTTTCATGGTCACTCCTTCTCTATCAATTCCTTAAGCTGACGCAACGCATCCTTCGACGCTGAGACAGTGTGGCTGAAAGTCCGTGCGTCGGAAAGGACAAGCTGCTGCTTTGGGATATTAATGTAATGTATATAGTTACGATTGATTATCAAGCTCTTGCCGATACGGATAAACACATTGCCGTCACTGACCAGCTGTTTGGAGATAAGCGCCTCAAGCTGACCGAGCTGCACCGTCAGGATACGGCTGCCACCGTCCGCCTGAATAAGCGTCGAATAATTGCCGTCAGAGGAGATATACACCACGCCCTCCGTGGCAACGCGCACCAGGTCGACAGATGTGGATATGACGATGTGCCTTCCCATTAGCTCCTTTAGTATACTTGTCGCACAAATATAAGAAATATGCGGAACCGAACTCAACGCACCATGCCCCTGATGTATGAAATACGCTCCTCAATGTATGAGCCGACTGCCGCACAGAAGATTCAAACATCAAGCCAACATCCTGGCATTAAACTCATTAGAACCATCTACATTTGCACTATAAAATGAAACACAATTAAAACAATTTATTATGCGAACAACTTTATTTTTATCAATTGCGGTATCCCTGGCATTCGCAGCTACTGCTTCCGGCATGTGCGCCGACTGCTGTCATAACAAGTTCCAGTCCGACACTGACAGCCTGCAAAGAAAGAGCTTAAACCAGATCCGTTTCGAGAACTGGACAGATGAGGACTGGGTGGATAATGACTATTACCGCTGCATAAGAGAGACATTCGACAGTTACCTGGCCGGAGAGATTGAATTCAGCGAGCTGGACGAATACAGGGAACTGCTGCCCGGGAAATTCTTCATCGGCTTCGTGGAGCCATTCATTTACGGTGGTCTTTTTATCCAAATATCATTCATAGATGCCCCAGAGAAAATCTTCCAGACATCGGTCTACAGCTTTGTGGATGAGGAAAAACAGGAGCTCACAGGCAAATATGAGATGAGAGGATTCAAGATGCTGGATGTAGAATCCGGGCTGACCAAAGAGATAGCCGAAAGGCTGCTGAAAGAACATCCGGAATACAAGTTATACTAAATCACGACTGCTAATCACATATTCAGAATTCTGAGCTATAAAAAACTTCAATGTTCCCTGAGTGCTGTCCATATTCGAAAATATTGAGTACCTTTGTGTCCGTTGAGCAATCAACAGACATAATGAAAGTGTTTTCGCACTGTCCTTTCAAGAAAATGTGGAAATTTTCAATGTCAGAAGGACAACGGACAGCACTCATTCATTCGTTTAGACTATGTTTCAGGGGGATACTCTGTCCTTCCTTGCACATATCTATCCGAGTGTGGAGTATTGGGTACGTTTATTTCTGGCATAGGTCTTTCCACAACCTTCTTGAAGATAGACGAATCAGTTCCACACTTGAACCGAAGTGTAGTTTATATCAATCTGATATATAACTAATATATACCATCTGTATCTTTATTTGATACCGTAAAGTTCCCACTTCTTGTTGGTTTTCCAAAATTAATCTCAAGCTACAATAGCTTGTTGTTATCAATATTTTTACTCTTAAACCAAACAGCAATCTAATCGCAAACATTTTATAAAGTCCGATTTTCTTTAAGATTTTCGGACATTTTATTGCTGAGCTGGAGGGAATATTGTACCTTTGCACTCAGATTATTAATGATCATGGGAGTAATACTAACAAAAGAGATACGCAATACTATTGAAAGCAATGGGCCAAACAAACTCTATATGGTTCAGGATTTTGCCTATCTAAATAATGACGGGTTGGTTACTCGTGCCCTTTCCAGATTAGAAAAGGAAGGTATTCTTATACGCCTCTCGCAAGGCATATATTTATATCCCTCACGAAATAAGTTCGGAATACTTCGACCCTCTATAGAGGAAATCGCTTATGCTGTTGCTGAAAAGGATAAAGCACGCATTATTCCCAGCGGATTGACTGCATTGAACAAATTAGGACTTTCCACACAGGTTACGATGAATGCGGTCTATTTGACAGATGCCGCTGCAAGGGAACTTACTATAGGAAACCGTAAAATCATATTCAAGCGCAGCGTACCCCGCAATTTTGCCTATAAGACGGACTTGTTCCCACTTATAGTCGCTGCCATGAAAGAGTTAGGGAAAGATGAAGTAACCGATGAACAGGTTGCTATCATAAAACAAGCCATTGAAAAATATGGCAGTCCTGATGAAATCAAATACGATTACAGCATTGCTCCGCAATGGATTAAACAAAGACTTGCATTATGAATTTTACTAAACTCACAAAAGAAGAACAACTTACTATTTTGGCCAATGTGGCCGAAGATAAAGGGATTGTGGACAATGCCGTAGAGAAGGACTATTGGGTCAGTATAGTGTTACGTGCAATATTTTCCTTGCCGTACGCTACGGCTTTTGTATTCAAGGGAGGAACAAGCCTTAGCAAAGGTTGGGGATTGATAGAACGGTTCTCAGAAGATATTGACCTTGCAATAGATCCCCAATATCTCGGCTTTACAAATATTGAGACTAAAAGTCAACGGACTAAGTTGCGGAAAGACTCCAAGAAGTTCATAGATGGCTCTTTCGCGCTCGACGTTGAGAACAGAATAAAAGAGTTTGGGCTATCAGAGAGCTGTAAGGTCATAGTTCCGGAGACATCTGTCAGTGACCTTGACCCTGTAGTCCTGTTTGTCGAGTATAATTCAGTGCTGCAAACGAAAATGCAATATATACCCGAGCGAGTCAAAGTTGAGATAAGTTGTCGTTCACTCATGGAACCGTCAGAAGATGTGGAAATGCGTTCTATGATAGAAGAGGTTTATCCAGGTGAAGAGTTCTCATTACCTATATTCACTGTTCCTACCGTAGTGCCAGGACGAACATTCTTGGAAAAGGTTTTTCTTTTGCATGAAGAGTTTAACCGTCCCAATGGCTGTACGCATATCGAACGTATCACACGACACATGTATGACATTGTAAAGATGATGGATAAACCGTTTGCGATGGAAGCAATGCAGGATGTACAATTATACGAGGACATTGTGACTCATCGTAAAAAGTTCACGGCATGGAGTGGATTGGACTATACGAGTCATCTTCCACACACAATATCGTTTCTACCTCCTGAAAGCATCGAAGATGTTTTGCGTGACGACTATAAGCAGATGCAAATCGGCTTCATCTATGCCAATGCACCTTCTTTCGATGAGATTATGGAACGATTGAGTGAGTTGCAGAACAGATTTAGGACATTGGAATGGGAAAATAATCGTTGACGGTATGGCGGACATTCTTTTTGATATAAACGAACCTATCCCGAACTATCGTTAATATTTTAGATTGATAAAGAATACAAAACATTGTTCAATATGGCACATAGTTTCATAACCAATCGAGACCGTCTGCTTTCCGACATTATCACGGGTATCTTGCCCAAGTCAGATGCCGTGGATATTCTTGTGGGCTATTTCTATTTTTCGGGGTATGCCCATCTTGCCGACAAGCTCGCTGACAAGTATCTCCGTATTTTGGTCGGACTTGACATTGACACCCGGATTTCAAACCGAGTTCGTGAGGTTGAAGAATTGGTAGAGTGGCAGCGCATTCGTAGCAAAGTTCGGGAAGAATACTTCAATAACTTGGTAAGGCTCATCAATGAAACCGACAATACCGATACAGACGAAACCATCAGAATGTTTCGCCAATTCCAGCGTAAGATTTATGACGGTACATTGGAGATACGCAAGACAGAAGACCCGTGCCATGCAAAAATGTACCTCTTTGCCTATAACGACAGTAACAACGAGAATGGAGAACAGCCCGGTGATGTGATTACGGGGTCAAGCAACCTTTCCTATCAAGGGTTGCAAGGCAGAACGGAAATCAATGTTCGGTTTACAGACAAAGCTAAATATACGGAAGGAAAACAAATCTTTGATGAGCTTTGGGCAAATGCTATTCCTATTGTGGACGAAAATACCGTTGACCGTTGGAAAGAGAAGGTCGAAAGTCAAATATGGATTGACCGACTGTTTCAACCGTATAAACTTTATCTACGAGTGCTCAACGAGTATTTTGACATTCCGTCCAAGACTAATGTGCGTACACCTTTCGACATTACCGATGGTAAGTTCTTTAACCTAAAATACCAAACTGATGCCATCCAACTTGCATTGAAGTCTATCGAAACACACAACGGAACGATTGTGGCTGACGTAGTGGGCTTGGGCAAGAGTATCATCGCCTCTACCATTGCTCACAATCTCCGTTTGCGTACCATTGTAGTGTCGCCCCCACACTTGAAGTCGGGTTGGGACGCTTATAAAGACGAGTTCGGTTTTACGGGTACTGTGTTTAGCGGTGGCAAAATATCGGAAGCCTTGGTTCATTACAATGATTTGAAGAGGCCTGATGAACAATTTCTTATTATAGTGGACGAGGCGCACCGTTACCGCAATGAATATACCGAAGATTACGCTATGCTGCACAATCTTTGCCAAGGCAATAAAGTGGTGTTGTTAACGGCTACTCCGTTCAACAATGACCCTGCCGACATCTATTCTATGTTGAAACTCTTTCAGATACCTACAAAGTCCACACTTAAAACAGTGGAAAATCTTAGTATCGAGTTCCGCGACCTTATTAGCCAATACAAGGAACTGCGCGAACTGCAACGACAAGGCAAACTCTCCAAGCAGGATGTGAAGAACGAAACCGCCAAGATAGCCCGTACCATTCGTTCAATTATCGGACCTTTGGTTATCCGTCGTTCTCGCATCGACCTTCAGCAAATTGACACCTACAAGGAAGACCTCAAGAAGCAAAAGATAGAGGTGGTTATCCCACAAGACCCTATTGAATTGACTTACGATCTCAAAGAGTTGAAAAACTTGTATCTGCGCACGCTTAACTTCATTTACGGAACAAAATCAAAGGAAGAAGATTCTGATGATGGTGTTTACCGTTTTCAGGCGGCTCGTTACAAGCCGGTGCTGTATGTTCCCGAAGACAAACGCGAGGCATTAGCCAAGGATATAGAACGCCAAACGGGACTTGACGATGTAAACATGCTTATCGGTCGTCAAGCGAACGTGGCTAAATTTATGCGCCGTTTGTTGGTACGTCGCTTCGAAAGTTCGGTTGCAGCTTTCAAATCTTCGCTTGCCTTTATGATAAATTCTTCTCGTAATGTGCTTGATTGGATTGAGCGTACTGGGAAGATACCCGTTTGGAAAAAAGGAGGTATGCCCGATGTGGATGATTTCTTCGAAAGCACCGATGACGGCATGGAGGAGATAGAAGATACGTTTGAAAAATATTCAGGCAAAGGTTTCTTTGTTATTGATATGAAGTTTGTCAATGACGAGTTTATCAATGACGTGAAAGCCGACATCGCACTGTTGGAATCTATCTATTTGGAATGGTTCGGAGAGGAAGATGTAATCAAGTTCGACCCGAAACTTGAATCGTTCATCCGTCTTGTTCGTAATAAACTCGCCAAAGAGCCTAACCGTAAATTGGTTGTGTTTAGCGAGTTTGCCGACACAGTCAACTATCTTGGCGCAGCTCTGAAAGAAGCAGGACTGCCTGCGCTTAAATATACTTCGGCAGATGCTACTCCCTCTATGCGCCAAACCATTCGAAATAACTTTGACGCAAGTGTGAAGCAAGAAACGCAAGCCGATGATTACAAGGTATTGGTTGCCACCGATGCCATTTCCGAGGGTTACAACTTGCACCGTGCTGGAGCTATTTTCAACTATGATATACCGTACAACCCCACAAGGGTAATCCAGCGTATCGGGCGTATCAACCGTATCAATAAAAAGGTGTTCGACAACCTTTATATCTACAACTACTTCCCCACGGAGGTAGGCGAAACAGAAATCCGTGCCAAGGAAATATCCACCTTGAAAATGGCAATGATTCATGCCATTATGGGTGAAGATACAAAGGCATTGACTTCCGATGAAGAATGTACCGCTTTCTTCCGCGACCGTTACCGTGCGGAAATCGAGCATTCCGAAACGGAATCATGGGACACCCCGTATCGCAGTTTCTTAGAGTCGGTTAAGGGAACAGACGAATACAAAGAGGCTTTGCAGATACCGCACCGCGCCCGGACGGGTCGCATCGTGGAGAAACCGCTGGGTGGTGTTATTCTTTTCGGAAAGAAAGGTGAAGACTTTGTATTCAAAATTTCCGATGGCGACCGCGAGCCGATAATGCTCTCTGCCGAAGAAGCCTTACAGCTCTTTGAAGCCGCACCCGAAGAAAAGCCGTTTGCCACCACCGAAAGCTTCGACCGATTGTATCAGCGGGTGAAACTTTCGCTGTTCCGTAGCGATACAAAGAACCGCAATGACAAGAACATCTTGAAGGCGATTCAAAAAATCAATGCCATAAAAGTTAAGTTGCCTGAAGATTACTATTCCGACCTTTTGGCGGCTCTCGATGCGGAAGCATTGTCGGGCTACGAAGTGCGTTTCATCAATCAGGTGAAACCGTCTGAGATTCAAAAATTATTCAAAGAGATACCTGCCGACTATCTTATGCGCTTGCTCGAAGTGCAAGCCAAAGTTGGAGAGGGGGATGAAACATTAATAATATCCGAAGAACTACAATAATGATAGATTTTAGCAAAGCATATAGTCGTGCGGACTTTGTCAATTACCTCCGCCGTGATTTTCTTCCCGATGATTTCGAACAGGAAGAAAGTAATGTACCATTTTGGGCACGTATGAACTATGCGTCTTCTGCCACTTGTTTAGGCAAGTCGAAAACGCTTGACCTTGTGGTCTATGAAATCAAGCACACCTCGCGTCACGATGCCCGTGTGGGTTTGTCGAAAGATGCGTTTCGTATGCTTGCCGGAGAGAAGCAATCCCGTGCTTTGGTGATATTTGTTCCTGAAGATGATGCAAACAATTACCGCTTCTCGCTGATTGAAATCCAACTTTCTATCGGAGAAAATGATAGTAACGTTACTCGTACTTATTCCAACCCTCGCCGCTATTCTTACTACCTTGGCAAGGGCATTGCTTGCTACACACCCAATAAATACCTAAACGAACTGGGCAGGGTCAAGGATGTTAAAGACCTCTTTGATCGTTTCTCTGTAGAAATTCTTACCAAGGCTTTCTATCAAGAGCTGTCCGACTGGTATGCTTGGGCTATTAAGGTTATCTCTTTTCCTAACGACATTACCAAGCGTACTGATGATAAACTGCACAATCATGAAGGAGCAATCCGCCTTATCACTCGTCTAATTTTTGTGTGGTTCTTGAAAGAGCGTAAACTCATTCCATGGCAGTTCTTCGACCAAGAGTATATTGCCAACCACCTTATCAAGGGCTTCAATCCGCATAAAATTGACAACCTTTTCGGCAAATCAGAAGCCAGCGTTTATTACCGCGCTATCCTGCAAAACCTTTTCTTTGCAATGCTTAACTGTCCTATTACCAAGGATGGCAGTACAGAATTGACAGAACGTCGATTCAAGGACAACCGTTCGCAGTTTGATGATAATAAATTGATGCGCTACCGTGACGAGTTTAACGACCCTGACGAATTCTTGCGTCTTGCCAACGAGACAGTACCGTTCCTTAATGGTGGACTTTTCGATTGCTTGGACGAAAAACGCACGGGAATGTACTACGATGGGTTCAGCGAACGTAAGGAGTCTATGGCACAACTGATTGTGCCAGATTATCTTTTCTTCGGTGAGGAAGCAGGTAAGAATATCGACTTATCTGAGTTCTATGGCGATGCCAACAAAAAGAAAGTGTCAGCTCGTGGTATCATCGACATTCTCAAACGCTATAATTTCACAGTGGAGGAGAATATGCCGTTTGATAAGGATGTGTCGCTTGACCCGGAATTGCTCGGTAAGGTGTTTGAGAACTTGTTGGCATCTTACAACCCGGAAACCCAGCAAACCGCCCGAAAACAGACGGGTTCTTTCTATACTCCGCGCGAGATTGTGCAGTATATGGTCGATGAAAGTCTTGTCGCTCACCTCAAACGCACGGTTGGTGATGAACTGGAGGACGAATACCGTAAGTTGCTTGCCTATGCCGACAGCGAAACCGTGCTCACCGAACAGCAGAAGTTGGCGATTATGCAGTCGCTCTACAACTGCAAGATTCTCGACCCGGCTTGCGGTTCGGGCGCATTTCCCGTGGGTGTGCTCCAGCAAATGGTACATATCCTCAAACAGATTGATCCAGATAATAGCCGTTGGAAGAATATGCTCCTGCAATTTGCCATTGATGAAACTTCCGAAGCATACCTCACTTCGACCGCCGAAGAAAGACGAGAAGCAGTCGCTGATATTGAAAGAGCTTTTGATGAGAATGTAAACTACCCGGACTATGCCCGTAAACTTCACCTCATCGAAAATTGCATTTATGGTGTAGATATTCAGCCAATTGCAATTCAAATTTCAAAGCTCCGTTTCTTTATTTCGCTCGTCATTGACCAAAAGCGAAATGATAATCCGGCTGATAACTTTGGCATTCGACCGCTCCCTAACTTGGAAGCTAAGTTTGTTGCTGCAAATTCGCTTCTCGGTTTGAAAAAGACGGAGGCAACTCTTTTTGACTCCGAAGAAATAAAGCAAAAAGATAGTCAACTGAAAATTGCCAAGCATAAGATTTTCAGTGCTCGCCGACCTGCGACAAAGGAAAAATGGCGCAAAGAAGTGGTTCGCTTGCGTCAGGAAATAGCCGACCTCTTACTTGACAAAGACTGCATCGGTAATGAGCAAGCAGCCCAGCTTACTCAGTGGGATATGTTCGATCAAAATTCTTTCGCTCCTTTCTTTGATCCAGAATGGATGTTCGGTGTCAAAGAGGGCTTCGACATTCTTATCGCCAATCCACCTTATATTTCTACAAAAGGGGTTTCTACTGCCGATAAGAAATTATTCGAGGCGGAATTTGGCTTCTCTGATGACACATACAACCTGTTCTTTTTCAAAGGCTTTTCCTTGCTTTGTAAGGGCGGATGTATTACATACATTACTCCAAAGACATTTTGGACAACTCAAACCAAGCGCAATTTAAGAGATTTACTGCTTGCCAATACACTTAATTACGTGTTCGATACAGCCAATCCATTTGAAGCGGTGATGGTTGACACTTGCATTACCTCGGCTGTTAAGAATAAGCCTATTGCAGAAAATCTCGTGCGCTTTATGGACGGTCGTAAGAATTTATCACAGCCCGAATGTCTGATTGTAGCTCAATCGGTATATCTCAATACTCAAAATAGCGTAATATTCAAACCGTCCGCGTTGAATATGCGTATCTATGAGCTTTACGGTGAAAAGGTAAAAGCTCTATATGATAAGTGGTGGGACAAGATTAAGACTTCACGTGACATTGAAAAGAACAAACGCGAACTTGAAGAATATCGGGCGAGTCTGAAACCCGGTGATGTTGCACTTCTTGGGTGCTTGACCGAGGGAGGACAGGGCTTAGCAACCGCCAATAACGGTAAATACATTGCTGTAAGAAGCACTACTAAATGGGCAGACAACATCCGCATGTCCCGTCCTAAGAAACTGGCAGATTTCTTGGCTCGTACCCCGAAAGCTATTACCGCTGAAATGTACCGTTACCCATCGTATGCAGCTTTTTTGCAATCACTGTCAGAAGCTGAAATCGCAGGACTCTTTGACTCTCTCAAAGAACAATATGGTCGTGACATTTTTGGTCAAGGTTATCTTTACAAGATTGTGGATGATTGCGAAATAGCAAATGTGGATTCTTTGACGGATAACGAAAAAGAGAACGGTATAGAAACAACCAAACCATACTATGTGCCTTATGATAAAGGAGATAAAGACGGAAATCGATGGTATCTTGAAACTCCATTCGCTATTGCGTGGTCTAAGGAGAATGTCCGTTTTTTGAAGACTAATTCCGGCAAGAAAGGGGAAGGTATGCCCGTTGTTCGTAACCCTCAATTCTATTTTAGGGAGGGACTTTGTTGGAGTGACATTAATACGACTTTTCTTAAGTGTAGAATTAAGCAAAAGAGTATTCATGACGTAAAAAGTATGAGTATTTTTGGCGTGTGCGACAAAGTTCCCGAAAAATACATTTTATGTGTAATTAATTCGACACTGATTAGCTATTATGTTGATACTTTTGTAAATAACACTCAGACTTTTCAAATAAACGATGCTCGTCAACTCCCAATTATCGTTCCTACATCTGAACAATTATCATTTTGTAGCGCTTTGGCAAAAGCTGCAATAGCGCAAAAAATAAAAGGGAACGAGTCATCAAACATACAAAAACAATTGGATGATTTTATAGAAAATCAAATCTTTGGTTTAGTATAGGGAGGGTTTTTGTTGGAATAATGTTTTGACTACATACATGAAATGTAAGAAGAAAGAAAAGACCGTTCAAAGTACCGAAAGCATGAGTTTTTTCTCATGTACAGAACAAACACCAGAGTATTACCTTATTTCGATTATGAATTCAAGATTTGCTGCATTTTATGTAGATAATCTTGTAAATTCAACATCTCATTGTACTACTGGTGATGCAAAACTTATCCCTATTATGATACCAACTATTGAGCAACTATATGAATGTAAACGCCTCTTTGATAAAGCATTTGACTTGAAACGGTCTGTTGCAAAAGGAATTGCGACAGATTTAGATATTTCAGAAGAACTCAATGCTGTGGAAAGAGCCAATGATTTAATAGTTGAGAGCATATATCAATTATAGATACAGAGAATGGAGTAGAGGATATCCATTAATCCTCTACTCCATACAATAAACGAACCAATCTATCAAGTTCATATTGTTTTTCTTCCATTAAGATTTCATCAATCACTGCTGTTCTTTTGAGGCTGATGCAATCGGCAACTAATTTTTGCAATGATTCAAATATTTTCTTTTGTGGGATTACTATAGGTAGCTGCCGTGCGTCATTTATCTGAAAATGAGAAGTGTTGTTGATAAAATTGTCAACATATAGGCTAATAAATTCTGAATTTATTAGGGCTACATAGTACCAGTCAGGAAGGTTTGTCATTGTGAATAGGCTCATACTCAAAACATCAAAAACGCCATTTGCTTTAATTCTGGCTTTAAGGTATGTAGAGTTGACATCTATCCAACAAAAACCCTCCCTAAAATAGAACGTATAACCTTGGTAACGAGCTTTCGGATCTGTCTTCAAAAAACGGACGGTTAATAGATACCACGCTCCCATCTGCCATTCCTTGATTTTGTTGGAGTTCTCAATCCGGTATATGCCAAATATCGATATAGTGTACCCCTTGCAATTTTCAATTTCTTAGCTATCTGCGGAACGCTTATCCCTTTTGCCATTTGACCCTCTATGTATTTGTGCTTTGCCACACATTTTGCGTTCAACTGCTTATTGCGTTGACCTTGACCTCTACCGACTTGATGTCCTTCCTTTTTTAACCGAGCAAGGGCTTCTTTTGTCCGCTGAGAAATCAAGTTACGTTCTATTTCTGCGGATAGTCCGAAAGCAAAAGCAAGTACTTTGCTTTGAATGTCATCGCCAAGACGGTAATTATCTTTAATCGTCCAAACGCGACTCTCTTTTGTCATACAGATATTGAGTATTTCCATAATCATAAAGAGGTTGCGTCCAAGACGAGATAACTCTGTACAGATTATCAAATCATCTTTGACAATTCGGTTTAGAAGCTTGCCGAGTGCCCGTTTAGAATAGTTCTTTGTACCAGAGATAGTTTCTTCTATCCAGCCATCTATCGTCAATCCTTCTTTTTTGCAGAAACGCTCTATCTCAAAACGTTGGTTTTCCACCGTCTGCTTGTCGGTGGAAACGCGGATGTAGCCATATACCATTTTTAGGTATATGATACCTCTTTTGTTTTGAAGAACAAAGGTTTTAGAGATATTATTTTTTGATACTAGCCTGCTTTTTATACAAATTGATGTTCTCGTAGGTACTACTTTTATAAAACTCCAGACCTTACCTGTTTTTTTGATCATCGTCTTGTGGTTGTTTGTTTATTGGAGTATTTATCTTTATTATTCCAAGGAAGTTCAGAAGACGAGCCACCGGAGCCTGTTCCGACATGTACTTGTGCCTGACCACCTGCTACAAGTTCAAAGGCTGCTCCAAGAAGATTAGCTTGTGCTTCATTGACCTGTTCCTGTGGCTCAAATACTTCATTGATGAGCTCGTAAACGGTAGCTTCGTCCTTGCTAAACCGTTCCCATATATCACTGAAATATTCTATATAAGTCCTTGTGTCATATTCTTCATTGCCAACTTTCGTCCAAATATGAATGGACGGATTCCTCATATTTGGAATGATGTAATGTACCAGTTCCGCGCCGGATGAAAGTTGGTATCTGTGAGGATTGGCTTTGCGGTCAAGTTGGTCAATGTGTTGCTTCTGTTTGTCGATGACGGCATCTTTTTCTTTCGATTGCCGCTCTGCCGTTTCCGCCCTACGGATAGCTTTGTCTATCTCTTTCTGATAGCCGTTTCGCAGTTGTTCGATGTCGGATTTGTGTTGCTCCTGTAGATGCTCTTTCTCTGCTGTGAGTATTTGGATTTGACCTTTCAGTTTGGCTATCAGCTCGTCCTTTTCTCCTAGTTTCTTCTTTGCCTTAGCAAGATCACCTTTCCCGAACCATGATAGAATGGTATTTTTGCCCTCTCGCGCTTTCTCAATGTCGGCCTGCAATCTGGCAATGTCTTCCTCGTACCGACTTACCTGTTGCTTATAGTATTCCGAATTTGCCTGATGTTTGGCGGTGGAACCGACTATTCCACGCTGCAACCCGAACGGTTTCATGGCTGCGGCATAGCTGTTCTGGTATTCGTGCAGCTTGCTCCGCCGCATCACGTCATCAGCAGAAAGTCTCGGTCCGGATTTCGTCTCGTACTTCTTTTCGCCCTCACGCTTCTTGCGGAGACGTTCGGTAGTAACGATAGGCACGACGGTAGCGTGCAGGTGCGGAGTCTTCTCATCCATGTGCAGTACACATGAAACAAGATTTTCACTGCCGAAGGTCTCCCGAAGCCATTTCAGGTTGGCATCTATCCAATTTCCCAGTTTCCCTTCTTGGGCAATCTTCATCATCTGTTCATGTGTTCCGGTCAGAATAATGCGGATGGCTTTTGTCTGGTTCTTGGCCACTTTGCGGTGCAGTCCAGCAGTGTCGATGCGGTATTGGATTGCTTCCGTGCGATTGGCTACTCCATTTGGAAACGTAAGCAGTTCCCGGTTCTGTGATGTCCGGTTCGCATCGGCATTGGTCGGAACATATACCTTGCCTTTGGCATCCTTTCTTTCTATATGGCATGACATGCCGGAGTCATTACCGCTGCCACGTTGCAGGTGACATACTGCATATTGTGTATTACTCATTTCTATTTCGTTTATGCTGTTATAACTCTGATTATAGGTTTGTAAAATCCCGTCATTTGTGCCACAGGCAAAACTGGGTGTCGAGAGGGCATCCCTCCGCTTATGGGCTTTTTGACTGCCGGACGCGAAGCGGAGGCGGTGAAAATGCCCTAATAAGCTACGGGATTTTACAAACCCTTTTTCAAGGACAGCGAGCTGTCCAATCCATCCAATTATCATATCTGTTCTGCATCCACCAATTCCAACCCAAGTTCGTCAATCAATGTCTGCAGGACGGGGTTACGGTCAATCATCCGTTGAAGTATCATCTGAGGGGTGTCCTCCATCATAAGGAAGTCCGCAATGTCCAATCCTCTGGCACGTTGTTCATCGGTTGCCATATCTTCCAGTACCGTACTGACCGATACGGACTGGCAGACATTGGCAAGCATGGAAGTCTTCTGCTTCCACTGCTCCGTTGCACCAAGGTCTGGCATCAATACTACATCCCGATGCGCCAGTACACGAACGGCCTTTTCGTTGAAACAGCCGTTCTTTCCTCCTGTCGCCAGCCACAAGCCGTCCGGCATGAAGTGGGCTGCGATGAGTGCCGTCTTCTCGCTTTCCACAATGAAAACTGTCTTGTCGGGATAGCGGTCAAGAAGGTGCTCGCCAAAGAAACACTGACACAAGTTGAAGTCGGGCAAATGCAACTCGGTATGTACCCAGCCCACGTGCGGATGAGGAACTTTCAGCCGATGCCCGGTCTTTGCATCATATCCCATCATCTTACCCGCGTGTACCTGTCCGTTGGAATCCACCTGCCAGAAAACTGTCGAACCGCCCCATTTCTTGGAAGTCCCGGTCTGGTAAAGCTTGAATAGCCTTCCGGTATTGCTTCTGCCAATCGTGTCGGACAGGAATGTGTACAACGGGTTGATTTCATAATGTGACAGGGAACGCTGCATAACTGTCGAATCCATAAAAGATGGAGGACTGACTGGTTTCTTTGGAGTTACGGCTTGCTGTTTCCACTCCTGCCTGAATGATTCCGATTCATCAGGATGCTCCCGAAAGAAATCCTTTGGCGTGTAATGGTAGCCGCAACTGTGTTCGTGGTCGCATTTGCCGACATGGGGAGGGAAGTCAATCTCTCCAGACTCATCGATATAACGGGTGAAACAAGCCTTGCGCTTGCATTCGGGACACGCTTTCTTGCTGCCCCGATGATATTTCTCAAGATGAAAACGATAATTCTCCATGATGATTTCTGAAATTGATTTGCAGTAGTTTCAGTCTTCAGTCCTTTCAGTTTTGCAGGAACTGACGGTATGCATCATACCGAAACTGAAAAACTGAACATCCTGAAAGCTGCAAACAGGGGTTACACATTGCAGTTTCCGTCCTCTGTCTGTTCCATGGGGGTATATGACACTTTCTCGTAGACTCCTTGCCTGACCTTGTGGACAAGCCTGTTTCTGGCAAGATCCCTAAGATAGTTCATCACCGTGCGCTCCGTTACCATAAGTTGTCTTCCGGCATCAAGGGCTTCGGCTGTGGTAAACGTATCTTTCAGCAGGGCGAGCAATTCCAGCGACGGCTCGTCACAGGCGTCGTTTGCCACATATTCGCGTATGCGCCTGTAAGAACCTTCGAAATAGTCATTCAGCCGGATAGCACCTTCAATGGCGGTCGTTGTCACGAATTGCAGATGGCTCTCGCCGCAGGCATAAGACAGGACTTGGAGAACCAGTGCCAGACGCGCCACCTGTACCGGACTTTTCATGGGACGCGATTCCACAAGGGCTTCATCCCTGATGGCATTGATGCGTTCGATCGTATTGTTGTGCCAGTTGAAGAAAACCCTTTTCGCTTCCGCTTCCATGCCTATCAGATGAGGGATATTCCCTTCATCATTCACTTCATAGTCAAGGTAGAATACCTTTTCCATGATTGCCTCCCATGTCCTCCATGCAGATGCCGGATTGCTCCCGGTATCCTCCTCTTCGCTTTCCGTCCACCGTGGCACCAGATACGACTTGGGCATCACGAACAGAATGCGGTCAAGCAGGCCGTTATCCTCGTATCCCTTTTTGAGCAGCTCATGCACACGCCTGGTCTGTGTCGTGCCGACCATGTTGATGCACGGATTCTCAATGTGTATGGGAATGGGATTGCTGACACGGGTCACATCTATGGCACTGTTGCTCCATGCGGACAGAAGCTGCTCTATCAACTGCCCGTTGTTGTAGCGGTTGGCGGAAGTGAACATGCCCATAATCTCGTCCGCAAGTATGGTTATGCCACGGGGACAGTTGTGATGGGCAAGCATCAGGGCTTCCGGCGTGAAATCGGACACGATGGTTCTTCTCAATACAGGCCTGTCCATATCGTTGTTGCCCTTGCTCTCTTTCATTGTATTCTGATAGGCGGCCATTTCAGCCTTGAATTTCTCCAGTGCCCGGCAATCCCTTTTGCGTAGCGGACGGAATACGGCTTCAAGCGGCGGTGTCTTGCCGAGTCCCGGCCGCCCCACCATGATGATATAAAGGGCAGCGTTGGTTGTCCAATGTCCTTTTACACGGATATTGTAAGTGTTACCCAACGCGGAAGCAGTAGCCGACAGCATGGCTGCGGCAAGATACTCCACCTTGAAGTTCTCATGTCGCACCATGCCAAGGATGACGGACTGTACTTTGGCAGGGAAAGAGTCAATCGGGAAATCCGATTCCGCAATGCCCTGCGCCTGTGCCATCACCCTGTTGCATATATCCAGTTGTCTGATACCCATAATCACTTCTCCTTTCGTTTGCAATAGGATGTCACACTCTCAGACTTGCCTCCGGTCTGCACCCTGCGGATGTCGGATTTGGCATACATGTTTTTGTTGCCAACCTTGACGGGAACGAGGTAGCCACGCTTCGCCCACAGGTTGAGCGTGCCTTCGCAGACGTTCAGCAACTCGCGGACTTGTTTTGTATTCAGGTATGTCTCTTCCGCTTCACGCTGCATCGCAGCCTGCCTTTCTTCCTGCTGCGCCACAATAGTACGCTGGATGATTGATTCGGCAAACATCTTGAGGTCTGTGGGAGTGACTTCCAGTTTCACGTTGGCTCCCATATCGACCAGACTTTCTATGGTAATCATAAAATCATTTGTTTTGGAATTTACAATGACCATCTGAATCTTCCCTGATGCCCCGCTTCCGATGGCTTATAAAAGCGAAGCACCGCCAAACCTCGGGAAAGGATTGACGGTGCAAAGGTATAGGTGAATTAAAAGTGATTGAAATAAAACGAGTTGGCATATTTGTCATGACAAAAAAGACAATTATGACAACACTAAAATGGGCTTATTTTACTTCATTTCCTGTGGATTGGCAGCTATCTATTAACGACTTCGGTAAGTTCGGCTTTAAGCTCAGAAAGTAATGTCTGACAGGAATCACCATTTAGCATTACGCACATTCTATTCACTCCGTTTTTCATAACGTGCTGCGTTGTAGTCAACAGGTGGATAGCCTGACGATAGGAACTTTCGCTCTTAATTCCACCCACGCCATCAAATTGAATGATGAGCGCAGTTGCATACTCTTTCGCACTACCTATGTCTGTTAGCAGTCCAAGTTCATTCAAGGCATAGTAGGTTAGAGCCTGTTCCGCGGCCGTATCATATTTTGAGATGAATTTTCGGATAATATCAATGACAATGTCTTTATTGGCACAGTTGAGATAATTTACAAGGGGCATTTCCTTTGCTTTCTGCCGACCTCTTGATTTTGGGGCATCGTTTATTGGCATGTCGCCAAAGTATTCTGTGTTAGCTTGTTTTGTCGTGTGCTGTTGCTGTTGTTCAGGTTCGTCTGTCATATTGTTGGTTACATTCTCATTTGTTGCGGATTGCAACGCCCATTCACCAATGGTTCCATTTTCAATGGCTCTGTTCATGGAAAAGTATCTGTCCCAGTCAGCCTGGGTTCGGAAGCCGTTCTTGATGGATACCTGTATTATCTGTTCGGCTACCCAAGAACAGCTCTGCCTGTCCATTCTGTCCGCTTTAGGATTGGCTGATTGTTTGCTGACCATACCGACCATTGCCTCGAAACTCTTTCCGTAATACAGCCAGCTCAGTACAAGCGGTGCGGAAAGGATGATGCCATGTCTTTTGGACTTGCTTCTAAAAAAGGATTTGACTTTGCTCCAAGCGGACGATGAAATTCCGTCAGATGAATTATTCTCTTCCCTCTGCTTTTGGAATGCTTCAACAATCTGTTCCGGGACGGATTCTTCACTGAACAGCAGGCTTATGCTGTCAAAATTTTCCACACTGTCATCGCCCCAGCACAATTCCCATTCCGCCTTGACTTTGGGCAGCTGTTTGAAGATGGCACGGCAGATGGAGAGATATTGCCTCTCGTCCCCGTTTGTCATCAGACGCGCAAAGCGGTTGTATTCTTCCCTGTGGCTGTTCTTCCACTGGAGAATGTCAGCCTTGAATTGGTCGTATGTCAATCGGGATTCAGTCATAGTGTTATCTGCAAGTAGTTGATTATAAGTGGAACATAGGGAAAGAATAAAATACAATGAACAGGTGATTCTAATCCAGCAGGTTTACCAGTTCTTTCTTGATTTCGTCATCGATATGCCTGTAACGGGCAAAGGCGCGGCTTCCTTCCGAATGCCCTGACATGGAAGCAATCAGGTTCGGATCTTTGACCTGCTTGTAGAGGTTGCCGATAAAGGTCTTTCGTGCCGTGTGGGTGGTCGCCACCTCAAATAGTGGTCGTGCCACATCCTCGCGCGTTTTCGGGTCGAGTACTCTGACCATGCGATCAATGCCCACATATTTAAGAATCTCCTTTATCTTCTTGTTATAGCCGAAGTGCGAGAACCGGGGAAGCAGTGCATCTTCCAAATCCTTATACCTTTCCAATATATCCAAAGCTTTTTGGTTGAGAGGGACACGGACTGTGTTGGCGTGCTCCATTTTGGTCTTCTGCGGAATGTACTCTACGCAACCGTCCACGACATTGGCTTTGGTCAGTCTGTTCAGGTCGCTTACACGGCAACCTATCAGACACTGGAACATGAATATGTCCCGATAGACCGGATAGGAATTGCCCAAACCGCTTAAATCGGCATAATAGACCTTATCCCTTTCTTCAAGGGTAAGGTAAAACGGGTCGCCGTACATGGGCTGGGCTATCTGGTACTGGTCAAAAGGGTTGTTTCTTGTCAGCCCCCGTTTGATGCACCATTTGATGACGGTGCGGATGCGGTAGAGTGTCCCCGACATGCTGTTCTCGGAGCGTTGCTGGGCTACATCACGGGGTAGCTCGTCTTTATAGAATACGGGATACATTTCCACATACCTGTACTCTTCCTGCATCCACAACTTGAAATCACGGATGTCGTCAGCAGTAATGGAATCTATACAAAGATGGAAGCCCCGCTGGTGCATGACCTCCTGATGGAAACGCTCGTAACGCAGCACCTTTTTCAGATTGTCCCGATGGTGCTTCCAGCTTTCTGCGGCAAGAGGTGTCTCGTCCATGTACTTCTGTATCTGGTAAGATAGCAGATACTCGTCTGCCGGATTGCCGCCGCGGAAGTTGATATTCGGGTGGTGGTATTCCTCGATAAGTCCTTTCAGCCAGTTGCCGTCCACTCCACGATGGTATTTCTCGGCAATAAGGTGCGTAATGTTTTGGATGTCTTTTTCAAAGCCCATCCGTTTATCTTCCGACACCAATGCGACACGTGGCTTGTACCCCTGCCGTTCCGCACTCCAGTGGTTGGGGTTAATGGAGAGTTCGCTCGCAGCCTTGATGTCAACGCCTCCCACGTCACGGACTCTGAAATAGACTCGTGCCTGGTCGGTGACATTATTCTTTGCGGCGGTCTTTCTTATAAATGCGGTAACTTTCATTATGCGTCCTCCTTAGTTTATCATTTCCACAAGTTTGCGTTTCATCTCATCGTCAATCGTGCGGTAGCGGTTGAATGCACGGCTACCTTCCACATGCCCGGACATGGATGCTATCAGATTGGGGTCGGGAACCTGTTTGTACAGGTTGCCTACAAAAGTCTTTCGTGCTGTGTGGCTGGTGGCTACCTCATATAATGGTTTCTGCACGGTATTGTAGCCGTGCGTGTCAAGGATAGTCACCATCCTGTCTATGCCGCAATGCTTCAACAGTTCCCGTATGCCGAGATTGTACTGGTGTATGGGCTTGAACGGTAACAGCTTGCCCGTACTTGATTCATAGCGTTCCAGTATTTTCAATGCTTTCTCATGCAACGGTACTCTGACCGTTTTTGCCTGACACTTCTTTGTCTTCTGCGGCATATACTCCAGAAATCCGTCTTTGATGTTGTCTCTCGTCAATCTGTACAAATCCCCTACACGGCATCCTACATAGCAATGGAACACGAATATGTCCCTGATAACCGCCAGTTTCGGACAGCCGCCCAAATTCGCATTGTACAGGATATTCCTTTCTTCGGATATCAAATAGAACGGATCACCATAAGTCGGTTCCTTGCATCCGTAAAGCTCATATACCTCGTTGTCGGAATACTTCATTTTCTTGCACCAGTGGAGAAAGGTACAGAAGAGGTTCATCGTGTTGATGATGGTCGTATTCGACAATGGTCTTGGAGCATGGTTGATTAACATACGCCCGGCATAGAAATCAGGATGCTGCTGGCGCAACAGGTATTCGTTGGACACATAGTCACGGAAACTGTTCATCTGCTCCAGTGTGACGGTTTCAACAAAGAGGGTGAAATCGGTATTACCTAATATCTCACGTTGATATTCATGGTAACGTATCATCTTGCGCTCGAAGCGGATAATATGTTCCTTGGTTCTGTCCGCACCGTCAAACTTTTCCAGATATTCATGGATGCGGCATATTAGATTCGGATGGTTGCGCTCGAAAGCCCGTGCAGGGTACAGCACATCCTCGATGGTCTGTTTTAGCCATGCGCTGTTTGCCTTGTCCGAAAAGGTCTTCTCTACTTTCTCGATGATGGCGGCAATCTGTTCGGGCAACTGTTTCTGTTCAACGGCAGGTACGGCTGTCGTGCGCTTGTAACTGAGGGTATCGGAATCCCAGTACTTGTCATGGACTAAAAGAGGCGAAACAACCTTTATATCCACGTTCTTCTCACGGACACGGAAACAGATGTTCGAGGTCGAGGAACTGCTCTTTTTCAGATAGACGGAAACTTTCATCGGCAATGCGTTTTTGATTCACATTGCAAAGGTAAATAAATTCCCGTATATGTTCCCATACATCCCGAAAAAACTTGTAGCGGATTAAGACAAATTAAAGAGCGTGTCCCGAAAGTGATACCACATAAAACGCTGTATATTAGTGACTATATTTTCTCTTGTTATGCTTTTCTTTTCATTTTCGACTTTCCCAATCCGTTATCAAAACATATATTGCAGTTCCACACTTTCTTTTTATTAACCCCAGTAAAGGAGCTGCGCTGGAGAAAATGATATAATTTATTATGAAGACTATTGTAAGCGACCTCCTGTTGAAATTTATTCAAGAACATCATTGTCCTGAATTACCTTTAGACAAATCTGATAAAGAGTATTTCAGGAGAATTATAGACTTTTCTTCCATTGATGAAACTCACAACCCTATAAACAATAATACATTTTTAGCCATTGACTATGATGGCTATGGGCATCCTTTTACATGCTCACGAGAGCAAATAAGACAAGCTCTTGAAATAATTAAAGGAGAACTGTAATCAATGTAAAACTATTTTGCTACTTATGGATATATTAAAAGACAAACAGTTTGATATTTACCATATTGAGTATGGGTATAAAAACGCTGTTCCAGAATTTTTATCAAACAGTGATAAAAGGTTTGAATTTTTGTTTAGAATGTATGTAAGTATAATTTTCCAACATTTGATTGATGAAGAGATAGGAAAGAAATGTCAAAATTACTTTAGCCATATTGAAACAATCTCGCATAACGATGTGACAATAGTTTCTATTTACCTAAGCACAGTAGAGAGAAGATTTTTTGAAGGGGTCATAAATAATAAAACTGGAGAAATACTCTCTTCTTTCAAAGAAGGAAATGGATTTTCTTCATCCGACTTTGAGAAATATGATATATTCTGCAGAATATGTAATGCGACAATAGATGAAAAACATGAGAAATTTATTACAAATAATGCTATTTATGATTTTAACGGCAAAGTAATTTATTCTGGATTCAAGAGCATTATAGATATAGACATAGACAACGGCAACTATCTTTTATTTAAAGAATCAAAAGAAGAATACGACAAATCTGAAATAGTACTATTTAATTCAAAAAATAAAGTAATAAATATAAGCATACCTAAAGATTTTTCAAACATACAATTCACGCACAGTTATATAGAATTAGAAACAGGAGAAGAATACGCAGATACTCATTATGATGAAGATGATTACCCAACAGAAATCACTGTGTTTAATCACAAGTCATCAATGTTATTTGACAGTTCTGGGAAAAAGTTAATTGCCACTAGCGGTGAATTTAAATTTTTCGACAAATATATATTTGTTATCCTTCCCAAGAATACTTACGATGTTTACACATTAGATGATTGCAAGTATTTATATAGGCTTGAATGGAATGAGCCAGAACCTACTGCAAAAGTCAAATTATTATCTTATGGGCATGATAAAAGTTCTGAAGCTAAGCCTGAAACTTTATATGAAAAATTATTAGGGCACATAATAAAAGCATCTATTCCTAATAATAACTCTAGAAAATATGGATATGTTCTATTCCCGCATAAAATTATTGTTCCATTTCAGTACGACTATGTAAGTCTTGAATATAAAGAATATGCAATTGTTGGTGTATCCGGGAAAAAAGGACTAATAAATTCAACAGGGACTGTGATTCTTGAACCAATTTACGATTTTTTAGAAGTATCTACCAATGAGAATATTTTGTTGTCTAATAATGGAGGTAAACTTGAGGATGATGAGTTTGAGGACAAAAAACTTGTCGGAGGTGATTGGGGAGCCGTTAAGCTTACAGGAGAAATTATATGTGAGCCTTATTATGACGATATTCGCATAGATGACAACTATCTGATTGTAAAAAAGGGGGACAAATGTGGATTGATGAATGTCAATGGAGACATGGTATTAGATACAGTATACGATGATATATTGTCTCCAACGGAAGGTCTGATAGCTATAAAAACCAAAATTAAGTACCAATTTTATTCCTTATGGGGATTTGTAGACCTTAATGGAGAAATTAAAATACGACCACGGTTTGAAAAAGTAGGCAAATTTTATGCGGGAAGAGCTAAATATGAAAAGGATGATAGGTATGGTTTTATAGATAAAGAAGGGAGAGAGATAGTACCTCCTTTGTACTCATATGTTAAAGATTTTGATGAAGAAAAGCAAAAAGCAGAAGTTCATATTGGAGAATATTACAATTACATAAATTTGAATGGAGGCCTATTAGCTGATTGGAAAATATACCACCATAATACCCATAATATTGGTTATTACGATGAAGAGTAACATTATGAAGAATATAACGGAACTTATGCTCAGGATGTAGAAGGGTTGAGTGATGAAGATATAGGTTATGCCCTTGATGGAGAACCGGATGCCTATTGGAATATTGATTAAAGTTAATTTAGGAAAATGAGCTATGTTATAAAATCAACGAAATATGCCCAAGTACTCATTAATCATTTTGATTTCAGCTATTATTGCATCTTCGTGTGGAAACATAAGCACTAAAGACAGTCAAAGGGATGGCAATGCTGCACAAGCCAATGAGCTGCCCTCTGTCAGTCAGGCCATTGACAGTCTGAAAGTACGGGCAGTAACTGAAACAGAAGTGGATAACATGGACTATTACAAGGAAGTGGTACTGGATAGCACTCCCCTGACAACATATAAAAGGTTAAGGCCGGAGAATGTGGATGACTGGATAGGGCACCTGATGTCTGTGGATTTGTCGGAGTTCTCTTCTGACATCAATGATTCCTTGAATGTATTCATCAGATTCGACACTGAGGTCAACGGCTACACTGTGACATGCAGGTTCATGCCTTTTGGCAATGATACAGAGACTGGATTTGCTGTTCTGAACTTCAGGAACGACAATTCTGACGTATTCCTGCTCAGCGATAAAACATGTTTTTACCACACATTGATGATATCAGGCTCTGGAACAATGTGGAAGAATATGGATGCCTACGAGTTCAACTATATAGAACCGACAGGTACTAAGTCATATCCTGTCAACGAGAGGCATCCCTTTGGATACTATACCCCATTCCAATTCGTAGACGTTGATTTTGACGGAGAAAAAGAAATGATGTTAAATGATTTAGCGATGTACAGGGAGGGCAATGGCTACCGTCCGTACAAAATAAAAGGGAGCAGATTTGTCCCCTTTGACATTTTCCCGTATGAGAACATCGTAAATTCCACTGAGTTTGACTTCAAAAACAGAACGATGAGAAGCTATACTCACTATCATGCCGATTTTGCAGAATTTGTATACTTTTCTTTGCCGAGAGAGAAAGAATGGAGTATTACAGATTTACCAGAACTGCACAGTTCTTCTTACGGTTATTCAACCAAAGAAGATATCCTCAACTCTCAGATACTGGCCATAGATTCAATTAAGGAATATTATTTTGATACGCTGTTTGTCTACAAAAGATACAGAGACTCACTGAAACTGACTGACAAGATACCTTCAATACATCATTCTGGGCCTTTTAAATAGCAGGTCTGTCTATTCATTGCAGAATTAAAAGAAGTATTAACTGATGAAACGATTACTACTCTACTGGTTGGTTCTATTGCTTATTTGCAGTTGCACCAATACAGGCACTGCTCCGCAAGGTTTTGAATGGGTCGATTATCCAAGAGAAGATGAAATCTGCGTTTTTGTCAAATTCAGGCAGTAGATAAACGGCTATAATGTCTCTGCAATATGTTTAGTCGACACTTCTCAAAATGGAGACCTGTGTTCATCAGCATATCATCCATCGGCAGTAACAGGACATGGCTTTGTTCATTTTCAGAATGATGAGCACGAGTTTATTGTTGAGAACCCGTTATTTTCATATAATAAACCGCATGAACAGAGGCTGCCCTTGAAAAACGGAATGCTGATAGAAATGGACTATATTCCTTTTCAGGCAGTTGCCTTCAGGCGACCGCATAAGTACAATAGGACTTGGAGTAAGTAAGTTGGGTGCTTCCTCCAATGAGGACATCAAGCGTATAGTTGATATGGCGATAGAACATGGCGTGAATGTAATCGACACGATTGTGTCTGATGACCGTACTGTCGTCCCTATCATTCAAGCCATACAGGGCAAACGTGACAAGGTTCTGTTGCAGATGCATCTTTGCATCCAATATCCCCGTCACACCTATTCCGTAACACGCAGTTTGGAAACGGTAAAGAAAGCGTTTCAGGGGTAGTGTTTCAAACAGTGTGTCTGAGATAGGGGAATAAAAAAGTCTACAGATTTTTTAGATTTGTAAAAGCAAAAAACAAACAAAAACTAAAAAAAGAGTAGACTTTATGGACTTCACAAAGGAACAACTTTCCGAGCTAATATGCAAGCATACGGAGAAAGAAAACGGCTTACAGGACCTGATGGAGATAATGCTAGAGAGCCTGATGGTTTCAGAGCGCAGGGAGTATCTGCGCGAGGAGGGTCTTTCAGGGAACAAGTGCAACGGTTACCGTCCCGGCAGGACCTACGGTCACGGACGAACATTAACCTTCCGTATACCGCGTGACAGATACGGCAACTTCCATCCCCGCATATTGGCCATACTGCGAGATCAGGAGGAGGAGTGCGAGCGGCTTGCGGGCACATTATACACCAAGGGTCTGACGCAGGAGCAGGTCGGGGAAGTTTTCAACGACATCTACGGTGAGCACTACAGCAAGGCGAGCATATCGAGGATGCTTGAGTATCTGCGCAAGGATGTGACTGAATGGCTGGAGCGGTCGTTGGAGAGTTATTATCCGGTGGTGTTCATCGACTGCGTGCACATCAAGATCCACAGGAAGCGGAGCGTGGACACCGAGGCATTCTACGTAGTCCTGGCGGTGAGGGAGGACAAGACAAGGGAAGTGCTTGGAATCTTCAACAAGCCTACGGAGAGTGCCCTGGGCTGGGGCGAGATGCTGAACGACCTTTATGAGCGTGGTGTCGGGAAGATAGGCCTTGTCTGTGCGGACGGTCTCAAGGGCCTGGAGGATGTCATCAGCGAGGTGTTCCCCGGCACTAAGCTGCAAAGATGCACCACCCATCTGAAACGCAACATCATAAGCGATGTGCGCAACGGGGACAAGGGCGAAGTGGCGGAAGACCTGCGGCAGGTGTTCCGTACAGGCGACAGGAACTACACCGTAGAGCAGGCATGGGGCGAATGGCAGCAGTTCTGTTCCAAATGGGGCAAGCACTACAGGGGCATAAAAAGGCGCGGCGAGGACGCTTCCTACAAGGCGTACTTCACTTATCTGAACTACGACCATCGCATCCAGTCGATGATATACACCACGAACTGGATAGAGCGGCTGCAGAAGGACTTCCGGAGGGTCACGAGAATGCGCGGTGCGATGCCTAACGAAGAGTCTGTCATCCTGCTTATGGGGAAGACAGCCATGGACAAGAAGTCCTACCTGAGGCAGGTGCCGAGAATTGACCTAGACAAGGTCCTGTTCCCGGACGAATAAAAAACACTCATCGGCAGGCATGCCTGCCGATGAGGTAACGAATAAATTGAT
>ENA-OPEB01000010-OPEB01000010.1-human-gut-metagenome-genome-assembly--contig:-NODE-10-length-33034-cov-9.224325_pt1 | contig 33034 bp, 25 predicted proteins | sample MGYA00241296_ERZ501526 | MGnify/ENA primary metagenome ERZ501526 (study PRJEB25962, sample SAMEA2042303) | human gut metagenome | biome: human gut; feature: human-associated habitat; material: faeces... | reverse complement strand
CCGCCACGATGGAATTGTCCCCGATAGTCACCCCTTTTGTGATGGTGGAGTTGGAGCCTACCCAGACCCTCTTGCCGAGGACAATGGGGGCAGGGTAGGTGTTGCGCCGGTCCTCGGGAGTGATGCCGTGGTCGAGGGTCGCGAAGACCACATTGTGCCCTATCTGGCAGCCGTCCCCGATTACCACCCCTCCGTGATCCTGGAAGTGGCAGCAGGCATTGATGAACACATTCTTTCCTACCGTGATGTTCTTCCCGAAGTCAGCGTACAGCGGCGGAAACACCTTGAACGTCGGATCCACCGGCTTCCCGAACAGCCGCGAGAGCAGCTCCCGTACCTCGTCCGCCTCGTGATATGAGCTGTTCAGCTCGAAGGTTATCTTCCGCGCCTCATCGCTCATCCTGTCCATAAACTCGTATATCTCAGGGGTATTCAAAGCCTTCCCCGTCTTGACGAAATCCAAGAATTCTTTCAGTTCCATATCGTGTCGTATGCTCGTGTAGCAGTTAACCGCGCGAATATACGAACTTTTTTTATTCCGGATACAGGCGGTTGGGTGTATGGTTCAGGGCAGGTCTCCCGAATTGAAACATGATTTTTTGTCTCAAGGCAAAGGTTTCTACACACATGAAAATGCAGAAGCCTGAGGCTGGGGATATACCGCAGGTCTTCGCTCCGGTCATTCCTTATGAATTATTTGGTTTAACATCGGTGCGATAATGTGTACAATAACCATTGCAAGGAGAATGAATGGTACGAGGTCCAACATCTTGGGCGCTTTGTGGGGAGGGTAAATGGAGTTGTTCATAGCCAGTATGAGTTTTAAAAGTTAAACAAAAAAGTATTTGTGTAATTCGTTCTCGGCGAACTGACGCATAAGTTCTCCGTTATGTTTTTTACCTCCAGCCTTGTACATCTTTTCAAAGAATGACTGGCGGAGCGCATTCTCCTTTTTCATTCTTTTCATGATGTCGGCGAGCTCTTCCTCGGAGGATATGTTTGCTCTTTCACATAGTGAAGCTATGGCGTCCTGTAAGTATTTCATGCACAGTACGGCATCATCATCTGCTACTTTGTCCAATGCCTTTTTGCTTCCAGCAGAACCCAGCATACTTCCTCCGATACTTCCGATGACACCACCGACAACAGTGCCTACGCCAGGAAATATGAAACTTCCGATGGCGGCTCCGGCCCAGTATCCTGCTGCTCCAGTTGCGGCTCCGGTAACATTCACGGCAGCATTCTTGCCTACCTGCTTCCACGATTTGCGCCCTCTGCATGCTTTAACTATATCAGGGACGGTAGAGGCAACTGTTACGGCAGTAGTAGTGAAGATGTTGGAGCGAAGGAGTTTGGTGCAGGCATTCTTAGCGGCATTCCCAATGATGGCTTTGCCAAGAATGCCGGACATGGTCTTTTCTATGAGTTTCCGACCGAAATCGGTTTTCCACAGCAGATCTATGCCCTTTCTTGCAGCCTTGGTAGCGCCTGCTGCCATATTTCTTCCTACCTGTGTACGAAGAAGCTGTTGTACAGCCACACCTGCAGCAAGTGTGGTGGCTCCTGTCTGAAGAGCCTGTATCGCAGCCTGTCTGAGAGCTTCTTTTCTGGAGATTCCTCCTATACGGGATGTCGCGTATGTGAGCACAAATGACAGTCCTGCAGAACAGACGCAGGTCACCATCTGGTTCAGAATGTCGAACTTGATGGATTCTATGTTTCCGGCTTTGGCAATCTTTAGTGACTGCTCGTAGCTATAATGCCCCTCGACAACCATATCCTGGGCTTTGGCCGGGTCGGAGACTCCCGGTACCTTACCACTTTTGATGCGGTTCTCCATGAATCTTATGGCCTCTTCTTTCTGCCCTTTCGGCACTTCAATCTTTTGTCCAGGGTATCTGAACATGCCGTCAGCTCCAAAGCAGGCATCTACAGAGTCGTACGCAGATCTGCAGTATTTGGTCTGAATGGGAGTTCCGTTAACAATACGGTCCGCACCGTTGAGCTCGTTGTTGAGTCCAACTTTGTCCACGGTCTTGCCGCACAGGCGGTCAAAGAGGGCATTCGCGTCTTCAGCGGCAAATCCATGCCCCTGCTCAGCGGAATACTTTGTCCACTGGGTGGATTCCACGTTGATTGCGCTGTTTACACTGGCTGCTCCGTAAATACCGTTCTGGAAGTTTTTCTGTGTAGTCATGATAGTTTAAAAGTTAGGTCCGCTGTTGTTGGCGCTTGCAGAAACGCAGACCTTTTAATCCTGCAAACGTAAGAAAGAATATCAAGCAAATTAAGATAATTGTAACTATGAACGGACAATGTCGGAACCAGTGTGTGAATGAACGTGGCTGCAAAAGTAGGGGTATTTTTTAATAGTGCAATATTTTTTGAGAGAACAATGGTTCCTAATCAAGTGGAACCGGGCAGAAGTGCGTAATACCAAATTCCGCCCTTGAATTATTGGTAGATTTCAAAGACTTGATTAAATTTGGTGAAAATTACTGACAGAAACACAAATGCAAGCAAGAAAGATTTTCTTTTCTATCCTGGGTACCGGATTCTATGAAGAATGCGTGTATGAGGATAAAGCGGCAGGGGTTGAATGCCGCACAAGGTTCATTCAGCAGGCGGTATTGGAGTCTCTCGGAGCAGCGGATTGGGATGCTTCCAGGGACAGAATAGTTATTCTTTTGACAGAGAAGGCACGTCAATGCAACTGGGATAAATCTATCGATGCAAGAAGACGAAGAGCCGATTGTGACGCCGAGCCGTACGAGGGCCTAGAAAAGGTGCTCGAGGAGGAAGGATTTTCATCTATGTTGCAGGTTGTTGACATTCCTGATGGTAGTAAGGATGGTGATGTGTGGAGAATATTTGATGCCGTTTATGGTCTTATCGATGCCGGAGATGAGATTTATCTTGATATAACCCACAGTTTCAGGTATCTTCCAATGTTGCTTCTAGTACTGGTCAATTATTCCAAATTCCTGAAAGGAACTTCGATAAGATCACTTACTTATGGCAACTATGAAGGCCGGGATGCGTCAGGAACGGCACCGGTCGTGGATCTGATGTCCGTGCCCCAATTGCTGGACTGGACACTGGCTGCGTCGGAATTTTTGCGCAGTGGACGTTCTGAGGATCTGTTGGCGATGACCAAAACTGTAAAGGGCGCCAAGGAGCAGGGTGTCTATCTAATGGTGCGGGAGATGGCAGACTATGCGGAAAAGTTGCGTCTCAGTAATCTGAGGGACGTACAGGACGGTATAGATGTCTCCCGGTATGAGTTCGGAGACTGGCATAAGCCGCTTCTTCCTATTTTAGAAGCAATCAAGGATGCTTATTCGCATTTCAAGCCCGTGGCCCTGCAGGGGGATTTCGAGGGGCGGTTCTATAACTCTCTGAAAGCGGCCCGCTGGTGCCTGGAGAAAAAACTGTATCAGCAGTTTCTAACAGTTCTGCAAGAGGGAATTCAGTCTTTCTCGCTGGGCCTTATTAAAGGAGAAGGAAGGATGATAGATGTCAGGCATAATGTCAGTACCTACCTGTCATTGAAATATGACAGCAGCAGTACGGCCCGTAATATTGTGAGTGATCTGGAAAGAAAATGTCCGTATCTGACGGGACTGAAAGATATCCTTGGAGACGAAGCGAAGCCTTATTGCAATAAGTTCCGGGCATTGTCAAACTGGAGAAACTGCATTAACCACGCCTGGATGAACAATGAGGATGTGAATGTTAAGAAGTTTAAAAATGTCTTGGAGTATTATGAGAGTTTTCTCTCCGAAAGGAAGTGGAACGGGACAATGCCTGTGTGCGGGCAACGTATATTCCTTAACCTGTCCAATCATCCGTCAAGTCTCTGGGGACAGGCGCAGTTGCAGGCAGCCGCTGCCTATGGTCGCATAGAGGACATGCCTTTCCCCTCAATTTCTCCCGAGATGACCACGGAGAAAGTTCGGGAACTGGCTGAAGAGTATCTGGCAAAAATAATGAAATATAGTGACGGGGCGGAGGTTACCGTGCACATAATGGGAGAGCTTACCTTCTGCTTTATTTTGGTCAGGAAGCTCCAGGAACACGGCATTGTCTGTGTAGCATCATGTGCTGAGCGTATTGTCAGGGAGGAGAATGGGGAGAAGATATCCCGTTTCGACTTCGTCCGTTTTAGAAATTATTGATGGAGGTATGACCGCGCAGAAAAATATTTTTTCGGGAACGAGGTTGCGAGCCCAGTTCGTAAGAATTATCTACGACGAGTTGATGAAGGGAGATTTTGTAAGTTACGAGGATGTTATGTGTAAGCATAAAGGAAGGCCTCATGACTATTATAAAAACTACACTATCAGTAGAGAAGGCGGCTATGGAGAACTGAAAAAGGCTTTTTCGGAAGTGGTCAATAAGATCAAGGCCGAAGTAGGCCTCGACACTCTTCAAGACAACGGATGCAAAGGAAAGGGAAAAGCATACCGGTATATAGGAGAGGATAAGAATCCCCTGAGAGAGGAAAGGGATGCGGTGATCCAGAAGTATATGGACGATTATATAGAATTCTGCCGCCAGTCTGTGGATATGTTGCCCAGAGCATGGGTAATGGCATATTTTAAGGACTCTCAATTTCTAGTCGATGCGAAAAGAAGGAAAAGGCTGGGACTTGCTCACGTCAGTTCAGGGATGGAGCAGGTTCTGACAAATATTGAAATGCTGCCGTTTTTCAATGATGCTATCAACAGGAGAAAAGTGCTGAGGGTGTTATACCGTCCCTTTAACAAACCTCAGTTGGAATTGATTTTTCATCCTCAATATATAAAGGAATATAATTGTCGGTGGTTTGTGTTCGGGGAAGCGGATGTCAGTCCGTTCCATGCCTTCAATATAGCGTTGGACCGTGTGAGCGGCATGCCGTCAGAGGTCGGTAATATTGAATATATTCCCGCAGAAAGTGGATTTTATGAGAAGTATTTCAAAGATATAGTCGGCGTTACGCATGAGAAGGGTATGCATGTGGAAAGAGTGGTGATACGTACCTGCTCATTGTATCAGCATGGACTTTTGCTCACAAAGCCAATACACCATTCTCAGGTAGAGAGTCTGCCTTTCGGGGTTTATTCTGGAAGCAAGTACGGAGAATTCACACTTGAAGTCGAGCCCAACCGTGAGCTTATAAGTAAAATCCTTTCATTTGGGGATGGGGTGGAAATAGTATCGCCGAATAACGTTAGGGACATGATAATGAGAGTGTTGGAGGAGCAGATAAAACGATATTCCCGTTAAAAAAAAGAGGATATGTTTAACGCATATCCTCAAATAATCCTGTTTTAATCTATTTTACAAAAATGTATGTTCCTAAAAACATTAATCCGATAAAAATATAATCTGTAAGGAAGTATAATCTGCCGCAAAAGTATGTTTAAATTTTGAATTTTGCAAATTTTTGTTATACTTTCAGCCATTCATCATCAGGTTTTGCTATCAGGCGTGCATTATTGATAGCCATATCTAATGTCAGGCAAGTAGAAGCCCGATAGATATTGTTTTCTTTTTCAACTACTAAAGCCAAGTCTGCAGAAGCCTTTGAAGTTAAGCACAGAGGAAGCAACAACTGTAGTTTCCCTTTATAATATTGCGGCACTGCAGTTTTGTAGTTCCTTCTTATTCTTCGTTTAGCATCGTTTATTGTACCTTCAAGCAAAATTCCCAGTTGATATCTGTCCATTTCTTGAAAGGAAGAAGGGAAACGGTCAATATTGTCTTCAATAATGTGATTGACATTTGATCTCAGTTCTAATTTGGTGTCATATATAAGATCTGAGGCATTGTCAAAGTAGTTGGCGCATTCTGGCAGTCTTTCAAATTTCATGAGATCCCTGTCACTTTGTTTTTTCCAACCAATGAAATACCAAGGTTGACTTGCGGACTGTCTTTTGTTTCTTTGAAAAAGAGAGAAAATTTCTTCCTGGAGAGGTGTTACCAGTCCTGTGTTGAAAACAGAGTAATTGCCTTGCTCATAAACTTTCTTCTCTTCGTAAAGTTTACTGAATGTGTGTTTCACGTAGTTTACGAGAATGGGCTCTTTCCCCGAAGGATGTTTTTTATAATCCCATTCTTCTTTCATTGCTAAGGCTTTAAGTTCTTTGATTCTATCAAAGAACTCAGGAATCCAGGCATATTCAAATAGTGTCATAGTTTAAACTTTTTACTATGCAAATGTAAAAAATATAAAGTAGGCAACAAAAGAAATATCGGAAGTATCGTCAATCTTCTATAATGATCCTTGTTTTAGTGGAAGTTGTTCTCTGAGAATTGTAGGTATAATTGCAATCGCACTAGTAGCTGGAGGTCTTAATCCTTGTTTTAGTGGAAGATGGTCGAAGACTGGGGCAAAGCTAACTTAGTCCGCGAGGACTATGAGTCTTAATCCTTATTCTAGTGGAAGATAGTCGAAGACTGAAAAGAATGAGTTTTATCACAAAGGAAAACGATCGTCTTAATCCTTATTCTAGTGGAAGATAGTCGAAGACGGATTTAACATCACAGATAGAATAGCACCATTATTGTCTTAATCCTTATTCTAGTGGAAGATAGTCGAAGACGTGAAGCAGGAGGATTACTACCTTATAGAAAACCTCTATGTCTTAATCCTTATTCTAGTGGAAGATAGTCGAAGACCCTTCTTGAATCCGTTCCCGATCCTTCCATAGACCTGTCAGTCTTAATCCTTATTCTAGTGGAAGATAGTCGAAGACAGCCAAGTACAAAAGATAAACGCGCTGCACAAAAGGTCTTAATCCTTATTCTAGTGGAAGATAGTCGAAGACATCGGTAAGGGCGCCATATACAACAAGAAAGGCGAGGTCTTAATCCTTATTCTAGTGGAAGATAGTCGAAGACCGGACAGGAGAGGCTGTAAGTGGACAGTAGCTACTTAGTCTTAATCCTTGTTCTAGTGGAAGATAGTCGAAGACCTCGAGTATATCAAGATAACCCCTTGCAGTAAACCAGTCTTAATCCTTGTTCTAGTGGAAGATAGTCGAAGACAACCTTTAGTCATTATGCTGAAGCTCTGTCTTAATCCTTATTCTAGTGGAAGATAGTCGAAGACGAGTGAGGATTAGTACTATCATGATTGATGAACTGTCTTAATCCTTATTCTAGTGGAAGATGGTCGAAGACGCATAACAAAGACCATATCGGCCGACTTCGACAGTGGTCTTAATCCTTGTTTTAGTGGAAGTTGTTCTCTGAGGAGGTGGTGAATTTGATCACCATAATGGGAACGAATATCGGTCTTAATCCTTGTTTTAGTGGAAGTTGTTCTCTGAGGGAGGAGAGGGGCTTCCTCCAGCATGCAGTAGAACTGTCTTAATCCTTGTTTTAGTGGAAGTTGTTCTCTGAGAAGGTGGAGAAGGTCCTAGTCCTCCACAAACTCGGCTTGTCTTAATCCTTGTTTTAGTGGAAGTTGTTCTCTGAGGTTAGAGTAGCACCTTGCAATAGACCCAAAATAAAAAACGTCTTAATCCTTGTTTTAGTGGAAGTTGTTCTCTGAGATACATAAAGCATGTGAGACAACACGGTTATTTCAGGTCTTAATCCTTGTTTTAGTGGAAGTTGTTCTCTGAGACAAATAGAAAATGGATCGAAGGGGTGTGCGAAATGACGTCTTAATCCTTGTTTTAGTGGAAGTTGTTCTCTGAGAGAAGAGCGTCTCCATGGCCAAAAAGCTCTCAGAAGTCTTAATCCTTGTTTTAGTGGAAGTTGTTCTCTGAGGTTGCCGAATTTATTGAGAAGGCGGACAAACTTTTGTCTTAATCCTTGTTTTAGTGGAAGTTGTTCTCTGAGTTTCACGCTCGCAGTAAACGTGGAATGGGCGGTGTCTTAATCCTTGTTTTAGTGGAAGTTGTTCTCTGAGGTTCGTGAATTGGATTAACGAAAACCACATGGATGTCTTAATCCTTGTTTTAGTGGAAGTTGTTCTCTGAGTACTTTGTCCTTATCAAATGTTTTTCTTGAATTTGTCTTAATCCTTGTTTTAGTGGAAGTTGTTCTCTGAGCATTATTTTTGAAAATAAAGTGCAAGAATTGATAGTCTTAATCCTTGTTTTAGTGGAAGTTGTTCTCTGAGGATTGTGTACTTCGACATGATGGGGCGGTAAAGTAAAGTCTTAATCCTTGTTTTAGTGGAAGTTGTTCTCTGAGAAAGTAAATCTTTATGGTGACAAAAAGGGCGTTGATGAGTCTTAATCCTTGTTTTAGTGGAAGTTGTTCTCTGAGTCAATGTCATCCATAGAGATGGGGAAAGAACATGTGGTCTTAATCCTTGTTTTAGTGGAAGTTGTTCTCTGAGACACTGAATGTTGAACTCGATGGTTTTGTGTTCAGGGGTCTTAATCCTTGTTTTAGTGGAAGTTGTTCTCTGAGTTGAGTGTGGCGGTTGAGTACCATACCTTCTCACCGTGTCTTAATCCTTGTTTTAGTGGAAGTTGTTCTCTGAGAGTTTATAACTAAAGACTTTTGTACTCATGGTATAAGTCTTAATCCTTGTTTTAGTGGAAGTTGTTCTCTGAGTGCGGTGGCTTTTTCGGAATAACGAGCCTTGTGAGCAGTGTCTTAATCCTTGTTTTAGTGGAAGTTGTTCTCTGAGAGGCCGTCGGCAAAGAGAGTCAGCCCGGGCAGGGCAAGTCTTAATCCTTGTTTTAGTGGAAGTTGTTCTCTGAGAAATGGCATTTTCCAAAATGGATGTCTAAAAAAATAGTCTTAATCCTTGTTTTAGTGGAAGTTGTTCTCTGAGAATAATGATAGCAAATAATTACATTGACCCTGCAAAGTCTTAATCCTTGTTTTAGTGGAAGTTGTTCTCTGAGGATAACAGCGACAGTAGGCCATAAATATAGAGAGGGTCTTAATCCTTGTTTTAGTGGAAGTTGTTCTCTGAGGCATTTCCAGAAATAAAATGGGAAGATGAAGAGCCGTCTTAATCCTTGTTTTAGTGGAAGTTGTTCTCTGAGGACTGGATGCAGTGGATTCAAGATTGGAAATATGCTGATGTCTTAATCCTTGTTTTAGTGGAAGTTGTTCTCTGAGGAATTAAAAGAGGAATTATATGATTACATAGTTAATGTCTTAATCCTTGTTTTAGTGGAAGTTGTTCTCTGAGAGTATAATCGTTAAGTGGCTGAAATTTATTGCATTATAGTGATTTCTTTTTGTATTTTTTATAAAAAACATTGTTAAAATGTACCTTTTGTTTTAAACAAAGATACAAAATTTATCAGTATTTCAAAGAACTTTTTATGATTTATTCAGCTGGAGAGACTATGATTTATTGACTTTTTCTGCCAACTGCTTTTTGAGATTTTCCAGTTTTGGAATCTGATTTTTGAGTTTTTTTTGTTCAATAGGCTTCATCTCGTTGTAACCGTTCATGATTCTGGAAATTGTTTTTTCGAGGATATCAAAATCTTTCTCGGTAAGGTCGTATTGGTATTTCCGGCGGTTTTTTTCAAACTGTTCCAATTTGCTTACCAGCAGTTTGGGATTGTCTATTTTATAGTTCCCGTTGTCATTTGCTTCGAGAAAATGCAGCCCTTCCTCTGTTTTCCGTTTTTTATCAGTCTCTTCATTCTGTTTCGCCATTTCTGCTTTTTCCTTTTTTTCTTGTTCGCTGCGTTCTTTTATCGCATCACTGCGTTTTTTCAGTGCTTCAAGCAGCGTTATTGATTCTACCGGCCAGTTTGCAGTACTTGTCCTGGAATATAACTCCTCGAATTCATCTGTATTACCGGAATTCAGTAAACGTTGAAGTTCATTGAGCCGGTTGATTGAGGCGTTCTTGTGTTTTTCTTCTTGAGATATCAGGCTGGCGGTATTAGACTCTCTCATTTCAGGCAGACAGGAAAAATCATTTTGCCTCTTAGCATTCGTATAATTATCCAAATTCATTACTTCCAGTCCGGAGCCATGTTCCTTAGCCATGCCGATAAGTTTTTGAATCTGTTCGGTTTTGATCCAGTCTCCTTTGAGAAACATGTTCATTTCGTTTTCGAAAGTTTTCATATATTCATCGGCGGAGTAGTTCAGCCCTTTGAGTTTGATACCGCATATCTTGATTTTCCCATATCCGTAGCCTTTCGCCATACCGAGATTGTGGTATGTATTTTCGTGCTTGTGAAATGTCAGGGCCGAAAGCAACGCGCCTATTTCTACTTTTCTGAGATTGTGCAAGGATATTGAGGTAGTAAAAGTGTTTCCGGCAGGAAGTGGTTTCAAGGTGCTTTTTCTTTTTTCGTTATCGTTTCCTTGCGGTAGTTTGGTAATGTATTGATCAGAATGAATGGGATATCTTTTTCTGCCGGCAATTTCAATGTCGTCGGCATTGTAATCATTTAATCTGTTGCTGTCTTGTCGTAGATAAAGAGGATAGAATGAGGCTCTCGGAGTACCCAATACGCCTGAGACTTCTTTCAATTCAGAGTCAGGGACTTCTTTTTGGGCGAATGCAGGTGAGAATTGTACTCTTCCTTTCAATGATTTGCCGTTTTCTTGAATGTATCCGAAGATGCATTTGCAGAGGTCTGGGCCGTTTGATTCGTTTTGTTTGACCCCGTCGCTTATTTTGTGCTCGAAAGCCAGACGGAACATCCTTGTAAATCCCAGGTGGGCTACATTTCCATTCCCATCTTCAATGTAGAAGACCGGAATCTGCTCACCGTTGTTAAGTCTGTTGCAAAAGCTATTGTTGCTCTTTTGGTCAAAATATGGTGATGCACTGTAAACGGACTTCAGCTCCTGTATAAGTTCTTCTTTAAGCGGAATTGAATTGCCGTTTCGTTCGTGGAACAAGTATTCGTGTTTTTTGTTATGCATATATCCAGTGCAAATCAGTTCCTTCCCTCGTATTACAGGATATTTACATCCGAATTTTTCGTATTTCTGTATTGCGTTGTCCTTTTTGTTATAGTTGGCCAGTTGAATTTCCGTGATAGGGATTTTATCGAATCCTTTACAGGGGAATAGTGTGTAAGTATTCTCATCTTTATTATATTTTAGCCACCCGCATTTGCATTTCGGGTCGGCCAACATTTTCACGTACCTTCCGTTGTCGGTAGTCTGTTTCCCTCCGAAATCACGGTATCCGAAGTGGGCGTCATCAAAAGTGTCAAATCGTGTAAATGCCATGATTTCCATGACGCTCCTGATTGCGCCTTTCAGTGAGGATGCCGGCACGAAGTATTGTCTCCTGCCGTTATTGTCAAGGTAATGGGCAGAGAAAGATTGCTCGTTGTCAGTCTTTTTAGCACTCGCATCTGCAATGAATAGAGGTGTGGTATTTGTGAATGTTACATTGATCAGACCATCCTCTCCGTCGGAGAATGGGATGTCATGGCTTATTTTATCACCCCATTCAGGAGTGTAGACTTCTTGATTGATGGGAATGAAATTATAAGGAGCTGTCAGTTTCATAATCAGGAGTTTTAGAATCCAATAAAAATATAATCGGAGAATTTTTGAGTAGTCATGTCCTCGCAAAGAGGGTCGTTGTATTGCACCCATTCGGGGATGAAGCGAAGTCGGTGTTTGGCATCTCTTGCATGGAATTCGATGATGTCGCAGTCTTTGTAATTCAATGATTCAAGAGGAGTTATCCTAAGATGGAAGTTTCCGTCGATGTAGCGTATGCTGTATGAAATTCTGTTTTTTCTATCGAACAAAAGCCCTTCGTTAACGAACGGGTTTGCCGTAGGATCAAGGTTTAGAACAGTTTCCTTATCCATGTCAAATATTTCAGGTAAAGGCTGGTCGCTCCACCAGATGTATCCTTGAAAGTCAGTTGTTATTTTGATTTCGTCCATATTTTTATCAGTTTTCAGGTGAGTATTCAATGCCGTTTTTTTTTGAGAATTCCCTGGAATCGTCCGTGTCCTCTGTTTACATGGCCGCCTAGAGGCAGTAGTCCTTTGCAGACATCTTCCATGGCAAGTTCGAACGCTTTTATCAGGTTCTCTTTTTCTGATTCGAGTTTGCATTTGCCTAAGGCAGTATCGACAGCATTATCGTTTAGGGAAAGGTGGATCATGATATTAAGCGAATCGTTAAACAGAACTTTTTCCTGGAATAATGCGCCGTTTATGGGCGCAGAGGTAAATCTGTCTATTTTGATGTGATTGAAAATCTTTTCTTTATTGCCGGTTATGCTGAGGTCTGAAACGAATACGCTGCCGGGGATGGCGTCGTTGGCAAGATCTCCTTCATACCCGAAAAGGCATCGTACGGCTTGTATGTTTTTTTCATTGTCGGCATCAGGTGAGTCTGCGAAAGTGCCTGTCAGTCTGTTCAGGTGATATAATGTCCGGTGTCTTATAGCTCCTTTGACGGATGTGGCCGGGATGATGTGGCATGATATTATCTTGGCTGCACCGTCAGACCATGAAATCATGTTTTCCCATGCAGGTGTCATGTCGGCGTCCTTGTCTCCGAAACCGGAGCCGAAGATGAAAAATTTTTCAGGCTTAAGTTCCATCCGATATTCTGAATTCTTCAGGTGCAGTCCGGCATTGAATTTCTCTCCATTCCAAGGAATTGACAGATTCGATGACTTGTTTAGATAAAAATCGAGGTCGGTAGTCTTGGTCAGATTCAGACTGCGTATGATGCATTCGATTACTTTGACCTCGCCAAAACCGTTTCTGGTGCCTCCGCCAAGCCGGAAGGATGGGGAGTGAATGGCCTCTATAATGGTTTTGAATGATTCAAAATTACTGCCGTCAGACAGCATTTCCATTTCAAAACAGAACCGTACACCTCTATAAACGACTTCTTCATCGTATTTGCCGGCATTTGCGGCAGTTCCAGAATCTTCAATCCTGACGTGCTGGCGGATGGGCAGATTAATGAAATGGCTCAGGAATTCATCTTTTTCTCCTAAGATGCCGTCAACGGCTATGCTGTCTTTGTTCAGGAGTTTTGCTTCAGTAAAAACGATTTCCGAGCCTGCGCCTTTATCGCCAGAACTTCCGAAAATACTTTCTGAATCTGAGAGATGAGTGCATAAACTCCTTATAACTCCAGTAAGGGCTGTTCCTGGGATATAAGGCAGTCCGTTAACATCCTTGGCAACAAGCGAGTCCGTCAGTATGCTTTTTTCTCCGTTTCCTACCGCAAGCGGAGAGACGGCTTCAATGATTATTCTTGCGATGAATCTATGTGTGAATTTATTCATGATGCTAGCGATTAGTTGATTTACATTTTTGCCATTTCTGAGGCAAGATTGACAATTGCACGACTGAGCAAATCGTGATTGGTTTGAACAACGTCGTCCATAAACTCTTCTAATTTTTTTCTCCTGTTAAATGCGTCCCATTTCTCTTTGGCCACACCTTTGCATATGTATTCGGAAATTCTTGTTTTACAGTCGTTGGGATAGGTGGTTGCCAATGCTCTGATGCTTCCCCATTGTGAAGCGAAACGTTCGTTGCTGAAGATTCCGTTGTGGCGCTCTATGAAATCATTGACTTTCTTATAGATAATGTCTTCTGATTCTTCTTCGGCTTTCTTGGCTGACAGATAATTCAGGAGAGGGCTGCTTATGGCAGGAGTACTTGTGTCTTTGGAGCAGTCTGTGTTATGCTCTTCCAGCCGGTATGCAGCTTCTCCATTCTGCGCGTCAGGGGCAAGCCTTAGAAATTCAGGATTATAGATGACTTTTCCGAATCCTTCGTTATTGAAAGAACCTACATATTGGGATGATTCTGGCGTTTGTGAGCCTTTGATCACGAACACGCTGCCCTTTTCGATACCGCATCTGTCGGCATCGTAGTATTTTCTTTTTCCATTCCAAGGAGCATAGCAGAATGTCCTTATCTGAGATTTCTCCCAGATAATTTTTCCTCCTTTCAGCCCAAGTTGTTCTGGTGTGGGGGTAAATGTTGGCACCGGGCATCCGTTTTCCTCCATGAAGATAAGTCTACCGTCAGCATATACAGTGATTTCATCTCCATCGGAGGTATTTGATATCGGTTCGGAATAATCAGACTGTTCTATTTTCACCAATCCGTATTGGGCTGTCTTGGAACGTCCTAAGTGACGTATACCTGTGATAGACCGCTCTATTGTGCGCATTTCTTCCTCGGTAAGTCCGTCAGCTTCGATTTCAAAACCGAAAACCAGTCCTTTCGTCAATGATTGATAACCGAACATGGAAGCATCAAGCGATTTTCTTTTGGCTGTGTCGTATGCAGATTTTATGGAGAATGATGTTTCAGTTGTGGCTTTAATTCCTTTGAGATGGTTGAATGCGTAGAAACCATCTCTGTATTGTTTGAGTTGCATAGGACTGCCGTTCATTCCCTTGTCTTTGTCCCTGTTGTAAAAGTGATGAATGTACAGGGTTTCCCCAGAATCATCTTTAGGCCTGAAAAATGATGCCGGCACTTTAAGTGTGCGTATTCCTTCTATAAGCGGATGTGCATCGCCGAAACGGACTTTCCCGCTGTGGAAAAATACTAATGCCTGTTCATTGGAAATCCTGCCGTATAATTCAGATGCGGCTATGCCCAGAAAGTTATTGCCGGGGATGAAGTCCAAGGTTCTATTGTTGCCCTCTGTCGCTGATTTGACATTGAGAATTATGTCCGAGAGCAGGGTGCATTTGAATTTCATACTGTTCATTTCAAGCCTCCTTTTCTATTATTATGTTGCATCTGCCAAGACCTCTGTTACGGTCTGTCCCGATTCTTTTTATCATTTTAAGACCTTGTGCCAGCAGTTCGTAATCTGTTTCGGAAACTCCGTCTATACTGCCGTGCAGCCTACATGGAACCGTTACCTCCATACGTCTTAGGCTCATGTCTTTTGCAATACCGTCTTCTATTTTGGTAAATGCGAGTCCTGTGTACAGGTACTTTGCAAGTTTTTTGTTCAGAATAGTGTCATACTCCCTATGATTGATGGTCGCGTTTGAGAAGAATGCACTGCCGGCGGGATTTCCGGCGGGCATGCCGAAGATCCGGGAAATTGCTGCTTGGCTGCTGTCGCCTTTGAGTTCTAGCAGAGTAGTACAGGAATCTCTCAGCAATCCTTTGAGTGTTTTCCCTGGCAGAAAGGGGAGTCCATTATTGTCTTTTATTACCAGGGCATCAGTGTCACCTCCGGCGGATAGCCCGGAACCACAGTGCCAGTAAGAATAAAATTCTATTGTGTATGTCAGTCTCATGGTTTATTTTGTTTTCTGGTTGTTTATTGTATGTAGGCTCAAAATGTCATAAACGGGGTATTTGTCGGTGTTTTGCGGAATGGCCTCGAAATACACGTCTTTGAGCTTTGTCGGCAGCATAGAGGCTATTCTGCGTCCCTTTTGTTTGGCCTCCTCCATCGAATTATAGGCGAGCGAGAGCCATTGGCGTAAGCCGGATTTCAATGCGTTTCCTTCCTTGGATTCCAGTTCCTTGGAATATTTCTCCAAGTGTTCGATGCTCCAATAGCCATCACCCTCTCTTTCATTAAGAAAATATGGTCCGAATGCCAAAGTGCTGCCATTGTCCAGAGTTAGTTCCCTCCGGATGATTTCTCCATAGTCCTCTATGAATGAATCCTGGACTTTGTGGAATTGTAGACATGAAGGGGCGGATTTTTCCAGTTTCTTGCATGTTTTCTTGGCTTCTGCACATAATTTTTCTGCCAAATTGTATCCGTAATAAAAAGGATAAGAGGACTTTATAAATGCAATGCCAGCACAGGCCGTAAGTTTTGCAATCCCGCAGCCTGGCGATTCTTTCAGTATTGCAGCAAGATTTGTTTCCGTCTCCTTTTCAAAAAAGTCTAAGAAGTATCTTGTGAACGGCAATGCCAGACTTCCTCTGCATATTACAGTCAAGTCGTCTCCGCCCAGAACTATGGGTCTGAATGGCGCGGCTTTTGTGGTTATATCTTTGGATGCGTCTGATTTGATGGTTGCTTCATATGCTTTTTGAGCTGCGGTTATCGTGGATGTGTCCAGCGCTTGGGAAAAATCACTTAATTTCCCGATAGAACTTCCTACTGTCTGTACGATTTTGCCTAACCCGTTGCCGTCGGCATGGATGATAGCAATCCATTCATTGTCACCTGTCAAATTGGAAATATCGTATGCGAAACTATTGTCCATGATATGGTGTCCGAAAAATTTGTCGCATAAACTGAATTTTGCAGAATGTGTCCATTCCCTCTTCTTATCTGTGGCAAGGTCGATGTACTCATCATCTTCTATCTTCGTTACAGGCAGGCCTGTCTTTCTGGAACGTAGAACTCCGGAATATCCGAATGCCAGGTTCTTGGACGGTAGATTTCTTTGGATTCGCAGTCTGCTCTCTAAAGTTTCTATGGCTTGTGGAAAGTCGTTATCGTTGTCCAATGCAACGACGGCTTGGCTGATAGTGATTCCTGGTGCCATGTTCATAACTTTTCTGGGAAACTCCAGTACTGCTTTTCTGCAGCTCTGTTCATCTTCAAATAGGAACTTGATATTCCCGGCGGCCCGCAGTATGGATTTGCCGTTCCGGGCGTATTGATCGAATGCGGAGGTGCATATATTGTCAACCAGTTCGCTGGCTCCAACAATGTCCTTCAGTTGGTTGGTTTGAAATATGAAATTTTGAATGCCTTGAACGGCGGCTCCGTATAAGTATTTCATGGTCATTTATTTAATTTAGTTTCATTAAATCTGTTATTTTATTTCTAGAATAGAGCATTGCCCCGTCAATCAGTTTTATTCTTGACAGGTTTGCGCGTGCGATTTGTTCAGACATAGCGTTTAGCCGATTGTTTTTCTCTTTTTCGTTAGATCCTATGAATTTTTTGAAGTCAGTTAAAGTGCATATTGTAGTCTGAGCTCTTAGTCCGAACTGGGATGATAGCGAATCTACTTTGTATATAATATCTGTAAGAAGATTCTTTTGTTTTCCGTTTTCCTGTGTCTCATAGATTATGGATGTCTTACATTCAATGATATGAAGATTATTATTGTATAGGTAAATGATATCAAATTCGTTTTTGGGAGTATTGAATTTGTCTTCACCGATGAGGGTTATATGATTGTTTGTATTTTGTAACGCTCTGTCTTTTTCCAGAGTGGGATTAAGAAGAATGCAGTCATCGTTGAGTTTCAGCTCGTATTTTATTTTTTCTGCTACGTATTCTTCAAACCATCCACCGGAAAGATATTTATTCTCTGTGTCGGAAAGCTTTGAATTGTCGGCAGGGGTAAATTTTATAAAATTCAGCAATTTAGAAATACTGTCATCAATAGTCAGCTTCTTTTTCCGATGGTTTTGAATTATTCTCAACACATCTTTATATTCTGTTGTCAGTTTTTTAAAATTGTCGAATATCCTTTTGGTCATATCAAAGTTATTGTACGGTTCGGTGCCATTTTTATTGACAATGTTAAAACCGTAGGCTTCAAGATATTCTTTTACAGTCAGTTCGGTGTGCAGTACGCTTTCATTCTGGTTAGGGGAAAGCAAATACATTTTGGATTGTTCTCCAAGGTAGTAGATGTAAATGTTATAGTCGTTTAATTTTTTGAAAAAGTCAAATGCGGCCATGCTCATTATTTTAGTTCCGCAAGTGATATTTACTACCACTTTGTTGAAATGCCCATGAAGAAGGTTATATTGTTCTTGTAGAACGTTTTGAATTTGTTGGAAGTTATGTTGCTCAACGATAATCTCCCCAATGGAAATATCATTTTTGATTTCCAGGCATACTTTGGTTAGCCATTCTAATGTTCTTTTCTTTTTCATGGCATCTGTAGACACGAAAAGAATTTTGGACACTTCGTCTTTAAATTCCTTGAAAAGCTGGATATTTGGAATAGTCTGGTCGCTGACAAGATTGATTAGTAATGTGCTCATGGTTAATATTGTTTGTGTGGTGGGTTTTCTAGAAGAACATAGTGTTCCGATTATGTGTAATCAGGTCTATGTCGATATTTTGACCGATGACCTTCATGCTTCGTAACTGATCAGTAGAGATTGGGCAGACAATGATGCTGTCGTGATTGTCATAGAGTGATTGTATCTCGGTGAGATCCTGACGAATCTCCTGGTAAGTGGAGGTGCTGAGGTCGGCGAGAAAGATGGACCTCTGTATGCGGGTACATCCCTTGCGTATGAGGTACTTGGCGATATTGTATCTCACTTTGTTGCTTTCTATGTCATACATTACGAAAAACAGCATGTTTCCTATAGGTCTTTTAGTGGAGTTGATGATGTAGAATATTCTATGGATTCTCTGGTCCAATGAGGAAATGGACTCCAATTCAGTGTCAGGAATCCGGTCATTAACGGATGTATGCCCGTCTACTCCTGATTCCTGAAGCCTGCGTAGGCGTTCCATGTATTCTATTGCCGCTTTAACTTTTCTCATCAGTTTCCATGTCGTGTATGTATACTCTTATAAGGTCCGCAGTAATCTCATTCAGCTCTGCATCTGTGCCGTTGCGGGGAGAAATGGCAACAGTGTAGCCTCTTTTTCCATAGAAGAGATTTACCTCGGCAGATTTGTTCCCAAGACTCATTCTTAGTTTTTTTCCGTACTGGATGCTTATTGTCTCCGTGGTCTGGATGCCATACGTCTGGAGATGTTCCTGAAGATTCTGGAGAATGCTCAGAATCTCTTGAGGAACATATACGTCTTTGCGCTCCTGGAGTTGTCTGAGTTTCGGGTTGAGGATAGCTTTGATTCTGTCCATCGTTTCCCTGTCCGGGTCTTTGGGGGCTGCCGGTTCCTGTGGGGATGTTTGCTGCGTCTCAGTCCTGAAGTCTTCTTCTGCCTGCTGACGGATAAGATCGAAAAACTCTGTGGAGTTTTCTGTGTCAATGAATGCGGATATGTCGACAGGTTCTGGTGAGGGGTTGAAAAAAGCATTGGGGTCAACACTCATGAAGCATGCCCGGGTAACATCGCTTGTGCGGGTGTCTACGACTTGCTCCAGATTGTACATTGATGAGAAAGAACGTATAAATTCTTTGTAGAACACAGAGAAAATAGCCGGGTCATAGCATTTTTCGGTGAGTGAGAACATGACTTTCAGCCCGTCTTCGCTTGGGGAGCGGAAGCACATCAAAACTCTCGGGTCTGAGGAAATTTTGTCATGAACACTGTCTATTGAAAGATTTTTCCCGCATAGGTTGTCTATATCTATGACAAAGCGGTCTATGTAGGCGAAATTCTCAGTCCTGCGATATGGGGGATTGAACATTCCGCAGACTATATACGGAAGGGTGCGTTTGAGTGACGAGTATTGTTTACGGTCTATATTGTAAACGATACGGAGTTGCCGCATTCTTGCGTCGATGTCCGGCTTAGGGTGTCGGATGGAGTTGTATAAATATTCTTCCTGAACCTTTTTCAGGACATCGCCGCTGGATGTGATATTTGATCCTGCCATTATCATTGCTCGTACTTTTTAAAGGTTTGTGCCAGATTCTGCGCATAAAGTGCAATCTGTGTGCTGCGGGATCTCGTTACTCCTTTGATGGTTATCGTATCTTCCAGATAGTCGTTCAAAGACTGGATGACGACTCTGCGTCCGAGTTGTTCGAGCCAACACGAGCCGTCATCACGTATTGAGTAGTATTCTTCGGTTATAATATCCTGCGCCAGAATGGAATAGACGACGAAGTCCACCCAGATGCGGTATATCTCTATTACATCGTAGACCAGCACAGGCCTGTTGTAGTCATCCCTGTGCATGACTCCGATGTACGGATCTATGCCAGCTTTGATCAGTGCGCCTTCTATCTGGCTGTACAGTATGCCATAGCCGTAGTTCAGCATGGCGTTGGCAGGATCCATGGCTGGTCTTTGAGTTCTTGACTCAAATCTGTATTTCTCAGGGATGAACTCGTTCAGAGTCTTGAAGTAGACTTTTGACGCCTGTCCTTCCCATCCTCTCAGAGTGGCTGATATATCGTGTACAATCTCACCATCTAGGCGCTTGATTTTATTTCTGTAGTCTTCGAGCTTGGATAATGCGCTCTCAGTTATATTCCTGCTTCTCAGGTCGTCCGTCTTGAGGGTAAGGATGAGAGCCTGGCAGTTCTCAATTTTGGTCGTTATAATTTTTTTAATCCATGCCACTGCATCTTTTGAAAAGGTGAAGTTGACCTGTCCCTTCCGGATAGTGGATATGGAACCGTATTTGGGACTCCATACCCTGCCGATGGGATTGCCGCTGCGGTCCATGAACAGAATCTCTATTTCGTTCTCGACAGCCAGCATTACCGCATCACTGGTAATCTGTGCGCCCTTACCGATCTGTATGCTTTTGACTGCAGACGCGGGTATTCTCTGGCGTCCGTCACTGGATGAGATGACGAATCCCTCGTTGTCGCGGTTGAGGGAGATGCCGTAGGTGTTTAGAACTAGCTGCATAGTGTTACATCAGATAAAAACCGTTAACTATATGTAAGTTCTCTTTGGCTCTTGTAATAGCAGTATACAGCCATTGGTAGTTTTGCCTTGGCGGAGTTCTGCTCAGTTGTCCACTTATGTCCAGATATACATCATTCCATTCGCCGCCTTGGGCCTTGTAGCAGGTTACAACGTATCCGAATGTGGCTCTTAGAGCATTGACATACGGATCATTCCTCATGATGTCGACATATTGCTGTGATTTCTGCTTGATTTTGGGATGTTTTTTCTTTGTCCGTATATGGAAGTCAATAAAAAGGTTTTTCTGTTGTTCAGGAGTAATGTTGGCCTGTCTACTGAACAGAAGTTCTTTGATCAGGAGCAGTGTATAACTGCGTCCGGAGTCGATTTTCTCTACATTGAGGTACGAGAACGTCAATCCGGCCCTATGTTCTTCTGATACAACCTTTTTAACTATTACGAAATCGCCATTCATAAGACCGCAGATGTTGTTCTGGACAACAAGTAAAAGATCTCCGTCCGTAAGCCGGTCAGCCGGTAATCCCAGAATATCCCTTATCAGCAGCGAATATTGCTTGCACTTCCTGTTGCTGTGCGATATCATGATACAGGATGAGTATCCATAGTTGCTAATGTTTTCAGTATAACTCATTATCAAGTCCTCAATGTTTTTGTGAATGAGTATATGTGAGTATCCCAATAACGGAAATCTTACCCAATTATTTCTTGGCAAGGAATCACACATTTGTCTTATGCTGTCGGCAGCTGTGATAATGTCGTTGTCTGAATCCTGTCTTACAATATCCGTAAGTTCGGCGCAAATCGTTCTTTTATTTTTTACCTTTGAGAGATAGTCTGCGTTGAGGGCGGGGGAGAGACTATCATTGACAGGGGGGAGTTGATAAGGGTCTCCTAAGAAAATGAATTTCCCCTTGGGGGCAAATGTGAAAAGGTCGGACAGAAGCTGCCCTGTCCCGAATCGCGCTAGAAGTGCATGTTCATTGGGCTTGTCAGAAATCATCGAAGACTCGTCTGTGACAAGCAGCATATTATCTACCGCGTGTTGTTTCCCCAGAGAGAAGTTGAGGACGAGCTGTCCGTCATCTTCAACAAGAATGTTGGTTCCGTTATCAGTCTCCTTGATGATGGTGTCAAAGTCCTCGCTAAGTCCGTTGAATCTGTAGATCAGGGAATGTATGGTAGTGGCTATGATACCAGTTTTGTCGCTAAGAACTTTTGCGGCCCGTCCGGTGGATGCATGGAATGAGACAAACAAATTCGTCTTCTGTAGTCGATTATACAGGATTTTCATCAGTGTCGTCTTCCCTGTTCCCGCATATCCGGTCAGGACAAAAACGTCTTTATCCTTATCTTCCAGAAATGCGGAGATTTTCTTCAATGCCGTTTCCTGGGTAGGGGTCAGCGTCATCTTAGTGGTATCCATGCTCATTGCCTATCGAGTGTTGATAGTTCTGTATTGGTTCTCAAGTATTGATCTCAAGTCCTTGCCTGCTAAGTCCATTTTTCCTCCGTAAGGACTTAGACTGAAATAGATAATGCCATTATCATTGCATTTCTCCTGAATGTCATCAAATTTTGGTTTTTCTGTAATGAGTATGCCGGTACAGCTTGTTCCGCCGTAGTTCTTGACAACACTTCTGAACTTGTCGATATCGTTAGGTCTGCTTACACTGGTTTTACATTCCACAAACAATGCTTTGATGTCCGTTTCGATGATGATGTCAACTTCATTCTTGGCTATTTGTTCCTTAATAGGAAACACGCAGTTCATATATATTTTTTTGACTTTATCCCATGATGAAATCAATCTTGCTATCTTGAATTCGAACCAACCAGAGTTGAAGGCGAGTTCGATTGCATGAGGGGATTCAATCTCAAATTCCTCAACATCTCCCTTTTTGGATATAAGGCTGATACGGACAAGGGCGTCTTCATGCTCTTTGTCAGATCTGAACCATTCCACATGGTTGTCCGGTCCGAGCTGTCCTTGTTTGTTCAGTTGAAACGAACCCTCATCGTTCATTTTTATCTCGTTCTGCTGATCACTGCTAAGTAAACTCATTAGTTCTGTGAAGGCATTCTTATTTGTCCTTCTTGCGCGTTCCACTTCCCTTTCCTCTTCCGCGTCCTTTTGGGTGTAGATACTGAAGTCGTGGTATTCTTTTAGGGGGTTGCCGCGCAGTATGAGTGATTTCATTAAGTCGAAGCGATAATGGATGGGATGTCCTTTCATAGTCCGGTAGTTCCATAGGATGTTGTTTTGGTCGAGGAATAGGATTGTGGCGTTGGGAAGCCGGCTGAACCTTTGGCCGAAAATAAAAGCCCATGGCTTGGATCCCCCAGAAATGTTTACAGTAATCTCGTCTCCAGAAAATGTTTCTGCGATATTGTCAGCGTATTTGCATATCTCAGTAGCATCGGTCGGGTCAATTGTGACAGTCGCATACTTTTCAATACAAGCCAGTTCCTGAATAGCCTTTGCTTTGCTTTCAGTCTGCTTTGAGCATACGTATACTACCGCATCCGGTTTCAACTCTTCTATTACGTAGTATATCGGCTCAGGTTGTTCTCCTACTAAAGTTATGTGTAAAGTGCTCATCTTGTGTCTTTTTAATTGTATCGTTTTATTCTGTTGTATTCTGCGTATTTTTTGTTTTTATCATATGTATTGTGCCGTTTCCGAGACTGACACCTTTGCCCAGTCCTATATTGTCTGGCAGAGATACGTTGCTCTTGAAAAGTAAATTGAACGATGTCATTTTGACATTTTTATATTCGATGATGTCTGTCCGCAATATCTCGGAAATAGAGCATGTTATTTGCTGCTCAAAATGGATGCCGATGCCTTTTGCGAATGACAGTATGTTGCCGGTCAAGATCCTTTCAAGGAAAGCAAGTCTCTCATTCATCGATTCCATCTTCTGGTATGCCTGGTAGTTTTCCTGATTGAAAGGAAGCCATGAGGTTATTTTGTAAGGAATAGTGTCATTCCATATCTGAATCAGCGTCCTGTGCGGTCTTACATTTTGCACTTCCAGGGATATAGCTCTGGTCCCCAGTATTATTCCCGGTTTAAAATTGTGAAAATATTCATAGATGGCCTCAGTGCCTTCCCCTATGCATACTATTACAGCGCATCCACCGATGCGTTTATACTGGATTAGAGGATAGGAGTATCTAAGAGAATTGTCGTCGTTGTGGTTGTGAAATAAAATATTGTTCTGCTCCAAGGCGCTGATGACGGCTCCCCGGAATAGTGGAATCTCTGCTTTTGAGATATGGTTGGAGAATTTTATAGTAAGTATATTCGTGTAATTCATAATTCAGGTAACTTTGCCTCAAAGTTATAAAAAAAATGTAAAATATAGAAGCAGAAAGATTTTTATTTCAGCTTTTTGTCAAGCCCGTCGGCGTTGCCGTCATTCATGAAACGATAGAACATATCATTATGGAAGGCAAACACCTTGGCCAGTGCAGGTGATGAATAATTGGCGGCCTTCTTCACTGAAAAGAACGGGAATATCAAAAGCAGCTGAAACACCTATTCTTTACTTATCCGAGGACTTTGCTCTGTATACTTGAGCTGTTCATTATGGTTGATAGGCTGTACGTTACCTTGCTTGCATCATTGTATGCAAAAAATTTTGGAGTTCGCCGATAATATGTCTATATTTGTTCATGGCTAAAGTGGTCTATGTTATTTGTCTGACAACGCTAATGTGATGAAAGTCTGTGTGCTATCAAAACTTTAGCCTTTTGTTATGTCATTTTGGCACTTGCGAAACTTAAGTTAAGTTCATAAAAAATAAAGTTTACAGATGATATGAGACGACTGAGGAAAATCGTTTTGATAATGATTGTTATATTCTTGACAAAAACTATTTATTTGTTCGCACAACCTGATAAGGATATGGTAATTGCACAGATGAATTATTGTATTACTACATTAACGAATATTATACACAATAAGTCGATGGCAGTCCTTGAACATGAGTCCGATCAATTGTTGAATAATTTAACTATGGAGCAGATAATCGGGTTGTATGAGATTAATGATTTTAGGATTGAACTGCTGGATGCTGTAAGTCGGTTTGAAATAACGGAAGAGGAACGGGCTTTACTTAGGCGATTGCAATCCATAAAGAGAGACAATATGAAGTGGACGGCATTGTCCAATGCCTTGAATCCGACAATGTTGCTGACTGGAGGAGCTGGGCCGGGAATGAGCTATCAACTTGCTTTTCAAGCACTGCTTACAGCGGCACGCTCGGTGGTAGAATATAAGACTATGCAAGGTGAGCAAAATATAGAGGAACTGCGTGCTATGTGGGATTTGCGCAAGGAGGATTTACGCACTATTAACGATATCCGTAAAACTGCATTAAGTGTGGTCTTTAGTCTTTATAACAAGTACAATCTTAGTGAAAAAGACCGATTAACTGAGGCTACGTCAAATTTGTTCAGTGATTATATCTCAGAACCGGATGCGGCTAAACGTGTCCGGTTACTTGAAGATAACTACAAGACATATGCTGGAATAGCAGAATATTATTACCATTTGGGAATGGGGTATGTGGATTTAGGGCAATATGATAAAGCTAAGCCTTATTTTGAGACCTATCTTACGATGTATAAGAATGCGCCGATATTAAGGTATGATGAAAGAAGTGGCTGCATAGCATTGACAAGACTTTCCTATGAAAAGGATTTGTCAAATGCAGAAAAGGAGAGTCTTATAGATATTGCGCTGCAAAATCTGCCAAGTAACAGTGCTGCTATTTTGCAATGTGCAATGGTGTACATATGTGAACTGGAAAAAGTGGAAAAAGGATTGGATCTGATAAGGGCCGGCATAGATGATCCTAATGCGTCTGATTCCAATCTTTTATTTATGGCTGCTGCAAAGTTGTTGCCGATGATGGCAAAATATCCAACTTTGAATACAAGCATACGAACTGCGTTCAATACAGATCCTGGAATAAGTTTGGACTCATATGTTACCTATCTGATTAATGCAAAAGAGAATGCTTGGGAAGATATCTTGAAAGTCATAGATTTCGATGATGTAAGTTCGCGTAAATGGTATCTATGGGGGGAGCTTCTGTCGTTATTTGTGAATCCAGATTTGAATACTGGATTGCATATTGTTTTACCGGAGCGAATATCTTATCATGTTGATGACATATCGGTTTACATGGAAGAGCATCAGGATTCAAAACTCTCTATTCTGCAATTGCGGCCGACATTTGCGGATGGAGTAACCATAGATGATGTTGAGGATGTTGATTGTTTTAAGGCCAATAAAGACCTTAAATATTTGTTTTTTGAGACATTGATTCCGGATGAAATGTTCATTCTGAAGAAAAATATTGATTATGAGAAGATTCGCAAAGAAGAATGGCCTAGGATGAGCGAATTTTATTTGTCGAATGGAGATATAGATGATATAATAACATTCTGTAAGGACAATTCCCCAGAAAGTTATGATACGGACTTGGAATGTGAAAAATGGAGTAATAACTATGAGAACAAGGGAGAATGCAACGGAGCGAAGATAAAATTTGCCGGCGACAGTCTCTGGTATGAGCCATACCATTCAATAAAACAAAAAGGCTATTATTTACAAATAGTGTTTGCAAATGGAATAACACTGATGTATAAATATGATGAGGAAGAAAAGAAGTTAATGCCTTATTTGTATTCTATGGATAAGAAAACCGTTTTTGCAGACAATGAGTGTAAGGAGGAGTATGAGTGTAAGGATGCTGCTGTCGAGAAGTCTTTTGTTGGGAAGATTGATTCATTGGGTTCAAAAGCATTAAATAAGATTCGTGACATTGTTCATTTTGATAATGACTCTAAAGGTGAAAATACTATCAAGGATAATAAAGATGTGTAATATGCAAAAATTGGTAGTACTGGTTCTTGTCTTGTTTTCTTCGGGATGGACTGGTTTTGCTCATGGAAATTTCATTCTTCATTGCAAAGATATGATGGAAGTTTTTGGATTTGAATATAATACTAAGTTGTTTAATCGCTCAAAAGATACAAAAAGTAATCAGAGTTGGACTAAATTTATCAGTTCGGATATGATTGACAACACTAAATCGGATTTCCATAAGCGTTTGGATCAAGAATATCCGGGCTTGAATATTTCCCACCCTCGAAATCACAGGCTTCTGTTTCATTGGGCATACGAGGCGAAGCCGTGGAGTGAGGAATTGGAGAAATTTGTTCTAAGATATTGTGAGGATAATGGACGTGATATAGAGTCCACTAAAAGAGACTTTATGGCAAAAATGCGTCAAGAACAGTCAAGGCGGAATAAACAAATCATTCAGAAAACGGAACAAGTTTTTGGACTCGCACATGGAGGAACGGACAGGGTATATTCTCATTTTCTAGCATCAATGGCTTATAATGTTCATATATTGGGAGATTATACAAGTGATGATAATACGGTTTTAAGCGGATTGTATGCATTTGAAAAATTGGTGGGACAATTCGTCGTAGAACTGAGAAAGCTGGATTATGCCCGAAGTGGGGAAATAGTTAAAGGTATTACCAAAATAAATAATAAGGATATTGATGTCCAAAAAAAAGCGGATGAGTTGATGGCATTTTTAAAATTGCATGTGCCGTCTTTTATAAAGGAAGCGCGTAATGGCGGTTTCAAAAATTCGATTGAACGAAGAGGATTTAGTTTTAAGTAAGATAATCAAGGTGAGTAAAATGGGAGGATCTTGACTTGGCCGTGTGGTGCGAAAGAGATAAAATATGGTTTTACAAAAGGTGTTAACAAAGATGTGGAAATATCAGTGCGGTTAGAATATGAAGTGGGGAAGTCTAGAGATTACACTTTTCGTAGACACGTCAAGTGTATGGATACGTTGAATATGATGAAAGTTGACAGCCCGCACTGAAGTATTGCAGAAATTTTCTTATCTTTGCCCATAGATGGTCGTGAGACCAGTGCAACTAGAAAATACTGATTGTGAATCTTAGGATTCCCGGACAACGAAACCGCCAATTTTGTGTATTTGTGAATAATAAGCATCACAGTCCGCATACATTCAGTGCGGGCTGTTTTTATTATACAAATACGAGGTGCTTGGCGGTACCTGTTGTCCGTATGATAGGCAACATTGCCGCATTTTTTGTATATTGCTTATCAGAATGTATTTAACTGTGCCAGATGTTCAGTGTAAGAAATAGGCATTTTGAATAAATTAATACTGTATTTGTGAAATATAAAGTTTGAGCTATGAAATATATAAAGTCCTTGAAAAGCGTTATCGCAGTACTTCTGATTGTGATATGTACAGAAGCTTCTTATGCTGCATCTGATGTTCAGGAAAAAAGAATCTATTTAGTAGATGTCAGCGGCTCTATGACAGGAAAAGGTTCTGTTTGTTCGGCAGATATCTTAGGAAAGGTTAAGGATAGCCTTGTAAGTACAATAAATTGGGCTCCTGCCAAAACTCAGTTTGTTGTGATTCCGTTTACTGATGAAGTTTATCCGATGATAGTTGGAAACACAGATAATATAGTGTCTGTGTTAGGGGAAATATCGGAGTTGTGGGAACGGGATGGCAATACCGATTTGGTAAAGGCATGGAAAACAGGTTTGCTTCAGCTTGATTCCTCAAAGGTCAATTATCTCTTTTTAATAACGGATGGCCTGCATAATCGTGGTGCGACAAAGGAGCAGTTGGTGGATATTCTGTCAAAGTGGCCTAAGGTCTCTGAAGAATATGATGCGGAGGCTTATTTTGTTGTAGTAGATCCGTCATATCGCAGTTCGTATATTTGCTCAATATTTGACTCGTGTGACAGAATGCATATTGTGGAATCTATGAATGTCTTTCGAGAAAGATATCCTGTTGATAATCAAAGTTGTGATGTCGCAATTGATAGTCCGGATGAAGAACGGGATATTTGTTGGTTATGGTGGCTTGTGATATTGATAGTAATATTACTGGCAGTATTCTTTATAGTTCAATACAGATCAATGATAGTTGCGATGTTTTCAAGAATTAAGTTTGCATCAGTGCGGCCATCAATTAGTGATAATAAAGAACAGACATATGAGGATGTTGTGGACGATAATGGCGGTAAAGAGGATGATGAAGTAGATGATGACTGGCGAATAAGGGTGAAAGCCAAGACGAATTGGAATGATGAAATCATATATGCACTGCGTTCTGAGGCTGAAGCTAAGATATACATAAAGGCAGGTCTGAAGCAATCAGTAATAGGAGGTAGATTGGCTCTTATTCAGCCTAAAATAAATCCTGGTATGCGTACTCCTAAATGGTACTTGAAAGAACATCCAGAGTGGAAGGATTGGACAAATGCCGACCTTGCAGGTGAGGGGTATGCGCCATTTGCATCGCCAAAGATTCCGGGAACGGAGAAAGGAACGGATCAATATGAGTTACATCATGTCGGTCAAAAACCTGATAGTCCATTGGCGGAATTAACATACAGTCAACACCATGATGACGGAAATTTTGCAATCTTACATTATTTTGAGGATTCTCTAATAGAAAGAGAGATTTTTAAGAAAGAACGCTCTAGGTATTGGCAGGAGAGATATAAGTCAAGTTGGGCAAAAAAATGATAGTGTGAAATAGTCATGACTTGTTTTGTATGACTCGCTGCTTATTCACTCCCAGAATCGGCTCCGCTTATCATGACGGCTTCATGGGCCAGAGGACCCTGGTTCTGGGGGCGTACCATTATTGCTGGTATGATGAGTGCCGTTATTACGATGAGTGTGTGCGGCAGGGGAGGACGGCGGAATATGACAGGAGGTGTCCGGTCTATGAGGATAAGCCGGAGAAGGATTATTACTGCTTGTCCAACAGTAATGTCATAGAGATAGACTCATATATCGAGGGTGGGCATTATCCTACTTATGACGCGTTTACTCATAAGATGTCGGGTATAAAGAAGTATGTGGGCTCCGGGGTCAGGGCGGCATTCTGGGATAAGGTGGCGTTTTACAATTGGATTCAGCATTATCTGCCGGAGCCTCAGGAGGATTTTCAGTACCGGCAGTGGGAGGAGGTGTTTCTGCGGGATCTGCCTGCGTTCGAGGAAGTGCTGAAGAAACTGCGCCCGCAGGTGGTGTTGGTGTGGACGGATACGCTGCGGGAGTTCTTGGACCGGCACTGCGGTACGCTTGACGGTATGTCGATGATGCGTGTGCAGACTATCGAAATGGATTCTCTGGAGGCGTGGGGCTATCGTGTGCGGTATGCTGATGAGGAGTGCTTTGTGTCGCTGTGGCCTGATTACAGGAACTTTATCAGTAATGTGGCCCCGTTGTGCGGTGTAGATGTGACTGATGAGATACAAGTGACTGAAAAAGTAATGCTGGCATTGCATCACTGCCTGGAGATGGATGCCGGAGTTATGGACGGTACGTTGATAGAACGTGTGTCCGGTATCATACATGATGAGGAACTTATCGTGTCATTGACATTGCTTTTGCAGTCAGGTATTGGACTGACCGAAATGCTGGGACCGCAGAAATTGAGCATGCGTCCAGAGTTGAGAAATGGCGGCAGAGTGCTCTGTAATTTCTATTATGAGGCTGATGGCGTGCCGGTTGTGCCGTTGACCGGGCTTTATCCTGTTAGTGACGGCATCCCGGCGCTTCTGGTGCTGTGGGGGCGGGACAGGGCCGTGCAATACAGAGATTTGGCCAGGATGCTGCGACCGTCGGATACCGTTCTGCTCTATATTGATGAAGAATACGGACTGCCGCTGACAGTTATGGCCGGGATTTTCGGTGTACTTAGAAACACTGGGGCTGAAGGTTTATTCCTGATGAGGAATTCGGAGAGAAATGAGTTGAATTACAGGGATGCTTTCGTAAGTTCGGGTCTGCTCAGGGAAATATTCGAGGCGGAAAACAGTCTCTTGATGCGGCTCTCTGCGGAATCTGCATCTGAAGTGCTGCTGCATAGCTCAGGCGGCAGGACAATAAAAAAGATGGGTGCGGATATGAGATGGCTCTTGCCTCGGAAATATCAATTCAACAGATTAACGAATTCACATTTTAAGAAGTTGATAAAAGATATGTCTTTCGGGCGCAAGGTGGCGGAAATGAAACTTCTGGAGAAGGTGGCAGTCAAACTGTACAATGCGTATAGGAATGATATTGTGAAATTGGAAAAAGATAGTGAGGGAAAAGAAATTATGAACTGCAGGGGCAGTGACCCCAGTGCTGTGTCCGGCCTGATTGAATCGATTCTGGATGTTTGTAACGGGAATGCTGCCGGCCGTAAAAGGTCCGTTACTATAAAGGATGTGCAGGAGTTGATAGGGTCGGATATCAAAAACTATTCGCAACGTAAGTACAGGGAAAATACGAAAAAATGATGGAAGTGTAGATAAATAATTTTGTAAAATCCTGTTTGTCAGACTTGTGGAGATTATTTGAAGTGCATATTTTCTTTATTCTGGACCCCGGGTCTAATTTTGCGCCATAATTTTAAAAAAACAACGAATAATGGACAAGGATTTAACTTTTTTGCGTTACGCAGACCCGGAGGACCTCCGGATTCTCACGGATTACATCACGATGAACAGGAAGGGAAACCCCCGTTTCAACGAGAGACTGACAACGACTCCTGAATATGCCCGTTACTATCCGGATGGACTTAACAACATGGTGGACAGCATCGTGGAGGAATTCCAGTACTATGGAGGCAACACTGTTCTCAATTTCATGAGAGGAAGAGGTGCCGGCTATCGCGAGATCCTTTGTGACGTATGTCACAGAATGAGGGTCAATTTTAACCGTAAGTCCTCTGTCGAGGTGATCGAGATGAATCTGCTGCACAGCATCTTGATAAAATCGCTGGAGGATATGGACACGGAAAGTCTCAAAGAACTGCTTGATGGTCTGAATATCAAGACAACCAATTTTAAAAAGGAGGCCATGGTTGCGGCTTTGCAGATGGCTATACGCCGGGGTGGTTTTGCCTCCTATAAGATAGCCCTGATAGTCGCCAATGCCATAGCCCGCGCCCTGCTCGGCCGTGGACTTTCCCTGGCGGCCAATGCAGCGCTGGTCAGATGGCTCAGCATTTTCGCCGGACCGGTCGGCTGGGCAATCACTGCCGCCTGGACTGCATTGGATCTTGCCGGTCCTGCTTACCGTGTCACTATTCCGGCAGTGATTCAGATTGCGTATATGAGGGCAAAGCGCGATGTCAAAGGACTTTTGACGGACGATTCTGAAAAAGAGGATAATGATAAAACTAGCTATGAATAAGTCTACTAAGAATGTTCTTATTGCAACTTTACCTACAGTGCTTACCTATGCTGTAGGTAAAGTTGTCCGTGCTATTTCAAAAAGGAAAAAAGCGGGCGCGAAAGGTAAGGATGGTACCAAGAAGTCTAGTAATTCTCATAGTGTCAGTTGCTTTAAGTGCGGGCGTCAGTTGAAGATGCTTTCCTTTAAATACAAATGTACACGTTGCGGACATATTTTTTGTTCCAACTGCATTCAGAAGCTTGAGGTCTCGGAAGAGACCATGAAAAAATTGAGGCGGACAAACGGCTTTGTCGAACCAGGAGGCTCTTTTTGGACAGGGTACCATCTGTGTCCTCAGTGCGCAACTGGTTTCAAGCAGGAGGTGAGAAGGATGGAGGCGTCCGCAAGCTCTTGTGAGGGAGTGGAACTGGTGTCATCAAATTATAGAGGCAGGAAAAAATATACAGGTACACCAAGGTATATCGAGACGGAATATCATAGGGACCGGGAAGATTCTATAAATGAGTTGAAGACAATTGCCCGTTACTATGGCTGCGATATGGTGATAGATGTTAAATGTCAGAGGGATGTGGATGATGAAGAGACGGACTCCGGAGGTACCTATACGTATTCAGTCTGGAGCTACAGCGGGAAAGCCGTGCATAAGGCGGATTGAACAGCATTAGTGTGCTATTTTAACCCGGCCGCAGGGGACTGGTAGTGACAAAGGGCAAGGATGGTTTTTACCTTTGCAAATCCGGGCAGGATGCGTGTTGCCAAGGAAGTCGCAGTGGAAGGTGGAGCGTCGGACCCGAGAAACGGCATTATGCTCAAGATCTTCTCTATGGTTAATTTCGGGGAAAGGGCCGGAAGTGGCCTGTGCAGTATCTGTAATGTTAGGGAGCGGGTTTTTCATACAGCCGCTGTGATAGAGGAGACAGAAGATATCGACAGAGTAATCCTGACGTTGAGTTATGGAGGACATGAGCAGGACGTGGATGCTATGCTCCGGCTCTATGAGGCAAAGGGTGGATTGATGGTGGTCGGGGATCCCGGGAAATATGTGAACGGATATATGGAAGCAAGCGGAAATGCCGATAAATTGTCGATAAATATGGCTATCCGCAAAAATACCCCTAGGTCGCAAGAAACCTCTCCTAAACTCACTTTCGCCGAAGATCTATCATGCACTCCTTCCGAAGGAGTCGTGTTTTTCCGTCATTTCCCCACTCCTTCCGAAGGAGTAGGGGACGCTCACCCTCGCTACAGACACCAGAGAGCCATATTCGCCGAAGATCTATCATGCACTCCTTCCGAAGGAGTCGTGTTTTCCCG
>ENA-OPEB01000007-OPEB01000007.1-human-gut-metagenome-genome-assembly--contig:-NODE-7-length-36205-cov-7.587663_pt1 | contig 36205 bp, 30 predicted proteins | sample MGYA00241296_ERZ501526 | MGnify/ENA primary metagenome ERZ501526 (study PRJEB25962, sample SAMEA2042303) | human gut metagenome | biome: human gut; feature: human-associated habitat; material: faeces... | reverse complement strand
TCCGCTATCTGAGCCACACTCAGATTCCTGCGCAAACGAGCCAGTTTAATCTGCTCTCCCACAATTGACATCTTCTGCACCAATTTTCGGGGCAGCTTAGTCCCCATTGTATTCTTTGCCATATTCAACACATCATATAATATGTAAATTTATAACTTTTCATCTATTTAATGATGTATTACAGGTAAAAAATCACAAGATTAGAAGAAACGCTTGACCAAGTACAATATAACGGTTATACACTTTTTCAAGCGAATAAATCAGATTCGTTACACTTTTTCAAACGAATCCTATGTTTATAAAAGTTGCAGCAGCTTCCGACAACCATCTTGGGGAAAGTGTGTAAAACAAGATAATTTTGCTTTGGAGAAATATAAACGCTATTATATTGTTTATAAGCGCCAATATATCCACACAACAAACAATATGTTATTTGTTGCGTAAACACATACGATTCCTCCACACAACATATATTCAAGATTAGTTGGCTATTCAAATGAAAAACAACTTTACTTTATCCCCGTATTTATATATACGTGCATTAAAGTAAAGCTAACAGAGGGAGAAAAAGAAATGGCTTCGCCAAAGCCGAACCGAACTATATCTGCCGACTTTTTTGGAGACTGCAAAATAATCACATAATTTGCCAAATCCCTTTGACCATTATGTCTCATTTTTGAGTCGAAAACAGTTCATTTTAGAAATTCCATCGTTTATCATTAAATGTTATCGACTAAAATCAGTACCTTTGTATAAGAAATCACTTAGAGTATAAATGTGGTAAGAATTTGATTATCACTCATTTCATCTCTAACCCATAATACATTCTTCGTCTCGCACTGTAAATGATTAATAGTTCTTGGCTGAGCTAAGTGATTAAAGTTTAGATAGATGTTACTAGTAGTTCAAATATAATGTCAAAGAAGATAGGTCGTAATGAGCCTTGCCCTTGTGGCAGCGGCAAGAAATACAAGCATTGTTGTATGCAGACGGAACGGGCAATAGGAACATTGCCTAGAGCAAATCATGCTTTGTGGCCAGCTTCTTGGCTTGATACACCAAAAACGATAGCGTATTTAAGTAATCATGCAGTCCCTCCCATATTGGACTATTTGATAGCAATGCAACTTAATCCACAAAATCGAGGGAAGAATATCCGAATTGAGCACCTTTTGCAAATAGCAGTTGCGAATCTCGGAAAGAGTAGCCAGACTCCTGACATCAGTAAGTTCAAGAGTATAATTGACCAGGAGTTCTCATTTGATCTTATGGAAGACTTGCCGATTAACATGTTTTCTGAACCGGTAGTATTCTATGGAGGTAATTACACATTCTTTCCTGGCATCTCGACCCATGCAACAGAAATTTTCCGTTCGATGACAGAAGCCATATTCAATAAAGGGAATATATTTACGAGAGCTTTCCGTAATGAAGTTTATGATGGAGTACTCTTCATGCTTGAACTGAGCAAGCTTTTGTCAACCCAAGCAGGGATAAGTGGCTTAGTACGCGGAAATGAGACCCCTCGCGAGACGCTTAACGAACCAAAAACTAGCCAATCTTTTGTTATTAATTTGCCGACAATGACAGAACTCATTCATCGGAATAGGCTGAATCCAAATGTTTTGAAATCATTTTTGTTAGAAGTTAATGCTACTGATATACTAACCCAAGATGCAGAAAAGAATCCGTTGTTATACAGACCAATCGTTGAGTTTGACAATAACTTCTACTTTGCCGGAATTTCCAGTCAAGGCTGTGCCATTAACAACTTTATCTTAAAAACAGCTCTAAAACATCGTTGTCTTGAAGAACTAGTAAAACAGACCCATTATGGTGTCTGGATGCGCATCGGGCGTTCCTGTATAGAACAGCTGCGCTGGGTACAAAATTCAATGGATGAAATACTTGCTCCTGTTGAAGGCTATTACGAAGATGTATTCCGCATTGATGTCAACTGGCTTGCATACGTGTGCTATGCTCATGATTTAGCCCGTAATGTAGCCATAGATGGCAATGAGAGTTTCAACAATCGAGATCTCAGCCAACATTTACAAAAACGTATTGATACCATCAGAAATGATAAAAGGTCGAAAGATGACCATATCCTGACGCTTGTTCTGTATTCTACAATGGGGGAGACATACAGATTTGCCATGAAAAAGCAAAATGGAACTGACTATTTTCTTCAATTCTCTGCTTATGATTTCTTACAACTGATACAGACTGAGAAATGGGACAGCTTGAGTCTTGTTCGTTATGCTCGGTCCAAAGAGAACGTATCATCTCTCGAGACTCCTCTGAATCAATCTCTCGATGTATATGCTATATATAAGCATTATGGTGAAAGTTTCTATATGACAGACAACACACCATCAGACATGCTTTATATTGAGCCAAATGATGGATGTGATCTCATATTCAAAAGTAAAGATCAACTGTATTTCCACGGAACGCTGAAGAGATTAAATGGACAGTATGCTTATATACCAGTGATACGTGATCTCGACTATGCGGCAATTTTTAAGCCTGTCCATTCAGGTTTCAATGCCAAGAGTTGTGAATCTTATAGTATTCCTGTGTGGGTAAGTTGTTATCAAGAAGAAAAACAGGGAATAAATCCATCCTCTATTTCCGATACTGTAATAACAGCTGTTGCATACTGGATGGATACTTTACAACCAGCCATAGCCGATATGATCAGCCAACGCTATGAGCACTCCGTAGAAATAGAACTTGTCTTCAGTGAAAAGGTCTTGGCCGATAAAGGGATACACTATGATGACGACATAAAGCCTACGCAAGGAGGAAATCTTAACGTATCCAAGACAGAAGGCGGAGTTTCCGTTACATTTGATGATGATTATATCCATTCTTTTATGGGAGCTGGCAATGAGAGTGAGCGCAACATGATGCGTTGTATCATAAAAAAACTCCTGGAAATAGACGAAGAGACTGCATGCCAAATTATTGATACTCGCATCCCCTTTGGTCAAGCAAAGATGATTCTGATGATGGAGCAGTCACTCAACCCCCTGTCAATACCCTTGTGGCTTTATACTCCTATCTATATTCATGCCGCCACCAGCCAACTACTACAAGACAAATTCCCACAGTGGATGAAGGAGAAAGGTCATGATATAGCAGGTAAACTCAATACAAAAACTGAGAAAGAAGACTTCCTCCACAAAGGAGTAGATGTGCTCCTTAATGAACTTGATAAACGCCTGTCATCATTTGATACATTGTGGTTGCTGCGTATGCTCATGCAGAATCACGAGACATTGGTTTATCAGCGAGAGCATAACAGAGTCTTACAACCCGCACAGATTCTTTGTTTTGGAGAAAATGAGTCAAAACGTAAAGAATTCTTCGATACAGAAAGACGACTTGCTGATGCTGGAATATCTACCCGTGCTATGATAGAATATATAGCTGCGACACAGTATCGTGGCGGTGGTGTTAAACCAGGCAATGATGATGTAGAAAGCCTGTTAGCTATCATGAACGAAGTGATATCCATTGGTGGTATATGTGACGCCATACATTTAGATGTAGCTAATCATACCATTGAGAAATTAGGCTCTGGACGTTATGGTATCTACGATGATGTTTTTTCCGACAATGTAGGAGAGTTTGCAGCAACGCGCACTATTGAGAGTGTAAATGGGCAAATCGAAGATTTCGAGAGTAAGATGGCCAGGATGGCAGTACGTCCAGATACAAAAGAAAAAAACAAGGATGCAGAACTCGAGGAGATAGATGTGGCATTCTTAGAGGATTGGGGAGTATCATATTCTAACATCTTGCAGTTCCTTTATGTTTGTTACATCATAGCTATGAAGCAGCAGAAGTCTGTTATTGAGATGGAAGAGTCTCAACTCATCAAAGCTATGCAGGAGCATTGTACAGAACTAACTGAAGATTTAGCAAAGAAATGTATCATTCGCCTTTCTTTGGATAAACGGGAAAACTACCTCACTCCGCCAGTAGGATTAGCGGGCAAGGATATCTTCCCTTGGTCATACAATAGGGAATTAAGTTATCTGCGTCGCCCAGTGATTCGTTATCAATATGATGATGGCACAGTTATGTGCATGTTTGGGTTCCGCTCCTGTATTCAAGCCGGCATTCAGCTATCTGACTTGCTTTATTCTGGTCGCTTACGTTATGTGGGAAGGAAGATAGAAACCTTGCTTGGAAAATTTGAGGCTATAAAAGGGGCTGCGTTCAATGACGAGGTACGCTCTTTTTTGGCAAAGATACCAATAATGCGAGTATGGGAACATGATGTCACTATCAAATCTGGAGGTTATTTTGCGGCAGATAAAGATTATGGCGATATTGATGTGATGGCTTATGATACATCACGTGATATACTCTACTTGATAGAATGTAAGAATACCAATCCAGCCAAGAATATTAAGGAAATGAAAACCGAGATGGATGAATATCTTGGTCGTGGTGATAATCCCGAGAGAGACAAGAAGAGAGCTCTTGTTCTTAAACATTTGCGTCGTCATCGCTGGGTAACGGAGCATATTAATGAAGTTGCGAAACACATTGGTGTAGCAGTTACACCCCGAGTAAAGTCAATGATGCTGACAGCTACAGTAATACCAACATCCTATCTCAAAAGAGAGAAAATCCCAATGTCAATTCTGAATTACCCTGAATTAAAGCTAAAGGGCGTGAATTTACTAGATTCGTGCAAAGAACCAGATTTAAGCGTACTTGATATATGAGACTTTTAGAGGTGCTGATGCATCACGCCTTCTAATTTTTACCTACTCCTAAAGGTAGTATGGAGCAATCGCTGACGGTTTATCATCTCTGCAATCTGTTCAGTTCGCATTCCCCTATTCTGGCTTGCCAAACAGTAGAGTATAGCCTCTTCAATCTTCATATTGTCAATAATTTAAAGTGTGCAAATTTTGCACAAGTTGTTACAAAAGTACGGAAAAATACGGCAACGGAGGCTCTCTGAAAAAGAATCATATCTGAAAACTTTCTCTTTTGACTGCAAAAGAATACGAAATCCCGACTAACAAGCCTGACAAAATTTCATATATGAACTTTTATACATATTTTCGTCCCCCAAAGAAACAAAATTATGGAAACATCAAAAACATACAATAGAACAATTAATTTATTAGATAAGTACACAAAGTTTATCAAGTCTATTAACACCGAGGATATTGGTAACAATCTTACACTAGATAAATTAATAGAACTAAAATCAATACTGTCCGATATTAATAACATAATGACATTAATATCGACTCGTTCTATTGCAACAAAGTTATCAGATATATTATCATTTAAAAATGAAGATAGAGAACGGATATTTAATGATATTGATAAACAAAAGCCAAACACAAATGGATTCGACATAAGAATTGACTCTCCTGTAAAAATATTAGTAGAAGTCAAATGCAATTCTCTAATCCGCAACAAAAAATTTGGTGCTGCACAAATCAATGCAATTCTTGAAGATGCTAGAAAATTACGGTTAGAATCATCTCGACATATAAAGGCAAGTAAAAGTATTCAAGACACAAAAGATTATATTAAGATAATTGCTATTGTCAATTTTGGCAATAGGTCTGACAAAGATTTAACGTCTCAACTACTGAGAGAAACCAAGTGTAAAGAATCCACTAATTCTGCAAGAAAAGAACGAATGAAAGTGAAAAAGTTTTTAAGACCATTATATTCACTATCGCAAATACATGAAATAACAGATCTAGAAAATGTTTATCTAACAATTTTACATATAAATGATTTAAAAAATGAGTTAGAGCGAATACGATGTGAGTACAGTTTATCACTCAAGTAAAAATACAACATAGCTTTACTTTATCCCTGTATTCATATATACGTGCATTAAAGTAAAGCTAACAGAGGGAGAAAAAGAGATGGCTGCGCCAGAACCAAGCCGAACCATAACTGCTGACTTTCTCTTTTGGCTGCAAAAGACACAGAAATCCTGCTCACAAAACAAACATGATTCGAGCCCTTGTCAAGCCACCAAAAGCCCATCCGAAAATCCGTAAAATTACCCTCTATTTTACAGCCACAATCGGCGAAATAATCACCGATATGCCTTATCTTTGCGAAACAGAGATTTAAGAGCAAAAGAGAGCCATTTTTCTCTTTTCCCCTTCGTTTGAAGACAAACTAAGGTTAAAAACGTTAAATCTTCGATTTTCGGCGAAAAAACAAGTAAATTTTTGAGCAGTCTATCTTTTAAGCCGTAAATTATTGATAATCAATTAGCATAATATGCTGCATCGGGAAAAGGCTATTACAGGGCTGAAAACCGTCAGGAGGTTGTGGACTACATCGAAAGCCTGAAAGGGCGTGAGAACGCAATCAAGGCCGTGCGTATGGCATTGGAAAAACAGATTGGTCAGGAAGTATGATTTTACAGGTAATCAAGAAAGGCGGACGGTTTGACCTGCGTAGGGTTTACGAGGCTTTCAGGGGATGCGCTGACGGTATCTATATACTGACCGTGAAGCGTGTCCGGGGAAACCGGAGCAATGACCAGAACGCATGGCTTTGGGGGTGTGTCTATCCTATCCTGCTCGATGCTCTGATAGATGCCGGATGGGACGATTTCACCAACACAGAGCAGGTGCATGAGTTCTGCAAATCGAAGTTCACAAAGGAAAGTGCCGTGAACAAGCAGACAGGCGAGGTTGTGGAGTTTCCCCACTCTACCGCCAACATGGACACGGTGACATTCTCGGCCTATGTGGACAACGTTAGGGATTTCGCCCGTGAGTTCCTGAATACCGAAATACCTGACCCAGACAAAGAATGGAGAAAGAAACAATCAAACAGAAAGAATTATGGACAACATCAAAATTTCAGTAACGATGAGTGAAGTAAAAATTTCAAAAGAGAACCTTATCAAGAGCTACAACGAAGCGGATAAGGCAACGAAAAAGATGCTTGAAGCAATATTCGGAAAGGATATGTTCCAGCCGAAAGACATCATGGCCCGTGTAAGGACATTCAATGACGCTTGCCGTGAGCTTGGAAACGAACATCCGTTCGTAAAAGAATGGCATTTAGGAGAAAACCTGTCCCCAAACCTTGAAGCGTATCTCCAGCTTCGGATTGTCGTTGCCGCTCTCAATGAGGGCTGGGAGCCACAGTTTACAAAAGACGAGGTAAGGTGGTATCCTTGGTTTTGGCTCTATACGCAAAAGGAGCTTGACGAGATGAGCGTTGAAGAAAAGAGAGAACGCCGTATGATGGACGTGAGAGGACGAGTTTCAGAACACTATGCGGGCTTCGGCTATGCGTACTCGCATAACGCCCCCTCGGATACGCATGCGCACCTCGGCTCTCGCCTTTGCTTAAAGAGCGAAGAACTCGCCACGTATTGCGGCAAGCAGTTCATCGACCTGTGGTCGTACTTCAATCTTGGCTAACCCTAAAAATTTCACACAATGGAAAAAGTATTATTCGCAGACCTGTCCGAAAAGGAACGGATGCAGATGCTTTCCGACAATGCGGACACGGTAGAGGAAGTAGGCTACATGAAAGCCTTTACTCCGGAGGAAATGGAAACAATGAAAGACCGCCTTTCAAAGATTGTCATCGACATCAACGACATTGACGAGGAGAAGAAAGCGGCGAACGATGAGTTCAAGTTGCGGAAGAAGCCGCTGGAAACCGAGAAGCAGGAACTTCTCGCCAACATCAAGAGCAAGTCGGAATATGTAGTGGAGGACTGCTACAAGTTCTGTGACCATGATGAGCAGATGGTCGGTTTCTACAACAAACAGGGCGTTCTTGTGGACTGCCGTCCGATGCGTCCGGAAGAGAGGAACAGGACAATCTTTCAGGCTTTGAGAACAGAAACCCCGAAAGGGAAAACAGGAACTAACGATTAAAACAGAAAATTATGCAACCGAAAGATTTGAACATTACAGTAGAGAACGGGATAAAGACGTTAGAGGTGCTTACGGGTGCCGCTCTTGAACCGAAAGAACCCCAACAGGTAGTAATCTTCGGAACGCTCGATGCGCCCCTGAGATGGCTTGAAAAGCGTATTACGGAGATTGAACAGAAGAAAGCATTTGTGGCGGTGGACCGTGAAGAGATGAGCATACAGCTCGTTATTGACGAGAATAACCATTACCGCACGGAAATCAAGGGACAACTCCAGCTTCACCCCGTGTTCCTGAAATTCGGCATCAATCAGGGACAGTACCGCACCCCTATCGAGATGTCCGAGTTCATCAAGATGAACCGTTCGTATTTCGACAACAAGCAGACCGCAATGGAGCTTGTCTCCCTGCTCCGCAACTTTAGGGCGAAAGTAAACAAGGATGTGGAGGCGGAAGTGGACTTGCGCAAAGGGGACAAACGGCTGCTTCTCGCACAGAAAATCGAGAGCAACCTGCCAGAAGCGTTCACAATCAAAGTACCGATTTTCAAGGGCGGAAAGCCTGTTGAAATCGAATGTGAGACCTATTTCAATCCAGACGACCTGACCTGTACGCTCGTGTCCCCTGAAGCCAACGACATGACCGAGCAGACCAAAGACGGTGCGATTGATACGGTAATCGAGGGAATATGCAAAATAGCACCCGATATCGCAGTTCTTGAAATCTGATGAATGTAGTACAATGCCCCTTCCTCTTTTGGAGGGGGCTTATAAAGACTGTGATAATGGCACGTAGAAACTCACCATTCCTACCCCTGTATGTGGACGCATTCATGTCGGACGAACGTCTTGCGGAATGCTCTGCAAGGGCTCACGGTGTCTACATTCGTATCATGTGCCTGATGCACAAGTCTGCCGAGTATGGAAAAATCGCTCTCTCTGAAAAGGATTTGGAGGAGGTTACGGATGAGGACAGCCTTATAGTGAAGTTCGCTTTGAAGCTGTCAAGACATCTTCCTTTTGGACAGGAGGAAATCGAGATGGGACTTCGGGAACTTATAGAGAACGAATGCCTGTATATCGATGGGAGCACGCTCTGCCAAAAGAGGATGATCCGTGACGGTTCATTGAGCGAGAGACGGGCAAACGCCGGACAAAAGGGAATGGCAAGGCGGTATTCACATGCTAACGAGATACCGCAGGCTGAAACTGAACGGAAGCCCGAAGAACCGGAGCAGAAGCCAGCCACGAAACCGAAAAAGACGAAACCTGCTGTCGAGAAGAAACAGTACGCCGAATTTGTCAGAATGACGGAAGCGGAATACGCAAAGCTCGTGAACAGTTACGGGGAGGACGGCGCAAAGGAACTCGTAGAGATACTCGACAACTACAAGGCATCATCAGGCAAGCGGTACAAGGATGATTACCGTGCGATACTGAACTGGTGCGTGGATAAATATCTGAAACGAAACAATAACCTGTATGGAAGCGCAAAAGATAAACTCAATAATGCTCCAGCTGCGAAAGCAATGGAACGTAACTATGAGGAGGGATTTTGACGACCTGACCGATGAAGCGGTTTTCAAGCAGCACGGCAACTTGCTGTGTACCTGTGGTAACGTAGTGCTTGCCAAGCAGTTCAAACGGTTTGTAATCGATGACAATAACCGGGATATCATACATTTTCTGCTCTATTACTTCAACAACTGCAAGAAAGCGGAGGATGTGTTCCCGGGCAAGGGCTACACGATACACAAAAACCTGATGATATGCGGAGAGGTCGGTGTCGGAAAGACGATGCTCATGCAGGTATTTGCTGACTACCTCAAAAGGACGGGAAACCCAAACGCCTTTGTGAACCTGTCAGTAACGCAGATGATAAACTACTACAAGATACACAACCATCTCGATAAGTACACCTACAATGAGGACGGTACGCAGTCATTCGAGGGAAAGCCGTTCAACGTCTGCCTCAATGACGTAGGGCTACAGACTCATCTGCATTTCGGAACAGATACGAAAGTCCTTGTGACTGACTTTTTCCACGCAAGAAACGAGATTTGGGCGCAGCAAGGAAAGTTCGCCCACATAACAACCAACCTGACGGCATCGGAGCTAAAGGAATACTTTGCGGACGGTTACGGGAGGTTGGAGGACAGATTTAAGACCTACAACGTGATACACCTGAAAGGTCAGTCACGTAGATAGAATAATCAACGCAACGAATAATATGTATCAGTTAAGAGACTATCAGAAAAAAGCGAGCGACGCTGCAACGGCGTTCTTCCAGGACAGGAGCAGCAACAAGAACGCAATCATAGTCCTGCCGACAGGAAGCGGCAAGAGCCTTGTGATAGCGGACATTGCCTCACGTCTGGACGCTCCTACACTCATATTCCAGCCAAGCAAGGAGATATTGGAACAGAATTATGCAAAGCTGCAATCATACGGCGTTTGGGACTGTTCTGTGTATTCGGCTTCATTTAACAGCAAGGAAATACGCCGGATCACATTCGCCACGATAGGCAGCGTAAAGAGCAATCCGCAACTGTTCAGGGCTTTCAGGTATGTAATCATAGATGAATGCCATTTGGTGAACCCGAAAGAGGGTATGTATAAAGACTTCCTGACAGCCATAAAATGCAAGGTTTTGGGTCTTACCGCCACACCTTACAGGCTGTATTCGAGCCTTGACTTCGGCTCTATGCTGAAATTCATCACTCGCACGAGACCATGCGTATTTTCAAGCGTGCTGTACCATGTACAGATTGGGGAACTTTCGGAACGGGGCTACCTGTCGCCGATGCGTTATTTCCAACTCAGTCCGCTTGACATGAAGAAGCTGCGGTACAACACTACAGGTGCGGACTATTCCGAAAAATCGGTACTGAGCGAATACAAGCGTGTGAACTTCTACCAGCACCTGTGCAACATCATCGAGCGGCTTCTTAAAGTGAACCGCCGGGGAATACTTGTATTTACACGTTTCCTGAAAGAAGCAGAACGGCTTGAGAAGACATTCGGATGTTGTGCCATTGTTTCAGGGTCCACCCCTAAATCAGAGCGTGAGCAGATACTTGAAAAGTTCAAGGCTGGACAGATAAAAGTCGTAGCGAATGTCGGGGTACTGACTACAGGATTTGACTATCCCGAACTCGATACGGTCGTTCTCGCCCGTCCCACGATGAGCCTGTCGCTATACTATCAGATGATAGGCCGTGCGATAAGACCGCACAAGGACAAGCCGGAATCGTGGGTAGTTGACTTGTGCAACAATTACCACCGCTTCGGGCGTGTGGAAGACCTGAAGCTGACAGAACCGCAAAAGGGGCTGTATCAGATAGAAAGTAAGGGCAAGGCATTGACAAACGTGTACTTCTAAAATCGGAAACAAAATGAAACCATATATCGAATTTCTAAAAGACAAGATGGCGATAAGCCATAACACGGGCTTCGAGGTCAGTACGGATGAGCTGACACCAAATCTATATCCTCACGTCAAAGATACCGTGAGATGGGCTGTAAAGGGCGGTTGCAGGGCTGTATTCAGCAGCTTCGGTATGCAGAAGACCGTAACCCAGCTTGAAATACTCCGGATAATCCTGAAACATAAGGGCGGCAAGGGATTGATTGTATGCCCGAAACGTGTAGTGATTGAGTTTCTGCATCAGGCAAAGGAGCATCTCGGAATGGAGGTGAACTATGTACGTACCATGCAGGAGGTAATGGAATGCCCGACCGAAATAATGATAACCAACTACGAGCGTGTTCGTGACGGGGAGGACGGGGTACGCATAGATCCGTCATACTTTACCGCAACGTCTTTGGACGAGGCGAGCGTATTGCGTGGCTTCGGGACGAAGACCTATCAGGAGTTCCTGCCGTTGTTCAGCAATGTGCCGTACCGCTTTGTGGCGACCGCTACGCCGTCTCCCAACCGATACAAGGAGTTGATACATTATGCAGGTTATCTCGGAGTAATGGACACGGGACAGGCTCTTACGAGGTTTTTCCAAAGAGACAGCACAAAGGCAAACAACCTCACGCTCTATCCGCACAAGGAAAAGGAGTTTTGGCTTTGGGTCAGCACTTGGGCATTGTTCCTGACGAAGCCGTCAGACTTGGGCTATCCCGATATCGGATATGAGCTTCCGGAACTGCACGTGCATGAGGAAGTGGTAGAGGTGGACAACTCCACGCCCATGCAGGACAGGGACGGTCAGGCTATGATGTTCCGTTCGGCGGCTTTGAGCTTGCAGGATGCGGCACGGGAGCGCAGGGACTGTATGCCGTCAAAAATTGCCCGTGTGGTGGAGATTATCAACCGTCCAGAGAATAAGGACGACCATTTCCTTTTGTGGCACGACTTGGAGGCGGAGCGTATCGAATTGTGTAAAGCCATTCCCGGATGCAAGGCTGTCTACGGTTCGCAGGATGATGAGGAAGCGGACGAGATTATACAGGAGTTCAAGGACGGACGGCTGAAATACCTTGCCGCAAAGCCTGAAATGCTCGGAGAGGGCTTGAACTTCCAATACCATTGCCACAAGGCTATAATGTTCATCGACTACCGTTTCAACGACAAGTTTCAGGCAGTGGCACGCATACACCGTTTCATGCAGCAATACCCCGTTGAACTGTACTTGGTGTATGCGGAAAGCGAACAGGAGATTTTCAAGTCATTCATGCAGAAGTGGGCGCAGCATAACAACATGGTCGAGAACATGGCGAACATCATACGTGAAAACGGTCTGTTCGGTTTGCAGGCTGAGGAAAAGATGATGCGCTACATGTTCTCCAAGCGTGAGGAACAGTCGGGCAAGATGTGGAGAGCGATAAACAACGACAACGTGCTGGAGTGTCAGAACATGCTGGAAAACTCGGTCGGTCTTATTGTGACCAGCATACCGTTCTCCAACCACTACGAGTACACGCCGACATACAACGACTTCGGGCATAATCAGGATAACGAGAAGTTCTTTGAGCAGATGGACTATCTCACTCCCGAACTGATGCGGATTTTACAGCCGGGCAGACTTCTGTGCGTGCATGTGAAAGACCGTGTGCTGTTCGGCAACGCAACAGGTGACGGAATGCCTACCATAGACCCGTTTTCTGACATGGCCGTGTTCCACTACATGAAGCATGGCTTCAGGTATATGGGACGCATAACGGTCGATACAGACGTTGTAAGGGAGAATAACCAGACCTACCGCTTGGGGTATGGAGAAATGCGCAAGGACGGCTCGAAAATGGGCGTAGGGTGTCCCGAATACGTGCTTCTGTTCCGCAAGCTGCCTACCGACACCTCAAAGGCTTATGCGGATTGCCGTGTGGAGAAAAGCAAGGAGGACTATTCGCTTGCACGCTGGCAGATTGATGCGCACGCAAGCTGGAAATCTTCGGGCAACTCTCTTTTGAGTTTCGAGGACATGAAAGGCTTGGGCATAGACAAGATACGTTCCCTGTTCAGGAAATACGAGAGCGAGCATATCTACAACTATGAGGAGCATATCGCCTTTGCGGAGGAAATGGAGGCTTACGGCAAGCTGCCAAAGACATTCATGGCGGTTGATCCGGTAAGCAAAAAGGATTGGATTTGGGACGATGTGGTAAGAATGCGCACCCTGAACACGAAACAGTCGCAGAAGAAAAAACAGAACCATATCTGCCCGTTGCAGCTTGACATAGTAGAAAGGCTCATCGAGCGGTACTCCAACAAGGGAGAGGTTGTTTTTGACCCGTTCGGGGGTATTCAGACTGTGCCGTACTGCGCCGTGAAAATGGGGCGCATGGGTCTGTCTACCGAACTGAACTATGACTATTGGAGAGACGGTATTTCCTACCTGAAAGAAATCGAGATGCAAGTTACTGCACCGACATTATTTGACTTAATAGGAGCATAATATGAAACTGTTATATATAGATTTATTCTGTGGTGCAGGTGGAACATCTACAGGAGTAAATGCAGCACGGCTTGACGGAGAAAAATGCGCAGACGTGATTGCATGTGTAAACCACGATGCAAACGCAATAGCATCGCACGCTTCAAACCACCCTGAAGCCCTTCATTTTACAGAAGACATACGTACTTTGGAATTGTCCCCTTTGGTTGCCCATACGGCTGTTAAACGGGCTGAAAATCCTGATGCTTTTGTTGTTCTTTGGGCATCGCTGGAATGCACCAATTTTTCAAAGGCGAAAGGAGGAATGCGGAGGGATGCAGACAGCAGAACTCTCGCAGAACATCTTTTCCGATATATAGAGGCTATCAACCCTGACTATATCCAAATCGAGAATGTGGAGGAGTTTATGAGCTGGGGTGACATGGACGAAAACGGGAAGCCTTTGTCTATGGATCGAGGGCGATTATACCGCAGGTGGGTAAACAACGTAAAAAAGTACGGATACCGTTTTGAGTACCGTATTCTGAACTCCGCCGATTACGGCGCATACACGAGCAGAAAGCGTTTCTTCGGGATTTTTGCCAAAAAAACTGTTTGGCCACTTTTTGTTGTAAATGATTTGAGTTTCATAATATCATTTAATTATAAACTGATTATAACAATTTTACTCCAAACTCGCGCATCGTTTCTTCGCTATCTCTTCCCGATATTGATTTACCTGTCGCTTGTTCAATCCTATCAAGTAATTGTTTTGCACGATCAATGAAATAAGCATCAAAATTATCTGTGGATAAATAAGCATAATTTACCTTGTGAGATTCTATTGCTTCTTGAATCTTTGCTTGGGCTAACCCTTTGTTTGCCATAGTTCCAATATAGACACTTGGTGCATGTCCACCTATCGAACGATTGGATGATGCATATATAGGCGTTTTATTGATAACTGAGTTCCATTTTATGCGAGAGAGGTTATTTTTCTCACAATAGGCCTGTGGAAATATATGATGAATATCGGCCTCCTCATCAATATACGATGCTATATCCATACGATTACCTGTCATAAAATCAAGAGGAGAATCTTGTAAAATTAGTGCCATTATACCTTTATACGCTGCACTATTTCTTGTCTGCATAGTTAATAAACGAGTCGGCTGAATGTTTGATCTATATACTGTCTCTGGCATATCACCACCATCCATCCAACGGAAAACACCCACTATATCTGTAGCAAAACGCGCTTCATTGGCACCTCCATATAATTCTCCCATTACTCCACACCAATACCAACGTGATAATAGACTTTGGTTTTTTCCAAGATGAAGCAATCTCTTATTTTCATTGTCATATGCAGAAATAGCTGCCAAAGGTATCAGTTGTGAGGAATATGGCAAATCTCTAGAACGAAATATGCCTTGATGCACCAAGAAATCAGCAGCATCGCAGAAACCTTTAACCAAAGCATCATGATGTTTCAAATAATCCTGAAGTTCTAGTTTGAGGATATCTCTTTTCTTGCAGGTTACAGCCACTCGCTCATCATCGCCAGAAGCAACTCTTTTATAATATGAAACCAAAAGAGTCATCGCGGCTAATAAATTGGCACCAGTAATTTCTTTAAGTAGTTCACCGTTTACTTTTTGAGAAAATAAACTACGTATTGACTCCCAATCTTTTCTTAATTCATGTCCGTCAGCTGCAAAAGTGGCAGTAACCAACTCGAAAACGGTCAAAGGAACTCCACCTGTATTTACGTTCTCAAAAATCTGACAAACGGCTTCTTTGGGAGTTTCTTTATCCAATTGAATTACAGGCATATTATAATCTAATATAGGACGAAGAATTTTTTGGGAGAAGTCACGAAACAAATTTCTATAGTCTTTATCACCATGATAATAGTCTTCCATATCATAATGCCAATCCTCTGTATCATTATGGGAAAAAGTAATATTAAGAGGGAACATCAAATTCTCAAATTCTTTTTCTCTGGTAGATAAGTCTAGTGTTACAGTACGTCCTATATCTGTAGTTAGTTGTTTTTTCTCAGATACAGAAATAATGGCATCTAATCTATCAGCGGTAGGATCAAGACATTTTCGTATATCTAGATAGTAATAACGTTTGATTGTCGTATCACGGTTTGTCTCTAATCTAGTGTTAGTCGCTTTTTTACTTTTTAAAACTTGATATAAAGTGGTCAACCTCTGTTGTCCATCAAGCACAAGCCATTCAGGAGTAACATGAGATATCGGTTCTACTCCATCAAACATACGATATTTAAAACGTATATGATCACCTCCATTCGCTAGGAACATTGCTGCACCCATCGGGAAACCTGAGGTGATGCTCTCTATGAGTTTACAGATTTTCGTATCGTCCCAAACCCAGCTACGCTGAAAATCTGGTAATTGAGCCTTGCCTTCTTCGACCATTTTTAAAAGGTCATCGAGTTTTTTATCGTGTGACTCTACTGCCATAGTTATATTATTATTTACACTGATTTTAAATTTTACTTTCTTATCACCATCTTTAACACCCCTAAAACCTTAAATGATTCTTCTGGGTCAAGGATAACTGTTTTATATTCTTTATTTAGAGGAATTAATTCAATGAGTGAGTGCTCCCAACCATCTTCCGTAGCACGTTTCTCACTATGATATTTTTTGATGGTACAAGCTATATTGTCGCTATCATAGTCCTTTATATTATAACCTTCCACCAGTACGATTTCACCTTCGCGACTACCACCTGTATAGCGTGCAAAAACACAGTAATCTCCATTATTTATTTTTGGTTGCATACTATCACCCATTGCACGAACCACAAACATTGATTCATCTAAGTGTGACATTTCCGCAGATACATCTATCCATTGTGCTTCTTCGTACGGCACCTCAATTTCAGATAAATCGTGACAAGCGGCTTTAATGCTCGGATAGAATGGCAAATGTGTTACGAAACGTTGTGTATCAGATACCTCATCAATGATTCGCGATGAAATAGTAAGATTAGAATTTTCGTCTTCATTCTCAGTCGAATCCTTTGTTTCATGATATACGTCATTCTCATTAAAGTTCTCCACTTGTTCCATTACCTGACGAAATACTTCCGGACTATATTGTGGCGGATAACCATTCTTTACTAAACATACTTTAATGTCAAACTTCAATTGGTTACGAACATTCTGATTGTTCAACCAATCGGCAACACTCGATTTCAGATCAATTATCTCTTTAATCTTACGTGCTAAATCTCTGCACTTCTCATTAATCCTAATCCCATCTATCTCTTTCTCTTCACCATATACAAAATTAAATTGATCGCGTAGCAGGATTAAAATATCATAAAATGCCTTTTCTTCAAAAGTAAGATTCAGTTTTCGGAAGCTTTCCCTATCTTTCTGCATTTCTTGAAGAATCTGTAAAGCTTGTTCAGTTGCACTCTTTATGATTTCTTCTGATGTTGCATCTTGAGCTTCACCAGCTTCCTCTGCACTTAAATGTTTTCTACGTTCATGATATTGTTTAATGGTTTCTTCCAGCATTTCCATAAACCGTTTGGCAGCTGCTCCATTAGTCCGACCATACTCTGTTATCTGCTTCTTGAGCATTTTAACCAGCAATTCCAATTTGGAAGCAGGCATCTTTACATCAGATAGCTTTTCAAAGTATTCCGGACTAAATATATCCTCCTCTTCTCCTATTTCCAAAACGCTTTCGACCTTGGTATATTTTAATGCCTCTTCCACCATCTTAGCCACCTTTCGATTCATGGTTTCTGCATCAGGCACATCCGTTCCACTCATTTTACGCACAAAACCAGCTATCGCCATAAAGCATTGCGCTAAAGCAGATTCTTCTTCACTCAAATATCCTGATGGCTGGCATATGTCGTATGCTATACGCATCCGCTTAACCACCTTCAAGAAGTATGTTTTAAAAGATACTCTCTTTACTTTCTTACCATCATCAGAGGATAAGTTTAACTGATCGTTTGACTTGAAAACATACTCTGCTGCTTTGGCCAATAGTGTATATCTCAGTGCCGGATCTGTATCCGGATTAAGGAATGGCGTTAAATCCTCTTTCTTGAATAAATCTTTCAGTATTGATAACTGCTCCCTGAATATCAATGTTGCCTGTTCTACATCGTCATCAGTCGGTGCAAATGTATTACCACCACCGCCATATATTTTCATAGCTTCACGCATATTGTCGCGTATGCCGATATAGTCAATAACAAGGCCGAATTCCTTTTGTGGATATTTTCTGTTTACACGGCTGATAGTTTGGATAAGCGTGTGTTTTTGTAATGGTTTATCATTATATAGATAGGTTAAAGACTCTACGTCAAAACCTGTAATCCACATATCCACAACAATCACAATGCGGAAATTACTCTTCTCTTGTTTGAATGCAGCATCTAAGTCTTCAGAACGTTTGTCATTCGTTACTCCTCCTAAATATTCATACATATCTTTAGGGTCGTTCTTACCCACACTGGCGACCATTGCCATAGTAGGCATTTCAGGCAGTTCTTTCAGCTCTTCTTCCGTACACACAACACCTTCGGGCGATTTCCTTAATTCAAACCATTCCGGGTATTTCTCTTGGAAAACAGTAAGTAGTTTGTATGCAATTTCACGTTTAGAGCATACCACCATTGCTTTTTGCACCCGGTCTGGATCACCATTACATGCATTTACGTAATGATCGTGTATATCCACAGCTAAACGTTCCAATCTTTGTGGTTCACCAAGAATCACTTGTAATGAACTCATAGCTATCTTACTGGCTTCTATATCTTCTTTAGTGGAACCATCTTCAGCACAGCGTTTATAATATTCCTCTACTAACTGGATTTTTTCTTTATCTAAAAGAACTTTTGTAATTCGAGGGTGGTATTTGATTGGCACTGTTATCTCATCAGCAACCGCTTGATCCATGGTATATCTGTCAATCTCATCACCAAACGTTTGATAGGTTTCTGCAATGGGAGTACCGGTAAATCCTACAAATGTAGCATGTGGTAAAGCTTCACGAAGCACCTTTGCGTATGGTTTGGATAACACAGCTCTCATTTGTTCATCATTACTTGCTGCTAACTCTATTTCATCTTCATTCGGCTTACTGAATTTGATACGTTTAGCACTTTCCAACTGGGTACGATGTGCTTCATCGCTAAAGCAGATGATGTTAGAGCGTTTGTTAATGAGTCCCACCGGGTCATCTTCACGGTCACAAAATTTCTGTATCGTACAAATATAAAATCCCCCGCTTTCTCGTGCAGCCAGTTCTTCACGCAGTTTTTTGCGTGTAGGTACCACAGACACCTCACCTAATCCGAGGAACTCTTTACTCTTGGTAAATAACTTGCTACCCTGTTTCTGCAAGTCATCTCGATCTACTATCATCAAGATGGTTGGCGAACCAATTTCCGATGCACATCGCATAGAAAGTTGACGTGCAAGAAAAGCCATTGTGTAGGTCTTCCCACATCCGGTAGCTCCAAAATATGTACCTCCTTTTCCACTTTTCTCCTTCACAGATTTCACGATACTTTCACGAAGCAGCCGTGTGGCAAAGAATTGAGGATAACGGCATACTATTTCTTTCTCCTTATCATCATATTCCTTGTCCTGAAAATAAATGTAGTCTCGGAATATTTCAAGGAATCTTTCTGGAGAATAGACTCCTTTCACCATGGTCAGCATCTCATCAAATGGGGATGTAGATACTTGATCATCGTTGTTCACTCTACGCCAAGCATAAAAATGTTCGTATGGAGTTCGCACTGTTCCTAGACGTGTTTTTACACCATCACTTATACATGCTAATGGACAATAATGAAGCAAGTGTGGGATATCACGCCAGTAGCGAATATTTATCTGTTCCCAAGCATCATATATGGTCGCTTTATCGTCTGCTGGATTTTTCAATTCCATCACACAGAGCGGCATTCCATTTACATATAAAATAATATCTGGACGTCTATTCTTTGTGCGACCATTATTTACATACTCAACTGAAAATTGATTGACTACTCGGAATATGTTTTTAGCTGATTGGTCTTCCTTAGGTTTATCAAAATCAATAAGAGGTATGTTTCGTGTTGTACCGTTTTTAGATGTAAAGTTTACACCTTCAACCATCCATCCATAAACTTTATGGAGGGTTGCAAAGTCTGTTTCTGCACCAACAAGTCGTACATTATCAACAATCTGTTGAATCTCATCCGCTTCAAGTTCCGTGTTGCTATTTGTCAAAAAGTCTATTAAGTCCTTCTCAATCAGAACTTCCTTTTTATTGGCTCGTACAATTTCATCACCAGATATATATGTCCAGCCCTCTTGTTCCAAGAATGAAATAAATGCATTCTCAAAATCAGATTCGCAAAAGCGACCGTTATAATTTATTAGTTTACTTTTTGACATCGTAAATCTCTTAGGTTAGTAATTTTTATATATTATACTAAATACCAATCAATACATCGTTCTTATTTCGAAGTTGATATTCTCAGCGTCCCCGTATATCTCGGGTCGTCACATTCTCCAAATACTACAGTTATATTCCCGTCTTTCCTTGTAGTAAGACATTTACGCTCTTCTCCTTTTACCTCCCAACCACGGCTCATGTTAGTATATTTATCGGAAGCACTCGCATCGCTCTTTTCAGTATCTGAAATAATTGTAATTCTTGGATTTACCAATGAAACAAAGTCTGAATGATATGCCGAATTCCTTCCATGATGTGGTGCCACCAACACATCGGCATTCTTAACGGCATCCTTAAAATTGCTTCGGCGCATAAGTATGTCTAATGCCTCCTTTTCATTATCCCCACAGACTACGACTTTTACATCAGATAGTGTAAAAACAGTAATTATGCTGAAGTTATTAAAATTAGAGTGGTCGCAAGCTGATGTTGAAAATGTTTGAATTTCCAAGCCATCATAATTATTAGGATTTCCCGTATAATTTTCATCATCAACGCCTACTGGTGAATTATACCTATCGTTGATTTCACAATATTTTTCAAACTTCGCCCTGTCACAATATCGCACGCCTTCCATAATTTCTTCATTAGTCAGAGATTTAGGACAATGCAATATCTTTGGTGGGTTTATATCAAAGTTGAGGATATCACTTATATGATCCAGATGTGGATGGCTTATAATCATATAAACAATATTATTCCACATAAGCTTCCTTAATGGAGAAGAGTTTCCACTCTCAACCGTTCCAGTACCAAGATCAATTATTATATATTTGCCATTGGGAGCTTTAACATGGACAGCCAACCCTAGTTGTACATCCCAAACTGTCATTGTCGCTTGTCTTGCCATGATATTATTTTTTATTAGTTTTCAAATACTCATTAAGAACCTCTCTTGCATAATAGTATGCACGCTCTCTATATCTATTCCAACATATTAGCACTACCACAATCGACAAATATGATTGCCAACAACAAGGATTAGAATAAATCAACAATATAGATGAAATCAAAACTGTCGTAAGTATTGTCCTTGACAATGCATAGTGAGCATTGAAATCTGGCACTCTTGAGTTCTGATCTCCATTTACGGCTCTCATTGCTTTGTTGAATAATCTATCTTCCGAGGGATTTTCACAATCCATCCCCCGCTTCAGAATCTCTCGCACACTTTTAGTTTCGTAAAAGCGAACCTTTTTGATTCCTGTGTTATTAGGAATAAATAATCTATAAAACACATTGTGCTTCTCATTATCATCGCTGAGTAGCCTATTTGATGGTTTCCCACCTATTGTGAAATAATATACAGGCTCCAATAAACTTCCAATAGCATTGATAATATAGCCACATAAAAATGCCATTGCTAAATATGCTACTGTGTAGTCATTGTTGTACTCTATTTCAAATGCATACATACCAATGACTAATAGCACATATCCTACAACTAAACCTGATAATACATCGTAATACTTAAGATTCATAACAAATACTATTTACGAGTTAGCGGCTTTTTGCACCAGTGCAGGGCAAATGGTTTTAAGTTGTTCTCGTGCTTCGGAGGCAATTTTTTTAGCCTCTTCAAGACATGTGTATAGACTTACAACAGATTGTTGAACTTCTAGTGGTGGGAGTGGTATTTTCACTCGACATAATTCACTCCAATCAAAAGTTTCTCTTGCACTTCCCCATGAATTGAAACGAGAGTATCTGTCAAATTCCCCTCGGCTCAACAAAAGGAAAAGGTATTCTGGCAATAAAGTGTTATAATCCTTGCATTTATAGTTTATGTAAGAGGATGATACAATGTATGTTTCATTTGTGTCGTTTATAGCCAAAGAAATTTTACCACCATTTCTAGAAGTGACGGTAACATATGAAAATTCTCTTGGTTTTAAAAGTTTGTAAGGCGACAACGAAACATCTTTCATATCGGCCTTTGTAAGAATAAGATTCTTTTGGATACTTATTCCTCGGACATCATTAAGCGTATATTTCCCCCCACTATTCCTTTCATCACATTCCTCAATATACTCACCTAGGGTTACTTCGGGGTATTTATTTTTGCAATCAACAACCATTGCTTCGCAAGCCTTAGTAAGAGGCTCAATGAGTGCTTCGTTTTGATCTGCAATAGATTTTAAGCCATTGTAGGTAGCGACCAACTCCTTCTGAACCTCAATAGAAGGAAGAGGAATTTCAATACGACACATCTCACTCCAATCAAATGTTTCCCTTGCACTTCCCCATGAATTGAAACGAGAGTATCTGTCAAATTCTCCTCGACTCAACAAAAGGAAAAGGTATTCTGGCAATAAAGTGTTATAATCCTTGCATTTATAGTTTATGTAAGAGGATGATACAATGTATGTTTCATTTGTGTCGTTTATAGCCAAAGAAATTTTACCACCATTTCTAGAAGTGACGGTAACATATGAAAATTCTCTTGGTTTTAAAAGTTTGTAAGGCGACAACGAAACATCTTTCATATCGGCCTTTGTAAGAATAAGATTCTTTTGGATACTTATTCCTCGGACATCATCAAGCGTATATTTCCCTTCGCTATTCCTTTCATCGCAAGGCTCAATATAATCTCCTAAACGAACCCAATTTACACTATTTGCACTCATATCCCAGCTGTTTTAGTGCATTACGCAAGGTTTCATCATTCTGTTTCTGACGTTTCAGTAAGCCAGAAACAGCAGAAGCAGTTTCAGTCAAGACTTTGTTGTAGTCGATATCAGAATCTCTATCAACAAACTCAATATATCGGCTTGGCACAAGAGAGTAATCGTTCTTTTTGAGTTCCTCCAGTCCTACGGAACGATACAACTCCGGCACGGCATAATTAGCACCATCAGTTCCCTCTGCCTGCCACTTGAAATAGATTTCTGCTGCTCGTTTGATTTGGTCATCTTTGAGTTCTACCTTCTTCTTCTGTTCGCCCTTAACCGGATTCTCTGTCCATTGGCGCAAATCCAAAAAGAGAATCTCGCCTGAACGATTACGCTGTTTGCGACCATGCCACATGCCTCCCTTTTTATGTTGGTTCAGAATCCAAAGGGTTACGCTAATATCTGTAGTAATAAATAGTTCGCGAGGCAATACGATAATGGCTTCCACTTTATCATTCTCAATCAGTTTTTGACGGATTGCCTGTGTGTCGCTATCGCCCAATGCTCCATTGGCAAGAAGAAATCCTGCGATTCCTTTCTGATGATTCAAATGACTTAATATATGTAGAATCCATGCATAGTTTGCATTGCTCTCCGGTGGAGTAGCATAACCAACCCAGCGCGAATCATTCTTTAAATTATCATTATACCAACCTTTGAGATTAAAAGGAGGATTAGCCATGATATAATCAAAATAAACGCCTTTATGCAGGTCATTTGTAAATGTACTATCACTCTCTGCTCCTAAATTATGGCTAATGCCTCGCAGTGCTAAGTTCATCTTGGCAAGGCGATAGGTTGCAGCCTCCTTCTCTTGACCATACACATTGATCTTACTGATGTCGCCTTGTTTAGACCTTACCAATTCTGCACTCTGGATAAACATACCACCCGAACCACAACATGGGTCATATATTGTTCCGTCAAATGGTTCAATCATTGTGGCTATCAACTGCACGATATCGTGAGGAGTATAAAACTCTCCCTCTTCCTTTGTAGCATTTACGGCAAACTCTTTTAAGAAATACTCATAAACTCGACCTATCAGATCTTTTTCTTCTCCAAAAGCTTTATGAGAAATCTTATTCACCTCATCTACAATCCGTTTCATATCATTGCCGCCCATATTGCGTTGGGTAAATGTACCTTCCACGAAACAGCCCTTGAGGTCAGGCGTAGTAGTGGCTATACTACGCAATGCGGTATCGAGTGCAACATTAAGTCCAGGAGCAGGAGTATTGATAATAGTGCTCCATCTGGCTTCCAGTGGAAGATTATATGTGCCATCAGTAAAGGTTGCATCTTCAAAAAAAGCAGACATGATATTTTCATCCTCAGGATCAAGTCCTTGCTCTATGAGTTGTGCACGAAGATTAGCGATACCATTTTCGTATTTCTCTCCAATAAAACGGAGAAACACTAATGTAAGCATCATATCACGCTTCTCGAAGAATGATCCGGAGTTCTTAGCTTGCCTCAATATATCACGACATTTGAACAGAATTGCATCCAAGTTTATAATATCTTCTTTTTTAGTATTTATTTTCTTTGCCATATTAATCATTCATTGATTTTACAAAAGCTTTATTACTTATTTAATTGACCACAATAAATCTTTGACGTCAACATCAAGGACTTTTGCAATTTCAACCAAGGTCTCAAGCCCTGGCTGCGCTGTATTTGTACACCACTTTGAGACTGTTGCCGGATCCTTATCAAGTTGCTCAGCAAGCCATTTATTTGTCCTTTGTTTTTCAGCCAAGACAACCTTTAACCTGTTAATGTTTTTTGGGCGTTCCATCATGATTTTATTTATTTGACCTCAAATTTAATCAAAATAATCGGAAAATTGTCTTTTATTTTATACTATCCTTCAAAGGAATTGCGATTTAGCTCAATTTTTAGATGGATTACTTTTATTCAGATGTCCCATTTTGATACTGTTTCAAAAAGTGCGTCTGAAATAGGATAATAAAAAAGATTACAGATTTGTGAATCTAATTAGTACAAAAACTAATAAAAGTAAACTTTATGGATTTCACAAAGGAACATGTTCCGGTAGAACCGGCGCTGCCGGCTGCACCTCAGCATAGTTGAAGCGAGCGACACTCTGCATTCGATTTGCACGGCAGCTTCCTGAAGATATCTTCCTGACTTTGACAATGCGTCACCCTACCCGAGTTCTTGTTCAATGGCCTCCAACAATGGCTTGATGGCTTCCTGCTGAGGTGTTGTATATAGAGTTTCAGTATGGACCATTCCGTTTGGCAGCCTTATCCTGAGCGTCGTTATTGTCTTGGCGATTTCAAGAACCTTGTCAACGCTCATCTTCATGTCAAGTCCTCTGATGACCCGTTCAAGCTCCTTGTACACCTTGTAGGCGACAAAGCAGATGCAGATATGGGCCTCGATGCGTTTCTCCGTGAAGTGGAACATCGGACGCATCTCAAGCGAGCCCTTGCCGATGCGGAAGACATGCCACAGATCCTCTGCGACATCCCCTTTGTCACCGTTGTGCACACCACCGATGACATTGCGCATCTGGTGGGCACACCTCTGAAGCTTCGTGCCGGGAAAGACCTCGCTGATGACAACCTCCAGTCCCCTGAGCCCGCATGCACATATAGGCCTATCCTGCCGACACCTATCTCTCGCAGCTGATTCAGCATCTAGCCCCACCTCAGAGCGCTTTCCGTAATCCAGAGCACTTCCCAGTTCTTGTCCTCCTTCACTGCCATGGCCATATAAAAGGTTTCCGTATCCACACTTCGCCCATCTGCTCCGACAGCCATTTTGCCGTCTTGTTTTGCTCAACGAGTATTTTATTCTATTTAGTTGCCTTATGTAGAAAACTTATAGTATGATGCAACACTGCAAAATAATTAATAACACTAATAACACGTAGAAATGCAAGAGTTTTTTCTGAAGTACTGAATTAGTATATTATATACTTTCCTACACAAATACTATTCGAATAACCATGATTTTTGTTGGAAAGCATCATAAGCAAGGTTGATTAAAGGTTAATGTTGACTTAACCTGACTTATTGATAGTTGGAACGAATTTTGTTATATTTATTCTGCTTATGATATCAAGATGGAAGAGATAGATTTACGCAGTTTTTCATCACGTCCGCACCTTGTAATTCTTGGTGCTGGTGCGACAGTCGATGCAATTCCCAACGGAGATAAAAATGGGAGGCGCAGTTCCGTCATGTCAGGTTTTCTTGCCACCTTAGGCTTTACCGACATCATAAAAGAAGCTGGCCTAAACGTAGAAAGCGACAATCTTGAAGATATCTATACGGCTCTTGCGGAGCGCCCATCCTGCGATAGCATACGCATAGATCTCGAGAATGCTATTTTCAATTACTTCGCAGCTCTTGAACTTCCTGATTCCTTGACCAAATATGATTTACTTGTTGCCTCACTTACAAAGAAGGACTGCATAGCTTCATTCAACTGGGACGGTTTGCTGGTTGATGCCTACATCAGGATGATGGAAATTACCAACGACCTGCCAGCAATTATTTTCCTTCATGGCAACGTTAAAGTTGGATACTGTGCAGATTGCGATAGATTCGGACATTACCGTTTATCGTGTCCAGACTGTAAATCTCCATTCTCCAGAACGAAACTGCTCTACCCAATTCGGCATAAGAATTATAACAATGACGCATTTATCAGCAACCAGTGGAAAATCTTCGAATATTTCCTGTCCCGTGCTGCTATTGTCACTATATACGGATACAGTGCTCCAAAAACAGACGCAGAAGCCATCGAAAAACTTCAGAACGCATTCACCCGGATTGCAACAAACAGATTTCTTGACGAGATTCAAGTAATTGAGAGACCTGGATTTAACCATAATGACATCAGTGATGCTTGGGTGAACCTATCTTCAAACGTGCATAACCATCTCAGAATTTTCGACTCGTATTTCGACACTTACCTTGCTGAATTTCCGCGCAGAAGCGTAGAGGGCTATGCCAAAAGGAACATTGGTGGATGGTGGGGCTCGTCAAACCTGTCTTTCAGCAAAAGGCGTGGATGCAATTACACTATTAATGAATTACATGCACACCTTGCTCCCCTGTTTGGCGTTGATGCGCTCGATAGTTTAACAGACATTACCCTATCAAACAGATGAGCAGCAAACTCTACATAATTGGCAACGCCTTCGACCTCTCATCCTAAACTATATTGACTTGATTATCACTATGGGCGATAAGGTATGTCTGAGGAATAAAAAGTTAGGGCATCGAAGTTTTTCACCTTCTCTTTCAATAGTTTTGCTACGGACATCTTTTGCCTATTTTTATCGGCAGTAGGTCCTATCGCTACTAATTTTAATGCAGACAAAGGCAATTCTGTTTCTACATAATGCAACAGCAAGCCATTACGATATCGGGAAAAAACTTTATGGTGATGTTTACATAATGCCGTGGTTTCTATAAGCCTCCTATCATTTTCGTGACCTCACGAAAATGTTCCCAACACATCTGGAAAGGCTATTTATTTCTTTTTCGGCAATTTTGGGGAAGACTTCTCAATTTTCTTGTGTTCGGAGGCGACTCTCCGCTCCAGTTTCTTTATATCCTCATCAGGCGGCAACTCCTCAGGACGAATGCCGCGCTGTCCCAGCATATCCCGAACGCTCTGATTGTTCTGCATGTGCTCTTTCGTAATGGCGTTTTCCCCATATAAATCATTGCTCTCCACATTGTAGTTGGTCATTTCCGTAGCAAGGTTCTTCGCTGCGATGGTAAGTGTCGGGAGGAAGTCTGCCAATGGACGATTGTCCTTAACTCCCAGCCGTCTTTTCATGTCCTCAGTCGTGTGCCCGCCAAACAGAACGGCATCTCCTTTTGAGCGGATTCTGCCAAACCCCTTGTCATCTACACCTCTTTCATAGATGTTCTGTGACAACTGCTTCTCCGAAGCTCTCAGTCTATCGCGTGACTCCAGACGCGCAACATAATTGATGCGTTCCTCAATCAGCTCTGCCTTTCTGGTCTGAACGGCAAAATAGCTCTGCGCAAACGCCACCTCTTCCTTTTTCGGGTCACCATTTTGGGCAATCAGATAACACGCATATCGGGTAAGCATAAAGTCCTTGATTTCCCGTTCGGACCCACTTCCAAGTTTGACCATTTTCGTGACCTCGCGAAAATGGTCGTCCACACTTATATTCTGACTGTTACAAGATTCTACCGCTCTATGGATTGCTGTAAGGAAATTCTCCCATCTGGCATATCCAAGCACCTTCTGCAAGTCACGGGCAAACCAAACCTCCACCTGCTCCTGGCCATTGTCACTTTCAATATAGGTAGCAATAGAATCAAATGCTCCTTTGTACTGTATTATACTCTGTTTGTCCATAGCAAAGAAACCTTTAATTCAACAAAATTACCGAATATTCTCCAACAATCTGTCATGTTCCCCATTTTCTTCGTATACCTACTGCACGAATCACTTGCGAAACTTAAGTAAGTTGCCTTTAAAACACCTGCCTCCGCAGCCACTCCCCCATAAAGCGGTCATAAATGATGTAGCCGTCGGCAGTCTGATAAACCAGTTCGTTTTCCAGCAACTTCTTCATTGCTGCACTCACGCTGCTTGCTGCGCGAAGTCCGTAGGTGCTGATAAAGTCTCCGGCCAGAACCTCCTTGACGCAGCCCTCCTTGGCGATAGCTTTCAGCAGGCGCACCTGACCGGCAGTGTATGCTTTCAGCAGGTCGGCGTATATGTAGCTGTACTCGGCCAATATCTGTTCTGTGGCGTATGAAACCAGTTCCATGTCCACATCCCGGTCGTACCCGTACAGGCGGTTGAGGAGACACTGCACATACCAGGTATGCCCCTCGTATTTTTCATATATCGTATTGAAAACCTCTTGAGGCAATTTCACACCGTGTGCGGCAAAATGCCCTGTCGCGAAACCTGCGTATTCATCCTGCTGTATCGGTCCGATTGTGAGCAGTTGGGTACTTTGATAGAACGGCCTTTTCGACGAGGTGAACATCTCCTGCATCAGATGCTGCCTGCTGCCGGCAAATATAAAGTTCACGTTGGGCAGGAACTGGATATGGGAACGCAGCAGCGCTTCGACGCCTTTTTCCTGATATTCTGCAATCTGCTGGAATTCGTCTATGGCAACATAGCACCGTTTCTCCGACGAGCCCAGATACTCGAATATCTCTTTCAAGGTGTTCTCTTCCTCGGCTGGAGCCACATCAATCGTCACCTTGGGGACACCCGTCAATTCGTCAAAAGTAAACACGGGCCGGCAACTGCGCACAAACCGGCTTATACGGCTCAACGCTTTTTGCGGAGCGGAATCCAGCTGTCCCAGCACTGTCCCGGCAAACAACCGCACAAAATCACCTAATGACTGAGTTGAGTATATATCCAAATAAAAAGTGACAATATCAGGCTGCAGTTCTTTCAGGCGGTAAAAGACATGACGGATCAGTCCGGTCTTTCCCATACGGCGGGGAGCCGTCAATGTCACATTGCGTCCATTGTGGAGAGCGTCGAGAATAGTTCTGGTCTCCTGCTCTCTGTCGCAAAAGAATTCCGGGCTGTAATATCCAGAAATGAGGAAAGGGTTATTGGGCTTCATGTCATTACTACTATCTCGTTGCCAATTTATCGTAATGCAAATATCGCAATAAAATACAAGATGACAAAATAATCCGATTATAAATTTTATTTGCTAATTTTGCATCGATTTTGAGACATTATTATCAATGCTTAAAAACAGAATGAACATATTATCAATAACGACCTCCATTAAGAACAATAAACGCTCTGATGTGGTATTGAGTGTTCATATCTCACGCATTGAACCTCGTATAGCAGTAAATACTTTCCAACGGACATAAAAGCACACTATTGTACTTTTCGAACCAGTAACTGAATAGTTGGAGAGTCCTTGCCGAACTTTCCAACTATTTTGTTTATGGGCCATTTCGTCTGATGGACAATTAATTAAGTTATTAACGCACAGTGATGCGCATAAATTGAAAGGAAATGAAATTTAAGTTTGACGGCAGCAAGGTGTTCTTTACATCTGACACCCATTTTTACCATGGGAATATCATTCGCTTCTGCAACAGGCCGTTCAAGGATGTGGAAACGATGAATGAAACTATCATATCCAACTGGAATAATACAGTCGGCCAGGATGATATTGTTTTTCATTTGGGAGATTTTTGTCTTGGCGGCTCTGCTGAATGGACTAGAATACTTAACAGATTGAACGGCAGGATATATCTGATTATGGGCAACCACGATTTGAAAAATATACGCCAGGGGTACATTGACAGATTTGAGCATGTGGCAATGCAAATGCACATAACGGTCGGCAAGCAGAAAATATATTTGAACCATTATCCTTTTCTATGCTTTGACGGCGGATATAAAGATGTGTGGCAGCTGTTCGGACATGTACACACAAGAAAGAACAATACCGGAATTGACGCTGCCCGGCTTCAGTACCTCTATCCGACACAGTATGATGTCGGAGTTGACAACAACAACTATACACCCGTTTCATTTAAACAAGTCAAAAGGATAATGACAAAACAAATTGAGAAAGGAGGACAGTAATACTTCAACACATCATATAGTAAATGAAAAAGCATCTATTTCTATATTATATGATATATTGAGGCTTAATATTTTATAGTATTACATATATGTGCCTGGTCAAGCTTTCTCTTGCTCCAGCATTTTCCTGACCTGTTTGTCAAAGTCCGAATCAATCAGCTGAGTGCGGTTAAAGATGTCATACTCCTGCTCGGCCTTTGCCTTGGCATGAGCAGCCGATATGCGTCCTTTGTCGGGTAGAATCTGATAACGGCGGAATGCAAGGAACTCGTTAACGCTTGCCGAGAACTGGGACATGCTGAAAGTGTTCTCCCGCTCAATAAGGTCTTCGATGTAGTCAAAGTATCCGGTGACGGCGCGTTCCAACTGACGGATTTCTCTCTCGTCCAGATAGTTCTTTGCGATTGAGACGTCTGATTTCAATATACGGCCGTCCGGAGCGTTCTTCCACGTAGTCAGTCCCATGTGCTCCTTCGTATGATCAGCTTTGCTGTATATTATCTCAGCGGCAGTCTGCCCTGTAATCGCATAGTGAAAACGGTTCTGAATCATCGCATAAAAGTCCTGCGTCGTCGGCGAATCCTTGTCGTAATCAATGCTACATTCGGCATAAATGTCGGTAATCTGCTGCCAGATCCGGCGCTCGCTGGCCCTGATGGAGCGGATGCGCTCAAGCAACTCGCGGAAATAATCCTTTCCGAAAACTGCCGTTCCCTGCTTCAGCCGGTCATCATCAAGAGCAAATCCTTTGCGGATATACTCGTTGAGCACCTTGGTCGCCCACTGACGGAAACGGGTTGCCTGTATCGAATTGACCCTATATCCGACAGAGATAATCATGTCAAGATTGTAAAAATCCACAGATTCTTCCACTTCTCCCCTTATACCTCTATTCACGACAGTTGCAATTTTTGCAACTGTCGCATCCTGCTGCAATTCTCCGTCTTTGAATATGTTGGAAATATGGCGGCTGATACCCGATTTATCTACCCCGAAAAGCCGACTCATCGCCTTTTGCGTACACCAAATCGTCTCATCTTTGATGACAACCTGTACCCTGCCCTCCTCTTCCGGAAGATTGTATAATATGAATTGAATTTCGTTCGGCATAATCGTCATAGAACTAAATTAAAGCGAAAAATAATATTCTTTAAGCCTTTGGGCTATCAATTTACGGCGCCGGGCCAAGAAATCAGGATAGTTGTCAACATTCATATCGATGATATCCACTGGAATGCAGCAGTCTTCCTCGAGATTTACGGTTAGAGTATTGTAGTCCGAGATTGCTCCGTATTTCGTAGGACCGCCTGCACACTGCACATTTTTCACATAACCTAAATAATCGCTCGGGGACTTTTTACCGATATTGATGTTTATCTCAGTCTGAGTGTAGGTATAGTTGGCGACCTGGTTGTATTCCGATTTAGGAATACCGTTGGCTTTCAGATATTCGCGAGGGAAGATATGGTGCACATCCCCTTTCTGCTCTATCATGTCGCGGACAGTTATCGCGGTAGAGAGGAATCCTTTTCTATTCTGGTAACACTGCGACGCAAGGAAAACATTGAAAATAGGACTGCTGGCAACTGATGTCGTAAGCTGCTGAATAGCACCGAAGTCCCAATAGGCATCTGACAGTTCTGCCGCCTCGGTCTCTGCCAGGTATTCTCCAAAGTCAGAATAACGGTCAATCTGCTTTACGTCATAATCAAAGTTACTCTCCGGGGAGGAACTGTAGCGGCCTCGCAGTATGGAGAATACAAACCATCTCCGTACGTATTTTTCTATGAGCTCAGGCTGATACCCCTTCTCTCTCAATTTCAAAAACAGGATGTACGCAAAATTCAATGTATTCTGCGACCGGATGAGCTTGGAATGACAGAAACCGGCAGAGCGGATTATCATGACAAAACGCTTAAAGTTGGTTTTGTTGATGAATGAGCACACTCCCTCCGTCAACTTTCTATAAGTATCCTCTTTGATGGAATCTTCGTTGTCTCTGGTCTCAAAATTTCGTCCGGACAATAAGCTTACCAAGTCCGCCATTTTACCCCTGCTGAACTTTGAAGTGAATGCGACTCGCAGGACATCGACGTACGACGGATCATAGATATCATCATTTTCCTTACGCAGCCATTCTATCTGAGAGCGATACGGTGACTCTGCAAATTCTTTGTCATTATTCATCAGGGTGGAATAGAACTCCGGACGGACGGCCAGTTCACTGAAATGGTCGATGCATTTTCTAAGCAGATTTCCACCATAGGTTTCATTTGCCGCGATAGTCGACATGACGAAGTCGGCCTGATTTAACGGCACACCTTTGCTGTTGATGCGTATGAAAATTTCCGTAACTCTCTCAATATCCAGTTCTCCGGATAATTCGATTACGCCAATCTGCCTATTGGCAATATTCCGCAAATCATCCATGGCAATGTCAACAGCATCCTCGTCCACTGAAGGATTCTGTGCCATGTACTCGTTCAGGGCCGCACGCTGCCTCGTCGAACCATTGAGCAGAGGAGCGATATCCTTAATCCACAGAGGATCTTTTGAAATAGCAGCGTTGAATGTCGCAAACCGCCGTTCTATTGGATTATATGCAACCTGAATCCTTACGTCCGCATAATCACGGTTCTTCACGGTCTCTCCAAGAATTGCCGCCCGCAAAGCAGTAATACGCTGCTGGCCGTCTATCAGAATCTTTTTCCCCATGGATGAGCTTCCGTCTTTTAACTTTACATTCGGACTCTGCCACGTGATAATATAGCCGATGGGATAGCCATTATACAGGCTGTCTATCAACTCCGTCACCTTATCAGGCTCCCACACGAAAGGCCGCTGTATCTCTGGGATTGCTATTTCTTTTATCTGCACCAAACTTAGCAGATTGGAAACTAGATATTGATTTACTGAATAATTCTGACTGGTCATGAACAAAAAGTTTTGTCTACAAATTTAACCCTTTTACTCTAAATCACAATTTCTATTTTCTCCGGCATCATGTTTTCCATAAACTTCACTGGCAGATACTTCGCACTGGATACTCACGATTTAATTTTTCTGAACAGCATCGCAACTACACTTTTCCATGAAATTTATCATTGAAAATATACACTTTTCCACAAACATCCTCTTTTGGATCAACGCCCGCTGTCTTGCCATATTCTTATTTACGCATAACCTTCGCATACCATTCCTTATCCGGATGGTAACCGTAAAAGCATTTGCCGTCACCGCCCAGGTCCCATGGCGAAGTCAATTCCGTAGAACGATAGGGCAGCCGCTCATATTTCCGCAGACGCATCAGTATCCTGACACGCCTGCGGAAACGCTTGGATGCGATCTGCTTGCCTCTTTTCTGAGATTTACAGCCACATACAACTCCTGCCGGGAACTTTTTCCTAGACCTACTCATCCCATCCGTCATAAGGGTGAGACCAGTTTTTTGAAGCGAATTCACGTATCCGCCATTGCTGATAATCAAAGTGTCCTCTACTCATAGCTTCTAAAATTATGCGATTGCCCGCGATTTCATTTGAATGCGAAGGTGAGGAATTATCCGGCTGAAATCCGAATCCTAAAAAAAGATGTCAAAGTTTACAGCTTTTTAAAATTTAGATATTTTTTAAATTTCTGTGCGTGACAACATTCAGTCGAACATCACACGCGGATTCATCTCGTGGGGGCTTCTCCAGCTGATGCCTCTGCGGGCAAGCACTGCGGCCTTTGAGCTCCAGTACAAGAAGCAGAAGCCCATGCCTCTCGGGGCATTCCTGCCTATGGCCTCGTCCGTCTCTTTCTCCACCTCGAAGTAGATCTCCTCCCACAGCGGAGTGCGCTCAATCGGGTCAAAACGCAGATACCGGTGATATTTACTGCACCACTCTTCCTCAGTCACCCCGTCAAAGTTGATGTATTCCTGCCATTTTCTAAGTTCGGCCTCAACCTCTGCAGCAGTCATCGGATCGTCATATTCTTTCAGATCCTCCTCCGTAACTGACTTGAAAAGTGCGGCCTGCCGCTCGAGTACACTGATCGCGAAGCGCGGAGTATCGCTCCTGGAGATATTGTCGAGAAGAATTTTCATGAGAAATATCTTGTCGTAGGGCGAGTGCCGGCCGCTCCGTTCCTGGAGTGTGTCCAGCATCGAAACGACTTCATTTGCAAGCGGATAATTCTTCCACATCATCATTTTCCGGGAGTTGCTGCGCATCCGTTTGAGCAGTCTGACAGACCGGCGTATCTGAGAAGGATATATTTTCATAATTCACGTGGTGTTAATCAGTTAGACATAAGCATCGTAGCGTCCGTCATCATCGGGATATTCCTCATCATACGGTATATCCGTCTCATCCGGTTCTTCCTGTGCCCCCTGCCCGTCGGACAGCGGCAGATAATATTGCTCTATCTCCGGGGCAAATGCGGTCAGACGGCCCTGCCTATATGCCTCAACTGCCTCAGAGAGCATTGCCTCCGAACCGTAGCGGGCTCCCTTGAGAGCGCAGATGTCCCTGAAATACTGCGCGTCCCCCTCTTCCTCGATATCCCCGTTGAGCGACATGAGGTACAGCTGCCCGTATGCGTCACCGCTGCCGAGGATTGAGGCGCGGGCATACCATTTATAGGCCTCGCCGTAGTCCTCGACAGTATTGTACAAACCATAGTGATAGGTGTTTCCAAGGCTCACCGCAGCTTCCTTCGACCCCATGCCGTAGGCCTGCTCCAGCAGTGAGATGTACCTGTCCCGTGCGCACAACTGACTGTAACGCTGCATATTGTCGAAATCCTCCACCTGGCACAATGCCTGCAGATAGACGCAGTAGCAGTCCCGGTGCTCCGCCCCTCCGGCCAGCGCCGCTGAAAATGCTTCCGGGTCGGCCAGTTCGTCTTTTTCATTGAACGACAGAGCACATGCCAGGTCAGACCATGCAGCGATAATCCCTCCATGGGCCGCCGCCTCATAGTCATCCTTCGCATCCGGGAAACTGCCGGTTACCTGAACGGCCCATCCGCGCATATACCTCCACATCGGATTGTCCTCTTGATCGAGTATCAGCTCATTGAGGAGTTCTATCGCTTTCGCAGGATCGGATTTCAACCCTGACCTTCCGAATATCAAGTCCCTAATGCAGGCAAATGCGGCCAGGTCGCACCCCTGTTCCATCGCCTCGGCCAACAAGGTCTTCGCCCGCAGCCTGTCCACCAGTCCTATGTCCCCGCAACGGTACATCAGGGCCAGGCCCGCCGCCCCCTCAGGGTATCCTTTTTCATAAGCCTTTCTGAAACAACGCTCCGCGATGCTGTCGGACGTCTCATCAGGACGCACGTAATAATGGTAGCGGCCCAGACCGTAAAGCGCATACCTGTTACCCGTATCCGCGGACCGGCGCAGTTTGGCTAAAGTGCTGTCATGGAGGAAAAACAGATTCTCACCTGCCAGAAAAGTCCACATAAAGCGCTTGACTGCCGTCGGGTCCTCCGCAAATGCCTTGTCCGACAGGAATGTCTGCACCAGAGCGTTGAAGGACCCGCGCCGGAACATCTCTGGGAAATCCCGGTGTAAACGGTAACGGGAAGTGCACAGATTTCGGTAATCGGGAGTGCTCAGATTTT